>Ga0102931_1000542_pt1 | contig 18505 bp, 17 predicted proteins | sample SalPonR1_C_D1_MG_FD_79282 | JGI IMG/M metagenome (GOLD analysis project Ga0102931, IMG submission 79282) | Salt pond soil microbial communities from South San Francisco under conditions of wetland restoration - Salt Pond MetaG R1_C_D1_MG | ecosystem: Environmental > Aquatic > Marine > Intertidal... | reverse complement strand
CGTGGTGCCGGAGGTGTAGAGGATGACGGCGCAGTCCTCCTCGCTCCCCGGCGTCTCCGGCCCCGCCTCCGCCCCCTCGAACAGGGGCGCGGCGTCCGAGACCGCGACGCGATGCGCGAGGCTCGGCGTCTCCGCCGCCGCCGGCAGGCGCTCCGCCAGCTCGGCCTCGTGGATCAGCACCGTCGCGCCGGCGTCCTCGACGGCGTAGGCGATCTCCCCCGGCGCCCAGCGCGGGTTGATCGGCACCGTGATCGCGCCGAGCCGCAGGCACGCGAGCCAGGCCTCGACGAAGGCGAAGCGGTTGCCGATCAGGAACGCCACCCTGTCCCCGCGCGCGACGCCGAGCGCGGCGAGCCCGCCCGCGACCTCGCCCGCCCGCGCCAGCAGCCCGGCATGGGAGAGGCGCCCTTCGACCCCGACCAGCGCATCCGCCTCGCCGGCGCCGCGCATGGCCTCGGTCAGCATGGCGTGCAGGGTCTCCGGCCGCTCCGCGAAGCAGGTCATCACCCGGTCGCCGAAATGCCGCTCGCGCCGCACCCGGACCGGCTGGCGCTCCAGCCAGCCGACCGCGCGCACCAGCCCCTGCGGCGTCGTCGCGTCCTGCATCGCCTCGCCCTCCCTTGTCTCCGACCGCCGCCGCGGCTCTCATGGCGCCGAGGATAGACCCGAACCGGCGGCGAGGCGATGGCTCCCGAGACGACCCCCGAGACGCGCCGCGGCCCGGACTGGGACGCCCGCTACGCCGCCGTCGAGGGGGGCCTCTTCGGCGAGGCGCCGAGCCTCGGGCTCGTCATGGCGCTGGCGCGTCTCCGCGCCTCCGGCCGCGCCCCGCGATCGGCCGTCCTCGTCGCCGACGGCGACGGGCGCAACGGAACCTGGCTCGCCCGGGAAGGGCTCGCCGTCACCGCCACCGACCTCTCGGCGGAGGCGACCCGCCGGGCCGAGGCGCGCGACCGTGCCGCCGGCGTCGCCGTCGACCGGCGGGCCGAGGACGTCACGGCCGCCCCGCCCCCGGCGCCGGCCGAACTCTCGGCGCTGATCTACCTGCAGGGTCCGGCGAGCCTCCGCCGGTGCGCGCTGGCCAGCGCCGCCGCCGCCACCGCCCCCGGTGGCGCGCTCTTCCTCGAAGGCTTCTCGGGCGAGAGCGGCGGCGGCCCCGGACCCGCCGACCCCGCCCTCCGCTGGAGCGTCGCCGAGGCGCTGGGCTGGCTGGCCGAGGACGCGCCCGACCTCTCGCCCGAGGAGGCGATGGACGGCCTGGTCCGCCTTGACGAGGGGCCGAAGCATCGCGGCGCCGCCCGCGTCCTCCGACTGATCCTGACGCGCCCGGAGGCCCGCTGAACCGTCCCCCGGGGAAAGACGTCCGCCGCCACGCGGCCGTCAGAGGCCGAGCGCCAGCTGATCGCCCGCCCGCTCCGGCCGGCGGAAGAGGTCCGTGCGGAGCGCCGGCAGCTCCCTGCGCAGGCCGAGACGCCCGGCGGCCGTGCGGAAGCGCCGGGCGATCAGCTCCGCCCAGACCCCTTCGCCCCGCATCCGGGCGCCGAAGCGCGGGTCGTTCTCCCGCCCGCCACGCAACTCGCGCACGCGCCCCATCACGCGGGCCGCGCGGTCGGGGAACTCCGCCTCCAGCCACTCCTGCCAGAGCGTCTTGACCTCCCCCGGCAGCCGCAGCAGCACGTAGTCCGCCCGCTGCGCCCCGGCGCGCGCCGCGGCTTCCAGCAGCGTCTCGATCTCGTGATCCGTCAGCGCCGGCACGATGGGCGCGATCATGGCGCCGGTCGGCACGCCCGCCTTGGCGAGCGCGGCGATCGCGCGCAGCCGCGCCTCGGGCGAGGCCGCCCGCGGCTCCATCCGGCGCGAGAGGCGCGAGTCCAGCGTGGTCAGCGAGACCGAGACCCGTGCCAGCCCGGCACGCCCCATCTCGCCCAGCAGGTCCAGATCCCGCGTCACCGACGAACCCTTGGTGACGATCGTCACCGGATGGCGCCAGGCGCTCAGCACCTCCAGCACCTCGCGCGTCACGCGCCGCTCCCGCTCGATCGGCTGATAGGGATCGGTGTTCGTCCCCATCGCGATCGGCGCGCAGCGGTAGGATCTCGCACCGAGTTCCCGCTCCAGGCGCGCCGCCGCGTCCGGCTTCACCAGGATCCGCGTCTCGAAGTCGAGCCCGGGCGAGAGCCCCAGATACGCGTGCGTCGGCCGCGCGAAGCAGTAGACGCAGCCGTGCTCGCAGCCGCGATAGGGGTTGATCGAGCGGTCGAACGGCACGTCGGGCGACTCGTTCCGCGCGATCACCTTGCGCGAGGCGTCGAGCGTCACCTCGCGCCGGACCGCCCCCTCGTCGCCCGCCGACCCCCAGCCGTCATCGGCCGGAACCCGCCCCGGATCGAAGCGTCCGGCGCGGTTGGAGCACGCGCCGCGCCCCCGCCGCCGCTCCGGCGCCACCCGTGCGAGATCGTCGAACAGCTCGTCCACGCGACTCGGTCCTCCCTGACCCGCAGGGTGACCGGCCGCGTGGAACATTACAAGAACATCAGCTCGCGCAATTCCGGCACAGCGCCGCGTAAGGCACCACGTCCAGCCGCTCCTCCGAGATCGCCTCGCCGCATTTCACGCACTCGCCGAAGCTGCCCTGCTTGACCCGGTCAAGCGCCGCGCGGATCTGCCGGATCTCCTGCAGACCGGTCGCGCCGATCTCCTCCAGCACCTCGTCGTTGCTGCGCTCGGAGGCGCGCTCCTCGAAGTCCGGATCGGCGGGCTCGTCCAGATCGTCCTCGATCTTGTGCAGCCGCGCCTCGAGTTCCGCGAGGCGTTCGCGAAGGACGGTCTCGTAGTGCTCGACCGGTTTCATGCCGGCTCCTTTCCCGTTTTCGAAGCCCTCAGCCCCTCCAGGCGAGCAGGATCCGCTCCGCCCGGCCCACCGCGAAGTTCAGCAGCAGACCGAGCGCCGAGAGCATGGCGACCCCGGCGAACAGCCGCTCGAGGTCGTAGAGCGCGCCGGCGGTCAGGATGTAGGCGCCGATCCCGTGTTCCGCGCCCAGCATCTCCGCCGCCACCAACAGAATGATGGCTATCGCGAGCGACACGCGCAATCCCGACAGGATCGCCGGCAGCGCGCCGGGCAGCACGATCTTCGTCACCAGCGAGAGCCGCGAGAGGCCGAAGCTCTGCCCCATGCGGATCAGCTGTCGGTCCACCCCGTCGACCCCGCCATAGGTCGCCACCACCGTCGGCGTGAACACCCCGAAGGCGATCAGCGCGTATTTCGAGGCCTCGCCGATCCCGAACCAGATCACGAACAGCGGCAGCAGCGCGATCTTCGGGATCGGGAACAGCGCCGCCACCAAGGGCGCCAGCCCCGCGCGGGCGATGCCGACGAGCCCGATGGCGAGCCCCACGGCCACCCCCGCCGCCGCGCCCAGCGCGCCGCCTACCGCGAAGCGCTCCAACGAGGGCAGCAGGTGCCGCCAGAGATCGCCGGAGACCCAGAGATCGACGAACACGCCCCCCACCGCCGAGGGCCGCGGCAGCGTCAGCGCCGAGATCCATCCCGCCGACGTCCCCCACTCCCAGACGACGAGCAGCAGCACGAACACCGCGGGCCCGGCCCAGCCATGGCCCTTCGGCGCGAAACCGCCGCCGCGGAACGGCACTCGCCGCTGCGCCGCGTCGCGGCCCTCCGCGGCGCCGCTGCGCCCGGCCGAGACCTCCGTCGCCGCCCCGCTCACGGCGATCTCCCGGCAACCGCCGGCGCCTCTGCGGCCGCCCCCCTGCCCGAAGCGACCGCTCCGCCCGCTCCGACCACGCCTGTCGCCGCCGAACCTCCGCGCCGCAGCCTCGCCCCTCGGACCCCTCCGCCCGTCGGCGCCGCTCTCCCGCCGCGGGCCGGCCTGACTCGTCCGCGCCGCATGGTTCTCGCGCCGAAATCCGAACGGAGCGTGAACATCAGCCGCCCACCAGCTCTCGGTCGGCCGCCTCGGCCTCCTCGCGCAGCAGCCGCCAGAGCCCCGCGGCCCGCGCCTCCAGCGCCGGATCGCCCGCCGCCCGCGACTCCAGCGGCGCGTCGATCTCCACGATCTCCCGCACCCGCCCGGGCCGGCGCGACAGCACCGCGACCCGGTGCCCCAGCCGCACCGCCTCGGCGAGGTTGTGCGTGACGTAGACCGCCGTGAACGGCTCGCGCGTCCAGAGGCCCACGAGGTCCTCCGTCAGCAGCTCCCGCGTCTGGGCGTCCAGCGCGCTCAACGGCTCGTCCATCAGCCACACCGCCGGGCGCACCGCCAGCGCCCGCGCGATCGCCACGCGCTGGCGCATCCCGCCGGAGAGCTGCCGCGGCCACGCCCCCGCGAAGTCGCTCAGCCGCGTGCGCGACAGCGCGTCCGCCACGATCCGCGCCCGCTCGCCCCGCCCCAGCCGATGCTCCTCCAAGGGCAGCGAGACGTTGCCCTCCACCGTGCGCCAGGGCAGCAGCGCGAAATGCTGGAACACGAAGGTCAGCGGGTTGAGCGACTCCGAAGGCGGCGCCCCGATCTGCAGCACCTCCCCCGCGTCCGGCCGCTCCAGCCCGCCGAGGAAGCGCAGCAGCGTCGACTTCCCGCACCCCGAAGGCCCGACGAGGCACAATATCCGCCCCGCCGGCACCTCCAGCGTCACGTCGCGCAGCACCTCCGTCCCGCCATAGGCGTGGGAGACGCCGCGCAGCGCCAGTTCCACTCAGACCGTCTCGACATAGGAGGGATCGACCAGCGTCTCGGCCGAGGATTCGACCAGCCCCTCCTCCCGGAACCAGGCCAGCTGATCCTCGATCGAGCGCATGCCGAGCGCCGCGCCGGGCGAGATCCGCATCGCCCCGTTGCGGATCGACGGCGCAGCCTTCTCGTAAGGCCGGTCGGTGTAGACGTATTTGTGGATCAGCCGCACCATCTCCTCGGCGGCCTCCTCGCCCGCGGTCCGGTCCACCAACGCCGCGTTGAAGTCCGCCGCGCCGCGGGAGAACGCCTCGAGGAACGCCGCAGTCCTCTCCCGCTCGCCCGAGGCGTTGTCGGCCGAGGTGAACACCGTCGTCACCTGATAGTCCGGCAGATACTCCGCCACCCGGCCGATCTCCTGCACCGCGCCCGCCCCGGCCAGCGCCTTGGCGATGTGCGGCACGATCGACCAGGCGTCGACCTGCCCCGACTTCAGCGCGCCGATCACCGCGCCGACCTTCTGCAAGGGCTTGAAGCTCATCTCCACGCCCTCGGCCTCCGCGATCCGGCTCCCCATGTAGTGGAAGCTCGACCCCGCCGTGGTCATCCCGAAGGTCTTTCCGCCGAGCGCCGCGGGCGAGGTCAGCCCGGCCGCATGCGCGTCGTTCGAGGCGAGGATCATCTGCCCGTCGATCCCCGGCTCCTCGCGCAGCGCGCCGCCGATCACCTTCGCCGCGCCCTTGTTCGCGAGGCTGAGCAGCCCCCCGGTGATCGCCGTCACCGCGTAGCCCACGTCGCGCGAGGCGACGGCGACCGCCATCGGCTGCGCCGCCTGGAAGAACTCGAAGTCCACATCGAGGCCCGCCTCGGCGAAATAGCCCCGCTCCTGCGCCACGAAGCTGGGCGCATGGCTGGTGAAGCGAAGCGCCCCGACCACGGTGCGTTCCGCCCCGCGCGCCACCCGCGGCGCGGCGAGCGAGAGGGCTGAGACGGCGCCGATTCCGGCGAGCGCCCGGCGGCGGCTGATCTGGCTCATGGCGGTCCTCCCTGGTCCGCGCCGCCTCGAGGGGCGCGTTCGGAGCGATAGGACGGACCCCGCCAGGCCCCGTCAACCCCATGGCGCTTGCTCTTCGCCCGGAATCAGGGCACAATTCAGGTCTTGTTCATGCGTATCGACCGGAGGCCGCGTTCCATGGAAAGCTTCCACCCCGACGCCCTGATCCCCGAAGCGCAGCGCATCGCGCCCGCCGGCCCGCGCCTCTTCGCGCAGCCCCGCCCCTGGACCGCGCCGCGCCGCGCGGCGGTCCCCGTCGGCGCCGCCCGGGTTCCGGCGCGCGAACCGGAGGGGCCGGCCGGCCTCCGCGCCCGCTTCCTCCGCCGCCATCCCGGCGGCTTCGCCGACCCCCTGTTCCGCCTGACCGAGCGCGCCGGCCGGCTGGAGGCGCGCCGCCGGCTCCTGCGCGCCGTCTCCCCCGCCGCGGCGGAGGCCGGCGCGGGCGATCCCGTCGCCGCCCTCGCCGCGCTCGAGGCCGCGCGGCTCCTCGGTCCCGAGGACGCCGAGGCCGCCACCCGGCTGCTTCGCGGCCGCCGGGCCCGCGCCTTTCTCGCCGCCGCCGCGCGCTTCGCCGCCGGCGGCACCGCGGCGGGACTCACCGCGATGCGCGCCGCCGCCGCGCCCGACGCCGCCGGGCGCTGGCCCGTGCTCACCGCGATCCCGTTCCTGTGGCGGCCCGACGCGCACATGCTGCTGGATCCCGGCCCCGCGGGCGAAGCCGCGCGCCATCTCGATCACCCGCTCGCCGGCCGCCTCGCCGCCGGCGGTCCGGCCGAGACCTATCGCGCGCTGCTGCAGCTCTGCGCGGAACTCCGCGCATCCGTCGCGGATCTCGCCCCGACGGACAACCTGGACCTGCTCGGCCTGCTACGCGCCGCCGCCCGTCCGGGCTGAGCCGTCACAGGATCGAGCCGAGCTTCGAGACCAGCCGCGCGACCGCCGAGACGTAGCGCGTCACGTCCTCGACCCGCGCCGTCGCCTTGCGCGCCGTCTCGCGCGCCCGCTCCGCCTCGCCCATCGCCGCGCGCAGCTCCGCGAGCGCGCCCGTGGTCGCCTCGGCGCCGTCGAGGGCCTTCAGCGCCAGCCGGCGGAGCCGCATCGCCTCGCTCTGCAGCCGCGACGCCTCGCGTCCAAGACGGACGAAGGCGGACCCGGGATCGTCGCTCCACGGCGCGGACGGGCTCCCCTGCCGCGCCCGCAGCGCCGAGACCTCCCGCTCCGCCGCCCCGGCCTCGGCCAGCAGGGCCTCCGCCGCCTCCAGCTTCGCCATCGCGCATCCTCCCTCGATCGGCGGATCAGCCGCCGGAGACCACCGTCTCCAGCGGCTCCGCCAAAGCCTCCGCGGCATCCGCGATCCGCTCCAGCGCGCGGCGGTAGGCCGCCCGGTCGTCCCGCTCGGCGGCATCGGCCAGCGCCGCATGGGCCTCGCCCAGCCGCACGAACGCCGCGTAGGCTCCGAGGTCCGCGCTCACCTTCGCCCGATGCTCCGCCACGGCGGCGTCCAGTTCGGCCGCCGCCGCGCGCAGCTCCGCCGCGCCGAGTCGCGCCTGCGCCCGCATCGCCTCGTTCAGCAGCGGCTGCACGCGGTCATCGTAGGCCTGCGAATGCACGCTCTCCATCATCGCGGCGTAGGCCCTCTCCAACGTCTCGGTCGCCGCCTGCACCGCCGGGTCCGTCCGGGGCACGATCTCGCGCAGCGCCTCGATGCGGCGCGCCTCCAGCCAAAGCGCCCCCGCCTCGGCGATCACGGCGCCGACGGCGCCCGGCACGCCCTCCGGAAAGGAAACGCCGGCGTCGACGTCCGCCGCGGCGCTCTCCAGACGGCCCAGCGCGCCGCCGAGATCGACCGCCGCCTCGCGGAAGGCGTCCTCGCCGGACCCGGCGCCTTCCGCCAACTCGCCGAGCGCGACCGCATAGCGCCGCATCGCCTCCGCCAGCGCGTCGAGCGTCGCGTATTCCGGCGTCTCGATCAGCGGCGAGGCCGTGCCTTCCTCCGTCCGGTCGCGCTTCAGCGTGCAGTCCGCGAGGCGCGGCGCCGCCCCCGCGAGCGGCACGCAGGCGCCCCGGTCGACGAAAGGAACCGCATCGTCCGCCGCGAGGCGGTCGTAGCCCTCCGCGCGCTCGGCCGCGCGATGCCGCGCCGAGACGTCGCCGTAGGCCGCCGCCGCCGCCTCGGCCGTGTCCGCATACTTGGCCGCGGCGTCCAGGAGCGCCGGGTCCGCGCAGCCCGCCGTCGTCAGCAGCATGGCCGCCGCCGCGAGGCGGATTGCCCCAGAACGATGAATCATGTCCGCCCGCCCCCCGGAAACGCCGTTTCCGAAAGGTTACCTTCAAGGCAAGCCGCGTGCATCCCAAATCGCCTGATGCATCGGCCCCCGAGGCGTCGACCGCAGGGTCACGCCGTCGAAATGAAGGGGGGTGATGGTGGGCGCGGGCAGGATCGAACTGCCGACCCCTACGATGTCAACGTAGTGCTCTCCCGCTGAGCTACGCGCCCCATCGCCGGCGGGAATAGAGCCGGGCGCGGAAGGTGTCAACGGCCCGAATGCCGGGTCGCGGACGGCAGGTCCCTCGCCCCGCTCAGAAGGCCTTGAAGGTCAGCGTCGTGAAGGTCCGCTCGACGCCCTCTATGTCGTGAAGCCGCTCGTTCACGAAATGGCCGATGTCGTCCTCGTCCTCGAGGTAGAACTTCGCCAGAAGATCGTACTCGCCCGAGGTCGAATGGATCTCCGACGCGATCTCCCGCTGCGCCAGAGTGTCCGCGACGTCATAGGCCCGACCGAGCTTGGTCTTGATCTGAACGAAGAAGCACTGCATTCCATCTACTCCACCACTGCCGCGACCAGCGCGCTCTCCGCGTCCGCCAGCCCGGCGATCACGTCGAAATGATGCCGCCCCGGCGCCACCACCTCCCGCGTCCGCGCGCCGAGGCCGGCCCAGGCGTTCGCCAGCAGCGCCGTCTGGCGCAGGAACTCCGGCCGCTCGTCGCCGCCGACCCAGGCGACCAGTTCCGCCCCCTCGGCCGGCTCGCACAGCGCCGGGCTCTCCGCCCGCGCCTCCGCGAGATCGAGCCGCAGCGTCGCGTTCATCGCCGTCCGCAGCAAGGGCCGCAGATCATGCACGCCCGAGATCGAGACCGCCCGACGCAGCCGCGGCCGCAGCCCCGGCGCCAACGCCACGTCCCGGCACAGCAGCCGCGCCGCCAGGTGCCCTCCGGCCGAATGGCCCGAGACGACGACCGGCCCCGCCACGAGATCCGCCGCGGCCGCCACCGCCGCGGCCGCCTGACGCGTGACGTCGGAGATCCGCGCCGCCGGCGCCAGCGTGTAGCTCGGCACGGCCACCGCCCGGCCGCGCGCCACCGGCCCCGCCGCCAGATGCGACCAGGCCGACTTGTCGAAGCTCATCCAGTAGCCGCCATGAAGGAAGACGACGAGGCCGCGAGGCGTCCCCTCCGGCAGGAACAGGTCGAAGCGCTCGCGCTCCCGGTCGCAGAGCGGCCCCTCGTAGGGCAGATCCAGCCGCGCCCGCCCGCCGAGAGACGCGCGAAAGGCCGGCGCCGCCCGGCGCCAGCCTTCCACGATCGCGTCGGTCTCCGGGATGTGCGCGCCTTGGGCGAAGGCGTCGTCCCAATCCGCCGCCGGCGCCCGCAGCACCTCGACGAAAGCCTCGGGCGCGCCCGCCACGCTCGTCGGACGCGCCCGCGCGACGCTCAGATCGCGCTCTCGATCCACTGCTGCAACGCCGATTTCGGCGCCGCGCCGACCTTGGAGGACGCCACCTGGCCGTCCTTGAAGATCAGCAGCGTCGGGATGCCCCGCACGCCGTAGCGCGAGGGGGCGTTCGGGTTCTCGTCGATGTCGACCTTGACGACCTTGACCTTCTCGCCGAACTCGCTCGAAAGCTCCTCCAGCGCGGGGCCGATCTGCTTGCAGGGACCGCACCATTCGGCCCAGAAGTCGACGACGACGGGCTTGTCGGACTTCAGGACCTCGGCCTCGAAGTCGGCGTCGGTGACGGAGACGGTGGCCATCGGGGAGCTCTCCTTGCCGTCGTGAGGGAGCGCCAGAAGTATGGACGCCCCGCGGGGGGGTCAAGACGCCGCCAGCAGCCGCGCCAGCGCCGCGTCGAGCGCGGCCTCCGGCGCCGCCTCCAGCCGCGGGACCGCCGTCCAGACCAGCGCCGCCTCGATCGGCCGCCCCGGATGGATCAGCCCGATCGCGGCGCGATAGGCCGCGAGCTGGCGCAGATAGCCCTCGGGCGCCCGCTCCGGCGCGGCGCCCGTCTTCCAGTCCAGCAGCCGGATCGGCGCCGCCGGATCCGCCGGGATCCACACCCGGTCCACCCGCCCCGAAAGCCGCCGCCCCGGCGCGATCTCGGCCGAGAGCGTCGCCTCCACGAGCGTCTCCTCCGGCGGCCCCAGCCAGTCGGCGAGGCCGGGCGGCGCCAGCGCCCGCTCCGCCTCGAGAAGACCGGCCTCCAGCGCCGCCGCCGGCAGGCCCGGCGCCACGGCGGCCATCTCGGCGAGCAGCGGACCCCGCGCCGCCCCCTCCGCCAGCCGGTCGAGCGCATGGTGGATCGCGTCGCCCCGCGCCCGCGCCGCCGCCCGGCCGAGCGGGACCGCCGGCGCCTCGTCCGGCGGCGCCTCCGTCGCTTCCGGCGGGCGCCGGTCGGCCTCGAAGGCGCTGGCCGCGATGCGCTTCGTCGGCTCGGGCCCGGCGGGCGGGCGGCGCGCGGGGTCCGGGAGCGGGTGCGACGCGGGCGCCTCGGACGGCGCCCCGACCCCCGTCTCGGCCCGTTCCGGCCAGCCGTCGTCCAGCCGCAGCATCGGCGCGGCGAGGTCGCCCGGATCGAGCTTGCCGGGCGCCAGTCCGCGCGGGCACTCGGCCTCCTCCGCCCCGGCCCGGCGCAGCCCCTCGGCCACCGCGTGATGCCAGCAGCCGTCGTAGGCCGGCTTGGTCTCGTCCCCGCAGCCCGCCACCAGCAGACGCGATTCGGCCCGCGTCATGGCGACGTAGAGCAGCCGGCGCCGCTCCTCCGCCTCGCGCCGCTTCGCCGCCTCCATCGCGCCGCGCAGCGGCTCGGGACAGTCCTGCGCCCGACCGGTCCCGGCCCAGAGCGCGACGCCGCCCACCACCTGCACCGGGCTCGGCGAATGGATCCTCGCGGGCCCCGCGTCGGCGAGGATCACGAAGGGCGCCTCCAGCCCCTTGGCGCCGTGCACCGTCATCACCCGCACCGCGTCGCCGCCCTGCTCCATCTCGCGCTTGATGGAGCCTTCGCCCGCCTCCATCCAGGCGAGGAAGCCCGGCAGCGTCGGGACCTCCGCCCGCTCGTAAGCCAGCGCCTGCGCGAGCAGCTCGTCGATCGCGTCCGCCTCCTCCGGCGCCAGTCGCGCGGTCAGCGCCGCCCGCCCGCCATGGCGCACCAGCGCGCGCTGCATCAGCTCGAACGGGCGGTCGAAGTCGGCCCGCCTGAGCACGTCCTCGACCAGGGCGCGCGGCGCCGCGTCCGCCTCCCAGCGCGCCCGCACCCGTCCGAGCAGCGGCCCGCGTCGGCCATGCGCCAGCTCGAACAGCGCCTCCTCCGAGATCCCGCCGAGCGGCGAGCGCAGCACCTCCGCCAGCGCCAGATCGTCGCCGGGATCCAAGGCGACCCGCAGCAGCGCCAGCAGGTCCCCCGCCGCCAGCGAGTCCGACAGCGAGAGCCGGTCCGCCCCCGCCACCGGCACGCCCCGCGCCTTCAGCGCCGCCACCAGACCGCCCGCGATCCGCCCGCGCGAGCGCAGCAGGAACAGCACGTCCCCCGGCCGCATCGGCCGCGCCGCCTCGCCCCGCCGGGGCATCGGCGCGCCTTCCTGGATCAGGCCCGCGACGCGATCCGCCAGCGCCTCCGCCAACCGTGCGTCGGGGGCGGTGGCGGCGGGCATGTCCACCGGCTCCCACCACTCGGGCGCCTCGCCCGCCTCGGCCTTGCCGAACAGCGGCCAGAGCTCCACCCGCCCCGGCGCCGCCGCGTGAAAGGCCCGGTGCGCGGGCGGCGTCCCGTCGGCGGAAAGCCCCGTCGCGTCCTCGGCGAAGACCGCGTCCACCGCCCTGAGCACCGCGGGGCCGAGCGGAACGACCACTCCAGCGTCCGCGCCTCCACCGCCCCGCCGGAGGCCGCCCCGAAATGATCCCGCATCGCGCCGAACGCCTCCGGCGCGGCGCCCTGGAACGAATAGATCGACTGCTTCTCGTCGCCCACCGCGAACAGCGTGCGCGGCCCGCCGGCCTTCGCCCCGGCGCCCCCCGCGAGGAACTCGTCCGCCAGCGCCCGCACGATCCGCCATTGCCGGGGCGAGGTGTCCTGCGCCTCGTCCACCAGGATGTGATCCAGCCCGCCGTCGGTCCGATAGAGCGCGAAGGACGGCATCCCCTCTACATCCAGCAGCGCCGCCGCCCGGCGCACCAGCTCGTCGAAGCTCAGCGCCCCGCGCCGCGCCGCCTCCCGCTCCAGTCCCGCCAGCAGCGGCCGCGCGAAGGCGTGCAGATCCTCGCTCGCCGCCAGCGCCGCGCGCCGCAGCCGCGCCTCGCGCAGCGCCTCGGCCCGGTCGAGCAGCGCTTCCGTCGCCGCCTCGCAGCCGGGATCGGCCGCCTTGGCCGCCTTCGAGGGAAACTTAGCCGTCGATCGTCGCACGCCGGCCTTGGTCAGCCCGACCGCCTCGATCCCCGCCGCCGCGACCTCCGCGTCGCCGGCCGTCAGCGCCGCGGCCGCCGCCTCCAGCTCCCCCGCCGCCTCGACGTCGGTCTTGCCGCCCGCGCGCAAGGCCGCGGCGAGCGCGCGCAAGGCCCGCGCCTCCGGCAGCATCGCCGCGAACTCGGCATCCCCCGGCGCCGTCAGCACCGTCCCCGGATCCGCCGCGAACGCCTCCGGCAGGCCGCCGATGCGCCTCGTCAGCGCGTCGAGCCCGCCATCCGTCACCCGCGCCGCCAGCCGGTCGAAGGCCGCGTCCTCGCCCGCCTCCGCCGCCAGCGCCATGGCGTCGCGGAGGGCGGCGCGGATCTGCGCCTCGGCCCGGTCGTCCAGCTCCCGGAAGTCCGGCGGCGCGCCCGCTTCCAGCGGAAACCGCCGCAGCAGCGCCGCGCAGAAGGCGTGCAGCGTCTGGATCTTCAGCCCCCCGGGCGTCTCCAGCGCCGCCGCGAACAGCCGCCGCGCCTCGGCCAGCCGCGCCGCGCCGAACGGCCCCGCCTCGCCCAGCGCCTCCAGCTCCGCGCGCAGCGCGTCGTCGGGCGCCAGCGCCCAGCCCCCCAGCAGCCCCACCAGCCGCGTCTGCATCTCCGCCGCCGCCGCGCGCGTGTAGGTCAGGCACAGGATCCGCTCCGGCGGGCAGCGCCCCAGCAGCAGCCGCGCCACGCGCTTGGCGAGCACCGAGGTCTTGCCCGACCCCGCGTTCGCCGCCACCCAGACCGAGGCGCCGGGCGCGGTCGCCGCGATCTGCGCCCGCGTCGCCGCATCCGCGCCGCTCATTCGCCCGTCTCCCCGCTCTCGGGCCACTCGCCGCGCCGCGCCAGCCGGTCGTAGTCGCCCGCGAAGGCGATGAACTGCGGCCGGATGCGGGAGCGATAGGGCGTCGCCTCACAGTCGTAATCCGCCAGCAGCCGCGCCAGCTCCGCCCGCGTCTCCGCCACCGACACCTCCGAGAGATCCACCGCCTGCGCCTTGCCGCCCTCGCCCGATCCGGTGACCCCGACATATTCCAGCCCCGCCACCGGCGCCGCCTCGATCCCCTCGAAGCCGCCCGCCTCCGCGATCAGCCCCTCCAGCAGCAGCTGGCGCGAGAAGGCGCGGATCTGCTTCGCGGTGGGCGGCGCGCCGGTCTTGTAGTCGTAGATCGCGAGCGCCCCGCCCGGCGCCCGGTCCAGCCGGTCGGCCCGCGCGCGCAGCGTCACCGGCCCCGCGGGCGCCGCGACCTCCACCCGCCCCTTGGTCTCCAGCGCCAAGATCCGCCCGCCCGCGGCCCGCCGCGCCGCCTCGGCCTCGGCGAACCAGTCCGCCGCCCGGCGGAAGCGCGCCAGCCACAGCCGCCGCTCCGCCGGCCATGGCGCGCGCTCGGCCAGCGCCGCCTCGGCGGCCTCGACCAGCGCCTCGGCGAGCCTCTCGGGCGGGGCCGCATCCGGCCAGTCCCGCGTCGCGCGGCCGAAGCGCTCCAGCGCCGCGTGCAGGATCGTGCCTCGGTCCCGCGCGTCCGGATCGCGCCCCAGCGGGTCGAGCCGCGCCAGATCCAGCACCCGCTTGGCGTAGACCGCGTAGGGATCGCGCACCAGCGTCTCGATCTCGGTGACCGAGAAGCGCCGCGGCCGCGCCGCCAGCGGCGGCCGCGGCTCCGGCCGCGCCGCCGGCGCCCGGCGCGGATCGTCGTCGGCCACGAAGTCCAGCCCGTCGACCGCCCGCAGCACCGCCGCGCCGCGCCGCCGCACCTCCGCGAGGCGCCCTCCGCCGCGCTCCGGATCGAAGCCCGACGCCCGGTCGGCGCCCTTCAGCAGCGCCTCGAGCCGCGCCAGCCAGCGCGAGGCGACGGTCGGCCCCGCGTCGTCGCGCACCGCACGAGACAGCACGACCCGCGGCGCGTTCGCCGCCTGCAGGAAGTCATGCGCCGAAAGCCCGGTCCGCGCCTGCGGCGACGCGAGGCCGAGGCGCGCGCGCAGCTCCCGCCCCAGCCAGGGATCCGGCCCGGGCGCCGGCGGCCAGACCCCCTCGTTCAGCCCGCCGAGAATCACCAGATCCGCCGTCTCCGCGCGCGCCTCCAGCGTGCCCAGCAGCTTGACGCGCGAGGACGCCTCCGGCGCCGGCTCGGTCACCGACTCCCCTGCCGCGAACGCCCCCCAGAGCGCGCCGTAGCCGACCGAGGCCCCGGCCCCCGGCGCGGCCTCCGCCGCCTCCAGAAAGGCCTCCGCGAAGGCCAGCGCGCTCCGCCCCGCCTCCTTCTCCCAAAGCGGCGGCGTCGCGGCGTCCTCGCCCGGCGCCGCGCCGGCGCCGGGCGCCCCGGCCTCCTCGCGCTCCCGGCCCGCCTCGCCCGCCGGCGCGGCGCCGTCTGGCTCGGCCCCGGCTCGGCCCCGGTCTTCCGCCACCCCGGCGCCCCGGCCTCCCGCCGTCGCCGCGTCATCCGGCGCCGCGATCCCTCCCGCCGTCGCCGCGTCGCCCTCCGCCACCCCGGCGCCCCGGCCTCCCGCCGTCGCCGCGTCATCCGGCGCCGCGTCCCCCGCGTCACCCTCCGCCTCCGACCCGCCCGGCCCGGCGCCGAGGCCCGGCCCGCGCGACAGCGCCTCGGCCGCCGTGCGATGCCGCCGCGCCGCCTCCGCCGCGTCCCCGGCCGGCGCGGCGAGGGGCGCGAGGGCGCCCCGCAGCCACGCGAACCAGTCGCCGAAGCCCTCCGGCGCCGGCGGTCGTCCGCGCTCGCGCTCCGGATCGTCCGAAGGCCGCGCCGCCGCCCAGAGCCGCGCCCAGTCGATCTCCGCCGGCCCGCCGCGCAGCGCGCGGCGCTCCAGGGCGCGGGCCATGCGGACGTGCCGCTTGCGCGCCGCGTCCCGCCCGCCGATCAGCGGATGGCGCAGCAGCGCCGCCAGCACCCGCGTCTCCAGCGGCCGGCCCACGCTCCCCGCCAGCAGGCCCAGCGCGACGCCGGGCGGCGTCAGCGACAGCGGCGTCCCGGCGCTGTCGTCCGCCACGATCCCCCAGCGCGACAGCTCGGAGGCGACGCGCCGCGACAGCGCCCGGTCCGGCGTCACGAGCGCGGCCACGCCGTCCGGACCGTGCGCCGCCTCGGCCAGCAGCGCGGCGATCGCGGCGGCCTCCTCGCGCGGGCTCGCCGCCTCCATCCAGGTCAGATCCGCCGTCGCCGCCTCCGCCCCGGCGGCGAGCGCGGGCAGCGCCGCCGCCCAGGCGTCCGTCACCGGCGCCGGGCGCAGCGCCTGCGTCGTCAGCGCAAGGCGCGCCGGCGAGGGCGCCGGCTCCGCCAGCCAGGGCGCCGGGTCGCGCGGGCCGAGGCCGAGCCCCGCCACCAGCCGCACCAGATGATGATGCGGATGTTCCGGCCGCTCCCCCGCCGCCAGCGCCTCCCAGACCTCGTCCGGCATCTCCGGGTCCCAGCCCGGCAGCACCACCGCCCCCTGCGGCAGCCGCGCCACGGCGCTCAGCAGCTCCGCCGTCGCCGGGGTGGAGCCGGTGGAGCCGGCCGCCAGCACCGGCGTCGCCGGCGGCCGCGCCGCCCAGGCCTCGGCCGTCGCGCGCACCGCCGCGCGCCGCCGCGTCTCCGGGTCCGGCGCGCCGCCCTCCGCCTCCGCCAGATGCCGCGGCCAATGCTCGGCGAGGATGGCGAGGAAGTCCGCCGCCCGGCGCCAATGCTCGGCATGCTCCGCGAGGTCCAGCGCCCGCAGCTCCGCCGCCGTGACGCCGCCCGCCTGCAGCTCGTCCAGCAGCGCGCGCAGCGAAGTGGCGAGACCGGGGGCGGAGGCGGCGGGCCCGAAGCCCGTCTCCCGCGCCAGGAACGCCTCCGTGAGCCGCAGGAGCGCGAAGTCCCGCCTCAGCCGCGGCGGCGCCGGCGCCAGACCCGCCGCCCGCGCCTCGGCCTCCAGCGCGCCGACGAGCCGCAGCTCCGGCAGCCAGGTCCCGGGGCCGGCCGCCTCCAGCGCCGCCTCCACGGCCCGCGCCGTGCGCCGCGCGTTGAGATAGACCCGAACCCGCGCCATCGCCTCCGGCGGCGCCCCGGCGAGGCGCGCCCGCAGCCCTTCCGCGAAGCCCCGCGCGAAGGCGGCGCCCGGGGGCAGGAAGAACACGCGGGGACCGGGAGCGTCGGAGAACATTGCCCGAACCCTGCCCCCTCCCACGCCCTCCCGCAAGCGCCTATCCCCCCAGCAGCGCGTCCGCCGCCGCCAATCCCGCCGGCGTCCCGACATCCACCCACGGCCCCGGATGCGTCACCGCGAAGAGCCGCCCCGCCGCCAGCAGACGGTCCCAGACCGGATTGGCGGAGAACGGCCCCTCCGCGACGCCCGCGAACACCTCCGGCCGCACGATCTGCGCGCCGGCATAGACCCAGGGCGCGGTCGCCGCCGCCCCCCGCCGCTCCGGCCGCCCGTCCGGGCCGAGCCGGAAGTCCCCGGCGCGCGTGTAGGCCCGCGCCTCGGCCCGCGGGACGAGCAGCAGCAGCGCGTCCATCCGCGACCCGTCCCAAGCCTCGGCGAGCTGCGCGAGCGGCGGCGGCCCGGCGAAGACGGCGTCCGAGTTCAGCACGTAGGCCGGATCTTTTCCAAGCAAAGGCAGGGCCTTGGCGATGCCGCCGCCGGTCTCCATGAGCCGCTCGGTCTCGTCGGAAAAGACGATCTTCGGCCGCGTGCGGTCGGTCAGATGCGCCCGCAGCGCCTCGGCCTGCCAGTGCAGGTTCACGACGGCGCGCGACACGCCCGCCTCCTCGGCCCGGTCGAGCGCATGGTCGATCAGCGCCCGCCCGCCGGCGCGCAAGAGCGGCTTCGGACGGTCCCGCGTCAGCGCCCCCATGCGGGCGCCGAGGCCCGCCGCCAGCACCATCGCGGTCCCGGGTCCGCTCACGCCGCCAGCCTGGCCCGGACCGCCGCGTCGGGCGCCGGCAGCCCCTCCAGCGTCCGCGCGAGCTCCGCGAGCGCCGGATGGCCGAGGTCGCGCCGCAGATGCCCCCAGACCCGCGGCAGCAGCGCGAGATAACCCGGCTTGCCGTCCCGCCGCGCCAGCCGCGCGAAGATGCCGAGGATCTTGAGGTTGCGCTGCGCGCCGAGCGCCGCCCGCGCCGCCGCATGCGCCTCCGGGTCGGCCCCGGACGCGGCGAGGAAGCGCGCCTCGGCGCCCGCCGCCGCGTCCCCCGAGACGTCGCGCCGGGCGTCTTCCAGCAGCGAGACGAGATCGTAGGCGCCGTGCCCGCGCAACGCGTCCTGATGGTCGAGCAGCCCGACGCGCGCCGTTCCGCGACGCTCCGGCAGCCAGACGAGGTTCTCGGCGTGGTAGTCGCGGAGCGCCAGCGCCGAGCGCGCGCCGGAGAGGGGACCCAGCGCCGTCTCCAGCGCGCCGCGGACCGCGGCGACCGCCGTCTCGGAGACCGGCGCGCCGAGCGCGCCCGGCCAGTACCACTCCCAGACCAGCGCCGCTTCGCGCAGCAGCGTGGCGGCGTCGTAGGGCGGCAGCGGCAGGGCGTCGGCCGGTTCGGCCTGGAGTTCGGCGAGAAGATCGGCCGCGGCCGCGTAGAGCTGCGCCTCGCGCGCCGGTTCGGCCTCCGCCACCCGGGCGAAGAGCGCGTCGCCGAGGTCCTCGAGCAGCAACAGCCCCGCCTCCGCGTCCTCGGCGAGGATGGCGGGCGCCGAGAGGCCGAGGCCGGAGAGGTGCCGCGCGATGGCGGTGAAAGGGCGGACGTCCTCGCCGCGCGCCGCGGGCGCGTCCATCAATACCGCGCGTGCGCCGTCCGGGCGCACGAGGCGCAGGTAGCGGCGGTTGGAGGCGTCGCCCGCCAGCGACCGGCGCTCGGCCGCGCCCCAGCCGGCATCGGCGGCAAAGGCGGCGATCTGCGCGTCGCGATCAGGCATCGGGGATCGTGTCCAGCACGGGCGTCCAGCGCGGGTCGGACCAGCTGAGCGTGAGGGTCCGGGACTCCTCGTCCGGCGCATGGGCAAACTCGAGCGACAGCGCGCTCTGCGGCGCCATCTCCGCGAGGCGGTCGGGCCATTCGACCAGGGTGATGGCCGTCTCGAAGGCCTCGAGG
>Ga0102931_1000541_pt1 | contig 18512 bp, 15 predicted proteins | sample SalPonR1_C_D1_MG_FD_79282 | JGI IMG/M metagenome (GOLD analysis project Ga0102931, IMG submission 79282) | Salt pond soil microbial communities from South San Francisco under conditions of wetland restoration - Salt Pond MetaG R1_C_D1_MG | ecosystem: Environmental > Aquatic > Marine > Intertidal... | reverse complement strand
GGAATCCACCGAGAGCAAGAATCATGATTCCTTCAAATGTTCCAAGGCTTGCCCAGCTAAACAGGTCGGAGGGCACAAGGCCTTCAAAAGAGTTGATTCCTAATGCTTGCAAATCTGCAACTGTTTGAGCGGAAATAGCTACAGGATCAGGATTTGCCCAGACATATCCGGCCAGAAATCCACCCAGTACAATTCCTATCAAGAATATCATATTCCAAGTGCCTTCTTCCTTCCAGTCATAATGAAAGAAATCTACATCACCCGGAAAACAGGCAGCACAAGCATGCCGGAAATTCGATGAAATACCGAATTTTTTGCCCCCCATTATTAATAAGCCCGGTACAGTCAAACCAATCAGGGGTCCGGCTATGTACCAAGGCCACGGTTCAGTTAAAAAATCCATGAGTTTTTATGTTTCGTTTTCATTTGTTTCAACCAAAATAAGACAATTGTACATACTTGTCAATACAAGTTGTTTTAATATTTCAAAAATACTTTAAATGATCCTTATTTGATATAAAATACATTGTTTGAACTCAATTTATTGACTTATTCGATAAAACCCACTACATGTTATTACAGGTATTGATGTTTAATCACCGATTAATTACATTTCAATAAAACAAGTATACAAATGGAGCTAAAAAAAGGAATACCGCGACACACACAGATATCGCAGTGGCTGCGAAATCAAATAGAAAAGGGAGTATATGAAGCCGATGAAAAACTCCCGTCTGAAAATGATCTTGCCAAAAAGTTTGATGTAAGTCGAGTTACCATTCGACGGGCTCTTCAATCCTTAGAAAGTGATTCAATAATTTATCGGTGCCAGGGACTGGGATCTTTTGTAAGCGATGAACGAGCCTCCCACGACCTGGTAAAACTTACCGACTTTAATGAAGATATGGCCAAAGCCGGCCTTGAACCAACATCCATCGTGCAAAAGTTTGAAACTGTAGATGCCCCCGAATGGCTTCCGCCGCTATTAAATATTGATAAAGGAAGTAAAGTGCTTCAGATAGACCGGTTACGACTTGGAGACGGTGAACCGATCGCCTTCGACAGTACATGGCTGCCCATTTTATATGGACAATTGCTGGACGTGAAAATTTTAACAAAATCAACCATTTACAGGGTTTTGGAAGAAAATTATGATATCCCGGTAATTCGCGGATGCTATAAACTATCCGCTGAAATAGCTAATCAGAATTTAGCTGATGTCTTAAAAATTAAAGAAAACTCTCCGCTTTTTTTGATTGATCGGCTATCTTATACTATAGGGGACAAACCACTTTACTATCAAAAAAGATATTACAGAAATGATAAAGTGGTCTATGAACTAACGTTGGAAAGAACTCCGGGCGAAAGAAGTAGTGGAATGCCTTTAAAAGAGTTTATACCTGTTTTCAGTTCAGAAAAAATAACCCAACATAATCAAAATGATTAGAGACAAACCAACATGGGTGAAGTTGATTCTGGTATGTACAATTTGCCTGGTCATCGCTGCTCTTATTGGTTTGTTGATCCAACAATTCACTTGAACTAATGAGGATTATTATGAAAAAGAACATGGGGTCAATCGACAGAACCATCAGAACAGTTATTGCAATAATTGTAGCTATACTTTACTTCACAGGAGCTATAAGTGGTACTGTTGCCATTGTTCTGGGCGTACTAGCGGCAGTATTTCTTTTAACCAGTTTAATTGGAACTTGTCCGCTCTATCTTCCAGTAGGACTTTCTACCAAAAAAGAAACCAAGTAGCATCTCGATTAATTTTTTGTTGAGATTTTTTGTGTTTCTATGTAGCAGGAATAGTACAGGCTGATTATTAATCAGACTACATAAATTGCTCTACGGTTAAGAATACGGTATCTTTAAAGTCTGAAAATTTTTAACATATTATATAATTATGACTTTTCTATATACCTATTTTATGATGTCTCCTCCCGGCGGTGAAGGCGGTGGTGGGGCAATGATCAACTTGCTTTTCCTGGGTGCAATTTTCTTTGTGTTCTATTTCTTTATCATCCGTCCGCAAACCAAACGCCAAAAAGAGATTCAGAAGAAAGTGAGCGAAATGAAAAAGGGAGACAAAGTAGTAACCGGTGGCGGCATGTTTGGAATTGTGAATTCGATTGATGATGATACTGTTCTTTTGGAGATTGACAGTGGCGTAAAGGCTCGTTTCCAAAAAAGTTCAATCACGGATGTAAATCCCGGCAAGAATAAATAAACCGGTTCAACATCCGATACTTTTTAAATTGACACTTTAAGCACAGCACCATCAATATTTTGATCGGAAGACGCTAATTTATATGTCTGAATTTACTTTTCATACAATACCCGAAGCGATTGAGGATATTCGTGAAGGAAAAATGCTCATTGTGGTGGATGACGAAGATCGCGAAAATGAAGGTGATTTTCTGATGGCTGCCGACAAAGTGACTTCCGATGCTATAAATATTATGGCAAAACATGGGCGTGGTTTAATTTGTGCTCCAATTACCCGGAAAAAAGCCCACGAATTAGATCTCGATTTTATGGTCACCGAAGGAGCGGATCCTGATGAGGCGGCATTCACCATTTCCGTCGATCATAAGAGTAAAACCACAACCGGTATTTCTGCTCCCGATCGAGCCAATACTATTCGGGAGTTGATCAACCCGGAGGCAAATCCAGATGATTTTCGAAAGCCAGGGCATATTTTTCCGCTTGTAGCTGCAAATGGAGGTGTGCTCAGACGTGCCGGACATACTGAGGCAGCCACTGATCTTGCCCGGCTTGCAGGTCTGCAACCAGCCGGAATTATTTGTGAAATCATGAAAGATGACGGTGATATGGCCCGTCTCCCCGACCTCATGAAAATGGCGGAAGATTTCGACATGAAGATCATCACCATAAAGGATTTAATAGCCTACCGGATGGAGCATGAATCCCTGGTAAAAGAAGATCTGAGTGTGGATATGCCAACCATCTATGGTGATTTTGACCTCCACGTATTTTCTGAAAGACTCACCAACGATCATCACCTGGCATTTGTAAAAGGTTCCTGGAAAGAATCTGAGCCTGTTTTAGTTCGGGTTCATTCATCAACACCTCTTGCCGATATTTTTGGCAGCAAGCGAAGTGACAAAACAGAACTACTTCACCAAGCGATGAAAATGGTTGAAAAAGCCGGCAAAGGTGTGGTTTTGTATATGGATCAGATGAATAGAGACTATGGAATAGTTGAACAGATAAAAGCTCTTAAACTACAAGAAGATGGTCTCAATAAAGAACAGATCCAGAAGAATTTGGGAATTCGAATGGATTACCGGGATTATGGAGTCGGAGCTCAAATTCTGCACTCGCTCGGTGTTCGAAAATTGAAGCTGCTTACCAATAACCCTGTCAAGAGAGTGGGGTTGAAAAGCTTCGGACTTGAGATGATTGAGGAGGTTCCCATTCCAATTCATCACGATCCCGACGAATCGGAAGAGAAATTAGATAAGCCTCAAACCAAAGAGGGATTTTTAAAAAAACTGATGTTAGAGTGACGGTGAATCACTGTCTGACTCCCTGATATTCTTCTCTTCGTTTGATTTCGCCTCAATAAACTCCTCTTCAGATCTATAAAAAATTTGCTCTCCTTGATCCTGCTCTGAAATTACAGCTTCATCTTCCACAGGCATAATTTTTTTATGAAACAAGAGAAGAATGATTATTGATGTACTGATTGCAATATCCGCTACATTAAATATATAGGGAAATACCGGAGTCTCACCAATTTCAAGGTTAAAGTGAATAAAATCAACAACATGACCGTCTAATACGCCGCCGTATCCGCCAATAATCCCCATGAAAATTCGGTCCATGATATTGCCAAGTGCCCCACCTAAAATCAATCCCATACAAACCAGGTATGCATATGTGGCTTGTGAGAGGTTAAAGAGCACATAGGTAAGAATACCAATAGTTGCCACTATTGCAATTGAGCTAATAACCGGTGTAGAAAGCCAGTCCATACCAAGTGCCATACCCGGATTTTTGGTAAAATTAAATGCAAGCCACCCATCAATGACGCTCATCCGCTGTAGGTCCGGAGTTGTTCTGACCATGTATTTCGTAACCTGGTCGAGTATCAACACAAGAACAATCGGCGAAAAAAGTATGGCTAATTTCTTTCCTGTCTCAGACAAATCAAGCCTATTATCGTCGTTTCAGTTTTGCTTCTATGCTCAACTGGGTATGTGGAACAGCTTCAAGTCGTCCTTTTGCAATTTTTTTGCCGGTAACTTTGCACACACCATAGGTTTTATTTTCAATCCGTCTCAGAGCATCATCCAGGTAACGGATAAATTTCTTTGTACGATTGAACAGCATATAGGTCTTTTCCCTTTCCTGGGCATCCGTACCGGCATCTGCCATATGAAATGAATACGCAGACTCGTCTGAAGCATTTTCCATACTTTCCCGAAGAAGATTTTGAAGAGTCGTTAACTCTTGCTCGGCTTCATCTCTTTTTTTGATGATGATTTCTTTAAAATACTCGAGTTCTTCGTCACTATAAGGAGAAACTCTTTCTTCGTTTTGTGATTCTTTTGAAGCAGCCATAGCACTAAATATTAATTGTTAATCGTTCGGCGTATTGATATTTCAGTATCATTTCCCTCAATTTCCCAGGTTTTAATAAAATCTGATACCTCTAATAAATTGGTATTAATTTCTTCAGCTAAAATTTCTGTTTTAATACTGTCTAAAGAAGACTCTACCGCATCAGTCAACTGCTCAGATCCTGAAAAACCAACTACGATTCTGTCAGTCACCTCAAAATCGGCCTCTTTGCGCATATTTTGAATTCTATTTACGAATTCACGCGTGAGACCTTCCCGGACCAATTCAGGTGTTAGCTCGGTATCTACAGCAACGGTTATGCCTTTTTCCGTTTCAACGGACCAACCTTTTAAACCGGTTCGCTGGATCTCAAGTTCATCGGATGAAATCCGAACGGTCTCGCCGTCCTCCAGGCTTAACTCAATCACTCCCTCTCTTTCAAAGGTAGTGATTTCTTCGTTTCCAAGGTCGTTTATTTTTGCAGCGACAGCTTTCATTTTACTTCCAAGCCGTTTCCCGAGAACAGGAAAGTTAGGTTTCGCCGACTTACTGACGATTCCTGACTCATCTTTAACGTATTCAATTTCTTTAACGTTAACTTCGTCCAATATAATATCTTTTACCGATTCAACGACAGATTGTTCTTCTTTGTCGATCGGCAAGATAATCCGAGCCAGTGGCTGCCGAACATTTATATCAATCTGATTCCGGATTCGAAGCACTACCGAACTAATGATTCGTGCCACATCCATACGGCGTTCGAGCTGCTTATCAATTGCTGTTTCTTCTACCGTAGGGTAAAACGAAAGGTGAACGGATTCTTCATCCTTCTTCGCTACATCGTTCAATCTCTGGAATAGCCACTCACCCATAAATGGTGCAATAGGCGACATCATTTTCGCGAGACTCAACAAACATTCAAAAAGAGTTTGATAGGCAGCTGTTTTATCAAGGCTTTTACCTTCTTTCCAAAATCGTCTGCGATTCCTTCGGATATACCAGTTACTCAGCTCCTCGACAAAATTTTCTACAGCGCGGGCCGCTTTTGTCGGTTCATATTCTTCGAGATATTCATCCACCAGTTTCACTGTAGAGTTTAACCTGGAGATAATCCATCGATCCATCTCAGTTCGCTCCGAGCTTGGAATAGATGCACCCGAGTACGCAAATCCATCAATATTAGCGTACATAGCAAAAAAGGAGTATGTATTTACAATCGTATTAAAGAATTTTCGCTGCACCTCCCTCAGTCCATCTTCACTAAACTTCAAATTCTCCCATGGCGATGAGTTACTCATCATATACCAGCGAACCGTATCGGCACCAAATTTTTGAATCACATCGGCCGGATCAACACTGTTGCCTTTTGATTTACTCATCTTCTCGCCATTTGCATCGAGCACAAGGCCATTGGAAACAACATTCTTATAGGCAGGCTTATCGAATAACATCGTTCCGAGAGCATGCAATGTATAAAACCAGCCCCGTGTCTGGTCAACTCCTTCTGCAATAAAATCGGCCGGGAAATTTTCCTTGAACTTTTTCTTGTCTTCAAAAGGATAATGCCATTGTGCCCACGGCATAGAACCGGAATCGAACCAGACATCCAGAAGGTCAGGAATCCGCCTCATGGTTCCGCCTTTTGGGCATTCCCAGGTGTATTTGTCTATATGGGGGCGGTGTAAATCAATCTCTTCATTTTCGTCGATACCAGCTTTCTTTCGTAATTCCTCAATACTGCCAATGCACTCCACGTATTCCGGGTCTTTATCACTCACCCAAATCGGAATCGGAGTTCCCCAGTATCTCTGACGGGAAACAGCCCAGTCTACATTATTTTCCAACCAGGTTCCAAACCGTCCGGTACCGGTACTTTCCGGCTTCCAGTTAATTTTATTGTTGAACTCCACCATCTTATCCTTGATTTCAGTAGTACGAATAAACCAGGATTCAACCGGGTACGACATCAATGGCGTGCCTTTCCTCCAATCAAATGGGTAGTTGTGGAGATAGGTTTCGTGCCAGTACATCTTATTTTTGTCTTTAATGGTACGGGCGATCTCTTTATCGGCATCTTTGAACCATTCACCCTCAAAATCAGGTACTTTTTCGGTGAACCGGCCGTCTCCGTCAATCGGATTGTAGAGAGGGATTCCCTCTTTTTTGCACGTTTCATAGTCATCCGCACCAAAAGCCGGGGCTGTATGAACTACCCCTGTACCTTCATCAGTGGTTACATAATCGGCCTCTATAACTCTCCATGCATCATTTTTGTCGACTTCATCAAGTGCATAATCAAAAATAGGGTTGTATATCCATCCAACAAGTTCGGAGCCTTTATAAGAATCAACAATTTCGTAATCATGCTTCATGGCATCATCCAGGCACCCTTTGGCCAGGATGTAATACTCAGTGTCATCCTCCTCAGTTACTTTAACCTTCACATATTCCAGGTTTGGATTCACGGCCAGCGCCATATTTGAAATGATCGTCCAAGGTGTGGTTGTCCATGCAAGGAAATAGACATTTTCATCGGCCTCCAGCGGAAACTTAACATAAATTGATGGGTCCTGAGTCTCCTCGTATCCCAAACTAACTTCATGTGATGAAAGTACTGTCCCGCTGCCGGGCGAATACCACTGAATCTTATATCCTTTGTAAACAAGCCCCTTATCATAAAGCTGTTTAAATGCCCACCAAACAGATTCTATATAGTCATTCTCGAAAGTGACGTACGGATCATCCAGATCTACCCAATACCCGATTCGGGCGGTAAGCTCATCCCAAATGTCTTTATATTTGAGCACACTTTCCCGGCACCTGGCGTTGTACTTAGCCATACCGTACTCTTCAACCTGCGAGCGTCCTTCCAATCCAAGCTCTTTTTCTACTTCGATCTCTACCGGCAAGCCGTGGGTATCCCAGCCGCCTTTTCGTTCCACGCGAAATCCTTTAAGCGTTTTGTACCGGCAAAACAGATCTTTAACGGTTCGAGACATCACATGGTGAATGCCCGGTTTGCCGTTTGCCGTTGGCGGACCCTCAAAGAAGGTAAATGGAATCCCGTCATCGCGGGTATCCAAACTCTTCTTAAAGATTTGATGTTCTTTCCACCAATTTAAAATTTCAACTTCTGCCTTTGGGTAGGCAAGTTGTTTAACTTCGCTGAATTTTTTAGCCATAGTGAACGTTATCGTTCATCTTCTAAAAATTTGATGTAAGCCTACAATATACGAAAAGCTATACAATCAAAATACTTTACGGTTTACAGTTTTTACTCCGATCTATGAAAGCAATGAAGATAGAATCATTCCGGTAGAAAATCAGATTAAATTAATGGATAACGGATTTCGTTTCATATTCCGGGAAATGACCAGAATGTAAAGTAGTTGTATAACATGCACTATCCATTGTATTTTAATCACAATTTTGAAGGACAAAACTATAGCAATGAATCAAAAAATTACAAAAGACAATCCCTACAAAATCTGTTTTGTTTGCCTTGGCAATATTTGCAGAAGTCCAACAGCCGAAGGAGTTTTCCAACATCTTGTAAATGAGCGCGATCTTAAATCGTACTTTTATATTGACTCGGCCGGTACTTCTGCCTATCACATTGGTGAGCCGGCCAACAGTAAAAGCCAATGGGTGGCCAACCAGGAAGGAGTGAAACTGCACTCTAAAGCCAGGCGATTTGAAAAAGCCGACCTTGAGGAGTTCAACCTCATCCTGGCAATGGACCATGAGAATTTGAGTAATATCAAACATTTAAATGGCAATCCGGAGTATTCAGATAAAATAAAATTACTTCGGGAGTTTGATCCCCAACCGGATGATAAATCTGTACCCGATCCATATTATGGAGGCATGCAGGGATTCAATAATGTTTTTCAGATTGTTCATCGCAGTTGTGCGAACCTTCTGGAAGAGTTGGAAAAGAGGATTGTGGAAAACTGAGTCAGAGCAAAAGTTCAAATTTTGAATCGAACTATTTCAGGAACTTTTCATAATATGCTATCTGGCCAAATGGGATATTCTCATCATTTGGACTCAGTTTTTTATGGAACCATAAACGGGTATCTTCCGGTTTCAGATTCAACAGCGTATTGACCAACACTACATTCTGAAATACTCCTCCACTGAATGCCAGATCTTTTACACCGGCCTGCCGACTACTCTGAAAAACCAGCTTTCCCAACGATCCAAAAAGATTTTTCACTATCGTTTCGGTACTTTTTTTCTTCCCAATATCTTCAAGAATTTCAGATAATACCGGTTTCCAGTTTATGATGTCATCGAAAATCTCAAAGGAATAATTACCGGAATCGGTACTTTCTTCGTAGATGCCGGGGCCGGAACTTATACCGGTCCTTACAATGCTTTCCAGTTTTATGGCCGCTTCGGCTTCATAACTGTTCAATGAACTAATTCCTAATATGGCTGCAATCGCATCGATAAACCTGCCCATTGATGAAGTTTTAAGAAATGTTGGAGCTGCAAGCAGTTTTTGATAATAATCCCACTCTTTTTCATTGAACAGTGATTGTAAAATCGGCTCAGCTTCAGGAAATTGTGCAAATAGTGAAAGTGCTGACAGCCGGGGCTCCAAGCTCATTTTATCTCCCGCCAAAACAGGAAAATAATCCAAATGCAGTTTTCTTTTGAACCCGCCTCGATCTATCGAAAAGGTCTCACCTCCCCAAACCTGGCCATCATCCCCGTACCCGGTTCCATCCCAAATAAATCCAAGAACTTCTCTGTCCGTTTTCAGAAGCCCGTTTTCTGCAAGTACAGCCGCAAAATGAGCTTCATGGTGCTGGATCGAAAACAGTTTCACGCTCTCCTTTTTTGCCACTTTTTCCGCAAGGGCCCTGCTATGATACACCGGATGTTGATCTGAAAGGATTACCTCAGGTTTAAATGAATAGAGTGTTTGAATGTGATCCAATGTGTGCTGAAAAGCAAGCTGTGAATCGTAAGATTCCTGATCGCCGAGATACTGACTCACAATCAGCTTCTCTCGATCCGCGATCGCAAAAGCACCTTTCAGATCGGCTCCTGTTGCCAATACCCGTTTGTTTAATTTTCTGAATGGATGAGGGTGATAATTTGGTGACAGTCCCCTGCTCCTTCGTAAAAGTATACGATCCCCATTTTGGTTGATCTGTACAACACTATCGTCCTGAGGTGTCACGATTTCCCTGTCAAACGTCAGGATATAGTCGGCAATTGATCCCAAGTGGTCCAGCGCCTGCTGATCATCATAGATGATAGTAGATCCGCTTAGGTTTGCACTTGTTGCAACAAGCGGCCGGCTCACTTCTGAAAGTATCAATTCAAAAAGCGGACTGTAGGGAAGCAATATACCAATCGTTTGGAGACCCGGCGCAACATCTGCACTGCAAAGCCCGGATGCCGGTTCTTTTTTTCGCAGAGCGAGCAATACCGGTGCATCCGCCCTTTTTAATTCTTTCTCTTCATAAGGATTAATCCATGCGTCTTCTTTCACAACTTTCAGATTCGGATACATTACAGCAAACGGTTTAGAAGGTCTTTTTTTCCTGATTCGCAGTGTTTGTATACTTTTTTCTCGGGTAGCATCTGCCAGCAACAGGTACCCTCCGACTCCCTTAACTGCCCATATATGACCCTCTTTTAATGACTGTGCACAAATCCGCAATATTTTCTTCGGATTCCGTTCCATCAACTTTTTATTCGAATCATAGAGAATCATCGGGATAGAGCATTGCGGACATGAATTGGTCTGGCTGTGCTGTCGAATATCACCTGGTTCTTCATATTCAGCTTTACAGTCAGAACACATTTTCAGGTCAGCCATCGTAGTGTGCGGACGGTCATAAGGCAGTTTGCGTATAATCGAGTACCTGGGACCACAATTCAGACAGGTCGCAAATGCGTATTTATACCGGCGATTTTTTTTGTTCCTCATTTCATCCCGGCATCGGTCACAGAGCGCAATATCGGGGGAAAGAAGTGCGCCGGACTTTTTTTCAGTGGAACTCTCCTCAATCTGAAAATCTTTATACTTTTGATCCGCCACTTTACGAATAGAACGGCTTGTAATCAGTGAATGGAGGGGGGCATGTTCAAACAAATAATCAAAATAAGACCTTGCCTCTGCTTCATCTGCCGTAATAACGATCTCAAGGCCTTTTCCGCTGTTTTTGACCCGGCCACTCAGTCCACGTGAACGCGCAGAATCCAGTACGAACGGCCGAAAACCCACCCCCTGTACGACTCCTTTAAAATGTAGGTGATAGGTTGACATAATGACTCGGTTGGATCATCCATTTTTCAACCCTGAAGAGCACTCCCTTAGCCAGTCGTACCAGGAGTCGAGTCCCTCACCGGTGGTACAGCTCACCTGGAAAAAGGTCAGGTTCGGATTGATTTTTTTTGCGTTTTCAATCAGCTTGTCGCAATCGAAAGGGACATAGGGCAACAGATCGATCTTGTTGATGATACAGCTTTCGGATGTGAGAAACATATCGGGATACTTGAGTGGCTTATCATCACCTTCGGTAACACTGATGATCACAACTCGTTCATTTTCTCCAAGGTCAAACATGGAAGGACACACCAGGTTGCCCACATTTTCAATAAACAGCACGCTCTCCTCTGCTGGTTTCAAATCCCGGATTGCGTGCATTACCATATGTGCATCGAGATGACAGCCTTTACCAGTGTTGATTTGAACAGCATTCGTCCCGGTTGCCTCAATCCGGTCTGCATCCACAGTCGTCTGCTGATCTCCCTCTATTACACTAAACATGAGTTCCTCATTCAGGTCAGTCAATGTTCGCTCCAGCAACATCGTTTTACCGGATCCAGGAGAACTTACCAAATTGATAGCCAGAATACCTTTCGCATCCAGGTAGCCCCGGTTTCTTGCAGCCAAAAGAGCATTTTCATGTAAAATATCTTTCTCAAGGTGGATCATTCTACTCTCGGTATTGTGTTGCCTTGTCTCGTTCTGAGTGTGTGAGTGTGAATGATCGTGACCATGTGGAGCCTCATGATCATGGTGATGGTGATGATCATGAGAGTGTAGTTCACCATTTTGACTCCCGTGGGAGTGCTTATGATGACGATCTTTCTTAACAATTTGGGCACTGTCGGTGCCGCATCCGCATGTTATACACATAATATATACTCTCTGTTTCAGGTTTCTAATCTCTCTTCAATCCGTATCGATTTGATATTCATCTCTTTTCCTTCCATTATTTCTGAAAAAAAACTACCGCATTCCGGGCATGGATCATAAAGCTCATTCATTTCAAAGAGCGTGTCACATTCGCTGCACTTACCTCTGCCGGAAATATAATTCATTTTCAACTGAGACATTTCAAGCACACTGTCACGAATACCATGTTTCCAGGCAAACTCAAATGCAGCCGGTTCGATTGTGCTTAGCTTGCCGATATCCAGCTCAATTGCAGAAACCGATTCTGCACCGGCTTTAAAAGCCTCTTTCTCTACAATTTCTACAATGTTCAGTACAATCGACAGTTCATGCACGCTCTTTAACCCGTTTTTTCACTTTCAGTATCAGCCATGTACTGCTTATAGCAATCATCAAAACAACGGCTCCAAAAACCATTGTATGCATCGGTTCAGTCAGATAGTGTAGCAATGAGTGCCCGACGGAATCTCCATGGCCCGGATGCGCAAACAGTGTTGCGTTATCAATGATCAATAACAGTATGGATGTCAGTAATATTTTTCGAAAAGGGTACATGACTTAATTTTTTTGTGTTGGTATTTCTGTTTCAAAACTGTTCTTCTTTTTCAGTGACGTTGATTTTAGCCTCTTCATATAAAACGGACGTCCGGAATGATCCCAGCGCTTTTTTCAGGTGCTCATTTGCTTTCCGGCTCAACGGTTCGCCAAGCTCCCATTTGTACCCTTTAATGGGTAATACAAACGCCTCCGGTGTATGATGATAGAGCGATTTTGACAGATAAAGTACAGTTTGGGCTTTGCAGATGGGATGAAAAGAAGTATGAATTCGCAGGTTCACACTTCTTAATGATAAAACCATCCGGCAAATGCTCTTCTGTTGCATCCACAAACAGAACCCTCTCATATTTACTGATCAGATCTGCATCTTCCACCTGCAGTTGATACCGATACTCCAGCTCAAACCTGCCGTGATCTTTTTCTTCGATCTCCTTCAAAAAAAGCCAACCCAGTGCGTCATCTCCGCGTGAACCGTTTCCGATACCGATTAACAATGTACGCATGATTTAATTTTTCAATTTTTCCCCGATCAACGTGCCATCATGATCGTAGAGTTCTACTTTCAATGGCATTTTACCCATCGCCTGTGTTGCACAACTGAGACAGGGATCATATGCCCTGATGGCCACCTCCACCTGATTCAGCATCCCCTCGGTAATGGTCTTTTGGCGGCTTAATACTTTATCCGCTACCCATTTTACCGCTTCATTCATAGCGTCATTATTATGAGTCGTCGATACAATCAAATTACACCGCACGATCTTCCCCTTATCATCCACTTCATAGTGGTGTGTGAGTGTGCCCCGGGGTGCTTCAATGATTCCGATTCCCACTTGCCTTTCATCTCCTTTACGAACAAGGTCCTCATCATTCAGGATATCAGGATCTAAAAGCAGTTTTTTCATCATTTCAGCACAGTGCAGCGTTTCAATCAATCGGGCCCAATGTGAATACATTGTACAGTTGTTTACGCTTGAACCTGTAAATTCAAAATATTCACGGCGTGCTTTTTCAGCCAGTGGGGTAGGTATGTAATCACACATATTCAACCTGGCAAGCGGTCCGACACGGTTCCAGCCCTTTTTTCTGCCAATTTTTTTCAGATATGGAAATTTCATATATGACCATTTGGCCACCGCTTCAGAGAAATACTGCACATAGTCGTCTGCCTCCACATCCGGTAAAATTATATTTCCTTCTGAATCGATTGCCCGTAGTTTACCGTCATAGAGTTCCAGAGCTCCATCCGTTTTGACCGTACCCAGATGTCCGGATGGAAAGGCTGCAAAAGTGTCCAGAAAATCCCGGTTTTTGTTGTGATAATCCTTCATGAAATCGACAACCTCCTGGGACCACTTAATCATAGTATCGATACTCGGAAACTCCTTGCCATTCAAAAAGAGTTCCCGCTCTTCCGGTTTAAGTGACTTATAGACCCCACCCGGAACCGCAAGTGTTCCATGGATTTTTTTTCCGGCAAGTGCTTTAATAAGTTCCTGTCCAAATTTTCGCATCGTAATACCTTTAACAGCCAGATCCCTATTCTCTACTGCAACTCCAACAACATTTCGTTTTTCAGGTGGAGCATCCACCCCAAACAGCAGGTCAGGTGAGGCAAGGTAGAAGAAGTGGAGTGCATGGGACTGAAAGATTTGAGCATAGTGCAGTAATCTTCTCAATTTTGTAGCCACAGGCGAGAGATCCGTTGGATCTATTCCCACCAACTGATCGATCGCCTTCGCTGCGGCCAGGTGATGGCTGACCGGGCATATGCCACATAATCTTTGAACCAGATTGGGAGCGTGCCAATAGGGGTGGCCCTGAATAAATCTTTCAAATCCGCGAAATTCGACAATATGAAAATAGGATTCATCAACATTACCCTGATCATCCAGATGAATTGTTACGCGTCCGTGCCCTTCTACCCTGGTGACCGGATCAATGGTAATTGTTTTACTCATAATAACTCCTCTTATTTAGTCGTACTTGAATTCTGAATAAAGAATTGAATAGTTTTCATCCCACAACAGGTTTTTCACGGCTTTCCAGATATGTTGTGCATCCGGCGGACAGCCCGGAATGAAATAGTCGATTTTTACAATTTCCCGGCACTCATATATTCTGTCCAGCATTTTAGGCAGGTCTTCATGGTATGGAATTGTGGCGTTATCCGTTTCATTCGTCACACAATTCAGAAAGGCCTCTTCGAGGCACTCTCCCAATGGTACGGTATTTCTCATGGATGGCAACCCACCCCAAATAGCGCACTCACCAATGGCTACTAATAGATCACATTGTTCCCGGAATAATCGCAGGGTTTCAACATTCTCTTCGTTACAGACTGATCCCTCAATAATTCCTACATCACAGCGTTGAGTAAAATTTTTGATGTCTGTCAAAGGGGATTTATCAATCGTAATCAACTCAACAAGGTCGAGTAGTTCTGTATCCACATCGAGCATCGACATATGGCACCCAAAACAGCCGGCCAAGGATACAGTTGCAACTCTCTTTTTATCCGGCTTTTCACGTTTAATATTATTTTTAGGTTTGACAGGCTTTTCGTAGTCCGGCCTTATTGAGTTTTCATCAAATTTGCGCTGACCAAATGGTTTGCCGATACTTTCGCCACGTACGATTATTGCGCCGGTCGGACAGATTTTCATTGCTTGAATCGCCTGCTCTCTTGTGAGCTTTTCCTCCTCTTTGTAATCAATTCCAACATATGTCTCATTACCCCGATTTTGATAGCTGAACACTTTATTTCCGTCATGATTCTCTATCTCTACCACACATCTTAAACATTTAATACAGCGATTATGCTCCATCACCATTCGCTTAGCGCCATAATCGATTAATTGGTTTTTGAACAGGTGAGGGAAGCGGCTAATGGCAATACCCAATTCATAACCCATATGCTGAAGATCACAATTCCCACTCTTTTCACAGGATGGGCATATATGGTTTCCTTCTGCAAACATCATCTCTACGATGCCTTTACGCATATCTTTGAGTTCCGGAGTGTTCACCTCCACAGATAACCCTTCACTCACTTTTTCAGTACAGGCGGGAGTAAATTTTCCGTTTATTTTGCAGGTGCATGTCCGGCATGTTCCCAGCGGTGGATCTATGTGTTCAAAATAACAGAGCGATGGGATAAAAAAACCATTTTCAGCCGCAACATCTACCAGGTTTTTACCTTCATCAGCAAGGATGTTTCTGCCATCAATCGTAATATTTACATGTTTACCCATAATAGGTCATCTCCGGCTTTTCATTAATTTTTAAACTCATCATAGTCTTGCGTTGCTGCATCCAGGTCAAATTTCAAGTTCTGTTCAGAACCATTTTGCTGAACTATTTTTTCAACGTAACCTTCAAATTTATCCAGTGTATTAATCAAGCTGTTAGTTGCAGTTTTACCCAGGCCGCATCGACTGGTATTTCTCATGAGCACACCCCATTCTTTGAGCTCCTCAATGTCATTTCTATTCGCCACACCATTCTTGACTCTTTCCAGTTTTCGCTCGATGATGAAATTACCCGCCCGGCAGGGTGTACATATGCCACACGATTCATGTTTATAAAACTCTGCATAATTCAGCAGAATGGAGATAATATCCCGGCTCTTGTTGAAAACGGTGAGTGCACCGCCGCATCGGATATGCTGTACAAAAAAGTCCGTAAAGAGTGCAAACGGTTGATCCTGTTCATCAAGAGTATGCACTGTACCAGATGGGCCGCTCTCCTGAATAAAATAGGGGTCTTCGGCACCGCACTGCTGTAGCAGCTCTCTTAAGGTCATACCCCACTCAATTTCATAAATTCCCGGATATTTACAATCGCCTGAGACACTAATCACTTTTGTACCGGGCGATTTTGGAATACCATATTTCAGATACTCGTCAACACTCATATTTATGATTCTGGCAGCAGCACAGAACGTCTCTACATTATTCACTACGGTAGGCAGGTTCAAAAAGCCCTTTTGAACCGGGAAAAACCAACGGGTTCGAGGTTCACCTCTTTTTCCTTCAGCCGATTCAAGCAGTGCAGTCTCTTCACCGCAGACATAAGAGCCGGCCCCCATCTGTATCTTAATATCAAAGTGAAAGTCGGTAATTCCACCACAATTTTTTCCGAGCAGTCCTTTATCCCTGTATTGATTGATGGCCTTTTCAATTCGTTGCTTTAACCATGTGTATTCACCTCTCAGGTAGATGAGCCCAAAAGATGCCCCGATTGCATAGGCACAGATGATCATTCCTTCGATCATTGATTCCGGAACACGCTGCATCAATACCCTGTCTTTAAACGTGCCCGGCTCTCCCTCATCTGCATTACATACAACTACTTTTTTGGGATTATCTTCGTCTGCAGCGGCCTGCCATTTCATCCATGTCGGATAAAAAGCCCCGCCACGACCTGATAGTTTTGACAATTGAATAGCCTCAATCACTCCATCCGGCTCTAAATCAGTGAGTTTTGAAATAGATTTACCTGATTTGAAGTCCGAGAAAAAGACACTGGTCTTGTTTTCCGGTGTGTATCTTATATGTTCCTGTGGTTCATCACAGATCTCTTCAACCGGTACACCCTTTTTCAGTTGAGTGATAATTTCCCGCACCTTTAGAGTATTCAGGTTAACAAAAGGGTGAAAATTAATGAGTGCTGCCGGTTCCTGATCGCTTAATCCTATACAGGGTGTGAGATAGAGGCCAAATGTTCTGGTTGGATCCGTTGAACCCACTGTAGCGGAAGTTTCTCGCTCAAATGCCTCAAGGATTCTTTTAAATCCCTTTACTTGGGACGTCATGCTGTTATTGAGATAGATCACATACTTACCGGCAGGTTTTCTGTGGAAAAAGTGATAAAACGAAACGACTCCTTCTACCTCTATTTCGGATAGGTTATACTCTCTTGCAAGTGTTGTTACATCCGAATCTGAGATATAGCTCTTTGTTTTCTGGAATTTCCATAAACGATTCATAATTTCTGTTCGGGGAGGAAGTTCAAGAAATTCCCTGAAGTATTCTGGATCCATAGCATCGTGATTTAATGATGGTTGAGATTTTAATCATTTGATTTTATCTCATCTCTGAATCGATTCGATTCAACAACGAATCCGATCGGTTCAGAGATCATAAACACTTCATTTTAAATCAATCCTGACACTTTCCCGAAAACATAAATCATCAACGAATGTCAAACCATAACATCAATCTGTTACTCCTTTCTTAATATATATTAATGTATTTTTATCTTAAATAGTACTCTAAAATCCCCGATAATTGATTCATTTTTTCTTAAAATATCTTTTTATGTTTAGCAAATGCGCGGAAGTAATTCTCCACTCGCTTGTGCCAAGACTCTTCTGCCCCCGATGGAACTATGCAGTACAACTTTATTCGGATGATCCTCTGTAACCTCTCCGATTATGGCTGCACTTGAGCCATGTTCCCATTTCTGTAACAAATCCAGACACTCATCTGCAATTTCTGCATCCACAATCGCCACAAAAAGCCCCTCATTGGCAACATACAGAGGATCCAGTCCCAGCATTTCGCATGCCCCGGCCACTTCATCCTCGACGGGGAGTTCTTTTTCAATAAGATTGATGCCTAATCCTGTCTGTTCTGCGATTTCATTCAATACGGTTGCAACACCACCCCGGGTCGGATCTCGCATCAAATGAATTTTACTGCCGAACTTATCCATCAATTCAAGACAGATCCGGTGGAGTGGACGGGTATCACTATTTAATTTCGTCTCAAACTCGAGTCCGTTTCGTTTGCTCATGATCGTGATTCCATGTCGTGCCACAGGCCCACTTAGAAGTATAGCATCACTGCCTTTAATCCTGTTCATCCCCATGTTTGCTTTTGGATGCGTCTCCCCTATGCCTGTCGTATTGATAAATATCTGATCACCTTTCCCTTTTTCAACGACTTTGGTATCACCCGTAACAACTTCAACACCCGCTTCCACACATGCGTCACGAATGGATTGCAGAATCTGATAAAAAAGTGTCATTTCTAATCCCTCTTCAAGAATAAATGAGAGAGAGAGATAAAGTGGCCTTGCTCCGCTTACAGCAAGGTCATTGACAGTTCCATTAACAGCCAGATCACCAATGGTTCCACCCGGAAAGAGT
>Ga0102931_1000539_pt1 | contig 18559 bp, 19 predicted proteins | sample SalPonR1_C_D1_MG_FD_79282 | JGI IMG/M metagenome (GOLD analysis project Ga0102931, IMG submission 79282) | Salt pond soil microbial communities from South San Francisco under conditions of wetland restoration - Salt Pond MetaG R1_C_D1_MG | ecosystem: Environmental > Aquatic > Marine > Intertidal... | reverse complement strand
CTCGCGGCTCTGGCGGTCGGCGCGCTGCAGCACAGGCTCCGGCAGGGGCCCGTGCCGCTGCCTGCGGTGGCGGAGCTTGCGGAGGCGTGGCTGAACGCGGACGCCGCAACTCTCGGCTACCGGGTGGGCGGAGCGGCCTTCGCGCTCGGCTCGCCCGGCGCACCCTCGGGTCTCGTGTTGACCGACCTCTCGGTCATCGGCCCGCGGGGCGACATCCTCGCCGCCGCGCCGCGGCTTTCGATGGATCTCGAGGTCGCGGATCTTCTGGCGGTCCGGATCCGTCCGCGGGGTCTGACCCTCGCGGGGGTGTCGCTGACCCTTCTGCGGCGGTCGGACGGCAGCGTGGGCCTGATGCCCGGCGAGGCGAGCGAAGGCGGCGCCGAGCCCGCCGCCGCGGCGGCGCTGCTAGAGGCTCCGGACGGGCCGCTTTCAAGCCTTCGCCGCCTCGTCGCCGACGAGGCCGAACTGGTGCTGCGCGACGCGATCACCGGGCGGGCCTGGCGGCTTTCGGACGCGCATCTGGAGATCCGGACGGAGCCCGACCGTCACGTGGCGGAGGCGCGGGGGCGCCTCTCCCCCCTCGACGCCGGGGCAGGGTTGACCGCCGCCCGTCTCGCGGTCTCCGGCACGCGGAGCCGGGAGACCGGCGCGCTCTCGCTCGCGGCGCGTTTCGAGGACTTGGCGCTCGAACAACTGGCGACGGCGGCCCCGGAACTGGCGGCCCTCTCGGTGCTGGAGGCGGCCGCGGCCGGAGAGATGCGCTTCGCCGCGGACGGCGAGGGCGCGCTGGAGGCGTTCGACGCGACGCTGCGGCTCGGCGCGGGGCGCGTGGCGGGAATCGAGGGGCCTGCCGGCGGCTTCGAGGCCGCAGAGGCGCGGCTGGTCTGGGAGCCGCGGCGCCGGCGGCTGCGCATCGATAGCCTGGAGGCGCGGACCGCGGCGGGCGCGCTCGCCGTCTCCGGCGCGGTCACGGCGTGGCCGGCCGCCGCGGACGCGACCGTGCCGGGGTGGTCGGTTTCGCTCGATCTCGAGCGCCTGGCGCTGACCGAGGCCGCGGGCTTCGACGCTCCGCTCGCCTTCTCCCGCGGCACGCTGGAGGCCGAGGTGCTGCCGGATCGTGCGCGGATCGAGGTCTCGCGCCTCGCCCTCGGCTCCGGCGCGCTGGCGCTGGAGGCGCGCGGGGCGCTGCAGCGCGCGCCGGACGGCTGGACGGTGGCGGCCTCGTTCGCCTCCGAGGGCTTCTCGACCGAGACGCTCGTTCGCCACTGGCCGCCTGCGCTCGCTCCCGGCGGGCGGCGCTGGCTGGTGCGCAACCTCCGCGCCGGGCGGGTCGAGGACGTGGAGGGCTGGCTCTGGGCGGCGCCGGGCGCGGCGCCGGAGATGACGCTCGACTTCGGGTTCGCCGGGCTGGCGGCCGAGGTGGTGCCCGGCCTGCCGCCGGTCACGAACGCCGCCGGACGCGGGAGGGCGACGTTGCGGCGCCTCGATCTCGACTTCTCGGCCGGCGGGGCGACGGCGCCCGGCGGGGGGCGGGTCGATCTCGCCGGCTCGCGGTTCTCGATCCCGGCTCTCTGGGACGATCCGCCGACGGGGGAGGCCGCGCTCGCCGCACGCGGCGCGATCGGCGACGTGCTGGCACTGCTAGACGAACCGCCGCTCGGGCTCGTCTCGCGGCTCGATGCCGACGTCCCCGCGCTTCAAGGTCGTGCGGAGATCGCGGCGACCGTGACCCTGCCGCTTCTCGCGGACCTGAAGCTGACGGAGATCGGGGTCGCGGCCGAGGCGGAGATGACCGACGTCTCGGGCCGCCTGCCCGGAGCGGATTTCGACGTGGTGGCCGAACGGCTGACGCTTGCGGCCGATCTCGAGGCGTTGCGGCTGGCGGGGCCGATCCGCCTCGCCGGGCTGCCGGCCCGGCTGGAGTGGGTGGAACGTTACGGCGGACCCGAGGCGCCGGCCCGGCGTCTCGGGCTTTCCGCGCGGCTGAACCGTTCGTCGTGGGAGCGGTTCGGCCCCACGGCCGTGCGGCTGACGGAAGGGGTCGTCGAGCTCTCCCTGACGCTGGAGGGCGTGGAGCGGCCGCGCGTTTCGCTCGATGCGGGGCTCGACGGAGCGGCGTTGGCGCTGCCGGAGCTCGGCTGGCGGAAGCCGGCGGGGACGCCTGGGCGGCTCACGGCCTCCGGCGCGGCGGAAGCCGACGGGCTTTCGGTCGAGCGCTTCGCGTTGGAGGCGGGGGATCTCTCGGCCTCGGGATCGGCCGAACTGGGTCCGAACGGCGGAGTGCGGCGGGTGGTGCTGTCGCGCCTCGCGCTGGAGGGCGCGCTCGACGTCTCCCTCGCCCTCGAACGGGAGGCGGGGGGCGCCGTCGAGGCGGAGGTCGGCGGCGCCTTCGTGGATCTCGGCGCCGTCTCGCGCCGCCTCGGCGTCGCGGGGGGCGGGGCCGCGGCCGGCGGCGCCTCGCCCTTCGTCGCCAAGCTGGAGGTCGACCGTGTGATCGCCGCGCCGGGCTTCGCGCTGCATCGGGCGCGTGGGCAGGTGGTTCGGGAGGGCGAGGTGGTGCGGGCGCGGCTGCGCGGCGACGTCAACGGGGGCGGTCCGGCGCTGGCGCGGTACCGCGACGAGCCGGGCGCGGAGCCGCTGCTGTCGCTCCGCACCACGGACGCCGGCCGGATGCTGGCGGATCTCGGTCTTGGCGGCGTCGCCGACGGCGGGCGGCTGCAGGTGCGCGCGCGGCTGCCGCGCGACGGCGCGGCGGCCGCGATCGGCGTCGCCGAGATCTCCGGAATCCGCGTCGCGGACGCCGCCGCGCTTGGCCGGGTGGTGGAGCGGGCGCGTGCGGAGGGGGCGCTGGAGGGGGAGGATCCTCGGGTCGAGGGGGGGTATCTTTTCGACGAGGTTCGGGTTTCGTTCTCGATGGTCGGGAGCGAGATCCGAGTGGAGGAGGGGCTCGCGGTGGGTCCGTCGCTGGGCGTCAAGGTCGACGGCGCCTATGACCGCGCGTCCGACCGGCTGGACTTCGACGGCGTGCTGACGCCGGCCTACGCGATCAACGGGCTGCTGAACCGGATCCCGGTCGTCGGGCTGCTGTTCGGCGGGGAGGGCGAGGGGCTGTTCGCGCTCACCTTCGCGGTTCACGGGCCGCAGGGCGCGCCGGAGATCACGGTCAATCCGCTCTCGGTGCTGACGCCGGGCGTGCTCCGGCGCCTGCTGCAGCCGGGCGAGGCGCCGGAGGAGGAGGGCCCGCCCGACCTGTTCCGCAAGATGGAGCCCTGACGCCTTCGCCCGAGGACCGCGAGGCTTCGATGTCCGCGGGCGAAGGCCGTTCGTCGCAGGGGCGAGACGGCTTCAGGAGAGGCGCACCAGCGCATGCCGCTTGCGCCCGGCCGAGAGCTTCAGCGGGCCGGCCGCGAGGGTCGCGGGGTCGAGCGTCGCGGCGGGGTCGGAGACCGGGGCGTCGGCGACGCGCGCGCCGCCCTCGGCGAAGAGGCGCCGGGCCTCCTTGCCGGACTTCGCGAGACCGGCCCGGACGAAGAGCTGCGCGAGGGTGACCGAGCCGGCCTCGGCCGCGGCGAGCTCGACCGCCGGCAGGTCCTCGCCGGCGCCGCCGCGCTCGAAGGTCTCGCGCGCGGTGGCCTCGGCCGCCTCGGCGGCGGCGCGGCCGCGGGCGAGGGCGGTGGCCTCGTTGGCGAGGATCGCCTTGGCCTCGTTGATCTCGGCTCCGGCGAGAGCGCCGAGGCGCTCGCACTCGTCGATCGGCAGCTCGGTGAAGAGCTTGAGGAAGCGGCCGACGTCGGCGTCCTGCGTGTTGCGCCAGAACTGCCAGAAGGCGAAGTCGGAGAGCCGGTCCTCGTTGAGCCAGACGGCGCCGTCGGCGGTCTTGCCCATCTTGGTCCCGTCGGCCTTGGTCAGGAGCGGCGAGGTCAGGCCGAACACCTCGGCCCCGTGCACGCGGCGGGTCAGGTCGACGCCGTTGACGATGTTGCCCCACTGGTCCGAGCCGCCCATCTGGAGCCGGCAGCCGAAGCGCGAGTAGAGCTCCTGGAAGTCGTAGGCCTGCAGCAGCATGTAGTTGAATTCGAGGAAGGTGAGCGGCTGCTCGCGGTCGAGCCTGAGGCGCACGCTGTCGAAGGTGAGCATCCGGTTGATGGTGAAGTGGCGGCCGTAGTCGCGCAGGAAGTCGATGTAGTTCAGCCCGTCCAGCCATTCGGCGTTGTCGGGCTGGATCGCGGCCGTCGCCGTTTCGCCGAAGTCGAGGTAGCGCTCGAACACCCTGCGGATGCCGGCCATGTTGCGCGCGATGTCCTCGTCCGTCAGCAGCCGGCGCGCGGCGTCCTTGCCGGAGGGGTCGCCGATGCGGGTGGTGCCGCCGCCCATCAGGGCGATCGGCTTGTGGCCGGTCTTCTGCAGCCAGCGCAGCATCATGATCTGGATCAGCGAGCCGACGTGCAGGCTGTCGGCGGTGCAGTCGAAGCCGATGTAGCCCGGCGTCACGCCCGTCTTGAGCGCCGCGTCGAGGCCCTCGAGATCGGTGCAGTCCTGCATGTAGCCGCGCGTCGTCATGACGTGCAGGAAGTCCGAGGTGGGAACGTGCGTCATGGCCTCGCCTTTCCGGCCGCTCTAGGATCGCCGCGCCTATGCCGCATCGGCGTCGGCAAGGGAAGGGCGCGGCGATGGCGGAGGCGGTCTGGGCGCTGGGGCTGATGTCCGGCACCTCGATGGACGGGATCGACGCGGCGCTGCTGCTGACCGACGGCGAGACCGTCTCGGCCTTCGGGCCGGGGGCGGAGACGCCGCTGGCGCCGGGGGCGCTGCCGGCGGCGCGGGCGGTGCACGCGGACTGGCGCGCGTTCCGCCCGGCGCGGGGCGCGGCGGCGGAGACGCTGGCGGCCGCCGAGGCCGAGGTGGCGCAGGCGCACGCCGCCGCGGCGGCGGCGCTGATCGCGGCGCCGGGGGCCGCGGCGCCCGAGATCGTGGGATTTCACGGGCAGACCGTGGCGCATGCGCCGGACGAGGGCTGGACCTGGCAGATCGGCGACGCCGCGGCGCTGGCGCGGGGGCTGAACCGGCCCGTGGTGCACGACTTCCGCGCCGCCGACATGGCGGCGGGGGGCGAGGGGGCGCCGCTGGCGCCGCTCTGGCACGCGGCGCTGGCGCGGCGGATCGGGGCGGAGGGGCCGGTGGCGTTCCTCAATCTCGGCGGGGTCGGCAACGTGACCTGGACGGACCCCGCGCGCGCGCCGGAGGATCCGGGCGCCACGGTCGCCTTCGACACCGGGCCGGCGAACGCGCCGATCGACGACTGGATGCGCCGCCGCGCCGGGCTGGCGCGGGACGAGAACGGCGCCGCCGCGGCCGCCGGGCGGGTGGCGGAGGATCGGCTGGCGCGCAACTCGACCGCCGACTGGCTGGCGCGGCGACCGCCGAAATCGCTGGACCGCAACGCCTTCGCGGACGTGGCGGCGGGGATGGAGGGGCTGAGCCTCGAGGACGGGGCGGCGACGCTGACCGCGCTCGCCGCGCGCTGCGCGGCGGCGGCGGCCGAGCACTTCCCGCGCCCGGCGACGCGCTGGCTGCTGTGCGGGGGCGGACGGCGCAACCCTGCGCTGGCGGCGATGATCGCCGAGCGCGTCGACGCCCCCGTCGAGGCGACGGAGGCGGCGGGCCTCGACGGCGACCTGATGGAGGCGCAGGCCTTCGCCTTCCTCGCGGTGCGGAGCCTGCGCGGCCTGCCGCTGTCGCTGCCCGGCACGACGGGGTGCCGGGCGCCGACCCCGGGGGGGCGGCTGGCGCGGCCCTGAGCGGCGTCAGCCCTCGGGCAGCGCCCGGGCCGCGGCGGCGGCGAGGCCGGCTTCCTTCATGCGGGCGTCGACATAGGCCTCGACCGTGCGGGTGACGTCGTCCAGCGTCTCGTCGAAGAAATGGCCGGCGCCCGGCACCGTCTCATGGGTGATGACGATGCCGCGCTGGGCCTTGAGCTTGTCCACGAGCTTCTTGACGTCGGCCGGCGGCGCGACGCGGTCGGCCTCGCCGTTGACGATGATGCCGGAGGAGGGGCAGGGCGCGAGGAAGCTGAAGTCGTACATGTTGGCCGGCGGCGCCAGCGAGACGAAGCCGCCGATCTCCGGCCGGCGCATCAGCAGCTGCATGCCGATCCAGGCGCCGAAGCTGAAGCCCGCGACCCAGGTGGCCTTGGCGTTGGGGTTGAGCACCTGGAGGTGGTCGAGCGCGGCGGCGGCGTCCGAGAGCTCTCCGATGCCCTGATCGAACTCGCCCTGGCTGCGCCCGACGCCGCGGAAGTTGAAGCGCATCACCGCGAAGCCGAGGCGGTAGAACGCGTAGTGCAGATTGTACACCACCTTGTTGTTCATGGTCCCGCCGAACTGCGGGTGCGGATGCAGGATCAGCGCGATCGGCGCGTCCTTCTCCTTCTGCGGATGGTAACGGCCTTCCAGCCGGCCGTCCGGACCGGGAAAGATCACCTCGGGCATCTCGTCTTTCGCTCCCGCGCCGCGGCGCCCCCCGCCCCGGGGACGCCGGAGCGCCGCCCGATGATTGACTCGAACGGTCGGAGAACCTAGAACGCTTCTAAATTGAGTCCGGGGCCTCGCCGACCCTCGGGTCGGCATGAGGTAGTGGGCGGGCCGCGTCGCGTCAACGGGACGCATGAGACGGGGCCGCCCGCCGACGGACCTTCGAGGAGGCGAGCATGAAGTTGAGCACCAAGGGCCGTTATGCGGTGACCGCGCTTGCGGACCTCGCCCTTCGGTCCGAAGGCGCGCCCGGCGGCGCCGGCCGCGTCTCGCTCGCGGAGATCGCGGAGCGGCAGTCGCTGTCGCTGGCGTATCTGGAGCAGCTGTTCGCGCGGCTGCGGCGCGCGGGGCTTGTCGAGAGCGTGCGCGGGCCGGGCGGCGGCTATCGGCTCGCGCGCGGCGCCGGGGAGATCAACGTGGCCGAGGTGATGGCCGCGGTCGACGAGCGGCTGAACGCCATGGGCTGCGAGGGCGAGATCGGGCAGGGCTGCTCGGGCGGGCGGGCGCAGTGCCTGACGCACGACCTCTGGGAGCGGCTGTCGGCGCATGTGCACGTGTTTCTCGCCAAGACGACGCTGGCGGACGTGGTGGGCGACGGGATGGCGCCTTGCCCGGCGGTGCCGGACTTCGCGGAGCGCTTCGAGGACGCGGCGCCGGAGCGCGCCGGCGCGTGACGATGGGTCCGGAGCGCCTGTATCTCGACTGGAACGCCTCGGCGCCGCTGCGTCCGGAGGCGCGGGAGGCGCTGCTGGCGGCGCTGGCGCTGACCGGCAACCCCTCCTCGGTGCATGCCGAGGGCCGCGCGGCGCGCGCGGCGCTGGAGCGGGCGCGGGGCGAGGTCGCCGAGCTGGTCGGCGCGCGGCCGGAGGAGGTCGTGTTCACCTCGGGCGCGACGGAGGCGGCGGCGGTGCTGTCGGCGCTGCCGGAGGAGTGGCGGGTCGAGGTCGATCCGATCTCCCACGACTGCCTCGTCGCGCAGGCGCGGAAAGGCGAGGGCCGGCGGGTCGCGCGGGCCTGGGGGCTGGCGCACGGCGAGACCGGGCGGCTGTCGCCGACGCCGGCCGAGGCGGGCGTGGCGGCGGATCTGACGCTGGTGGACGTGGCTCAGCTGGCGGGACGGCGAGCGTTCGACTTCGCGGCGTCGGGGGCGGACATGGCGATCCTTTCGGCGCACAAGCTGGGCGGGCCGAAGGGCGTCGGGGCGCTGGTGACGCGCGGCGGGCTCGGCCCGTGGTCGCTGCGCGGCGGCGGCGGGCAGGAGCGCGGCTGGCGCGCGGGCACCGAGCCTCTGGCGCTCGCGGTCGCCTTCGGGGCCGCGGCGCGCGCCGCGAAGGCCGAGCTGGAGGCCGGGGCGTGGGACGAGGTCGAAAAACTTAGAAGGATTCTAGAGAGCGCCCTTTCCGCGGGCGATCCGGAGCTTATCATATTGGATGAGGCGGTTCAGAGGCTGCCGAACACGGTGTGCCTCGCCGCGCCCGGCTGGAAGGGCGAGACGCAGGTCATGCAGATGGACCTCGCGGGGATCGCCGTCTCGGCCGGGGCGGCCTGCGCCTCCGGCAAGGTCGGGCCGAGCCGCGCCCTCCTCGCCATGGGCGTCGGAACCGCGGCGGCCGCGAGCGCGATCCGCGTCTCGTTCGGCCCCACGACGACCGAGGCGGAGCTGATGCGCTTCGCGGAGGTCTGGACGCAGCGGCGACGCCGCCAGACGGCGCGCGCGGCTTGAATGAGACGGAACGGTCCGGACGAGGGCCGAAGGTTCGGGAGACCCAGATGGCTTCGCTCGACGACGTGCAGGTGAAGGAAGGTGTCGAGGAGGAGACCCTCGACGCGGTGCGCTCGCTCGGCGAGCGCTACAAGTACGGCTGGTCGACCGACGTCGAGATGGACTTCGCGCCGATGGGCCTCGACGAGGACATCGTGCGGCTGATCTCGGCCAAGAACGAGGAGCCGCAGTGGCTGCTCGACTGGCGGCTCGACAGCTACCGCCGCTGGCGGAAGATGCCGGAGCCGGACTGGTCGATGGTGCGGTATCCGCCGATCGACTACCAGTCGCAGTATTATTATGCCGCGCCCAAGAGCTTCAAGGAGAAGCCGAAGTCTCTCGAGGAGGTCGATCCCGACCTGCTGCGAACCTACGAGAAGCTCGGCATTCCGCTGAAGGAGCAGATGATCCTCGCGGGCGTCGAGGGCGCGGAGGCGGCGCCGGCCGAGGGGCGCAAGGTCGCGGTCGACGCGGTGTTCGACTCGGTCTCGCTCGGCACGACGTTCAAGGAGGAGCTGGCCAAGGCCGGCGTGATCTTCTGCTCGATCTCCGAGGCGGTGCAGGAGCATCCGGAGCTGGTGAAGAAGTACCTCGGCACGGTCGTGCCGAACTCCGACAACTTCTTCGCCACGCTGAATTCGGCCGTGTTCTCCGACGGCTCCTTCGTCTACGTGCCGCCGGGCGTGCGCTGTCCGATGGAGCTCAGCACCTACTTCCGCATCAACGCCGAGAACACCGGCCAGTTCGAGCGCACGCTGATCATCGCCGACAAGGGCGCCTATGTCAGCTACCTCGAGGGCTGCACCGCGCCGCAGCGTGACGAGAACCAGCTGCATGCGGCGGTGGTGGAGCTGGTGGCGCTGGACGACGCGGAGATCAAGTACTCCACCGTGCAGAACTGGTTCCCCGGCGACGAAGAGGGCAAGGGCGGCATCTACAACTTCGTCACCAAGCGCGCCGACTGCCGAGGCGACCGCTCGAAGGTGATGTGGACGCAGGTGGAGACCGGCTCCGCCGTGACCTGGAAGTATCCGAGCTGCATCCTGCGCGGCGAGGAGAGCCAGGGCGAATTCTACTCGATCGCCATCGCCAACAACTGGCAGCAGGCGGACACGGGCACGAAGATGGTGCATCTCGGCAAGAACACGAAGAGCCGCATCGTCTCCAAGGGCATCTCCGCCGGGCAGGCGCAGAACACCTATCGCGGCCTCGTCTCGATGCATCCGAAGGCCACCGGCAGCCGCAACCACACCCAGTGCGACTCCCTGCTGATCGGCGGGAACTGCGGCGCGCACACGGTCCCCTACATCGAGTGCAAGAACAACTCGAGCCGGGTCGAGCACGAGGCGACGACCTCGAAGGTGGACGACGACATCCTGTTCTACTGCCGCCAGCGCGGCATGAACGAGGAGGAGGCGGTCGCCCTCGTCGTCAACGGCTTCTGCAAGGACGTGCTGCAGGCGCTGCCGATGGAGTTCGCGATGGAGGCGCAGAGCCTCGTCGCCATCAGCCTCGAGGGCTCGGTGGGCTGAGGCCCGCCGCACGCCTCCAGCGGAGAGAACGCCGATGTCCCCTCGTCTCGCGGATGCGCTCAAGCTCGGCGGCGCGTGCTTCGGCCTCGGGGCCATGGCGGCGGACGCCGCCGGGTCCTGGGTGTCGGTCCTCGGCCTCGCGGCGCTCGCCGCGGGCTTTCTCGTTCCGATGCTGTCGAGGTCCTGAGGCCGCCATGAGCACCACCACCGAAGTCCGCGGGACGCGTCGCGTCGCCGTCCGTCACGTCGGAGCCGGACGCCCGGCGATCGAGGGCGCGGCCCTCGCGCGGCGCCCCTCCGCCGTCGGCCCGGTTCGATGACCGTCTCGCCGGAAGGCGGCCCGGCCGAGGCGCGGCGCAAGGCGGCGGAGCGGCGCATCGCCTTTCTCGTCTTCGTGGCGACGTTCCTGGCGGTGCTCGCCCTCGAACTTCTGGCGGGTCGGGAGCCCGGTCTCCTGCTCGCCGTCTTCAATCTCGTCGTCGCGTCCGTCGTGACCTTCGTGGTCTGGCTGGTCCGCGACACCCTGCACGATCGCGCGCGCCGCCGCGCCGGCGCCGCCGAACGAAAGGACACCCCCGATGCTTGAGATCAGGAACCTGCACGTGAAGCTCGAGGAGGAGGACAAGGCCATCCTCAAGGGCGTCGACCTCACCGTGGAGGCCGGCAAGGTGCACGCGATCATGGGGCCGAACGGCTCGGGCAAGTCGACGCTGTCCTACGTGCTCTCGGGCCGCGAGGGCTACGAGGTGACGGAGGGTTCGGCCACGCTGCTCGGCGAGGACGTGCTCGAGATGGAGGCCGAGGAGCGCGCCGCGGCGGGCCTGTTCCTCGCGTTCCAGTATCCGGTCGAGATCCCCGGGGTCGGCAACATGACGTTCCTGCGCACCGCCTTGAACAGCCAGCGCAAGGCGCGGGGCGAGGAGGAGCTTTCGGCCGGGGACTTCCTGAAGCTGATCCGCGCCAAGGCCAAGGACCTGAAGATGAGCCAGGACATGCTCAAGCGGCCGGTCAACGTCGGCTTCTCGGGCGGGGAGAAGAAGCGCAACGAGATCCTGCAGATGGCCGTGCTCGAGCCGAAGATGTGCATCCTCGACGAGACCGATTCCGGTCTGGACGTGGACGCGATGAAGCTGGTGGCGGACGGCGTGAACGCACTGCGTTCCGAGGGGCGGAGCTTCCTCGTGATCACGCATTATCAGCGGCTGCTGGATCACATCACGCCGGATGTGGTGCACATCATGGCGGACGGGCGCATCGTGAAGACCGGCGGGCCGGAGCTCGCGCTCGAGGTCGAGCGGGAGGGCTACGCCCATCTCGCCGGGGAGGCCGCGTGATGCTGACCCCCGCCCAGCGCGCCGCAAAGGCCGATCTCGCGGAGACGCTGCTCGCCGCCGCGCCGGCGTCCGGGAACGACGGCGCCTGGGCGCGCGAGGCGCGCGCCCTCGCCGCCCGGCGGCTGCGGGAGATGGGCGCGCCGGTGCGCCGCGACGAATACTGGAAGTGGACCGATCCCGCGACGCTGGCGCAGGTCGAGGCGCCGGAGGCGACCGTCTTCTCCGACCCCGCCGAGACTCCGGTCTTCGAGGCCGCCGGCGGACTGAAGCTGGTCTTCGCCGACGGCGTGTTCCGCCCGGACCTCTCCGATCCGCTCGACGGCATCGAGGGCGTGGAGGTCGCGCCGCTGTCGGAAGCGATGGCCGCCGACATCCATTGGGCCAAGGACCTCTACGGCGCGCTGGAGGGCGAGGGGCATTACGTGCCGCGTCCGCTGGCGGCGTTGAACACGGCGACGGCGACGGAGGGCTTCGCGGTGCGGGTCACCGGCCGGGCCGACCGGCCGCTGCATTTCCGCTACCTGCACGAGGATCCCCGCTCCGACGCCGTGGTCCACCACGTCGTGCGGCTGGAGCCCGGCGCCGAGCTGACCGTGCTGGAGAACGGCCCGGCCGCGGCGCGTCTCAACGGCTGCATGGAGGTCGACGTCGCCGACACGGCGCGCTTCCATCACGTCCGCGCGCAGGGGCGGGCGCATGAGCGGCGCGCCTTCACGGCGATGTTCGCCCGGCTCGGCCGCGAGAGCGCCTACAAGTCCTTCACGCTTACGGTGAACGGCGCGCTGACGCGCAACGAGCAGGTGGTCGACTTCACCGGCGACGACGCGGTCGCGCATGTCGCCGGGGCCTGCGTCGGCGACCGCGACTTCCACCACGACGACACCGTCTTCGTGACCCATGGCGCCGAGCGCTGCGAGAGCCGGCAGGTGTTCAAGAAGGTGCTGCGCGGCGAGGCGAAGGGGATCTTCCAGGGCAAGATCCTCGTGAAGGCCGGCGCGCAGAAGACCGACGGCTACCAGATCAGCCAAGGGCTGCTGCTGGACGACACGGCGGAGTTCCTGGCCAAGCCGGAGCTCGAGATCTACGCCGACGACGTCGCCTGCTCCCACGGTTCGACCTGCGGCGCGGTCGACGAGGACATGCTGTTCTACATGCGTGCGCGCGGCGTGCCGCGGGCCGAGGCGCAGAACCTGCTGGTCCTCGCCTTTCTCGCCGAGGCGGTGCAGGAGATCGAGGAAGAGGCGCTGGCCGAGGAGGTCCGGGAACGGATCGCCGGCTGGATCGACCGGCGGCGCTGAGTCCCGTGGCGCGACGCGACCGCACGGCCCGGATCGCAGGGGGGAGACGCCGTCGGCGCGAGGGCGCCGAACCCTCGCCGGGCGCCGCGGCGGCCGCGCGGGCCCCGAGAGGGATCGCGGCGCGGATCCTCGCGGCCTGGCGGGACGCCTGGGGCGTGGCGCGGGCGGAGCGCACGTCAGATCGCGGCGAGCCGCGGCTGCTGGCCTATGCGCTCGGCGGCTGCTTCACGCTCTGGCTGGCGCGGCTGCCCGGCGCGCTGCGCGACGCGCGGCTGGGCCAGGGCCCGGAAGCCGGAGCCGACCCGACGCTGCTGGTCGTCGCGAGCCTCGCGGCGATGCTGTTCTTCACGCCGCTGTTCCTTTACGGGGTCGCCGCGCTGGCGCGGATCGTGCCGCTGGCCTTCGGCGGAACCGCGGGTTGGCGCGACGCGCGCACGGCGGTCTTCTGGTCGCTGCTGCCGGCCGCCCCCGCGTTCCTCGTCGGCTACGGTGCGGCGTTCCTGCTGGCGACGGCGGGAGCGGCGCCGCTGGCGGCTGCGGCCCCTCGGATCGCGGCGGATCTCGTCTGGCTGCGGTTCTGGTCCGTGGGTCTCGCGGAGGCGCACGGTTTCCGGACCGCCTGGCCGATCTTCGGCGTGATGGCGGCTCTGGCGCTGGGGCTGAGGCTGTCGGATCCCGGTCTGCTGACGCCGGTCGAAGGGGTCCGCCCATGACGCCGGAGCGCGGCGGGCGCCCTGGGTTCGCGGCAGGTGGTCATCAGGTGTTCACTTTCGATTCATTCAGAGTTAATGTCGGGTCCGAAGGGGCGCGCAAGACGCCTCTGCGTATGCGTACAGGAGGCCCCGGCCATGCAGGTTCCGAGCGACCACGCCCTGACACCGTCCCGATCTCCAGCCTGGGACGCGGACATCCCACCCGACATGAACGAGCGCATCCTCGAGGCGTGGCGCGACATGGCGGCCTCGACCCGGCGGCTGCTGGCCGAACGGCCGGGCGAGGGGCGGCTCCTGTTCTTCGTGATCCTGTCGGACGTGGTGTTCTTCCTGTCCTGGACCCTGAAGACGCTGCTGGCCCCGACCTCGGCCGCGGCCGAAAGAATGCCGTTCGACGTCGCCGCCTTTCTGCTGATGGCGATCCTGTTCCGCACCGCGAGCCTCTACGTCCTCGCCGCCCTCGCGGCGGCCGCCGCGACGCTCTGCGGCGGGTCGGGGAGCTGGCGAGACACGCGCGCGGCGGTGTTCTGGGGGGCCTTGGTCTCGGCCCCGTTCGGGCTTCTGGCGGCAGGCCTCGCGGTGGCCCTGAACCGCGCCGAGGCGGCTCTGCCGGCGCTGGCGGACCCGCTCTTCGCGCTGCCGCCCTACTACGTCGGGCTGGTGCCGTTCCTGTGGTTCGTCGCCGCCGGGATCGCCGCGGCGCACCGCTTCGAGCGGATCGGCTGGAGCTTCCTGACGCTTTCGGTCGCGGCGGTGGCGCTCAGCCTCGCGGGCGTCTATCTGTCCGGATGACCTCGCCCGCGCCCGGATCGGGCGGGCGGCCGCCGACGGGAGCCCGCCGATGATCCAGGCCTTCGCCGCCAACCTGATCGAAGCCTTCACGGCGCCGCGTCTTTCGGCGCGGCGCATCATGACGATCGCGCCCGGGCCGCAGGACTGCTTCCTGATGGTGGTCCTCGCCTTCGCCATCCAGGCGCTGGTGGGCGACGCCTGGGCGCTGACCTTCGGCGCCGGCCAGGTTCCGGGCTTCACCGCGCGGCTCGCCGAGCTGATGCTGCAGGTGCTGCTCTACGTCATCCTGGTCGCCGGCGTGCACGGCATCGGCCGGCGCTTCGGCGGCACGGCGAGCCAGCCGCAGGTGGCCGCGGTGGTCGCCTGGCACTACCTCGTGAGTTCGCTGCTCTCGCCGCTGAACGTGCTCGGCATGAGCGCGGTGGACGGCGAGGGCGCGGGCGTCGCCTTCCTGCTGGTGCCGCTCTCGGTCGCCGTGTCCATCTGGCTGTTCGCCTCCTTCGTGGCGGAGGCGCACGGGTTCCGGCGGCTCGGCGGCGTCATCCTCGCCAGCGTGGGCGGGTTCGCCGCGCTCGGCTTCATCGCCATGCTCGCCTTCGGCCTGTTCGCCGGAGCGCCCCGCTGAACGGAGGTCCCCCGATGACCGCTGCCGCCAAGACCCCGTACGACGTCGCCGAGATCCGGCGCGACTTTCCGATCCTCTCGCGCGAGGTGCACGGGAAACCCTTGGTCTATCTGGACAACGGCGCCTCGGCGCAGAAGCCGAAGCCGGTGATCGAGGCGGTGCGCCGCGCCTACGAGGAGGAGTACGCCAACGTCCACCGGGGGCTGCACTTCCTCTCCAACCTCGCGACCGACAAGTACGAGGCGGTGCGCGGCACGATGCAACGCTTCCTCAACGCGGCGCACGAGGAGGAGATCGTCTTCACCTCCGGCGCCACGGAGGCGATCAACCTCGTCGCCTACGGCTGGGTCGAGCCGCGGATCGAGGCGGGCGACGAGATCGTGCTGACGGTGATGGAACACCACGCCAACATCGTCCCCTGGCACTTCCTGCGGGAGCGGCACGGCGCGGTGCTGAAATGGGTGGAGCCGGAGCCGGACGGCTCGCTCGACGCGCAGAAGGTGATCGACGCGATCGGACCGCGCACGAAGCTCGTCGCGGTGACGCACATGTCGAACGTGCTGGGCACGGTGGTCGACGTCGCGGCGATCTGCCGGGCGGCGCGCGAGAAGGGTGTCGCCACGCTGGTCGACGGATCCCAGGCGGCGGTGCACCTGCCCGTCGACGTGCAGGCGATCGGCTGCGACTTCTACGCGGTGACGGGCCACAAGCTCTACGGGCCCTCGGGCTGCGGCGCGCTCTACATGCGGCGCGGGCGGCAGGAGGAGACGCGGCCCTTCATCGGCGGCGGCGACATGATCCGCGAGGTGCACCGCGACCTCGTCACCTACAACGATCCGCCCCACAAGTTCGAGGCGGGGACGCCGCCGATCGTGCAGATCATCGGCCTCGGCGCGGCGGTGGACTACATGACGGCGCTCGGCCTCGACAACATCGCGGCGCACGAGGCGCGGCTGAGGGACTACGCCGAGGAGCGCTTCGCCGGACTGAACTGGCTGAGCGTGCAGGGCACGGCGCCGGGCAAGGGGGCGATCTTCTCGTTCACCATCGAGGGCGCGGGGCATCCGCACGACATCTCGACGGTGGTGGACCGCAAGGGCGTCGCGGTGCGGGCCGGGCATCACTGCGCGCAGCCCTTGATGGAGTGGATGGGGGTGACCGCGACCTGCCGCGCCTCCTTCGGCCTCTACAACACCGCCGAGGAGGTCGACGTTCTCGTGGACGCCCTGGAAACCTGCCATAAACTCTTCGCCTGACATGTCGCCCCCGCGCAGATGGCGGGAGGGGCGATGATGACGCGATCGACGGTCGGGCCGGCGCCGGGAGGGATCGTGCCGGATCCCTTCCGCTTCGGCTCCGAGGACATGCGGCGTCGGGGACTGCGAAACATGCTGGTGCCGGCGACGCTGCCTTGGGCGGCGGGGCTCGCCGTGGCGGCGGAATACGCGGCGCTGACGTGCGGCGCATGGCGCCGGACGGAGGGGATCAGTCCTTGGCGGTGAGGCGCGCGCGCATGTGCTCGAGAGCGCGGCGGAGCGCCTCGACGTCGGAGGCAGGCAGGCCCTCCAGCGCATGATCGACCACGTCGTGCGCGAGCGGCATGATGGCGCCGAGGGCGTCGCCCGCCTCTTCGGTCGGAACGATGCGCTTGGCGCGGCGATCCTCCGGATGCGGCTGACGCTCGACGAGGCCGCGGCCCTCGAGCTTGTCGACGTAGCCGCACAGGGTCATCGGCTCGACGCCCATGCGTTCGGCGATCTCGGTCTGGCGGGAGCCCGCGGCGTTGACGGCGTGCATCAGCGCCCGGGCCTCGCCGCCGGTGAGGCCGAGACCGGCGTCCGAGACGCGCGAGGCGAACCCGGTCCGCAACAGCCGCGCCACGTCGTTGACGAGAAAGCCGAGAGGAGAGGGATCCGGCGTGCGCACGTCGCGCAGACGGGCCGGCGGATCGGCCTTCGGAGCGCGGGCCGCGGCCTCGCTGGGTCGCGCCGGAGCGCGCAACGGTCGGGTCATTTCGGCCCCTTTCGGTCCACGTCAGGTCATCTTACCGGTCCGCGCGGCCCCGGCGCAAGCCACGGGCCCGGCGGGCTCAGTCCGCGAGGCGCTCGACGCGCGCCCCGCAGGCGGTGAGCTTCGCCTCGAGCCGCTCGTAGCCCCGATCGAGATGATAGACGCGGGAGACCACGGTCTCCCCCTCCGCCGCGAGCCCGGCGAGGATCAGCGAGACCGACGCGCGCAGGTCGGTGGCCATCACCGGGGCGCCCTTCAGGCGTTCGACGCCGCGCACATGGGCGGCGCCGCCGCGCACGTCGATGTCGGCGCCCATGCGGATCAGCTCGGGCGCGTGCATGAAGCGGTTCTCGAAGATGCGCTCCTCGAGCAGGCTTTCGCCCTCGGCGAGCGTCATGAGGGCCATCAGCTGAGCCTGAAGGTCGGTCGGAAAGCCGGGATAGGGCTCGGTCACGACGTGCAGCGGACGCAGCGCCGCATCGGCGCGGGCGACGCGGAGGCCTCGCGGCGTCTCCGAGAGGTCGAGGCCTGCCTCCTCCAGCCGCTCCCAGAGGGCGCCCACGAGGTCGCGCCCGGCGCCGATCAGCTCCACCGAGCCGCCGGCGATGGCGGGGGCGATCATGTAGGTGCCGAGTTCGATGCGGTCGGCGACCACCCGGTGCGTGGCGCCGCCGAGAGCGTCGACGCCCTCGATCTCGATCTCCGGCGTGCCGTCGCCGGCGATCCGCGCGCCCATGGCGCGGAGGCAGCGGGCGAGGTCGACGATCTCGGGTTCCTGCGCCGCGTTGCGCAGCACCGTCGTGCCCTTGGCGAGCGTGGCGGCCATCATCAGGTTCTCCGTCGCGCCGACCGAGACCTTGGGGAACGACACGACCGCACCGGTCAGTCCGCCCGGCGCCTCGGCGTGCACGTAGCCGTCGCGGAGCTCGAGCCGCGCGCCGAGCCGCTCGAGCGCCATCAGGTGCAGATCCACCGGCCGGGCCCCGATGGCGCAGCCGCCGGGCAGCGAGACCTCGGCCTTGCCGGCGCGGGCCAGCAGGGGGCCGAGCACCAGGATCGAGGCGCGCATCTTGCGCACGATGTCGTAGTCGGCCCGCAGCGTGGTCAGACGCTCGGCCCCGATGGCGAGGACGCGACCGTCCTGCAGCGAGGCCACTTCGCAGCCGAGCGAGGTCAGCAGCGCCGTCATGGTTCGGATGTCCGCGAGGCGCGGGGCGTTGGTCAGCGTCAGAGGAGCGTCGGTGAGCAGCGCCGCCGGCATCAGCGCGAGGCAGGCGTTCTTGGCCCCGCTCACCTCGATCTCGCCCCGAAGCGGCACGCCGCCCGTCACCGCGATCCGGTCCATCTCGTCCTCCCGCCCGATGCGGCCTTCGCCCTATCCCGCCGGGCGGGGCGGTTCAACGGCGCCCGGAGGGCGGGGCGGACGCTTCGTCGTCGAGCGCGCGGCGATCGGGCTCGCCGTCGACCTCGCGTCTGCGCGTCTGCGCCTTGCGTCGGCGCAGATTGGCGCGCAGCGCCTCGGCCAGCCGCGCTTCGCGGTCGTTCTCGTCGCCCTTGCCTTTCATGGTCCCCTCCGGTCCGGATTTCCCGCTTGCGCCGGCGCGGCGATCGGGGCTAGAGAGCCGCCCGCGGGCCGCAGTAGCTCAGTGGTAGAGCGCACCCTTGGTAAGGGTGAGGTCGGGAGTTCAATCCTCCCCTGCGGCACCAGCACTTAGCCCCGATCCCTTGATCGCGCCACCCGGACATCACCCGGATTCGCCGCCCTGCATGATCTCGGCGGCTCGCCCCTGGTATTCCGGGGGGTGGCGGCGGTAGACGCCTTCGAGCGTGGCGATGGGGGTCGCGAAGCAATCGGCGGCGTCCTCGCGCGAGCCGCCGCGCTCGAAGATCCCCGACGCCGAGGTCGTCGAGGGCGAAATCGGGATCCCGCTGGACGCCGAGGCGCTGGGCGCCTGGCTGAAGG
>Ga0102931_1000534_pt1 | contig 18601 bp, 15 predicted proteins | sample SalPonR1_C_D1_MG_FD_79282 | JGI IMG/M metagenome (GOLD analysis project Ga0102931, IMG submission 79282) | Salt pond soil microbial communities from South San Francisco under conditions of wetland restoration - Salt Pond MetaG R1_C_D1_MG | ecosystem: Environmental > Aquatic > Marine > Intertidal... | reverse complement strand
TGCATATATATGCTCCTCTTCCGTTTGCTTTTCCAGTTTTATCTAAAATTATATTTCCTTTTTTATCTTTTACTATTCTTATCAATTCTTTTTTTGGGAATCTTTCTTCACATCCCAAGCATTTTCTTAAAGGTGTTTTTTTATTTTTCATAAAAAGAGCTACTCCTTCTCTATTTCTCCTTGGTATTGAGATTCACTTTTTATATCAATTTTCCAACCTGTTAATTTTGCAGCCAGTCTAGCATTTTGTCCTTCTTTTCCTATAGCTAATGATAGTTGAAAATCCGGAACAACTACAACAGTGCTTTTTTCTTTTTCATTAACTTCAACTTTTACCGTATTAGCTGGGTTCAAACTATTTGATATGAAAACTGCAGGGTCTTTGTCGTATACAACAATGTCTATTTTTTCACCGTTTATTTCATCTACAATGGCCTTAACTCTACTTCCTCTATTTCCCACACAAGAACCAACAGGATCAACATTTTCGTCATTAGAAAAAACAGCTATTTTAGTTCTTGAACCAGCTTCTCTAGAAATATTATGGATTTCTATTATTCCTTCGTATATTTCCGGAACTTCTAATTCAAATAATCTTTTTATTAAATCCGGGTGCACTCTAGATAAGGTTATATTTGCTCCTTTTGTAGTATTCTTAACGTCTAATATAACAGCTTTTATTCTATCTCCTTGACTAAATGTTTCATTAGGTATTTGCTCATTTTCCGTTAATATACCTTCGATTTTCCCTAAGTTAACAAATATATTGTTTTTACTTATTCTTTGAACTATTCCTGTTATAATTTCGCTTTCCCGTCCGTTATATTCATTGTATATATTATCTCTTTCAGCTTCTCTAATTTTTTGTAATATAACCTGCCTAGATGTTTGTGCGGCAATTCTGCCAAATTCTTTTTTTGGTTTTAGCTCCTTTTTATAGATATCTCCTATCTCTAATTTCTTATTTATTTCTTTTGCATCCTCTAGGGAGATTTCTGTTACAGAATCTTCTACTTCTTCTACTACAACTTTTTCTGTGAAAATTGTATAATCCCCATTTTCTCTATCTATATCTATTTTAACTTTTCCTGCTTTACCATAATTCTTTTTAAATCCTGACAATAATGCTGTTTCCATAGCCAAAATTACAACATCCTTTGATATTCCTTTTTCTTTTTCTAGCTCATTTAACGCACTTATCATATCTTTGTTCATATCTACCTCCTAGAATTCTATATGTTTATTTGCTTTAGCTATTTCATTTATTTTAAAAACCAATTCTTTATTGGGTTTTTCCTCTAATTGAATAGTTATATTATCTTCTTCAATTTTTATTAATTTCCCTACGAAAATTTTATCATTATCTCTTTTTGCATATAGATTTATTTCGATTTTTTGATTAATATTATTTTTATAATCTTCAATTGACTTAAAGGGTCTATCTATACCTGGTGATGATACTTCTAAAAAATAACTCTCTTCTATAAAATCTAATTCATCTAATTTTTTGCTTAATATTCTACTAACTTCCGAGCATTTATCAATAGTTATACCATCTTCAGTATCTAAAAAAATCCTAAGATAGTATATATTACTTTCTTTTGTGTAGTCTACCTCTACTAAGTATATATCTTCATCTATCAGTATCTCATTTAGTAAATTTTCTGTTTTACTAATGATTTCTCTTTTACCCACAAATTCCTCCTATACAATCAGAAAGAGTGGGGCAATCCCACTCTTGATTTCATTATTTTAGTTCAAACCATTATAGCATGATTTGCGGTAATTTTCAACCAAAAAGTGAAATTTGATTTGTTTCATCCATTTGAGCTAAGCAACCTTGTTCCTTAAGTCCTTCGATGGATGTTTTGGTTATTTTACACCTCTTAGTTAGATCTTCTATTGAAATAAATTCTCCCTTGGTTCTTTCTTCAACTATACTTTTTGCAGCACTTTGACCCATACCTTCAATACTAATTAGAGGTGGAAGAATATAATCTCCACATATCTTAAAAATTTTATCATCTGATTTATATAAATCTACATTTTTAAATTTTAATTTTCTCTTATACATTTCTAAAGCAACTTCTAATACGGTGTAAAGATTTTTATCTTTTTGAGTTTTATCTTTACCTTTATCACTTATTTCTTTCATTTCTCTTAAAATACTCGATTCACCTTTTAATATGAGTTTAGAATCAAAATCTGCTGCCTTAGTAGTAAAATAAGTGCAGTAAAAGGCTTGTGGATAATTGATTTTATAATAGGCTATTTTGAATGACATTGTTACATAAGCTACAGCGTGAGCCTTTGGAAACATGTATTTAATTTTTTTACAGGATTCAATATACCAATTCGGTACTTTTTTTTCTTTCATTTTATTTATTTCTTCACTTGTGACACCTTTCCCTTTTCTAACTTTTTCCATAATATTAAATGATAATTTTTTTTCTAAGCCTTTGTATATTAAATATGTCATTATATCATCTCTAGTAGATATAACATTATCTATAGTTGTTATATTCTTTCTTATTAGCTCTTGTGCATTATTCAACCATACATCTGTACCGTGAGATAATCCAGATATTCTAACTAAGTCAGAAAAGGTTTTGGGTCTAGTATCTATAAGCATTTGTCTCACAAAATCTGTTCCAAATTCAGGTATTGCTAATGTACCAACCTCACAATTTATATCTTCTTTACTTAAGCCTAAAATTTCTGGTGATTTAAATAAAGATAAAGTCTCAGAATCATCTAAGTTAATATTATTACTACTGAATCCCGTAAGATCTTCAAGCATTCTAATTATACTTGGCGTATCATGACCTAATATGTCTAATTTTAATATTCTTCCTGATATAGAATGATAATCAAAGTGAGTTGTAATTACTCCTGAACTACTATTGTTTGCTGGATATTGAATTGGTGTAAAGTCGTATATTTCTTTGTTCTTTGGAACTATCATTATCCCGCCAGGATGTTGACCTGTAGTTTTTCTTACTCCTGTACAACCATCTACTAATCTATCGATTTCAGCTTTATTAACTTTTTTTTCTTTTTCATCAAAATAGTTTTTAACAAATCCATAAGCTGTTTTTGAAGCTATAGTTCCTATTGTTCCTGCTCGATATACATAGCCTTCTCCAAACAAAGTTTCTGCATATTTCATTGCTACCATCTGTTCTTCACCGGCAAAATTTAAATCTATATCTGGTTCTTTATCACCTTTAAATCCTAAAAAAACTTCGAAAGGAATATTATGGCCTTCTTTATTCAATTTGGTGGAACATTTAGGACATATTTTATCTTCTAAATCTACTCCTGATCCAATATTTTCTCCATCTATTAATTCAAAATATTTGCATTTTGGACATATATAATGAGGTGGTAAAGGATTTACATCTGTAATATCCGATAAAGTAGCGACAAAAGAAGATCCTACAGATCCTCTTGATCCAACTAGATATCCATCTTCTAGTGATTTTTTAACAAGTTTATGGGCTATGATATACATCACGGCATAACCATTACTTATAATGGAATTCAGTTCTTTAGATATTCTTTTTTCTACTATTTCTGGTAGATTTTCACCATATATTCTCTCTGCATTTTTATAAGTTAATTTTTTTAATGTTTCTTCCGACCCTTCAATAATTGGTGGGAAAGTACCATCAGGAATAGGTTTAATATTTTCTATCATAGCTGATATTTTATTAGGGTTTTTTATTATTATTTCTTCTGCCTTTTCCTTACTCAAATAATTAAAATCTTTTATTATTTCGTCTGTTGTTTTTAAATATAATGGAGCCTGATTATCAGCATCTCTAAAACCCTGTCCGTACATCAATATTCGTCTATAGACTTCATCATATGGATTTAAAAAATGTACATCTCCTGTAGCACAAACCATCTTATCTAATTTATCACCTATTTTTATTATTTTTTTATTTATTTCTGCAAGTTCCTCTAAATCCTCTACTGCTCCATTAGCTATTAAAAATGCATTATTGGACAATGGTTGAACTTCTAAAAAATCATAAAACTTAGCTATTTCTTCTATTTCTTTATCTTTTTTATGCCTTAATACTCCTTGATAAAGTTCTCCAGCTTCACAAGCGGTACCAATTATTAATCCTTCTCTATATTTATTTAAGATTGATTTTGGTATTCTAGGTTTTTTGTAAAAATATTTCAAATGGGATAAAGATACTAATTTATATAAGTTTTTCAATCCTATATAATCCTTTACAAGAATAATTACATGAAAAGTTTTTGCATTTTTAATATTTGATTTATCAGCAAAATAATCATTAATTCCATTTAAGTTCTCTATATTTTTATTTTTTAACATTTCAAAAAATTCCATCAAAACCTTAGCCGTTGCCTCTGAATCATCTACAGCTCTATGATGGTTCTCTAATTCTATTTTAAAATGTTTAGTTAATGCTTTTAAATTATGTCTTCTTTTATTTTTTAATATCCTTCTTGATAGTTCTAATGTATCTATTATAGTGTAGTTTTTCTTTAGATTATAATTGTTCTCTAAAAATCCAAAATCGAAATCTGCATTATGAGCACATAATGTGCTGCAACTGCCTATAAATTGAAAGAAATCTTTCATTCCTTTATCTATTAAGGGTTTATCTTGTAACATTTCTGTTGTTATTCCTGTTAAACTTTGTATTTTTTCTGGTACTTTTATTTCAGGGTCTATAAGTTGATTAAATTTATCTATAATAGCATTGTTTTTTATTTTCACTGCTCCAATTTCAATTATTTTATCTTTTTTAGAGTTTAAACCCGTAGTTTCAAAATCGAAAACTATTATTTCCTCATCTAATTTATTATTTGTAGGATTTTTTATTAAATCTAATTCATCATTTACTAAATATCCTTCTAATCCATATATGACTTTTATCGGTATTTTATTAGCTACTTCCATAGCCTCTGGAAAACCTTGTATTACACCGTGGTCTGTTAAAGCTATTGCCTTATGACCCCATTTATAAGCTTGATTAGCTATCTCAAAAAAATTATTCATGCCATCCATAGAGCTCATTTTGGTATGAGCATGCAGTTCAATTCTTTTTTCAGGATATAAGTCTTCTCTTTCTTTTTGTTCTATTAAATTTATACTGTCCGCCATAAGGACATACTCTTTAGAATATTTGTCAAAACTTAATTTTCCCGAAATTCTAGCAGATAAATTTTCAATATTTTTATATTTCTCTAAATCATCTTCTTTTCTTAGAAAAACTTTAATATTTATTGAACTTTTAAAATCTGTTATTTTTAAAGTTATCAAATAAAGTTTATCTTTTAATTTCTTGCTTTTGCTGCTTATGATTTTCCCCTCAGTACAATAAGTTTCTCCTTCTATTTCTCTTATTTCATTTATTTTAACTGGTACTTTTTTAATGTTTTTTCCTTTTATTATAGGACTATTTAAATTAGATGTTTTTATCTTTGAAGGTTTACTATTTGTTTTAACTGTAGTTATATAATTTTCTATTTTATCATTTATTTTTTCTTCATCTTTATCAACAATGAATCTAATGTTTTTTTCTGTATTGTAAAATTTTTTAAGAATTTTTTTTATATATGAATTAAATTCATCTTTTTCCATTTTTTCTTTTAGTATATTGGAAACTATATGTATTTCAACTGCTTGATCATTAATTACCATTTTATTTTTATCAAAACTCTTTACATGATTTTTATATTTTCTATTTATCAAATATTCAACGTTACTTAAAATTTGTTTGTTTTCTATATTTATATTGGTAGATTTAACATTTTCTATTAGAACTTTAAAATCTTTAAATTTATCCTTAATATAAGAAATAAGATTATCTAGTTTTTCTAGGGAAATATAACCACTTATAAGAATATCCAGTACAATCTTTTTGCTTTTTTCTGATATTTTTACTGATTCAAATTTAATTTTATTGTCGATGCCTATTTCTTGTAAATAAGAATATATATTTATTTTTCTCACCTCAATCTCATTAAAAAGCTGCATTTATTTGCAGCTTTTTTTTATTTCTTTAATGATTTCTTCGATTATGTTTTCTTCGTCTATTTTTCTAATTAATTTACCTTTTTTAAATAAAATTGCTTCCCCTTTTCCGCCTGCTATTCCAATATCTGCTTCTTTAGCTTCTCCTGGACCATTTACAATACAACCCATTACAGCTATTGTAATATCTGTTTTAATTTGTTCTTCTAATATTCTACCTTCTATTTCTTTAGATAAATATTCTATATCTATTTCAGTTCTACCGCAAGTTGGACAAGATATTATATTTGGCCCGTAAGGTCTCAAATTAAGATATTGGAGCATTTTTCTACCTATTTTTATCTCTTCTATAGGATCTGCCGTCAAAGAAACTCTAATAGTATCACCGACACCCTGTAGGATTAAACCACCAATGCCCATTGAAGATTTAATAATTCCATTTTCATATGTGCCTGCTTCTGTTACACCTAAATGAATAGGATAGTCTATTAGTTTAGATAACTTCATATTGCTTTTATAATTTTCAACAACATCGCTGGATTTAATTGATACTACAATATTATCATATTCAAATTTTTCTATTTCTCTTATCTGACTAATAGCACTATTAACTAGCGAATCTTCATTAACTCCTTGATATTTTTCTATATATTCTTTTTTTACTGAACCAGAGTTAACACCTACACGTATAGGTATATTTTTTTCTTTACAAGAATATACGATTTTCTTTACCTTATCTGAAGAACCTATATTTCCAGGATTAATTCTTATACCGTCTGCCCCATTTTTAATTGAACTTATCGCTAATTTATAATCAAAATGTATATCTGCAATTAATGGTATATTTATTTCTTTTTTAATTTCTCTAATAGCAACTGCACTCTTTTCATCTGGAACAGCTACTCTAATTATATCACAACCTACATCTTCTAATTCTAAAATCTGATTAACTGTAGATTTTACATTGTAAGTTTTTGTATTTGTCATTGATTGTACCGTTATTAGGCTATTTCCACCTACTTTTATACTACCATATTTAACTATTTTTTTCATAGTAACACCTATCTTAAAATTCTTATAATATCATTGTATAATACAAAAAACATCAACGCCATAAGAAGAACGAATCCTACAAAATGTATATATCCTTCTTTATCTGGTGGAATTCTTTTTCCTCTTATTTTTTCAATTAATAAAAACAAAATTCTACTTCCATCCAATGCTGGTATAGGTAGTAAATTAACGAATCCCAAATTTATGCTAATAAAAGCTGCAAGATTAAGTAAAGGATAAAATCCTAAGCTAGCTGCTTGACCAATCATATTAACAATACCTACAGGTCCAGCTATTGCTTCAGAACCTACTTTTCCACTTACAAGCATTATTATAAAATTAAACATAAGGTTAATATAGTAGGTAGTTTTATATACAGATCCTAATAGTATATCAGAAATTGACTTTTGTGTTTCTGTATAGAATCCTATAGTTACTTGCTTTATAGGTAAAATTTCTAATTTTAATATTTCTTTATCTCTCTCTATCTCCAATTCTATTTTATTTCCTGATGAATTATTTATTAATTCTCTAGTTTCATTCCAATTATTTGTTTTTACTTTATTTATTGAAATAATCTTATCTCCACTTCTTAAGCCACCTTTGTAAGCAGGCATAGTTTCATCTATGAAACCTACAGTATTTGTATATTCATCTTCGATAATCTCTGGAGATATCCCTATCATATATCTATAGTTGTGATCCACTTCATATTTATGTAATTCTTTATTTCTCTCAACAGTTATTTGATAGTTTTCACTGCTGGAAGAAATTTCTTCTTGAATTTCCTCCCAATATTTAACCTTTTCATCATTAATCTTTACTATTTTATCTCCTGGTCTTAATCCAGTTTTATATTCATTTAAAGAACTTTCAACTTCTGCTATTGTGTTTCCAGAAATCCCATAAACACCAATTACTATTACAAAAATTATTAAAGCTAATATAAAATTCATCAGGGGACCCATAAATATTACTTTTAGCCTACTTAAGACTGATTTAGAATTAAAGCTATCTTCTGAAAAAGAATCATCATCTTCCCCTTCCATTTTAACGTAGCCTCCAATAGGAAAAAGCTTTATGGAATATTTTGTTTCTTCTCCTTGTATACTTTTGATTTCCGGACCCATACCGATAGAAAATTCATGAACTTTTATTCCCACACTTTTAGCAGCCCAGAAGTGTCCTAGCTCATGAATTATTATTACTAATGAAAATATAATTATTGATGATATAAATGTTGTCAATTTAATCCTCTCCTAACTAATTAAGATAGAAAAATAGTAAACTATAGGTGAAACAAGTATTACGCTATCAAATCTATCTAAAAATCCACCATGACCTGGCAAAAAATTACTGTAGTCTTTTATATTGTTTTCTCTTTTAATTTTCGATGCAACTAAATCTCCACTTATAGAAAAAACTGAAGCTATAATTACGAATAAAATTATCCATATAATATTATGTTTTCCTATAAAGCTATTAAATATTATTGATATAACTATACTTCCAGTTATACCTCCGATAGCTCCTTCTATAGTTTTCTTAGGACTAAGAATCGGCGATAATTTATGTTTTCCAAATAATTTTCCAGTAAAATAAGCAAATGTGTCATTTCCGAAAGCTATTATATATATATACCACACAAATACCATATCATTCAGTAAATATAAATGGTACAGAAAGAACCCTAGATAAAATCCACCTAGTAAGTTAATCACAATATTTTCCAGTTTGACATCTAAGAATGTGTAAAAAAACAAATTACCCACCATGTACAATATTAATGTAAAAAGAACAAAAGAATTTGAATCATTAATAGCATAAATAAATAGAATTATATTCAAAATATAATTTAAAAAGTAACCTGTTTTTAATATATCCTGTTTAAATGCTCTGCTAAGTTCTATTATACAAAAGGTTGTAATAAAGAAATATACAGCAAAATAAAACATACCACCAAGATATGTTGATATTCCTAGTATTAATCCTCCTATAATACCCGTTGCTAGTCTTTTTTTCATGTAATTACCTACCTTTAAGATGCACCAAATCTTCTTTTACGTTTTTGAAATTCTTTTAATGCTTTTATATATTCATCTTTACCAAAATCTGGCCACAGAGTTTCAGTAAAGTATAACTCAGTATATGCTAACTGGTATAATAAAAAATTACTCAACCTCTGTTCTCCACTGGTTCTTATTAAGAAATCAGGATCTGGAATATCCCTAGAATATAAAAATTCTTTTAATTTTTCTTCGTCAATTTTATTATAAAATTCTTTATCTGATTCACATTTATCAATAATTTTTTTTACTGCCTTTACTATCTCATTTCGACTACCATAGTTAAGAGCAATGTTCAGATAAAGCTTATTATTGTTTCTTGTTTTTTCGCGTAACTTTAAAACAGCTTCCCTAGTTTTATCAGGTAACTCATCAGTAGCTCCAAAAATATTAACCTTAACACCTTTATTTTCTAATACTTTACTCTTTAATTTTGCAAATTCAACTAGTAAATTCATTAAGTAAGAAACTTCTTCTTTTTCTCTATTCCAATTTTCAGTTGAAAATGCATATATTGTGAGATATTTTATTCCTAAAATTCCTGAAGTTTCTATTAGTTCTTCTAGTTTCTTCATACCTTCTCTATGGCCTAAAAATTTATTTTTATTATTCTCTAAAGACCATCTTCTATTACCGTCCATTATAACAGCAACATGATTAGGAAGATTCTCTATATTTAAATCTTTACTATAAACCACAAAATCACCTCTTAAAGAAAATACCCCTTGTATAAAGGGGTTGTCTTTAGTAATAAGATACTACAATTTCAATTGATTTTTCAGAGATCTTTTTTACTCTCACTACAATTGGTATCGTCTTATTTTGATTGAATTTTTCATTACTACCCTTTGTTCTTTTTATGAAAAAAATTATATTGTTATCAATATTTAATTTATTGATTACCTCGTAAAGATCTTCACCAATTAATTTTTTATTATTATACTTCAAGTATTTCTTTTTCCTTTTCATCGTATAATTCATCTATTTTTCCAGAGTATTTCTCTATTAAGTCCTGAACTTTGTCCTCTGCATCTCTTAAATCATCTTCAGTCATCTCAGACTTTTTTTCCATTTTTTTAAATACATCTATAGTATCTCTTCTTTCATTTCTGAGAGCTACTTTCGCTTTTTCTACTTCTTTTTTTATTGTTTTTATAAGATCTTTTCTTCTTTCTTCAGTTAGTTGTGGGATTACTAATCTGATTATTTTACCATCATTACCAGGATTAATTCCTAAATCAGATGCTTGAATGGCTTTTTCTATATCTTCGAGAATATTAACATCCCAAGGTTTTACAACTAAAACTCTAGGTTCTGGAGCAGATATATTAGCTACTTGATTTAATGGAGTTTTTGTTCCGTAGTAATCGACCATAATTTTTTCTAATAGTTTTGGATTTGCCCTTCCAGCCCTAACAGTTGAAAGATCATCTTTTAAATATTCAACAGTTTTTTTCATCTTAGTTTCTAATTTGTTATGTTCTTTTAAATACATTACTCTTCCTCCCTTTTTATTACCGTACCTATTTTTTCTCCCTTTATAATTTTAATAATATTTTCAGGTTCTTCTATGCTAAATACAATAATCGGTATGTCGTTGTCCATGCATAAAGATGTAGCGGTTGAATCCATAACCTTTAACTCTTGATTTAATATATCAATATACTTTAAGTTGCGATACATCCTAGCAGATGGATTAATATTAGGGTCATCGTCATATACGCCTTCAACACCTTTTTTTGCTAAAAATAATACTTCAGCGTTCATCTCTGCTGCTCTTAAAGCAGCAGTTGTGTCAGTTGAAAAATAAGGATTTCCAGAACCACCGGAAAAAATAACAACTCTACCTTTTTCCATATGACGTATTGCTCTTCTTCTAATGTAAGGTTCTGCCACTTGTCTCATTTCTATTGCTGTTTGTACTCTCGTAGGTACACCTAAAGTTTCTAAAGCATCTTGTAAAGCCATACCATTTATAACAGTAGCTAACATTCCCATATAGTCTGAGGTTGCTCTATCATTTAATTTCGCACTGGCACCTCTCCAAATATTTCCGCCGCCTACGACTATGGAAATTTCTATTCCCATATCGTTAGCTTTTTTTATTTCTTTAGATATTTCTAAAAGGGTCTTTTCATCTATCCCACCAGAATTATCTCCAGATAGGGCTTCACCACTAATCTTAAGAACTATTCTCTTATACTTAGAATCCATAAAGCCTCCTTTGCCGCATAATTTTAATGGAGAACTTATAAGTTCTCCATTATAATAATATTACATATCCATTTGTTTAGCAACTTCTTCTGCAAAATTTTCTTCTTTCTTTTGTATTCCTTCGCCTACTTCATATCTCGTAAACCTTCTAATTACTATGTTTTCGCCTATTGTTGCTATTTTTTCTTTTAATAGTTGTTTAATAGTTGTATCCGGATCTTTGATAAAAGGTTGTTCCATTAAACAAATTTCTTTATAGAATTTATTTATTCTTCCTTCCACCATTTTTTCTACTATTTTTTCAGGCTTTCCTTCATTTAAGGCTTGTTCTTTAAGTATACTTTTTTCTTTTTCTACTTCGTCTTGTGGAACTTCATCAACATCTATATATTGTGGATTTTGAGCAGCTATTTGCATTGCAACGTCTTTAGCAAATTGTTGGAATTCTGTATTTTTAGATACAAAGTCTGTTTCACTGTTTATTTCAACCAACACTCCTATCCTGCTACCATGTATGTATGACATTACTATACCTTCAGCAGCTGTTCTATCTGATTTTTTAGCTGCAGATGCTAATCCTTTTTTTCTTAAAGCTTCTACTGCTTTATTGATATCTCCATCAGCGCTTTCTAAGGCTTTTTTACAATCAAGCATTCCCGCTTTTGTTTTTTCTCTAAGTTCTTTTATTTTTTGTGCTGAAATTTTAGCCATTTCTACCTCCTTAAACTGATTTTATTCTTTATCTTTTGTTTCTTTAATTTTTGCTTCAGTTTTGTCTTCTTTTTTCACTTCATTATTAGCTTCTTGGGATTGAACTTTTTCTTTTTCTGCTTCTTCTGCCTCTAATTGAACTCCTTGCTTAGCTTCTAAAACAGCATCAGCTATTACAGAAGTGAAAAGTTTAATAGCTCTAATAGCATCATCATTTCCTGGAATAACTACATCTATTTCATCTGGGTCACAATTAGTGTCTATAATTGATACTACAGGTATTCCCATAATTTTAGCTTCTTTTACTGCATTTTCTTCCTTCTTTGGATCTACAATGAACATAGCTCCAGGAAGATTTTTCATGTTTTTAATTCCACCTAAGAATTTTTCTAATCTATCTGCTTCATGTTTTAGTTGTATTACTTCTTTCTTAGGTAAAAGTTCAAATTTTCCACTCTCTTCCATTTCTTCTAACTCGTGAAGTCTATCAATTCTTTTTTTAATAGTTTTGTAGTTTGTTAACATACCACCTAACCATCTTTGACTAACAAAATGCATTCCACATCTTTTAGCTTCTTTTTCAATAGATTCTTGAGCCTGTTTTTTTGTACCTACAAATAGGATATCTTGACCATTAGCTACAACCTCTTTAATATAATTGTAAGCTTTGTCTACTAACCCAACAGTTTGTTGTAAATCTATTATATATATTCCGTTTCTTTCTGTGAAAATGTAATCCGCCATTTTAGGATTCCACCTTCTCGTTTGATGACCAAAATGGACACCAGCTTCTAATAATTTTTTCATGTTTACTATTGACATTTTTTTCCTCCTTAGTTTTATTCCTCCAACTACATCTTCTTCCCTAGGAACCATCTTAATACCACTATGGCACTACCTAGAAAATTAATAGCTGTGTGTATTACCTGAAGTAGTATATCATAAAGCATATACTTTGTAAATATTATTTTTTTGAACAATCTTTATTTGAACATACTAATTTATCACCTTTTTTAGACTTTTTCTCTACCATAATACTTCCACATTCTTCACACTTTTCATCCACGGGTTTATTCCAGGATACAAAATCACAGTCTGGATAATTACTACACCCATAAAAGTTTCTTCCTTTTTTACTTCTCTTTTCTACAATTTCTCCATTTTTACATTTCGGACATTTTATACCGGTACTTTTAGTTATTTGTTTTGTGAATTTACAATCCGGATAATTAGGACAAGCTAAAAATTCACCATATCTTCCCTTTTTAACTACTAAATTTGCTCCGCATTTTTCGCATTTTTCATCGCTAATTTTTTCTTCGGCTTCTTCACCATTTTCTTCATCATATGGTTTTGTGTTTTTACATTTTGGATAATTAGGACAAGCTAAAAATTTCCCAAATCTACCCTTTTTAACTACCATATTTGCTCCGCATTTTTCGCATTTTATATCTGTTTCAATTTCTACCTTTTCTATTTCTTTAATATTTTCTTCAGCTTTTTTTAAGGTTTTACTAAAGGTATCGTAAAATTCTCTAATAATAGCTTTCCATTCAGCACTACCTTCTTCTACTAAGTCCAGCTTATTTTCAAATTCAGCTGTGAATTTTTCATTTATTATATTTTTAAAATTTTCAACCAATACACTGGTTACTAATTTGCCTAGATCTGTCGGCATGAACTTTTTTTCTTCATATTGTACGTAATTTCTATATAATATTGTGGAAATAGTAGGTGCATATGTACTAGGTCTTCCAATTCCCAATTCTTCCATTGTTTTTACCAAACTTGCTTCATTATACCTTGCTGGTGGTTTTGTGAAATGTTGTTCTTTGATTAGTTTTATTAAATCTAATATTTCATTTTCTTTTATATCTGGTAATTTTACGTAGTTATCATTGGTACTATATACTTTGGTAAATCCGTCAAATACTAATCTTTTTCCATTATATCTAAATATATAGTCTTTAATATTTATGTCTATGGATAAACTCTCATACTTAGCAGATGACATCATACTGCTTATAAATCTTTCCCATATTAAATTGTACAATTTAAGCTGATCAGAAGTTAGCAACTTTGAAATATCATCTGGGGATTTTTCTATATATGTAGGTCTTATACACTCGTGAGCATCCTGGGAACCTTTTTTGTTTTTACCAAACTTGTGTTTACTGTTAAGATACTTTTCTCCAAAAACTTGCTTTATATAATCCGATGTTTTCTTTTTCGCTTCATCAGATATTCTATATGAATCAGATCTAATATATGTTATCAAACCTACAGTTCCATCTTTTTTTAAATCTATACCTTCATAAAGCTGTTGAGCTATAACCATAGTTTTTTTTGTAGAAAAACCCAGTTTTCTATTAGCATCTTGCTGTAAAGTACTAGTGATAAATGGAGGATAGGGTTTTTTGTTTCTATTTTTTTTACTGACTTTATATACCTTTCCTTTTTTACCTTCTATTATGTCTTCATACAATTCATTTGCTTTCTCTTCATTTTCTATTTTTACTTTTTTAACCTTTTTACCTTCTAACTTTCCTTTAAACTTAGTTTCTAATTTTAAATCTTTGTCGAAAATCCCATCTAAAGTCCAATATTCAACGGGCTCAAAAGCTTCGATTTCTTTCTCCCTATCGCATATTAGTTTTACAGCGACAGATTGTACTCTTCCTGCACTTAATCCTCTTTCTATTTTTTTCCACAACAAAGGACTTATTTTATAACCCACAAGTCTATCTAATAGTCTTCTGGCCTGTTGTGCATTAACTAAATCAAAGTCAATATTCCTTGGAGATTTAACCGCACTTTTAATTGCACTTTTTGTTATTTCATTAAATTCAACTCTTATTTTATCATTTTCATCTAATTTTAATATATTTGCAATATGCCAAGATATAGCTTCTCCTTCTCTGTCGGGGTCGGTAGCCAAGTAAATTTTATCTGCTTTCTTTGCTTCTTTTTTTAATTCTTTTATTACCTTGCCCTTTCCCCTGATAGTAATGTAGTTAGGTTCAAAATCATTATCTATATCAATACCAAGCTTACTTTTTGGTAAATCTCTTAAATGTCCAACAGAAGCTGTAACCCTATAATTACTACCTAAGAACTTCTTTATCGTTTTTGCTTTTGATGGTGATTCAACAATTAATAAATTTTTACTCATCAAATTCCTCCAACTAATTTTTCAATCTAAAATTCTTTCCTTTTTCTTGTGATATAATACCCTGCATTTCCAATATTGTCAATTTTGAAAGTAAGTTTTGTTGTTTTATATTTATTTTCTCACTTAATTCTATAATATTTTTAGATCCCTCTTTTAAAAATTCCAATATTTTTTTATCAATTTCATCGAATTTATCTACTTCCTGTTTAGGTACCTTAATATATTTTGAACTATTCCAATTAAATTCTTCTAAAATATCATTAAGATTTGTTGTTATTTTTGCTCCTTCTCTAATCAACTGATTCGTACCTTTACTTAAATAATTATCTATATTTCCAGGTACTGCAAAAATTTCTTTATTTTGTTCTCCAGCATAGGTAGCAGTTATAAGAGTTCCACTTTTATCACTAGCTTCTACTACTAAAACCCCATCACTTAACCCACTTATTATTCTATTTCTAACGGGAAAGTTGTAAGGCATTACCCTTGATCCTATAGGAAACTCTGATATTACTAATCCACTTTTCTTAATACCTTCGTACAAATTTTTATTCCTCTTAGGATAAATAATATCTATTCCACTACCTAATACAGCAATGGTCTTACCTTTATTCTCTAGACATGTCTTGTGAGCTATGGAATCAATTCCCAAAGCCATACCACTTGTTATAGTTATTCCTTTTTGTGTTAATTCTTTTGAAAATTTTTTACAAACCCATTTTCCATAATTAGTAGCTTTTCTTGAACCAACTATAGATATATTTTTGTTTATTAAATTTAAATTACTTATACTCCCTATCGTATATAAAATAAATGGTGAATTTTCTATATATTTTAGTTTTTCAGGATACTCTTTGTCAAACCTTGTTACTATATTAATATTATCACATTCTATTTTCTTGCTTATTTTATCAATATAATTAGAATTGATTGCATCTATTATCCTAAGTTTATCTTTTTCAGATAAAAAATCCAAGTTTTTCTTATAACTATTGAAATTATTTATTATGTTTTCAACATCTTCAAAATAGTCTACTAGTTTTTTTATGATATTATTTTTTGGACCCAATGAAAAGTTTAGCAAAGTTATTGTATTTTTATAGTTCATAATCAACCCCAAAACTTTCTGTCTAAATTCCTATACTGTATAGCTTCAGCTAAATGGTTAAGTTTAATAGTTTCTTCAAAATCTAAATCTGCAATAGTTCTTGCTACCTTAATAATCTTGTTATAAGCTCTTGCACTAAGTCCTAAACTATCAAAAGAATTTTTCAACAATCTTTCAGCATCTTCTGTGAAATTACAATGTTTTTTAATAGCTTTATTAGTTAATTCAGAATTAGAAAATATATCTAGATTCTTATATCTTTCCTTTTGAATTTTTCTAGCTTTATTAACTCTTTTTTTTATTACTTTAGAACTTTCATTTTCTTCTTTATTTTTCAAATCTTTATATTCTATTGGACTTGCCTCTATTTGTATATCTATTCGGTCTAACAAAGGTCCACTTATTTTATTCAGATAATTATCTATTTGATTTTGAGAACATCTACATTCGTGTTTTGGATCTCCATAATAACCACAAGGACAGGGATTCATGCTAGCTACAAGCATAAATTTAGATGGATATTTAAGGTTGGCATTTGCCCTGGAAATTAAAATTTCTCCATCCTCAATGGGTTGTCTTAGAACTTCTAATGTCTTTTTTGAAAATTCTGGCATTTCATCTAAAAACAAAACCCCGTAATGAGATAAAGAAACTTCTCCTGGCTTTGGTATTCTTCCACCACCTACTAATGCCGTTTTTGAAATAGTATGATGAGGAGCTCTGAAAGGTCTTGTCTTTATCAATTTTTCTACTTCTGTTATCCCTGAAACACTGTATATTTGAGTAATCTCTAAAGCTTCTTCAAAAGATAAATCCGGCATTATACCAGGTATTCTTTTCGCAATCATAGTTTTCCCTGAACCTGGTGGTCCTATTATTAATATATTATGTCCTCCAGCTACAGCAACTTCTACTGCACGTTTTAGTGTATCTTGACCTTTAACTTCAGAAAAATCGAAGTTATATTCTCTTGTGTTTTCTTCTTCAGTAAATTTTTTGGGTTCTATTGGTTTTACCCTTAATCTCTTATTTAATATTTCTATTATATCGACTATATCTTTAACTGGATATATATCTATACCTGTAATATAACTACATTCTTCTAAATTATCCAAAGGTATAAATATATTCTTAACACCCTTTTCTCTAAGAGAAATAACCATTGGAAGAGCGCCTTCTACGTGTTTTATATCTCCGTTCAAAGATAATTCTCCTATAAAAAAAGTATCTTCTTCAATACTAATGATTTTCCCCATTGAATTTAAAATACCTAAAGCTATTGGTAAATCCAATTGGCTACCTTCTTTTCTTATAGAGGCTGGAGATAAGTTAATGGTAATTCTATTCATAGGAAATCTATAGCCACTATTTGATATTGCCGACCTCACTCTTTCCTTAGATTCTTTAATAGCAGCATCCGGTAATCCTACTATGTTAAAAGATGGAAGACCATTACTTATATCTGATTCAACTTCTACTCCGTAACCTTCTAAACCCTGTAAAACACATGTATTAATTTTTGATAGCATAACTAGTCTCCTTATTTTTGTTAATATAACTATAATGAATAAAGAATAAAAATTCAATTAAAAATCAAAAAAATATTTTATTAATTAATTGTAATATTAGACTTTAAGTTTTATTTACTTATAAAACAAAGATTGTTAATCATTTCTTATCTACTATATATATCGTTATTTTATTAATTATCCTGAAATATTTGATTTATATTAATAAAAAGTTATATAATGTTTTAAATAGTAAGAAAGGAGATTTATATGAAGTATATTGATAGAGTATTAAAAGAGGTAAAATCTAGAAATTCTTGCGAACCTGAATTTTTACAATCTGTCGAAGAGGTTTTTCATTCAATTGAACCAGTATTGGAAAAACATCCGGAATTTGAAAAGTCAGGAATACTTGAAAGAATAGTAGAGCCTGAAAGGACTATTTCTTTTAGAGTTGCCTGGGTAGATGATAGTAATCAAGTGCGGGTAAATAGAGGTTACAGAACCCAATTCAACAGTACTATAGGACCATATAAGGGAGGATTAAGATTCCATCCTAGTGTATATATAGGAATTATCAAATTTTTGGGTTTCGAACAAATATTTAAAAATTCTCTTACTGGATTGCCTATTGGAGGAGGTAAAGGTGGTTCCGATTTTAATCCCAAAGGAAAATCTGATGGTGAAATAATGAGATTTTGTCAGAGTTTTATGACCGAACTTCATAGACATATTGGACCAAATGTTGAT
>Ga0102931_1000532_pt1 | contig 18608 bp, 12 predicted proteins | sample SalPonR1_C_D1_MG_FD_79282 | JGI IMG/M metagenome (GOLD analysis project Ga0102931, IMG submission 79282) | Salt pond soil microbial communities from South San Francisco under conditions of wetland restoration - Salt Pond MetaG R1_C_D1_MG | ecosystem: Environmental > Aquatic > Marine > Intertidal... | reverse complement strand
TTCCCGTATTGGCATTGAGTTTATCCGGGTAGTATCGGCAAATAATATGCGCAGCTACTATGAACCCGCCACCCTGCTATACTACCGGGCAATGACGGATGGCAATGGTATAGAAAGTCACGTGGCCGTTCGTCAGGAAATTGAACGACTTAAACCAATAATTGGTGATGGAATCTCTCGCCAGTGGTTGAATTGGTGGAATAATGAAAATCCAAACCTTGGAATTGATATGAAAGGGTTTTGGGTTCAGCATGATCCAACTCCGGCAAATATTACGAACGAACGGTTAATTGAACACTGGCAGCGCATTGTGGAAGCACAAAATCGCTATACCAAAAATGAAGAAACCGTTTATGGCACAGATGAACGTGCACTGATTTATATACGCTATGGTGAACCGGACCGTTCAAAAAATGGAATTCTTACTCTGCAGAGTTTTAATATTCGAAGCTGGCTTGAAAATCAACTGGCACCGGATCGACAAAATGAAAATCGTACACCGGAGAACTTACAAGATGCTGACCGCCAGGTGATGCAACGGCTGCAAGATGCCATTTATGAATTTCATCGCTACCCCGAATATGAAATTTGGTTTTATGACCAGGTTGTTGAGCCACAGAATCAACCAATCATTTTTCTTTTTGGAACTGATGTTCGAAATGACAAATTCGCTCTTCAAACCAGCCTGGAAGATTTTATCCCCGAACGCGCTTTTTATGTTGATGAAGAGGAAGATGAGGAATCCCTAAACTTTACGCGTGCCGGTATCACTCCCGCGCTCATTCTTCAACTTTTGTATTACGAGCAGCTTGCACAGGTGGATGATTTTTTTGCACAGCGCCTGAATGAACTACAAAAACGAATTCTTGACCAGGGGATTGAGGCATTCCAGGGCATGGATCTGGCCTTCCAAACGGAGAGCCAGCAAATCATCAATCAACAGGTAAATAAAGCGCCCGTACAAAAATCTACTTATGCCGACCTGATTCCTCAAATACCTCTCAGTGTCTATCAATACCGATTTTTGAGTGATTCACTGGATCCGGAAATTTTAACTTATGTGGAAAGTTCTGCCCAGGAAGCTTTCCTGATTGATTACAATCGAAATGAGGGACAAAACCTTTTACAGAGCGACCTCGGCCAGCAATATAATGCGATTGATGAGCACACCTATTACGAATTAGTTCATAACCTTCAGGCTTATAACGAATCCTGGGAAATTTCTGCAAATCGATCCGATCAACCACCCTTAATTATTACAAGGCCAACAGAAGACCAGGTTTCAACTTCGGTTTTCCACCAGAATCATGTCGGTAAAACTTTTCAATCGGTATCAGTAGAGTTGATGAACTACAATCCAAATTCGCAATCACTTTTTGAAACCCCGTTTCCTCCCGCTTTACGTGGCTGGAACAAACAGCAGTATCGTCAACCAGAGCCTCTTAGCAGCTATCCAGACACTCTGGAAGTCTCCGATCTGATATTGGGATTCAATCACCCCAGCGAAACAACGGAACCGTTTGATTTTAAAGTCGCCAATAACCGATTAATTCCATTTGGTGAAACACTTCAGTTACATTTTGAAGTCTATAACTTGATGAGGCAGGCCGACGGTTTCACCCATTTTGAAATGACATACAGAATTCTTCCCGTTGATGAGCAGGGCAATATCCGCAGAGATCAAAGTGAGTTCGTTCTCACATTGAATTTCACGAATGAAACCACCATTGTAAGAGAGAACCTGCAAATTGAAACCGCGAATCTTAATCCCGGTTTTTACGAGTTAGTCGTTTCCATTCTCGATACGGAATCCAATCAAAACAAGGAGAGAAAAATCCGATTTGAAGTAGTTGAGTGATCATTTTTGATGAGAATGAATGCCTATCCCGCTAGTCAAACTTCATTAGCTACCAATTCATGCCCTCGGCTGGCGATTGGGTTTTTTCACCTTCCGATTCGTTCGAACCCCATTCCAAGTATTCGACAGCCAAAATAGACTTGGCAACCAATACAGTTTTCATCTAAAACGTCATAATATGTCCGTCCCTGATCCAGCCGTACATTCCATTTTCCAGTCGAATATATTTCCAACTCTGTTGATTCTCACTCTCGGTTTTGTCAACCTGCATCTTGTAACCTTCATAAGCTGTGCTTATGACTGTTGAATTATCCTCAGGTCTCTGATACACGGGAGCTTCGCGATCGATCATCACACCGGTTGAGTAACGGTTTTGCTGGTATTGGATAACGATGGAGCATATCAGCAGTACGACTGAAAAAATAATTGAACCGTAGCTAACATAGTTAAGAGTTTTTTTGAAATCGAACCGAAACCACGCTCCAATTTTAGACGCAATACCCAGGTATAAAAAGAAGAGTGCTGCAAACGCAATTGCTTGTAAACCAATATTTTCTGAGAGAAAATTGATAAATCGAATCCACGGTAAAGCAGGTAAAACGGCCGATTGCCTTGGAAATTGATTGTTGATAAACTGGAGTGCTGTCTCGGCCTGCTGTTCAGTTTCACTGAATTTCTCAGCTTTGAGGAAATAATATTTAGCCTTTCCCAGGGAGTCCAAACGGGTGTATGCAACTCCCAGGTTCTGCCATAATGCACCGGACTCATGTCCGTCATCGGCAATCGATTGAAACATATTAATAGCCTGCTGATAATTCCCCTCACTTAACAGGGAATTTGCTTCATCAAAGAGCGTCTGTTGGGCAAAGGCCTTACTTCCCGGCACTAACAAACAGAAAACTGCAATTAAAAATATGTACCTCTTCAAAGCTGTTCGTTTAATTCTGAAATCAATTTTTCCGTTCTGATGATATCACTCCTGTAATCTGTTCTGTCGCCGGAAGGTGCAAAACTGATTGTGGCACATTTGTCCAGCATCTTTTTGATCTGAGATTGTTGAGCCTCTTCGATTTCACTCTTCCTGACTTCTTGGATCAAATCCTGGTCAGATAGTCCCGCCTCCGGCAGATGAAACTTATCAGTGAGATAACCAAACAAAGCTTTATGCAAAATGTTATAGATCTCTTTCGGGGCAGCCTCATCCACTATCGATCGGGCATACTCCAAGCGTTCATGGGCCAAATCGGCCGCACGATGAGCGCGTGCAAACTCCTTGTCGGTCGATAATTTCATCAACAATCGTTTTTTGCGAATCGCAACAATCAAGCCTACAAACGGAATAACAAAAAGCAGCCAGAACCAAAAACGGCTAAATATCGATTCCGATGTGGCCTCATGCCAGACTGCTAAACCGGTTACTGGCTGAATCTGTGATCCATCGGAATATGAAACGGCATTTTGCACATTTCCACCGGGCTGAACTGTATACCTGAGTGCGGGAAGGTTTACAAACTCATAATTACCACTTCCGGGATCAAAAACGGCGATTCTTTCAGCTGGAATTTCGTAATCTCCGGGCGCACGAGGTGCCAGTAATTCAGTAAACACCTTCTCTCCGCTAATGGTAAGTCCCCTCCGTTCAATATTGCTGCTTTCTTGCGGTGTATACAGCTCAAGATTATCCGGGAAATTATATTCTGGCTTTCGAACCAAGGGAATATTTCCCTCACCATTTACTCTCGTGGTCAGCTCCAGAGTCTCACCTACCATAACATTATCCGTTGCCAGGGTTCGTTCTATGGAAAGATCTCCTACGGCATTCATAGAAAGAGCATTTGGAGCAGCCGGGATATCTCTTACATCAATAGTGATCGGCTCCGATTCGAGCGTAACCCGCCGCTGGCTTCCCGCCGATCCGAAAAAACTTCCAAATGGATCGTTTCTGGCTGATTGAGTTCGGATACCGACATTCAAGGGAAATTCAGAAAGTGTTAACTCTCCGCTTCGTGTAGGAAAAAGGGCATATCGAATAAGGGTTGCCGTACGAAATCGAACGCCCTCGAGTATCACTGACTCTGCCTGGGGTTGACGAATATTTTGCAGCTCTTCCTTCCAAAAACCGTCGGTTCGCCACCCCGCATTGGGCTGAAAGGAGGTCACTTCTATTCCCTGTTTAAAATAGAGCTGCACACTGGCAACAATTTGCTGTCCGGGTACGGGGTTTTGTTCATCAATCTCTACTTCCAGGAATATCTCAGGCAACTGCCTGTTTCCATCTGAAGAAAGTTGCCCCTTCTCAATCACTTCAACCTGGATCGATTCGGTTCGGTATTCCTGTCCATCGATCTCTATAGTGACTGGAGGGATTGTAAAAAACCCTTTTTCACGTGCAATCAGGCCATAGCTGTACGTAGTTGATGTGGTCGTTCGCCCGTTTACAATGGATATACTTGAACTTCGAGAGGGCATTTGGGAAAGCAACCCGATACCCTCAATATCCGGAACAACCGGCAGAGAGACATCGCGCATGGAAGAACCGCTTACCTCAACCCGCAGATTAAACTGTTCCCCGATAAAAATTTTATTTTCAGAAACAGTGGCTTCAAGCTGAAAATCCTGCTGAGCCAGGGTAATCCTGCCGAAGGGAATCAGCAATAAAATGAGACTCAGAAAACCGAACCTGGCCGCAAGAGAACTACCAATCCTTCTCATTTGTAGTGGGTGTTTCACTCGATTCTTTTTTCATGTTTTCAAGCAGTTCCCGTTCAAGCTGCTTTAAGGCGTCTAAAATATTTTGCGCCTCCTCGGGAGTCATCTCCGTAGGTTGTGGTTGAGGCTGACGCTGCTCGTTTTCCTGTTGTTCCTGGTCTTGCTGGCCGCCCTGAGGTTGTTGCTGATTTTGATTTTGATCTTGCTGCTCATTGTTATTTCCGTCCTGCTCTTGCTGCTGATCCTGATTTTGCTGTTGATCGTTCTGACCGGACTCCTGGTCCTGTTGTTGCTGTTGCTGCTCCTGCTGCTGTTGCTTTTGGAGCGCCAGCTCGTAATTGTGGCGGGCATCGGGATCATTAGGATTCTTCTTCAACGCTTCGCGAAAGTATTCTACCGCTTCATCGTACTTGTTCTGTTCGGTCAACATTGTGCCCTGGTTGTAACTGGCATACGATTGTTCTTCAGCAGATTCCGACAGATCTTCAAACCGGTCATACACTTGTATCGCTTCTTCCGTCTTGCCAACTTTGTGCAGAGCTGATGCAAGGTTAAAATACAGCTTTGCGTTCTCAGGATCCTCATCAATCGCCTGTTGATACAGTTCTACAGCTTGTTGGTAGTTTCCATTTTCAAAGGCATCATTTGCTCTTCGGGCATCTTCAACGGAGGACGCCGAAAGAAATAAAAAAAGTGTCAGAAATAAAGTTGTTCTCATCATGGCAATTTTTTAATCCGACATATAAACGATAAAGAAACTTCTTGAGTATATTTCAAATCAGGATTCTTCCTCTGCAAGTGCCAGTGTTTCATCATCCATTTTCATATTGGTGAAGATGTTTGAAACATCATCATTATCATCAAACTTCTCCATTAATTTTAAATTCTTTCGAGCTGTATCTGGATCGGCTTTTACTTCGGTAGCCGGTATTCTAATCAAGTCAGCTGATTCAATCTCCACATCCTGCTCTTCGAGCTTCTTACGTACATCAAAAAGAGTTTCACGAGACGTAATAACTTCAAAAAAATCTTCTTCTCCCTCAAACTCTTCTGCACCGGCATCAATCGCAATCAACATAAACTCCTCTTCATCCAAGCCTTCATTTTTCACTTTAATAGATCCTTTCTGGTCAAACATATAACCAACCGATCCATCTGTTCCCAGGTTTCCACCATGCTTTGTAAATATATGACGAATGTCGCCCACAGTTCGGTTTAAATTATTGCTGGTGGCCTCAATGAAATATGCAATGCCGCCCGGTCCATATCCTTCGTACGTTACATCCTCGTAGTTTCCTGTTCCATCATCCAGCTCACCGGTACCTTTTTTTACGGCACGCTCGATATTGTCTTTCGGGAGATTATCTGCCTTAGCATTGTCTATAGCCAGGGAAAGCCGCGGATTGGTATCGGGGTCACCTCCGCCTTCGCGTGCAGCTACTGTAATTTCGCGGATGTGCTTGGTAAAAATCTTCGAGCGTTTGGCATCTTCCTTTGCCTTTTTGTGTTTAATATTCGCCCATTTCGAATGTCCGGCCATAATGATATGAATCAATAAAGTGTTAAATGAAAAACGGTTTTAAATATAACGGAATTGAGAATTTTCACCTAATACTGCAATTAAAGAAACGCACCTCTATTGTACATGGATAAAACGAACGCGCCGATCATTTATCATATAAATATAAAATTATGTTTACATGCCTGTATTTCACAACAATTGTTGATACATTAAATGGCTGAATAATCGTGCTGGATAAAATTTTATTGTTCGGTTGAATGTATTCTTATAACAAGTAAACTTCGTTTTTCTATGAACATTGGAATTGTTTGTTACCCAACATTTGGCGGTAGTGGTGTTGTTGCTACTGAGCTCGCCAAGGGACTTGCCAATCGCGGGCATAAGCTACACATCCTCAGTTATGCAAAACCGGCCCGTCTCGATTCATTCAGAACAGACATCGCCTATCACGAAGTAGATTTAAGTACTTACCCGCTATTTGAATTTCCACCGTATGATTTGGCTCTTGCCAACATGATGGTTCAACTCATTCAATTTGAAAACCTCGATATTCTGCATGTGCATTACGCCATTCCGCATGCTACGAGCGCCTATCTTGCCAAACAGATTTTAAAAGAAGAAGCCAAAGACGTACCTGTCATCACAACGCTCCATGGAACTGACATTACGCTGGTGGGCTCCGACCCTACCTACAAGAAGGTAGTTGACTTTTCCATCAACCAAAGTGATGGGGTAACGGCTGTTTCGGAATACCTAAAAGAAGAAACCTATCGCTTGTTTGACATCAACAAGGAGATTAAAGTGATTCCAAACTTTATTGACCTAGAGCGATTCAAAAAATCAAAAAAAGAACATTTCAAAAAAGCGATCTGCCCCGAAGATGAAAAAATTGTGACACATGTCTCTAATTTCAGAGAGGTAAAACGGGTGACCGACGTAGTTGCCACATTCAGTAAAATGTTAGAAAATGGTGTGAAGGCAAAACTCCTTATGGTTGGCGACGGTCCTGAACGCACTAAAGCTGAAAATAAGTGCCGCGAGCTCGGTATCTGTGATCAGGTGCGATTTCTTGGAAAACAGGACCAGGTAGAGGAAGTACTCTCAATCTCCGACTTATTTATGATTCCCTCCGGAAGCGAAACATTTGGCCTGGCTGCACTTGAGGCAATGAGTTGCAGTGTACCGGTTATCAGTTCTAACATTGGCGGATTACCTGAAGTGAATATTCATGGAGAGACCGGATACCTGTGCGAACTCGGTGATATCGATTGTATGGCACAACACGCCACCGAAATCTTAACGGATGAAAAATTACAGCAGAAAATGTCGAAAGCCGCCAGGAAACGTGCTGAAAAATTTGAGATCGACAAGATTGTTACCGTTTACGAAGACTACTATGAAGATGTGAAAAGTTCTTTGTAATCATCTCATTTCTTAAAACAGCGACAGGTCTATTAAGACAATACTATCATTGTCCTTTCAGGATTTTTAAAAATGATGTTATTCACTTCATACAATATTAATAGCAGATTGATAGTCTATAGGTAGAGACTTTAAAAAATATTACAAATATCGAGAGAGATATGAAGAAACCTGCAGTAAACTTTTTCGTGGACTCCATCGCATTTTTCCTGTTCCTGTGCCTGTTGTCTACAGGATTCTTAATTTTCCTCGTAATTCCTCCCGGATCAGGTTATGCCGTTTGGGGAATGGGTCGACACGATTGGGGAAATATCCATTTTTGGATCGCAATTTCATTCCTCATTATGATGGCAATTCACGTAATTTTGCATTGGAAATGGATAAAAATAAAAATCCAGGGTAGCTCCGCTGATCCTCACCATACAAAGAAGAGAAGTGCATTTGCAATCACACTTTTCATCATTGTACTGCTGCTTTTGATGGCTCCTTTTCTAAGCCCTGTTGAGAAAAGTAACACCGCCCACGGAAGGCAGGATGTTCACGCTGAAGCTATTCGTTAAGCCCGCGTTTAATCTTGTCAATCTCAATCTCAAGTTCTTGAAGTTTGTCTTCTTTCTCGTCTATTTCGTCTTCCGCTTCATCAATTTTCTTTTTCACATCGTCGAGTAGTGAACTTCCGCTATCTGAAGGCTTGAAATAACTGAGCGATTCTTTCTTCTGAATGAGTTCGCTACTCAGTTTCTTGATCTCTTTTCTGAGTTTATCAGCTTTTTTCTTCTTATCCCGAATCTCGGCGATATCATCGGTAGAGAAGTTGTCAACATTCTCTTTTCCAACGACTTGCGCAGCTGATTTTGCAGCGCGGAACCGATCGTAAATAACATCACAGGTTTCGCGGTATTCCTTCCACATTCGGTTCTTGTGTTTGATGGGAACGTAGCCTGCTTTCTTGAACTCTTCCTGAAGTGGTTTAGCTTCATTTACCGCTTCAATTGGGTTCTCATGTGTTTTAAGCGCTTTCAGTTTTTCAAGAACTTCCTCTTTCTCTTTGAGGTTATCTTTGCGCTCCTCCTTCACCTCTTTGAAATGATCCCGACGCCGGTCGTAAAAATGATCCATCGCTCCTTTAAACTTCTTCCAGATTTTGCTGGATTTTTTTCTCGAAACAGGACCCACTTTCTTCCACTGGTCCATCAATTTTTGATACTCATTATGAGTATTCTCCCAATCTTCAGAATCCTTAATATCTTCAGCTTTTTCGATCAACTTCAATTTCTGCTTATAGTTCTCATCTTCCTGCTTTCTGAGAACTTCGATGTTGTCACTCTTCTTGTCATTGAATTTGTCGGTTGCTGCTTTAAATCGATCCCAAAGCTCGTTTTCATCTTTCTGAGGCAGGTTCCCAACCTTCTTCCAGCGCCGGTGAAGTTTGTTGACCTGTCGGGCAGCCTTTGCAATATTGTCGGTATCAAGGAGAGCCTCTGCTTCATCAATCAATTTCTTCTTCTTGGAAAGAAACTTCTCAATATTTTTGCGGTATTTTTTGTCGTACTTAAACCGCATGGAGTGGAATGTGTCCTGGGCCTCGTGAAATCGATCCCAAGTCTGTTGGTTTTTATCAGCCGGAACTCGTCCGATTTTTCGGAACTGTTTTGCATACTTCGAAAATTTCTTGTCCAGTTCTTTCCAGTCCACTTCTTCATCTACACTGTTCAGGAACTTCTCCATCTTTTCAAGGGTGACCAGCTTACCCGTAAGATTGTCTTCCTCCTGCTGCTTTTTCTTAACCAACCGGTCTACCTTATGCTCATCAAAGGTATCAAGATGTTTTTGGAATGATTTTTCCAACTTTTCCTGCTCACCTGCAGGAATCGGTTTAATGGAATCCCACTTTCCTTTAATTTTTCCGACTTCACGGGTATGAGTCCATTTTTCCTCATCCACAATCTTCTTCAACTGATCAAGCAGATCCTTTTTCTTCTCAAGATTCTGTTGTTTGATCCGCTTCTGTTCCTCGTAGTGATCTTTCTTCTTCTGTTCGAATTGCTCCCGCAGTTCATCAATTTTTTCCCGGTAAGGTTTGATGTCGGCATCTTCCGGATCGGGACCTTCCCCCCACTGCGTATCAATATTATCAAATTCCATGGAAGCGTAAGCCCAGTCGCCCATTTCGGCAAGGGTCTCCGCTTTCTCTGCTAACCCTTTGTAGTAATCTTCTGCTGTTTCCTCTTCTTCGATATCATCTTCTTCGGATTCTTCTGAAACTTTAGACTCTTCATCTTCCGTTTCAACTACAATTTCGTCCGACTCTTCTTCATCTGTTTCAGCAGATTCTTCTTCAGTAGCTGTTTTCTTTTCCTCTGCCTTTTCATTATCAGCAACCTCACTATCCTCCGTCTTCTCTGTCTCATTTGATACGGATGGTTGCTCAACTTCTTCCTCTGCCGTTTCAGATTGTTTCTGTTTCTCGGCAACTTCTGTTACTGATTTCTTCATTTTGGCAAGTTTCTTATCAGCATTGCTGATCAATTCCTCAAAATCTCCAATGGCATCTGCTTCGGTTACATCTTTCTTCAGGTTTTGCAATTTTTCCTCAAGTTCATCAACCTGTTCTTTCGTTTCCGTGGAAGCTTCTTCGAATAATGTTTCGAATTTTTCTTCGATTGTGGAAAAAGAATCTTCCAGCTTTTTGATTTGGGCATCCACAGAATCGGGATCTACTTTGGTAAGCACTCTCTTGTCAAAAAATTTGGTTTCCTTAAGGAAAATCTCGCCCTCTTCGGTTACGTAGGCAAAATTATTTTCAAAGAGGTGGTCACTACTGGTGTTATTTGAATTGGTGTCAGTCAAAACAGATACTTCATTTGGTTGCAAAATTACGGCCCGAAGCCTTCCTGTAAGCTTTGAAGTTTAACGAAGATTCAAACTGGAAGCAAGGTAAACGCCATATTCTTTATAATTTAAAAGCCCTGTTTTACCAGGGCTTGCCAATTACCGGCTAATTTTAATTTTGGTTGAACATGTGAACATCTCTTTGCGGAAAAGGAAATGTTACATCGTTATTGTCGAACTCTTTTTTTACTTTTTTGGTGATATCATATCGAAGGGGCCAAACATCAGGGGTAGCCGCCCACGGCCGAACTCTGATTACAACGGAGCTATCACCAAGGTTCCCAATGGCTAACAAAGGTTCAGGCTCATCAAGAACTCGTTCATCCGCATCAATAATATCTTTGATTATACTTATTGCTTTATCCATATCGTCATCATAACTGATTCCGAACTCCATATCTACTCGCCGGGTATCAAACTTATTCAAGTTTTGAATTTCGTTTCCCCAAACGCGAGAGTTGGGCATCGAAACCCCGATATTATCAAACGTGTGCATTTCGGTTGTAAATAGCCCGATAGAATCAACAATACCGGTTGTTCCGCCAATGCTCACGGCATCACCCACTTTAAAGGGACGAAGAATTAACAACATGGCTCCAGCCGCAACATTACTTAAGGTTCCCTGCAGTGCCAGGCCAATGGCAAGGGCAGAGGCACCCAATACTGCAATTATGCTGGCCGTTTCTACTCCAAACTGGTTGAGTACAGCGAGTATGGTTACAAGAAGCAGAAGAATGCGGACTGTTTGCCCAAGAATAGGTATCAGCGTTTCATCGATCTTTTCTGAGTCGGTAGCTTTTTTTACAGTTTTTCTCGATGCCCATCCTGCAATGGTCCATCCAATAAACAGAATCAACACCGCCCCAATAATACTAAGTCCATACTCAACAAAAAGTGGCATTAAACTTTCTGAGTATTGATTAAATGTCTCTTCCATATCTATATATAAATTTTTAGAGATTAAAATTTATGTTGCGGAGTTAGTGAAAAACATTTGTTCTTCTACATATTGCGATTTAGCCTCACCATCCCGAACCATAAAAGTTTTATGAAAAGTCATCTATAGAAATATTTCTGTCTACCCAATAAAAAAAGCCCTGTGGTTGAGCAGGGCTTTAAAGTTAAACATCAATCCTTTTATTCCTTTATGATGTGAACATCCGTCTGTGGATATGGGATATTAAGTCCTTCCTTGTCGAATGTTTTATACACTTCTTCGTTCATTCTGAAAAATACTCCCCAGTAATCAGACGCATTAACCCACGCACGAACTGTAAAGTTTACTGAACTATCCGCCAACTCTTTTACCGCAATAAAAGGTACCGGTTCATCCAGGATACGATCATCCCCGTCTATTAAATTCTGTATTACCTCATAGGCTTTATCCACGTCATCACCATATCCAATACCTACAGTCCAGTCAACCCGGCGTGTTGGTTCTGTGGAGTAATTAGTCAGGGAACCGCTTGAAAGAGGACCATTTGGGATCATTATAGTTTTGTTGTCGGGAGTCTTAAGGATAGTCATGAAGATTTGAATCTCATTGACTGTTCCTGAATATCCTTGAGCTTCAATAAAATCACCTTTTTTGAATGGTTTGAAGAGAAGTATCATCACACCTCCGGCAAAATTCTGGAGTGTACCGGAAAGCGCCAAACCAACTGCCAAACCAGCTGCACCAAGAATGGCAATAAAGGAGGTCATCTGTACACCGAGCATCCCTAAGGCTGTGATGTACACCAATATCTTTAATAAAACTGAAACGATACTGGTTAAAAATCCTTTAAGCGTTTCATCCGTCTCGCCCCTTTCCAGTCCTTTTTCAACTCCCTTGGCAATTATTTTTACGATCCAAAGACCGATTACAAGCGTTAGTAATGCAAATAAAAGCCTAGGCCCGTATTCAATTACAAGCCCCATAAAATCTATGTTAGCTAATGATTCCATATATCTTTCTCCTTTATGGTTAGTTAGTATTGGTGAATGATATTCCCAAATAAGAAAACCGAAGCTGTTAAACTGATTTTAACAGCTTCGGTTCCAATAATTTTAGTTCAAAAAATATCTGTTCAAAATAATTGAACTTATTCCAAATGACTGCGCAGCATCCAAGCTGTTTTGGAGTGTACATCCAGCCGTTGAGTTAATAGGTCCAAACTTGCTTCATCGCCGGCTTCATCACAAGCGGGCACAGCCTGTCGAGCGGTTCTTAGTACTGTTTCATTGTCTACGGCAATCCGTCGCACCATCTCCATCGCTTTAATATCATGATCGGTATCTTCCTCTATTGAGGTGATCTCTTTGAACTCTCGAAATGAGCCCGGCGCCCGGTAACCAAGTGATCGAATACGCTCTGCAATTTCGTCAACCGCTTCTGCAAGTTCTGTATATTGCTCTTCGAACTGTTCGTGAAGCGAATGGAAATGTTCACCTGTTACATTCCAGTGATAGTTGTGTGTTTTCAAATACAACATATAACTATCTGCCAATACTTTGGACAGTCCATCCGCAATCTTTTTTCTCTGCTCTTTTGATATTCCAATATTTACTTCCATGCCTTTTAATTTATTTTCATTTAAAACTGTAGTACTCATTTTTTTAGAAATTTTGTATTCAACTTTCTCTATATAAATGAATACAATTATGAGTTCCCTTTCATTCCCTCATATCTACTAGTAAAAGTACAAAAAGATTGGATTAAATAAGATAAACTCTGCCCTCAATAGGGGCAGAGAAATTTTTAAAAAAGAACCTCAGCTATATGATTCTACAGCTTCATCCAGGGTTTTGAAATGCTTAAACACAGTAATGAGCTTGGTAACAACCAACAGACTCTCAATTTTATTGTCTGCGCGACAGATTCTCAGGTCTCCCCCCGCTTTTTTCATAGTCGTCAATCCACCAATTAACATTCCCAAACCGGATGAGTTCATGAATTTCACTTTCCCCAGATCAACGATTACGTTCGTTTTGTCTTCTTCAACAAGTGAATGCAAGAGGTCGCTGAATTCTTCTGTACTTGGGCCGCCCATAACATTGCCTTTTAGTTCAATGATTACGCAACCGTACTTTTCGCTTACATTTGTCTTCATGTTAACCTCTGTTAAATTTCGTTTTTAAGATGTTTGGTTAATCAAAGATAATTTATATAAATAATATTTAAAATAATTTTGAATTAATTAGCTTTCTTTTAGTTTGGATGTCGAATAAATATTTGTTTGGCTTTACCTTAGTACAAAATTGACTTTTTTATATCAGAATTCAAACAAGGGGTAAGATTTTATAAAATTCAATGGTTTAATTAAGGCTAGCTATTTCAAGGTTTTATGTAGTATCTGGGAATTTTGGTTTTTCGGATTGATATTAGTTTTAACTTCGTCAAACCCAAATCGATTCAGAGCTGAGTACCATGTTACTGAGCATTGTTTCGTTCATGAAATGCGAACATTTTGCATCAACATTCAGCAGAGCCTGGTGCAGAAGAAAAGTGTACGGAGAGGTAAATGAATGCAATTCTCGGCACTTCGTTTGAATGTTTTTACAATTTTTGGAACTCATGAGTTAACTATGGATTGCACGAAGAATCATTTTTTACTAACCCTGGCTCTAATTTTAATCATTCCTGCCAGTTTGCCTGGACAGGGAAATTCCTATCAATTCAAACATCTGACTCCTGCAGATGGACTCGCCTCCACCACTGTTGTTGATATTACACAGGACCAGTATGGATTCATTTGGATCGGTTCTCAGGATGGAGTCAGCCGGTTTGATGGAGAATCATTCAATCACTTCCGTCCAGATCCCGGCGATTCTCTGTCCATTTCCAGCCTCGATGCCCAATACCTGGCAGCCGATAACACAGGGGGGGTTTGGATAACTATTACAAACCAGGGACTTGATTACTATGATCCTGAAATTGAAGGCTTTCGGAAGTACAGGGCATCGGATGGACTGCCCGCAGGACAACGTTTTACAGAAGTAAGTATAGATAACAGCGGGAACGTTTGGGCTGCAACGGACAGCTCTGTGTATCGATTGAACTCAAACACAGATCGATTTTTACGCGAAGAGGGCCAGCAAATTGGAAGTACCTATCGAATTAAGGCTTACAATAGTGGAAAACTGATCTACTTCCACCAGGCACCAACAGGTGAGCTTTTAATTGGGCGACGAGACACCTCAGGCGAATACACCTATGAAAATGTTACGCGCAGATTAAATCCATCCGGAAGTCACCCTTACAGAATGCATATATTTTCAGATGAAAACGGCACTGAATGGCTTGTAAACGAAAGTCATATTGCAAGAAAACCCGTTGACAGCCAGGATTGGGAAATACTTCCTGTTCGTAACCGCGCGTGCCTCGATAATCTTCGGGAAGCACTTTTCGATAAAGAGGGACTTTTGTGGGTAAAAAACCAAGAAGTTCTTTGCCGTATCAATCCTGAAACCGGCCGGGCCGACGAGTTTCGACACAATCCAGAAGTTCCCACATCTATACTACCTGTTCGTTCAGGAGAAGACAGCCGGATGTATATCGACCGCCAGGGGGTTCTATGGATTGCAAGATACGCCTCGGGAATCAGCCGGATTGATCTTTACAGCGGTGGATTTCAGCTCTATAATATTTTCAACCAACTTCCCACGAACGATGTAATATCTGTGTTGGAAGCCGGTGACGGAACTTTTTGGGTAGGAACACGAATGCTCGGAAATAGTTTACTTCGGATCAATCAAAATGGATCGGTGGTGGCTCGATACGGAACCAGTTATTTTGATGCGCCCAACGGCAGAACCGTTGCCAGTCAATTAAGTCATCCGCATGTAATGGCATTGGCTGAATCTCAGGATGGATCAATATGGGCCGGAACCGGAAGTTCAACAACTATATTTGGAGGGCTCAACCGAATTCGCCCGGGAAGCTCAACCATCACTAGATTTAAACATGAAGAGGAAGATCCGAACTCATTACCCAATAACAATATCCAGGCAATTGAAACTGACGGAAGTGACCGTGTTTGGTTTCTCTCATCCACCGATAATATCCATTGGATCAACCCTCGTAATGAACAGATCAGCGAAGTAGAACTACCGGATTCAGCCATTGTCAACAAAAACAGAACTCAATTTCTTTACGAAGATTCCAATGAAGATATCTGGATCTTCAAAGAGGGACAGAAACATCCGTTATATCTGAATCACGAGAATATGGAGATGATTCCGATAGTGCTGCGACTTCCGGATGGAACACCCTTGATCGACCAGATCGGGGAATACCGTTCGATCCATGAAACGGATTCGAGCGAATATTGGATCGGTACAAATTCCGGGTTTGGAAAATTCGATCCCGTAAACGGGCAACTATCAGTGTTTTACACCGAACAAAATTTAGACCTGCCCACCAGCGAAATATCATCCATTCAATCAGACGAACAAGGAAATCTCTGGCTCTCAACGATTGACGGAATCGTGAAATTCAACCCAATCAGTGAAGAAACTGCTCATTTTGGATATGATCACGGACTACAGGGTAATATCTTCAACCCAACCGTAAGCGACTTGGGTTCATCCGGCCTTATTTATTTTGGCGGTGCCGGTGGACTGAATGTATTTGATCCGCAGGATATTCGCCCGAATCCGTTTGCACCTGACTTGGTTTTCAGAGATTTGTATCTGGATGGTAGTATTGTTGATCCATCTGAAGGCATTGCAATCGATGGCCCCCTGTTAACCGCTCAACAGATTACCATTCCGCCTTCGGTTACCACTATTACCATTGAATTTTCAGCTCTCCATTTTGCAAGTCCCAACCGAAACCAGTACCGCTACATGCTTGAAGGATTTGATGAGGATTGGAAGAGTGGAGGAACCATCAGCAGCGCTACATATACCAACTTACCGCCCGGTGAATACGATTTTAAACTGATGGCCAGTAACCGTGATGGAATCTGGAGTAACGGCGACGACCAAATTAAAATTCTGCGTGTACTCCCGCCATGGTACAGAACATGGTTAGCGTACGGTTTTTATTTTCTGATTTTTGCAGCCGGCATGTTTATTATAGACAGGGTACAGCGGCGAAGACTCATTCGTAGAGAGCGCGAGCGGACACGTGAACGTGAACTGGCGCAGGCCAAAGAGATTGAAAAAGCCTACCATGATCTGGAAAAAGCTCACAGCAAACTTGAGACCGCTCATGAAAATTTACGACGCACCCAGGATCAGCTCGTCCAACAGGAGAAACTGGCATCACTTGGTCAATTGACAGCCGGTATCGCCCATGAGATCAAGAACCCGCTGAACTTCGTGAATAACTTCTCTGAAATAAGTGTAGAGATGGTTGAAGAGGCTCAGGACGAAGTAGCAAAATTGAAAGAGCAAAGCGAAGCTCGAGAAGAACTCGAATATATTTTAAAAGATATTCACGGTAGTTTGAGTAAAATCAATGAACACGGGAAGCGTGCTGATTCCATCGTACAATCGATGCTGATGCACAGCCGAACCGGCTCCGGAAAAATGGAACCAACTGATCTGAATAAACTTGTGAAGGAGGCCGCGAATCTCTCCTTCCATGGCATGAAAGCAACCGAAAATTCTTATGATGTGGACCTTGAATTTGACCTCAATGAAAATGTCGGTGAAATTCCGGTCATTGCAGAGGATTTCAGCCGGGTAATTCTGAATATCTGCAATAATGCATTTGATGCGATGCACGAAAAAGTGAAAAATCTGGACGGTCAAGAGAAATACCTGCCAAAATTAACGGTTCGGACCATTAAAAAAGGCAAAAAGGTTTCGATAGATATTGAGGATAATGGCCCGGGTATTCCTGAAGACCTCAAGGCAAAGATCCTGCAACCATTCTTTACAACCAAAAAAGGTACACAGGGCACCGGGCTTGGCCTGTCCATCACCAATGACATTATTAATGCCCACGGCGGAAAGATTGATATCGAATCTGAACCGGGATCTACCTGCTTTACGATTACACTTTCGAAATGATTATTGGAGCTAGCCCAAAGAATTTTTAGTACCTGCGAACCAAGGTGATAAAAGAAGGCTTTGCAAAACACAGGCATTCATCCTGAACCAAAACTACGGTTTTGCATAGCCCTCTAAAAATACAAGAGAAGAGTTGAAAAAAACTCATAAGTCAAAAAAAGCTGATATTAATGTTTCTGATTCAGTAATATGTGCAAAACATTGATATACATTGGGAAATCTATCCTGCAGTTCTTTTTCCTTTGCAATGGATGATTGGGGTCTTTGGGTTCAATAATGAAAAAGCTGTTGATATCTTTAATAAAGGGCATCTGCATCCTGTTATTTTTTCAGGCTTTAAACGGGTACGCCCAGCAACCAGCTTTTCGTCACCTCACCATCGATGACGGACTCTCTCAAAATGCCGTTTATTCCATTCTTAAGGACAGCCAAGGTTTTATGTGGTTTGGTACCAAAGACGGCCTGAACCGATACGACGGTCGAAATTTTGTTATTTATCAACACAATCCATTCGATTCCACTACAATCTCAGATGCGTTTGTGATGAAGTTGTATGAAGACAGCCGCGGCCTCATCTGGACAGGATCCATGTCTGGAGACATTAATGTTTTTCACAGGGAAACGGACGTTTTTCAACGAATATCTCTGATGAATGATAACGACGAAAAAATTAACTCGAATGAAATCACAGAAATCATTGAGGGGTCAGACGGAACAATGTGGATTGGAACCATTGGGAATGGCCTTATCAACGTAATTTTTGATCAGAACAATGAAAATTCATACACCTTCAAGCAATACTTGAATGATCCAAATAACGAACAAAGCCTGAGCAGCAATGTTGTTTCAAATCTTTTAATTGATGAAAATGAAACACTTTGGGTTGGTACTGAAAACGGAATCAATAAATTTCATGCGGACAGTGAACGGTTCACCCGAACCATTTTTGACACCAAGCACCCGGAAGCTCCCCGAACATCAGGAGATTATAAAATCTGCTCAATTCATCTCAGCAAAGAAGGGAACGATTTTTGGATTGGAACCCAAAGCGGAATGGTGCAATTTGACCGGAACTCCGGCAATTATGAGTTCTATCCACACATGTATGAGGTTCATCGATACGGTTGGGGGAGTGTAAATCGCATCGCAGAAGATGAAATGGGAAATTTCTGGCTGGGTACAGCTGGTGGATTGATGCGCTTT
>Ga0102931_1000529_pt1 | contig 18636 bp, 19 predicted proteins | sample SalPonR1_C_D1_MG_FD_79282 | JGI IMG/M metagenome (GOLD analysis project Ga0102931, IMG submission 79282) | Salt pond soil microbial communities from South San Francisco under conditions of wetland restoration - Salt Pond MetaG R1_C_D1_MG | ecosystem: Environmental > Aquatic > Marine > Intertidal... | reverse complement strand
GGTTCCGGGGGCGCTATGACCTGACGGGCGAAGGGCTTTCCTTTGGTCGGATCGCCACCACGAGGATGGCCTGTCCCGCGGCGGCGATGAAGCGGGAAGGACGGGTCCTGGAGGCGCTGAAGGCGGTGACCCGGTTCGACATTGACGCAACCGGGGCGCTGCTGCTGCTGGACGGCGGCAAGGCCCGGATTGTTGCCCGGTCTGCTGACTGAGGCGGATCAACCGCCCGTATGGCTCATGTGGCGGCTGACCTGGCCGTCGACGCTCTGGCGGGAATAGTCGAAATCGTGACCCTTGGGTTTCAGGGCGATGGCCTTGCGGATCGCGTCTTCGAGCACCGCGTCGTCCGGGCTGGCCCGCAGGGGTGCGCGCAAGTCGGAGTGGCCTTCCTGGCCCAGGCAGGTGTAGATTTCCCCGGTGCAGGTGATGCGCACGCGGTTGCAGCTTTCGCAGAAATTGTGGGACAGCGGCGTGATGAAGCCGATCTTCTGTCCGGTTTCCTCCAGCCGGATATAGCGCGCGGGGCCGCCGGAGCGTTCGGCCAGGTCGTTGACGGTGAACTGCTCTTCCAGCCGGGCGCGCAGGTCCTTCAGCGACCAGTACTGACCCAGCCGGTCCTCGTTGCCGATGTCGCCCATTGGCATGACCTCGATGAAGGTCAGGTCCATGTCGCGGTCGGCGCAGAAAGCTTGCAGGTCGAACAGCTCGTCCTCGTTGAAGCCCTTGAGCGCAACGGCGTTCAGCTTGACGCGCAGGCCGGCCTCTTGCGCGGCATCGAGGCCCTTCAGGACCTGTGGCAGGCGGCCCCAGCGCGTCACCTCGGCGAATTTCGCTTCGTCCAACGTGTCGAGCGAGACATTCACCCGGCGCACGCCCGCGGCGTATAGGTCCTTCGCGAAGCGCGACAGCTGGCTGCCATTGGTGGTCAGCGTCAACTCCCTGAGCGCGCCGCTGTCCAGATGCCGGCCCATGGCGTTGAAGAAGGTCATGATATCGCGGCGCACCAGCGGCTCGCCCCCTGTGATGCGCAGCTTTTCCACGCCCAGACCGACGAAGGTGGAACACAGCCGATCCAGTTCCTCCAGCGTCAGAAGGTCCTTCTTTGGCAGGAAGGTCATGTTTTCCGACATGCAGTAGACGCAGCGGAAATCGCAACGGTCCGTCACCGAAACCCGCAGGTATCGGATGGCGCGTTCGAAGGGGTCGATCAGCGGTGCATTCATGGGATGAAACCTATGCTTCGGCGGGCGGGCGCGCAAGGTCATTTCCCACTGGACGGATAGCGACAGCAGGCCGTAGCCTCGGGCCATGAGAGTGATCCTTCTGGTGATGAACGCGGCCCTTCTTTCGGGGTGCGCGGAGGTCGAGCGACTGACCGGTGCACAGGCCGGGGCGGACCGTCAGCTTGCCCTGTCCCCGGCACCCGCTGGCATTCCTCGCCCGCCGGCCCGTCCCGGGGGGCTGGCGACCGGCGCAGCGGCCGCCCCGCCCACGGGCGCGCGCACGGTCGAGGACTTCGATACCACCGATGATGCCACCCGCAGCGCCGCCGTGGCCGGTGCTGCCGAGGCCGGGGCACGGCGGCTGGGTCGCACCGTCGGATCGCTTGGCCCGGCAGCGGAGCCTGGCATCTGGGTCAAGACCCCTCTTGTGGACCGCGTGACACAGGGCCGTGCGGACAATCCGGCGGCGGGCACCAGCATCGCGGTGGAACTGCGGCCCGCCGGGGGCGATCCCGGGGCGGGCAGCCAGGTCAGCCTGGCCGCCATGCGCCTGCTCGAGGCACCGCTGACCGGCTTGCCCGAGCTGGTCCTCTATAAAAACTGATGGCGCGCCCTGGTCTTTCAGAACTCCGGCAGGGACTCGCCTATGCCGACGAGAAGAATGCCAGCCTGATCTCGGCCGGGGTGGCCTTCTACGCGCTTTTCGCGATCTTTCCAGGCATCGCCGCCACGATCTCGCTCTTTGGGCTGCTGGCCGACCCCGAGGTTGTCGAGGGCCAGCTGGACCTGATGCGCGACTTCATCCCGCCGGGGGCCTTCACGCTGTTCGAGGCGCAGATCGACCGGCTGCTGGCGGCGGGCGGGCAGACGCTGGGCTGGACCACCGGCTTGTCCATCGGCGTGGCACTGTGGTCGGCGCGGGCCGGGGTGGCGGCGCTGATGCGCGGGCTCAATGCCATCTTCGGGCGGCCCAACCGGGGCGGGCTGGCCCATGTTCTGGTCGCGTTGATGCTGACCGCTGCGCTGGTCGGGATCGCGATCCTGGCACTGCTGCTGGTGGTGGTCACGCCGATCCTGCTGCAAATCCTGCCCTTCATCGGCGCCTGGGCCTGGGTCCTCGAGATCCTCCGTTGGACCGTGGCCATCACCGTAATGGTTCTCGGGCTGGGCCTGCTTTACCGCTACGGGCCCAACACGCGCGGCGAGCGGCTGGCCTGGTTCACGCCGGGGGCCGGGGTCGTGGTGGTTTGCTGGTTCGCCATGTCGGCGCTGTTTTCCAGCTACGTCTCCAATTTCTCGAACTACAACGAGGTCTACGGCTCGATCGGGGCGGTGATCGCGTTGTTGATGTGGTTCTACCTGTCGTCCTACCTGGTGTTGCTGGGCGCGGCGCTGAACATGGCGTTGCGGCTGTTCAGGGGCGCGGAGACCGCGTCAGGCTGACCCGGGCGCGCCAAGCCCCGTGCGATCCGCCCGGGTGCGGTGGTCCGTGGCCCGGGGCAAGACCTGGCGCAGGCACCGGGACGAGCGCGCAGTGGCAAACAGGGGCTTTGCGCCCGCTATGCCGTCTGGGGGTCGAACAGCTCGGCCTGGCCGTCACGCGCCCTCAGAAGGTCCGGTATCCTCTTCTTGAACTTGAAGAACCCGGCGGTTGCATGGGGCCATGCGCGACGGTCATGGGCGCGTAACAACTTGTGCGTGCGCCCCTCGGACAGGACCGGGGCCAGCGCCTCGGCAGCCGGCCCCATGGGCGGGTGGGGCGTAACGATGGCTTCGACGCCCGCGGCCCAGTCGGTCACGGCCTCGGACGTCGCCAGTCGCGTGACGGGGCCGATGCGCGCTTCCAGGTCCTGAACGGCCCCGGCGGCGAAGCTCAGCACCCGCGGGCTGACATGCAGCGGGCTGCGCAGGGCTGTGGCATCGAAAACTGCCACTTCGGCCGGGTCGACCCGGTCCAGCAACCAGTCAGGTGTCAAGTCATCCTCGGTCAGCAGCACGCCAACGCGGCCCCGTGGTGGCGCATCGCCCGCGGGGGCGTCCATGCGCGGTGGATGGGGCGGCCCGTCAAGGGCCGGTGCCTCTTGCGCCAGTCCTTCGGGGCGGAACCGCCCGCGCGTGTATCTCGCGATATTGTCGGGCCGGGCAAGGTAGGTCTTGCCGGGTGTCTGCAATCCGGCCACCCAGCGCCAGCCCAACGTGTTCGAGGCCGGATCGCCGTCCAGCAGGTGCCGCAGGAAAAAATCCGCCCCCAGCTCCCAAGGCAGACGCAGGGTGAAGACCCAGATCGAGGCCACCCACATGCGGGCATGGTTGTGCAGGTAGCCGGTTTCAGCCAGCTGCCGTGACCAGTGGTCGAAGGCGTCGATGCCAGTCTCCCCCGCGCAGGCGGCTTCCCAGTCCCGGCGCAGCCCGGTTTCGGTCTGCACGCGGTTCAGCGCGGCCTGCAGCCCGGCGCGGTATTGCGCCCAGACCGAGGGGCGCATTTCCAGCCATCCCTTCCAATAGGTCCGCCAATAGACCTCCTGTATGAATTTCTCGGCTGCCGCGGGCGTGTGGCGGGCCAGCACGGCGTCGAGCACTTCGGGCTCGCTCACCAAGCGGTGGCGCAGGTAGGGTGACAGGCCCGAGACGTTGTCCATCTCGTCGAAGTTGCGGCCTGTGGCATATGCGCGCCCGGCTCCGGGCACGAAGTCATGCAGCCGGTCGAGGCCAGCCTGTCTTGTTGGCGTGAATTCCATTCACCGGATGGTAGGCGCCGGGCGCCCCGCTTCAAGTCGCGGGGCCGGGCGCCGGCGGCGTGCGACCGCTGGCCCTTGAAGCCCCCCTGCCGCGCTACTAAGACTCTTGCAAGTAAATCAGTTCAAACGACGCCCGCGTCCAAAGCTCCGAGGCAGACACCCATGCAAGACCCCGTCGAGACCTACATGAACCTCGTTCCCATGGTCGTGGAACAGACCAGCCGTGGCGAACGAGCCTACGACATCTTCTCGCGACTGCTGAAAGAGCGGATCATCTTCGTCAACGGCCCCGTCCATGACGGCATGAGCCAGCTTGTGGTCGCCCAGCTCCTGCACCTTGAGGCGGAGAACCCGAAAAAAGAGATCAGCATGTATATCAACAGCCCCGGCGGCGTGGTGACCTCCGGGCTGTCGATCTACGACACGATGCAGTATATCCGGCCCGCCGTCTCGACGCTGGTTGTGGGGCAGGCGGCCTCGATGGGGTCGCTGCTGCTCACCGCGGGCGAGGCCGGGATGCGCTTCTCGCTGCCCAACAGCCGTATCATGGTGCATCAGCCCTCGGGCGGATACCAGGGCCAGGCGTCGGACATCATGATCCACGCCGAAGAGACGATGAAGCTCAAGAAACGGCTCAACGAGATTTACGTCAAGCACACCGGCCAGACCCTCAAGAAGGTCGAGGCCGCGCTGGATCGCGACAACTTCATGAACGCCCAAGAGAGCAAGGACTGGGGCCTGATCGATGACATCGTCGAAAACCGGATCAAGCCGGGCGATGGCGATGGCGACGGCTGACGTGAACGGCCGGACCTGCCTTGGCCCGGCCCTCAATTCGGCATTGTGAACACTTCCACGCTGTCCTACCCTCACAAGGACGGGACAGCCCGGAACCACTCAAAACGGCCTTGGGCCAGGGAAAGACGACATGGCGGACACGTCCGGCGGAGACAGCAAGAACACCCTCTACTGCAGCTTCTGCGGCAAGAGCCAGCACGAGGTGCGCAAACTGATCGCGGGGCCGACCGTGTTCATCTGCGACGAGTGTGTCGAGCTGTGCATGGATATCATCCGCGAGGAGACGAAATCCTCGGCGCTGAAATCCTCGGAAGGGGTGCCCACCCCGCATGAGATCAGCGGTGTCCTGGATGATTACGTCATCGGGCAGGCGATCGCCAAGCGCGTGCTGTCGGTGGCGGTGCACAACCACTACAAGCGCCTCAACCACGCCGACAAGACGGACATCGAGCTCAACAAGTCCAACATCCTGCTGATCGGCCCCACCGGCTGCGGCAAGACGTTGCTGGCACAAACGCTGGCACGCATTCTTGATGTGCCCTTCACCATGGCCGATGCCACCACCCTGACCGAGGCGGGCTACGTGGGCGAGGACGTCGAGAACATCATCCTGAAACTGCTGCAGTCAAGCGAATACAACGTCGAGCGCGCGCAGCGCGGCATCGTCTACATAGACGAGGTAGACAAGATCACCCGCAAGTCGGACAATCCCAGCATCACCCGAGACGTCTCGGGCGAAGGGGTGCAGCAGGCCCTGCTCAAGATCATGGAGGGCACCGTGGCCTCGGTGCCGCCACAGGGCGGGCGCAAGCATCCGCAGCAGGAATTCCTGCAGGTGGACACCACGAATATCCTGTTCATCTGCGGCGGCGCTTTCGCGGGGCTCGACAAGATCATCAGCCAGCGCGGCAGGGGAAGTGCCATGGGCTTTGGCGCCGATGTGCGCGACGAGGCCGACAAGGGCATCGGCGAAGTGCTGCACGATCTCGAACCCGAGGACCTGCTCAAGTTCGGTCTTATCCCGGAATTCGTGGGCCGGTTGCCGGTGATCGCCACCCTGGAAGACCTCGACGAGGACGCGCTGATCACCATCCTGACAGAGCCCAAGAACGCCCTGGTCAAGCAGTACCAGCGCCTGTTCGAACTGGAGGACGCTCAGCTGACCTTCACCGACGACGCCCTGCGGGCCATCGCCAAGCGCGCCATCGCCCGCAAGACCGGTGCACGGGGCCTGCGGTCGATCATGGAGGACATCCTGCTGGACACCATGTTCGACCTGCCCGGCATGGATACCGTGACCGAGGTCGTGGTCAACGAGGAGTCGGTCGGCCCCGACGCGGCACCGCTGATGATCCACGACGACGCGCGAAAGGAAAACGTCAGCGCAGGCTGATCCGGGGCCGGTGCGCGACATCGGGCCGGTCGTGGCCCGATGGTCAACATTCCGGGCCATCAGTGCGGCGGCATTTGCCCGGTCACAGCCGGCGAGACCCCGATACCTGTCGGCCTTCAGACCCGGGAAATGAAATCGAGGGCCGAGGTCACGGTCCGCCCGGCCGGGTGAAATCCCGCCGGCGGGGCACGCGGGCACTGGACTGTGCTGCGCCAATTCGGCATACCCGGCCCAACAGTCAGGAGAGCACAATGGGCGTCCTCAACATCATCAAGCGCATCTTCGTCTGGTGGGATGGTCAGACGCTGGGCACGCAGCTTTTCACCTGGCGCCGCGGTGAGCGGGTCGGCGAGGACGAGCAGGGCAACATCTATTACCGCAATGCCGATGATTCCAAGCGCTGGGTCATCTATGACGGCGAGGTCGAGGGTAGCCGCGTCGCCCCCGACTGGCACGGCTGGCTGCACCGCACCTGGGACGAGACACCCGGCGACAAGCCGCTGGCCCACAAGGACTGGGAACAGCCGCACATGCCCAACCTGACGGGCACGCCGCAGGCCTATGCGCCCAAGGGCTCGATCCGCCGGTCCGAACCCATGCCGCGGTCGGACTACGAGGCCTGGACGCCGGAGTAACCGGAATGCGTGAATCCGTCACAGAGGTGATTGTCGGTGCGCTCGTGCTGGCCGTGGCCGGGGGGTTCCTTTGGTATTTCACCCAGGCCACCGGCACCGGGGGGCGCCCGGCCAGCTATGACCTGGCCGCGAATTTCCGCTCTGCCGAGGGCGTCTCGGTGGGCACGGATATACGCCTTGCCGGGGTGTCGGTCGGGGCGGTCACGGCACTGTCGCTGAACCCCGAGACCTACCGCGCCGAGGCCGAGTTGAGCATCGACAAGGGCATTGAAATTCCCGACGACAGTTCCGCCGTCGTCGCCTCCGAAGGTCTGCTGGGCGGCACCTTTGTCGAGATTCTGCCGGGCGGCTCCTTCACCTACCTCGAAGACGGCCAGCTCTTCCAGAGCACCCAGGGCGCCGTGAGTGTTATCCAGCTTCTGAACAAATTCGTTTCGGGCGGGGACTCGGAATGATACGCGCCCTTGCCCTCGCCGCCGCCCTGGTGGCCGGGGCCGCGGTCGCGCAGGACGGGCGCGAACTGCCAGGGCTGGACCTGGGCGATCCCGATCTCTTCGAAATCGAGCCGATGCTGCCCGTCCCGGACGACCTTGGCCCAGGACCCGCTGGCACCGCCCGGGGGACGACGACCGAATCCGACCTTGCGCCCGCGGCCGTGACGGCCCCCGGCGGCACGATCCGCGTGCTCGACAAGATTACCGGAGAGGTCCGCGACCTGACGCTGGACAATGGCGCCTCGACGCAGGTCGGGAACCTGTCGGTGCGGCTCGGTGAGTGCCGCTTTCCCAGCGGCAACCCCTCGGGGGATGCTTATGTTCTGCTCACGATCCACTACAACAATGCGCCCGAGCCGATCTTTCGCGGATGGATGATCGCCAGCGCCCCGGCGCTGAACGCTCTGGATCACCAGCGCTACGACGTCTGGGCGTTGCGTTGCACCACTTCCTGACCCCGGCGGGGCGCCGGTGTCCCGTGATCGAAGCGGGCGCGGGTTTCCAATGCCGTGGCCAGCTTCTGGCGATACGCCGCGCGCGGGATTTCCAGACCGCCGAGGCGGCGCAGGTGCGGCGTGATGAACTGCGTGTCGAACAGGGTGAAGCCACCCGCCCGCAGCCGGTCAACGAGATAGGCCAGCGCGACCTTCGAGGCATCCGTGCGGCGCGAGAACATGCTCTCGCCGAAAAAGGCGCCGCCGATGGCCACCCCGAAGACCCCGCCAACCAGCGCGCCCGTTTCATCGTGGACCTCGCAGGAGTGGGCATGGCCGCGCGCGGCCAGTTCGGCATAGAGCCCCCGCAGTGTTGCGTTGATCCAGGTTTCGTCCCGGTCGGCGCAGCCTGCCACCACGCCCGCGAAGTCGGTGTCGAATGTCACCGAGAAGATGCCCCGCCGCAGCGTCCGTGCCAACGACCGCGAGATGTGGAAGCCATCCAGTGGCAACACCCCGCGTTGGCGCGGATCGACCCAGAACAGGTCGGGGTCGTCCTCGTGTTCGGCCATGGGAAAGACGCCGCTGGCATAGGCGGCCAAGAGGGTATCCGCAGAGAGTCCTTGCCGCATCACTCAGGCAACTGTTTTGTCACGCTATCTTGTTCCGTTCGATCATATCGGCAAACCTGACCGCACCACAAGGAGACCGGCGCAATGGGATTCTTCGACTTCGTGTCCGACCTCGATGCCTATGTGGACAGCCCCAAGGCGGCCCTGCGGCTCAACAAGCGGCGCGCGGTCCTGGTCGCGCCACACGCGGAGGAGATCGCGGGCGCCCGTGTGCTGGACCTTGGCGCCCATGACGGGCGCTGGGCCTATGCCTTTGCCGGGGCGGGCGCGGCGCATGTGGTCGGCATCGAGGGCCGGGCCGAGACCGCGTCGGGGCTGGCCAACTACCCTGACCCCGACCTGCGCGCGCGCATCGAGATGCGCATAGGCGACATTCACGAGGAGATCGACAAGGCCGTTGCGGCGGGCGAGCGCTATGATGTGGTCGCGGTCTTCGGCGTCCTTTATCACTTGATGGATCACCTGCGCCTGTTCACCGGTCTGCGCCGGCTGGGGCCGAAGCTGATCCTCGTGGACGGCGAATTCCTGCAACGCCCGGGCGCCGTCATTCAGCTGTCGCGCGAACGCACGGACAAGCCGCTGAACGCCTTGCCCCAGGTCGAGGGACAGAGCGAGGCGGTCAAGGGCGTCCTGAGTTTCCGCGCCATGGAGGTCATGGCCGACTGCCTTGCCTTCGACCTTGCCTGGTCTGACTGGGATGCGATCGAGGATCGCAGCGGGGTACCGGACTATTTCCGCAAGAAAGGCGCGCGGCGCGGCACCTGCGTGCTGCGCCCGCGTGGCACCTAGGCCAACAGGTTGTTTTCCAGCCAGTGTTCCAGCCAGTGGATGTTGTAGTCTCCGGTCTGCACGGCCTCTTCGGCCAACAGGGCGTGGAAAAGTGGCACCGTGGTATCGACACCATCCACGATCAACTCGCCCAGGGCGCGGGCCAGGCGGGCCAGTGCCTCGGGCCGGTCGCGCCCGTGCACGATCAGCTTGCCGATCAGGCTGTCGTAATAGGGCGGGATCGAATAGCCGTCATAGAGTGCGCTGTCCATGCGGACCCCAAGCCCGCCGGGCTGGTGGAACTGGGTGATCCGGCCCGGGCAGGGCGCGAAATTCGGCAGTCTTTCGGCGTTGATGCGCACCTCGATGGCGTGACCGTCGATCTCCAGCTCGTCCTGGCTGAAGGACAGCGGCAGGCCCGCGGCCACCCGGATCTGTTCGCGCACCAGGTCCTGGCGGAAGATCGCCTCGGTTACGGGATGTTCGACCTGTAGGCGGGTGTTCATCTCGATGAAGAAGAATTCGCCGTTCTCGTAAAGGAACTCGATCGTGCCCGCGCCGATATAGTTGATCCGTGCCACGGCGTCGGCACAGATCTTGCCGATGCGGGCGCGCTCCTCGGCGCTGATCGAGGGGCCCGGGGCCTCTTCAAAGACCTTCTGGTGGCGGCGTTGCAGGGAACAGTCGCGTTCGCCCAGGTGCACCGCATTGCCCTTGCCGTCGCCGAAGACCTGGACCTCGATGTGGCGCGGCGTGGTCAGGTATTTCTCGATGTAGACATCGGCATTGCCGAAGTTCGACTTGCCCTCGGCCCGGGCCGTCTGGAAGGCGCTCTTCATGTCCTCGGCGCTCTGCGCGACCTTCATGCCGCGTCCGCCGCCACCCGCGGTGGCCTTGACGATGACCGGATAACCGATCTCCTCGCCGAGGCGCTGCGCGTCCTCCAGGCTGTCAACGCCCCCCTCGGAGCCGGGCACGCAGGGAACCCCGAGCGCCTTCATCGTGTCCTTGGCGGTGATCTTGTCGCCCATCACCCGGATATGTTCCGCGGTGGGGCCGATGAAGGTCAGGTCGTGATCCTCGACGATCTGCACGAATTGCGCGTTTTCCGACAGGAAACCATAGCCGGGGTGGATCGCCTGGGCGCCGGTGACCTCGGCCGCCGAGATGATGGCGGGGTAGTTCAGGTAGCTTTGCGGGCTGGGCGCGGGGCCGATGCAGACGCTCTCGTCGGCCATGCGCACATGCATGGCGTCCGCGTCCGCGGTAGAGTGGACCGCAACGCTGGCGATGCCCATTTCGCGGCAGGCGCGGATGACCCGCAGCGCGATCTCGCCACGGTTGGCGATCAGGATCTTGTCGAACATCCGCGGCCCCTCACTCGACCACGACGAGCGGGGTGCCGAATTCGACCGGGTCCCCGTCGGTGACAAGGATCCGCGTGACGGTGCCCGATGCCGGGGCAGGAATGTGGTTCATGGTCTTCATGGCTTCGACGATCAGAAGGGTGTCGCCCTCGCTGACGGTGCTGCCGATCGCGACGAAGGCCGGCGACCCGGGTTCGGGTTGAAGATATGCGGTGCCCACCATGGGCGAGGTCACGGCGCCGGGGTGGTTGGCCGGATCGGTGTCGACGCCGGCTGCCTCGGCGGCCGGGGCGGGGGCCGGTGCGGCGGCGGGGGCCGGGCCGGTCGGGGCAGCCGGGCTCACCGCGACCTGCTGGGTGGGGGCAGGCTGGGCAGGGGCCTGGCGGCTGACCCGCACGTTCAGGCTGTCGTTCTCGCCGTAGTCGCGCTTGACCTGAAGTTCTGTAAGGTCATTCTCGCGCAGGAGTTCCGCCAGTGCCTGAATGAAGCTAACATCGGACTCGTGCTGCGTGATCTTGGTCATTGTTTCCTCAGCCGGTTGCCTGTCACCTTGGTCTCGGGGGACATCCCGTCACACCCGACCGTCCCGCACATACACCATGGCACGGGCGGTGGAAAGCGGGGCCGCGGAATTTGGCGCTGCCACTGGCGCTAGCGCCCGGGGCCCATGCCCTCGGCACGCTCTGGCAGCATGGTGATCCCGTAGGGCTTGAGCCTGCGTTCGGCCCCGGTCGTGGGCGTGCCTGGTCCTGGGGCCGTGTCGGCTGTTGCCGTGCGCAGCGCGGCCTGGCCTACCAGGGCCTGCTGGGTCGGGGTCGGCGGGACGGGCAGGGGGGTGTCCGGTGTCGCGTCGCGGGCCAGTGCCGCAGCGTCAGCAGTCGGGCGTGTGTCGGGCTCCACCTGAGGTGCAGGTGCAAAACCGGGAAGCGCGGTGATCTCCATCTCGGACTCCAGTCACGACGCCCCCACCGTTCTAGTATGCCAGATTCGCGTGCCGGAATCCCTGAATAGCCGCATCCAGTGGGCCGAATACAACATGGCATTTTATGAAAAAGCCAGGGGCCGCCCTCCGGGGCGCCCCCTGTCCTGCCGACCGGACCGTCCGGAGCGGATCGTGCCGATCAGCAGTTCATTCTGTTTTTGATGAGGTTATCGACGACGGAGGGGTCTGCGAGTGTTGAGGTATCTCCGAGGCTTTCGTAGTCGTTTTCGGCGATTTTTCTCAGGATGCGCCGCATGATTTTTCCGGATCGTGTCTTTGGCAGGCCCGGGGCCCACTGGATGAGGTCGGGGCTTGCGATGGGGCCGATTTCGCGGCGGACCCAGTCGCGCAGTTCCTTGCGCAGGGCGTCGGTCGGGTCCTCGCCGGTCATCAGGGTGACGTAGCAGTATATGCCCTGTCCCTTGATCTCGTGGGGGTATCCCACGACGGCGGCCTCGGCGACCTTTGCATGGGCGACGAGCGCGCTTTCGACCTCGGCGGTGCCCATGCGGTGGCCCGAGACGTTGATGACGTCATCGACGCGGCCGGTGATCCAGTAGTCGCCGTCGGCGTCGCGCTTGCAGCCGTCGCCGGCGAAGTAATAGCCCTTGTAGTCGGAGAAGTAGGTCTTCTCGAAGCGGGCGTGATCGCCCCAGATGGTGCGCATCTGGCCGGGCCAGCTGTCCTTTATGGCCAGCACGCCCTCGGTGGGGGAGTCCGCGATCTCCTGGCCCGATTGCGGGTCCAGCACCACGGGCTGGACGCCGAAGAAGGGCTTCATCGCCGCGCCGGGCTTGGTGGCATGGGCGCCGGGCAGGGGGGTCATCATGTGGCCGCCGGTCTCGGTCTGCCACCAGGTGTCGACGATGGGGACGCGGCCCTTGCCCACGACCTCGTTGTACCAGGCCCAGGCCTCGGGGTTGATGGGCTCGCCCACGGTGCCCAGGACCTTGAGGTCGGCCAGGTCGTATTTCTCGACGAACCCGGTGCCCTGGCCCATGAGCGCGCGGATCGCGGTCGGGGCGGTGTAGAACTGGTTGACCCTGTGCTTTTCGCAGACCGCCCAGAAGCGGCCGGCATCGGGCCAGGTCGGCACGCCCTCGAACATCAGCGTGGTGGCGCCGTTGGCCAGGGGCCCGTAGACGATGTAGCTGTGCCCGGTGACCCAGCCCACGTCCGCGGTGCACCAGAAGACATCGCCGGGGTGGTAGTCGAAGGTGATCTCGTGGGTCATTGCGGCCCAGGCGAGGTAGCCGCCCGAGGAATGCACCACGCCCTTGGGCTGGCCGGTGGAGCCGGAGGTATAGAGGATGAAGAGCGGATGCTCTGCCTCGACCTCGGCGGGGGGACAGTCTGGCGAGGCTTTCTCGGCCTCCTCGTGCCACCAGTGATCGAGGCCGTTGCGCCAGGCGACCTGGTCGCCGGTGCGGCGGACCACCAGTGTCTTGACGTCGTCGGTGTCGTGCAGCAGGGCCTGGTTGACGTTGTCCTTGAGCTTGGTGGTGCGGCCGCCGCGCGGGGCGTGGTCCGCGGTGATGACCAGCTTGGCGTCGCAGCCGTTGACGCGCGCGCCCAGGGCATCGGGCGAGAAGCCGGCGAAGACGACCGAGTGGATCGCGCCGATGCGGGCACAGGCGAGCATGGCATAGGCGGCCTCGGGGATCATCGGCAGGTAGATGACGACGCGGTCGCCCTTGCCGACCCCGAGGTTTTTCAAAACGTTGGCCATGGTGCCGACCTGGGCGGCCAGCTCGTTGTAGGTGATGTGCAGCGCCGCGTCGTTGGGATCGTCGGGTTCCCAGATGATGGCGACCTGGTCGCCGCGGGTGTCGAGATGGCGGTCGATGCAGTTGGCGGCGACGTTCAGCGTGCCGTCCTCGAACCAGCGAATGTCGATGTTGCCCGGCGCAAAGGAGGTGTTCTTGACCCTGCCGAACGGCGTCATCCAGTCGATCCGCCGCCCCTGCTCGGCCCAGAACCCCTCCGGATCCGAAACCGAGGCCGCGTACATCTCATCGTAACGCGCCGCATCAACATGCGCCCGCGATACAGTCGCGTCAGAAGGCGGGTGGGTTGTGGCCATGTTTTCTCTCCCTTGTCTGTCGGGGACCGCGCGGTTGCCTCCCGCAACCGGGTCCCCGCCGTCATTTCTGCGCCGCCCGGGCGGGCGACGCAAGGGCGCGCGCGGCGCGAACGTCCCCGTCAGATGGCGAGGTACTTCGAGCGCAGCGCCTCGTCGTCGAGCACTTCCTGCGCCGAGCCGTCGTAGACGACCTGGCCGATGTCAAGGATCACGGCGCGGTCGGCAAGTTTCAGCGCTGCCACCGCGTTCTGTTCCACGATGATCGTGGTGATGCCCTGATCGCGGATCATTTCGAGCGTCTTCGCGATCTCCTGCACGATGACCGGGGCCAGGCCCTCGTAGGGTTCGTCCAGCAGCAGTACCTTGATATCGCGGCACAGTGCCCTGGCGATCGACAGCATCTGCTGTTCGCCGCCCGACAGTGTCGTGCCATCCTGCGTGCGTCGTTCCTTGAGACGGGGAAAGAGTTCGTAGACTCGATCGATCGACCATCCGTGGGGCGGAGCGATCTGGGCAAGCTTGAGATTTTCCTCGACCGTCAGACCGGGAATGATGTTGCGGTCCTCGGGGACAAGGGCGATGCCGTTACGGGCGGCCTCGTGCGATTTCATCTCGTGCAGGGGCTGGTGGTCCAGCCAGATCTCGCCGTGCATCAGCTCGGGGCTGCCCATGCGGGCGATGGTGCGCAGGGTCGAGGTCTTGCCCGCCCCGTTGCGGCCCAGCAGCGCCAGGATCTCGCCCTCGTGGATGTCGAAGCTGACGCCCTGGACGATGTAGCTTTCGCCGTAATAGGCCTTGATATCCCAGATGCTGAGGTATTTGGGGGCCGTGGCGGCCATGTTGCGGTTCTTGTCGAAGGTCCCCTCGCGGGACAGGTGTTCAACGTGGGTCATCTGTCGGCTCCTCAGACCTGGGCTTCGCCAAGATACGCTTCGCGCACCTTGGGGTGGCCCTTGATGTTGTCGGGCGTGTCCTCGACCAGCGGTGTGCCCTGGGCCAGCACCGTGATCCGGTCGGCCAGGCTGAACACCACGTTCATGTCGTGTTCGATGATGGCCATGGTGATCCCGCGCTTGGTGCGGATTTCCTTCAGCAGCTCGATCGTGTTCTGGGTGTCGGCGCGGGCCATGCCCGCGGTCGGCTCGTCCAGCAGCAGCAACTTGGGATCCTGCACGAGGCACATCGCCATTTCCAGCCGCCGTTTGTCCCCCCGCGAGAGCGAACTGGCCAGCATCTCCACCTTGTCGGCCATCTTGACCTCGGCCAGCATCGCCCGGGCTTGTTCGATGACGGAGGTCTCGCTGGGCACGGACTCGATGGCATGCATGCGAAATGCGCCGTCACGCTTGGCGAAGACCGGGATCAGCATGTTTTCAAGCACGGTCAGGTCGCCGAATATCTCGGGTGTCTGGAACACGCGCGAAATGCCCATCTGGTTGATCTCGTGCGGTCTGCGCCCCAGCACCGATTGGCCATCGAACATGACCGAGCCACTGTCGGGGATCAACTTGCCTACCAGGCAGTTGAGCAAGGTGGACTTGCCCGCCCCGTTGGGGCCGATGATGGCGTGGACGGATTTTTCCTGGACGCTCAGGTTCACGTCGCCCAGGGCCTGCAGCCCGCCGAAGCGCTTGTTGACGCCACTGACTTCAAGGATACCCATTGGACTTTCTCCTTATTCGGCGGGTTTCGTGCCGTCGGCCTTGCCGGCCTCGGGCTGCTTGGGCTTGCGGCGGAACAGGCCCAGGAGTTTCTGGCCGCCCTGAACCAGGCCCCCTGGCAGGAAGATCACCACCAGCATGAACATGATGCCCAGCGTCAGGTGCCAGCCCTTGCCGACGAAGGGATAGACCAGCGAAACCATGATGTCCTCGAACCCGTCGGGCAGGAATGCGAACCACTCGTGCAGGATGTCCTTGTTGATCTTCGAGACGATGTTCTCGAAGTACTTGATGAAGCCCGCGCCGAGGACCGGCCCCAGAAGCGTGCCCGCGCCGCCCAGGATGGTCATGATGACGACCTCGCCGCTGGCGGTCCAGAACATGCGTTCGGGCCCCACCTGCGTGTCCATGGCCACCATGAGGCCTCCGGCCAGGCCCGCGTACATGCCCGAGATGACGAAGGCCGCCAGGGTATAGGGCTTGGGGCTCAGCCCGGTGTAGTTCATGCGTTGCTGGTTGGACTTGACCGCGCGGAGCATCATCCCGAAGGGCGAGCGGAAGATGCGGATCGACAGGTAGAAGGCGATCAGCATGGCCACGGCGGCGATGTAATAGCCCAGGTTGAAGGTGAAGGCCCAGCCCCCGAGGGCCCACTCGTGGCTGGCCCCCATCTCCATCCCGAGGAAGTTGGCACGGCCAATCTCGCCTTCGGGAACGTTGCTCAGCAGCGGGGTGTCGGTGTTCTTGATCTGCAGGCCGGTCTCGCCACCCGTCAGCGGTGTCAGTACCGAGTAGGCCAGCGCATAGGACATCTGCGCGAAAGCCAGCGTCAGGATCGAGAAGTAGATCCCCGAGCGCCGCAGCGATATGAACCCCACCAGGAGCGAGAAGGCCCCAGCCAGGATGATCGAGAAGATGATCGCCGGCACCACGTCGAGCGTGAAGAGCTTGAGCGACCAGATTGCGGCGTAGGATCCGACCCCGAGGAAGGCCGCGTGTCCGAAGGACAGGTAGCCGGTCAGCCCGAACAGTATGTTGAAACCGATGGCGAAGATCCCGAAGATCACGAAGCGCTGCATCAGGTCGGGATAGCCCGCGTTGAATTGTGCCATGCCCGAGCCTACGGGGAAGGGGTTCAGGATGAAGGGCGCCAGCATGGCCAGCCCCAGGACGACCAGGAACAGGGTCGCGTCGGTCTTTTTCAGTCCAAGCATGGCTTAGTCCTCCATCACGCCCTTGCGGCCCATGAGGCCCCGGGGACGGGTCAGCAGAATGATGATGGCAACGAGGTAGATGATGATCTGGTTGATCCCCGGAAGCTTGTCGACCATCCAGGGCATCGAGGCGAAGCTTTCCAGGATGCCCAGAAGGAAGCCCGCCGCGACCGCGCCGGGCAGCGAGCCCATGCCGCCGACGACCACCACCACGAAGCTGAGCACCAGGAAGTCCATGCCCATGTGGTAGTTCGGGGCGACGATCGGCGCGTACATCACGCCAGCCAGACCCGCCACCGCGGCGGCCAGTCCGAACATCAGGGTAAAGCGCTTGTCGATGTCGATGCCCAGCATCCCGACGGTTTCGCGGTCGGCCATCCCGGCGCGCACGACCATGCCGAAGGTGGTGAATTGCAGGAACCCGAACACCCCGGCAATGATCACGCCCGCGAAGAGGAAATAGACCAGCCGCCAGTAGGGATACATGATCGTCAACGGGTCGAAGCCGAGCCAGGTGCCGAAGTCCAGGCTGCCCGCAAAGGCCTCGGGAGCGGGCGTCTGGATCGGGTTGGCGCCGAAGAAATACTTGATGATCTCCTGTAGCACGATGGCCAGAGCGAAGGTCACGAGGATCTGGTCCGCGTGCGGGCGCTTGTAGAAATGCTTGATCAGGCCGCGTTCCATGATGAAGCCGACGCCGATCATCACCGGGATGGCGAAAAGGATCGAGATCGGCACCGCCCAGTCCACGATCGTGGCCCCGGCCGCCTCGCCGAACCAGTCATAGACGTAGGGTTGGTCACGCATCAGCTGGTTGCCGAGAAAGTCTGTCTCTCCGGGCACCGCGACCTTGTGACTGGCACTCAGGATGCGTGACATGATCACGGCGCAGAACGAGCCCAGCATGAACAGCGCCCCGTGGGCGAAGTTGACGACACCCAGCGTGCCGAAGATGAGCGTGAGCCCGAGCGCGATGAGCGCATAGGCGGAGCCCTTGTCGAGCCCGTTGAGAATTTGGACGATGATCTGGTCCATGGATCCGGCTGCCTCTTTCAGGAGGGTAGGGAACCGGGGGCCCGTCGGCGCTTGCGCGAGGGGCCCCCGGTCAGTTGGGTCAGGGTCTGCGAGGGGCGCCGATCAGGCGCCGTTGTTGCAGCTGCCGAGGGTCGCGTCCGCGCCGCCCATCTGCGGGTGGTTGGGGTCGTAGGTGACCTGCTCCACCGGGGTGACCTCGACGACCTCCAGCAGGTCGAACTCGCTCTGCGGGTTCTCCTTTCCGCGCACCACCAGCACGTCCTTGAAGCACTGGTGATCCTCGGCACGGTAGAGGGTCGGGCCGTTGCCCAGGCCGTCGAATTCGTAGCCTTCGAGGGCCTCGGCCACGGCGCAGGGCGCGAAGCTGCCCGCGCGGGTGACCGCGTCGGCATAAAGCAGCGTCTGCACATAGCAGGTATGCGCCGCCTGGCTGGGCGGGAAGCCGTACTTCTCACCGAAGGAGCGCACGAACGCCTGGCTGCCCTCGTCCTGCAGCGACCAGTGCCAGTTCGTCGAGCCATAGATGCCCTTCACGTTGGCGCCCGCACCGCTGGCCATCAGGCGCGAGTAGAGCGGCACGACGATCTCGAAGTTCTTGCCGTTGGCCTGGGCGTCGCGCAGGCCGAACTGCACCGCATTGGTCAGCGAGTTGACCATGTTGCCGCCGTAGTGGTTCAGCACCAGAACGTCTGCACCGGAGTTCAGGACCGGCGCGATGTAGGAGCTGAAGTCGGTCTGTGTCAGCGGCGTTTTCACGGCGTTGACGGTTTCCCAACCCATGGCCTCGGTGGAGGAACGCACGGCCTCTTCTGTGGTGTAGCCCCAGTTGTAGTCGGCGGTCAGGTGATAGGCCTTGCGGTCGGTGCCGTAGGCATTGGCAAGCACCGGCGCCAGCGCGGCACCCGACATGTACGAGTTGAAGAAGTGGCGGAAGCCGTTGGCCTTGCGGTCCTTGCCGGTCGTGTCGTTGGAGTGCGTGAGACCGGCCATGAAGATGATGCCCGCCTCCTGGCAGAGCGCCTGAACGGCCACGGCGACGCCCGAAGAGGACCCGCCGGTGATCATCACCGCGCCGTCCTTCTCGATCATCGAACGGGCCGAGGCGCGGGCGGCGTCGGACTTGGTCTGGGTGTCGCCGGTGACGTATTCCACCTTCTTGCCAAGGATGCCCGTGCCGTC
>Ga0102931_1000527_pt1 | contig 18651 bp, 16 predicted proteins | sample SalPonR1_C_D1_MG_FD_79282 | JGI IMG/M metagenome (GOLD analysis project Ga0102931, IMG submission 79282) | Salt pond soil microbial communities from South San Francisco under conditions of wetland restoration - Salt Pond MetaG R1_C_D1_MG | ecosystem: Environmental > Aquatic > Marine > Intertidal... | reverse complement strand
GGTGGACGCGGAGCCCGAGCCGGACCTTCCGCCGACGGAACCCGTGGACGCAGCGGAGACCGGACCCGATGCGGTCCCGACAGAGCGGCTCGACACGCCGTCGTCGCCGGTGCCGCCTCTCGTGATCCTCAGCGATGTCGCCGACAACCCCACGGGTGCCGTCGAGGCCGGCAGTGGCTCGCCGACCCAGACGGCGGTGATGCCGGCAACGGCGCCGCCGCCCGACGCCACGCCACCGGGCATCCTCTACGACGCCGAACGCGAGTCGAGGCCGTGGGGCAAGTACCTGCTGATCGCGTTCGTGGCGCTCGTGGGTGTGGCGCTGCTGGGATACGCCGGCTGGTTCCTGCTGCGGACCGAGTCGTTCGAGGTGCCGGACCTCACCGGTGTCGACGAAGCCGTCGCCCGCAACGAGATCGCGGGCAACAACTGGGACGTCGTCGCCGAACGAGAACGCAGCGACGAGGTGCCCGAACTCAACCATGTCGTCCGCACCGCCCCGGTCGCCGGGGTGATGCTCGACGAGGGCGAGACCTTCGTCCTCGTCGTGAGTGACGGCCCCGAACTGCGGACCCTGCCCGAACTCGAGGGCCTGACCCTCGCCGACGCCGAGGCCACGCTCACCGAGCTGCGCCTCGTCCCGCAGCAGGCGTCGGTGGAGTACTCCGAAACCGTTCCCGACGGCAGCATCATCAGCTGGGAAGTGCAAGACGATGCGTCACTCGGCGCCGGAGCCCGGGTCCTTCCCGAGACGGTGATCGAACTGACCGTGTCGCAGGGCCCCGAGCCCCGCCCGGCGCCCACGCTCGCCGGGTTGCCGATCGATGAGGCGACGACCGCCGTGGAAGGGCTCCAACTCGAGCTGGTCCGTGGCGAGGACGTGTTCAGCAACGATGTGGCGGAGGGGCTCGTCGTCAGCCAGGAACCGGCGCCCGGCACGCCGGTGGAACGTGGCGGAACCGTCACGGTGCAGGTGTCGAAGGGCCCCGACCTGGTGCCGATCCCCGACCTCGACGGTCTGTCCTTCTCCGAGGCCGAGACCGTGCTCACCGAGGCGGGCTTCGTGATCGACGGCCTGCTCGGCACCACGGACGGCACCTTCGTGTCGATCTCGGTCGACGGCGAGGAGGTCGCTGCGGGCGACACGTTCCTGCGCGGCACCGGCGTCGACCTCGTCTTCCTCTGAGTTCCCGGCGGTGAAGCCGTCCGCGACGTTCGGCGGCTCCGATGAGCCGGCGGCCGCGCCCCGTGGCCTTTCGCTCATCGCACGGGAACGACCACCCCACCCCCTCGAGCGATGAGCAAAACCCGGACATCCGGGGATTTCGCTCATCGCCCCGCCACGACCACGACCAGCCATGAGCCAAACCCTGACATCCGGGGGCTTCCCTCATCGCAGGTGGTGGGTTGCCGCCGGCCGGGAATCGACTCGGGGCGAGTCAGATCGCTACGGTTCCGTGACCGCGCGGGACGCCGACGTCCCGCCATCGATCTCGTTGTGGAGAAGGAGCCGACATGACCTCACTCGAGGGACGAGTAGCGATCATCACCGGTGCCGGTCGAGGCATCGGGCGTGAGCACGCCCTCTTCTTCGCGGGTGAAGGCGCCAAGATCGTCGTGAACGACCTCGGGGGGGCCAACGACGGTGAGGGCAGCGACCAGACTCCGGCGCAGGAAGTCGCCGCCGAGATCAGGGCGCAGGGCGGCGAGGCCATCGCCAACGCCGACGACGTCGCCGACTGGGAGGGCGCCCAGCGGCTCGTCAACGCAGCCATCGCCGAGTTCGGCGACCTCGACATCCTCGTGAACAACGCCGGCATCCTGCGCGACCGGGTGATCGTGAACATGACCGAGCAGGAATGGGACGCGGTGATCGCCGTGCACCTCAAGGGCCATTTCGCGCCGACCCGTTGGGCGGCGGCGTACTGGCGCGAGGAGCACAAGGCCGGTCGTGGCAAGCGCCGCAACCTCGTGCACACCTCCAGCACGTCGGGGCTGTTCTCCAACCCCGGCCAGGCCAACTACGGCGCCGCGAAGTCGGGCATCGCCACCTTCAGCCAGATCGCCGCGAAGGAGCTCTCCCGGTACGACGTGGTGAGCAACTGCATCGCTCCCGGTGCCCGGACCCGGCTCACGTTGGCCACGCCCGGCCTCGAGCAGATCATGTCGCCGAAGGACGGCGCATTCGACGAGTGGGATCCGGCCAACATCTCGCCGCTCGTGGCCTATCTCAGCACGGCCGACTGCCCGTTCACCGGCGAGACGTTCTTCGCCCAGGGTGCCGTGGTGAAGCGGGTGCGGTCGTGGGAGATGGCCGAGACGGTCGAGCAGTCGGAGAAGTGGTCGGTGAGTCAGCTCGCCGAGGCGTTGACCCCGCTGTCCGAACCGGCCTGAACCGGCCGGCATCCGAACCGGCCTGAGAACCCGCCCGAGCCGCTGGGCGGTCAGGACACCGCCCGAGTACACCTAGTCGGTGATGGCCTTGATCTCCTCGGCGATCTTCTCGGAGAACTCGTTGGCGGGGATGGCCGTCTGCATCTGCATCATCTTCATCATGTCGCCCTGGACCTTGATCCTGCCCGACATGAACGCCTGCATCGCCACCTCCTGGTTCTGGTGCACGAACAGCGCCTTGGCCGTCTCGTAGTCGGTGGTGACGGTGACGTCGGCATCGTCGAGTTCACCCAGCTCCATCGTGACGGCACCCGACGACGTGTCGAGGTAGCTCTTCACCTCGCCGTCGCCGAACGGCACGTCGGTGACGACCTGATTCATCTTGATCACGGCGGCGACCTCGGGTACCTGGTCCGCGTACTTCTCGCGGATCGCCCGCGCCTCGGTCATCCACGCTTCGGACAGGAATGGGTGCGTCATAGTGAGGGTGACTGTAGCGAACGACCCGGTGCCCTCAGGGGCGGATCGCGGTGGCGTCGACCACCGAGGTCGTGACCTCGTCGAGGTACGCCCGGTCGAGGTCGAAGCCGAGACCGGGGGAGGTGGGGACCGCCACGTGGCCGTCCTCGACGGTGATCGGATCGGTGACGATGTCGCGCGCGTAGAACCTGGTCGAGGCGCTGATGTCTCCGGGCAGCGTGAAGCCCGGCAGCGCGGCCAGCGCTGCGTTGGCGGCCCTGCCGATCCCGGTTTCGAGCATCCCCCCGCACCACACGGGAACCCCCTGCGCCAGGCACAGGTCGTGGATGCGCACGGCCTCGAGGTAGCCGCCCACACGACCCGGCTTGATGTTGGCGATCTCGCAGGCGCCGAGCTCGATCGCATCGGCGGTGCCACGCGCCGACACCAGTGACTCGTCGAGACAGACGGGGGTGGCGACCTCGGCGGCCAGACGGGCGTGGCCGATGATGTCGTCCTCGGGCAACGGCTGCTCGATGAGCAGCAGGTCGAAGTCGTCGAGCCGCGCCAGATGGGCGCCGTCGGTGCGGCGATAGGCCGTGTTGGCGTCGACCTGGAAAGGGGTGTCGGGCCCGATCAGATCCCGCACGGCGGCCACCTGGTCGATGTCGGAACCCGGCTCGATCTTCAACTTGATGCGGACGTATCCCTCGTCGACGTACCCCTGTACGGCGGCCAGCAGCTCGTCGGTGGAGTCGTGGATCCCGACGCTCACGCCGCTCGGGATGCGGTTGCGCTCGGCGCCCAGGAACGACGCGAACGACCGACCCTCTGCCCGGAGCTGGGCGTCGAGGACGGCCATCTCGAGCGCCGCCTTGGCCATGGGATGCCCGTGCAGCTTGGCGAGGCGCGGCGCGACGTCGGCCGCCTCGACCGGTCCGGCGGCAAGCAGGCGCGGCAGCAGGTGGTGCACGATCACGTGTTGGGCGCCGTCGACGTACTCGGGCGAGTAGCTGGGATCGGACAGGGCGACGCACTCGCCCCACCCCTCCACGGTGTCGGCGGGCCGGTCGGCGTCGGCGAGCACGACGCGCACGAGCAGGATGTCGCGGGCCGTCTGGCTGCCGAAGCTGGTGCGGAACGGCGTGACCAGCGGCATCGCGATCCGTCGCAGTTCGACGTGGCGGATGGTGAAGCGCGTGCTCATCGGGGGTCTCCCACGACGTACTGTCCGTGGCGGGTGAAGCCCTCGATCGGGCGGCCGGCGTCGAGCGCCGACATCAGCGCGTCTCGGGTCTCCGACCGCCACTCGGCGACGGCGGCCGGGTCGGTGCGGCGGAGCGACACGATGTCGTCGGGCGTCGGGATCAGCAGACCGCCCTCGAGGTGGTGGCCGTCTCGCGGTTCGGACGGCAGGTCGGCGTGGACGTCCCAGGCCAGGAGGAGACGGTCGCTCTCGTCGCCGGCGTTGATGGCGTCGGTCATCTCGCCGTAGAAGGCCGGGAGGTACTCGTGGACGTCGGCGCCCAGCACGGCGATGTTGAACCAGGCGTTGCGGCGCACGAGCGGGTCGAACGTCCACACGATCCAGTCGAGGTCGTGGTCGAGGGCCCACTGGCGCTGGTGCAACTTCATGGCCCGCCCCAGACCGCTGTGACGCACACCGGCGAGCAGACCCGTGACATGGCTGTGCAGTGCCGGTCTGGCCTGGTGTCGGGCGAGGATGCCCACCGATGCGCCGAGGATGGTGTCTCCGTCCCCGGACGATCGGCCCGTGTCGTAGGCGGCGCTCACGTAGCCCTCGGCGTGGGAGATCGCCATCAGCATCTCGAGCGGGACCACGGCGGTGGACGAGCCCCACACCTGCTGGAAGACGGCGCCGACCTCGAGCATCTCCTCGGCGCTCGACAGGGTACGGATCTCGATGTCGGCGTCGCGGTGGTTGTCGAGGTCGAGATGGTTGTCGGGGTCGGAATGGTTCATGGGGCTCCGGTCACGAGCGTCGGTCGGGCGACGGGCGGATGTCGGGATCTGTGTCGGGGTGGGTGCCGCGTGCGATGCGATAGGCCGAACGTACCGCGAGTACCTGGTGGATCTCGGGGCCGACGTCGCCGGCGAACTCGGCGCGGTAGGTGTCGTCGGTGGTGAGCACCACGGTGAAGTACATGCCCGAGAAGGCTCCGAGGAAGACCGACACCCGCACGAGTGACTCCGACAGCACCAGGTCGCGTCCGCCGAACGAAGCTTCGGCGAGGACGCGGAGTTCGTCGAGACCCGTCCACGACGAGATCGTCGTCGGCGTGATCGCCATGAACCCGAAGAACACGAAGAATCCGACGAGGGCCGCCACGACCAGCGTGATCTGCAGTGCCTGTCCGAACAGCACGATCAACCCCACGTTCAGGCGCTGCCTCCTCAGGAGGGGATCGGGCGACGGCGTGCCGTCGGGCAGTGGCAGCCGCTCGGCCGGTGTGCCGGTCGTGGCCGACGACACCTCGTCCCAGCCCGCGAAGTGGCTCTGGTCGCGGATGAAACCCGGCACGCGACTGGCGGCGAAACCGGCGCCCAGCACGAAGAACGTGAGGACGACGACGGCGTAGGCGGCGCCGTCGAGTGTGCCGGCGACCTCCCACACCTCGGCGTTCACGAACAAGAAGGTGTTGAACAGCAGCAGGAGGGGCAGGGCACGGGCCACCAGCGGACCGAGGCCGGTCAGCTGGCCGCCGGACCGCTTCAGGCCCCACCTCACCAGGGCGCTCATTCCGAACGACGACGAGACGTAGACGACCGCCAGCAGCACGACGCCCGTCGCGAGGGTCTCGAGCGCGTCGCCGACCTGCCCGAAGACGAGCACCGGGATCGTCGGGCCGACGAGGAACAGGGCCAGTTCGGGCGGGTCGATGTCGGTCGGGCGAGCGAAGGTGTCCACGCCACGCAGCCGGTTGGACAGTGCCCAGGTGGCCAGCAGGATGACGAGCACCGCCGCCGCGGCGCCGACGTTCTGGGCGGTGGTCCAGTTCTGCAGGTCGAGGGCGTTCAGCCCGAGCAGCAGATAGGCGACCACGAGCAGTGGCAGCGAACGGGTCCAGGTGTCGAGGATCGATCCGTCGTGTTCGGTCTCCACCAGGTGCGGGACGCCGCGCTCCACGAACCACTCCTCGACCGGTTCCAGGTCGACGGCCGGTTCCACGCGATGGCCCGGCTCCGGGCTCTGCTCCATCGGGAGGAACGTACCAACGGTCGGGCGGCTGCCTGAACGGTTCGTCAAACGTCGTGGAACTGCGGGCCGGATCCCGATAGGCATGGAACCCTATGGCTCGCATCCTGGTCACCGAAGAGATTGCCGAAGGTGGCCTCGACCGCCTCCGTGCGGCTGGTCACGACGTCGACGTCCGTCTCGGGCTGTCTCCCGACGAGCTGCTCGCCGCGATCGCGGGTGCGCATGGGCTCATCATCCGCTCGGCGACCACTGTCACCGAGGACGTGCTCGCTGCCGGATCCGACCTGATGGTGGTGGGCCGGGCGGGCATCGGGCTCGACAACGTCGACGTCGATGCGGCCACCCGCCGGGGTGTGATGGTCGTCAACGCCCCGCAGAGCAACATCGTGTCCGCGGCGGAACACACCATGGCCTTGCTCATGGCATCGGCACGCAATGTGCCCCAGGCGCACGCGGCGCTCGTCGACGGCCGTTGGGAGCGCAGCCGCTGGGAGGGCGTCGAACTCTGCGACAAGACCCTCGGCATCGTCGGTCTCGGCCGCATCGGCAAGCTCGTGGCCGACCGCGCGAAGGGGTTCGGGATGCGCCTCGTGGCGTTCGACCCGTTCGTGTCGGAGGACCGCGCCAAGAAGATGGGGGTCGAGCTGCTCGGCCTGGATCAGATCGTGGCCGAAGCGGACTTCCTCACGATCCACCTGCCGAAGACGCCCGAGACGCTCGGCCTCGTGAACCGCGACCTGTTGATGAAGGCCAAGCCCGAGCTGCGGCTGATCAACGTGGCCCGCGGCGGCATCGTCGACGAGGAGGACCTGGCCGAATGCCTGCGCGACGGAGTCATCGCCGGCGCCGCGCTCGACGTGTTCTCCACCGAACCGATGACCGAGTCGCCGCTGTTCGGGATCGACTCGGTGATCGTCACGCCGCACCTCGGGGCCAGCACGCGCGAAGCGCAGGACAAGGCGGGCGACACCATCGCCTCGATGGTCGAGCTCGCGCTCGCCGGCGAGTTCGTGCCGTTCGCGGTCAACGTGAACGCCGCCGAAGCGAGCGAGACCATCCGCCCGTTCCTGCCGCTGGCGGAGCGCCTGGGCGGTCTGTTCGTGTCGCTGGTGGGTGGCCTGCCGGACGACCTCGAGATCTGCACCGAGGGCGAGATCGCCGGGTACGACACCCGCATCCTCGAGCTGGCCGTGCTGAAGGGGTTCTTCGGGGCGATCTCCGACGAGCCGGTCACCTACGTGAATGCACCGCAGCTGGCGCAACAGCACGGTGTGACCGTGCGCGACGTGAGCTCGTCGTCGCCGGCCGACTTCGTCAACCTGCTGACCCTGCGTGGCGGTGGGCACTCGATCTCGGGCACCCTGGCCGGCGCCAAGGGCGAGCAGCGGATCGTGAACATCGACGATTCGCCGTTCGACGTCCCACCGGTCGACCACATGGTGGTCATCCTGAACGACGACCGCCCCGGTGTGATCGGCACCGTCGGCACGCTGCTCGGCAACGCCGGGGTGAACATCGCCGACATGGACGTCAGCCGGGTGGCGGGCTCGGGAACGGCGGTGATGCTGATCGCTCCGACCGCGGTGGTTCCGGCCGAGGTGATCGAGCAGCTCCGTGTCGCTCCGGGCATCCTCGAGGTCACCACCCTCGACGCCTGACCCGCCACCGACCCGCGTCCACTCCGAAAAATGCCTCGATCCGAGCGCCAGGCGCAACGATCGGGGCAAGTTTCGGCTCGTCCGGGTTGCGCAGCGGAGCGGCGATCCGGCCCACCGGGCCCGGCCTCGATGGGGATCAGGGGAGGCGGAGCGAAGCGGCGAGGCGCTCGGCCTCGGCGCGAGCAGCGTCGGCGAAATCGCTGCCGCCGCTCGCGTACGACACGGCACGGGAGGCGTTGACGATCAACCCACCGCCCCGGGCGTCGGCGCCGGCGGCCACCACCTCGCCGGCATCTCCGCCCTGCGCCCCCACGCCGGGCACCAGCAGCGGAAGGCTCGGAGCGAGGGCGCGCACCTCGGCCAGTTCGGCGGGGTACGTGGCCCCCACCACCAATCCGCAGTCGCCCATCGGCGTCCACTGGGTGGCGACCATCTCGGCGACGTGCGCGTACACGGGCTTGCCGTCGGCGACCAGCGACTGGATGTCGGCGCCGCCGGCATTGCTGGTGCGGCACAGGGCGATCACGCCCCCGCCGTGCTCGAAATACGGGGCCACCGCATCGGTGCCGAGGTACGGGTTGACGGTGACGGCGTGGGCGCCATACCGACCGAACGCCTCCCGGGCGTAGTGCTCGGCCGTGGAGCCGATGTCGCCCCGCTTGGCGTCGAGGATCAGCGTGACGTCGGGACACGTCTCACGGACGTAGCTGCAGATCCGTTCGAGTGTCTCCTCCTGCCCCTGGCTCGCGAAATAGGCGATCTGGGGCTTGAACGCGCACACCAGGTCGGCCGTCGCGTCGATGATCGCCTTGCAGAACGTCTCGGTGGCGCCGTGGGCGCCGTCGAGCGGCAGGGGCATGCGCGCCGGATCGGGGTCGAGGCCCACGCACAGCATGGACCCGGACGCCGCCCACGACGTGGCCAACTGCCGGTGGAAGCTCATGTCGGTGGATCCGGCCGTCGGTGACGGGCGTCAGTCCTCGACGGTGATGGCCCCGGTGGGGCACATCTCGGCGGCCTCGTGGACCTTGTCGGCCAGCTCGGGGCCGGGTTCCTCCTGGAGGACGTAGAGGTAGCCGTCGCTGCGGACCTCGAAGACCTCCGGGCACACCTGCATGCACGCACCTGTCGATGCGCAGAGGTCGAAGTCGACGCTCACCTTCATCGGGATCCCTTTCGTTCGAGACGGATGGTTCAGGACCGACGTCCGAGACGTGGTGTCCGGACTCAGGTCTTCGACCGACGGTAGCCGTCGGCCTCGGCGGCGTCGGCACTGGCGTAGCAACGATCGGGTCGCGTGCGCTCGTGGAACCGGCCGCCCGGCACGTGGTAGATGCCCGACGAGTTCTTGGCCTTCACCGGGAAACCGGCGGGCGTGCTCCCGTCGTCACCCGGCGCGACCCAGGCGGCTGCAGTCGCCGAGACTGCCGTGGCCGACGCAGCGGAAGCAGGCTCCGTCGAGGAGGTCGGACTCGGGGAGGCGCCGGCCGGCACCTCGGAACCGAGATGGTCCCGTGGCGGCAGCGGCGGCCACCGTGCGGGTTCGGCCGGTGTCGGCGGAGCGGTCTGCTCGCGCCACCACGACCATGCAGCCGCGACGACGGCGGCGAACAGGGTGAGCAGCACGGCACGGCGAACGGCGGTGGCGAGGGGCTCCATCCGCCCCGACACTAGTGGCCGGGCCCCGGTACCGGGTGGGAACGGCCGTGGCACCGGCGAGCCGCGGACGTGCCCGTCACCGACGCCGAGCACGACGTCGGGACGTCTCAGCGGGTGTGGCGCTCGAAGGCCGAGAGCACCGCGCGCAGCGACGCAGTGGTGATGTTCGGATCCTTGCCGAGGCCCCAACGCACCGCTCCGCCGTCGCTGACGGTCTCGACGTAGGCCACGGCCTCGGCGTCGGCTCCCTTGCCGATCGCGTGCTCGGCGTAGTCGAGCACGTCGAAGTGCCCGTCGACCTGCTCGCCGAACTCGTCGAGCAGTGCGGCGACGAACGCCTCCACCGGACCGTCGCCCTCGCCCCGGACCGAGTGGGCCTCGCCGTCCACCTCGAGCTGCACCTGCACGGTGGTGATCCCACCGTCGTCGCCGGTGCGGGTGTGGAGTTCGTGGCTGCGGAGACGGAACGCCGGGTCGGCGGGCATGTACTCCGTCTGGAACGCGTCCCACATCACGGCCGGACCGATCTCGGTACCGGAGTCCTCGGTGATGTGCTGGATCGTCTTGGAGAACTCGATCTGCAGTCGTCGCGGGAGGTCGAAGCCGTGCTCGGTCTTCATCACGTACGCGACGCCGCCCTTGCCGGACTGGCTGTTGACCCGGATGACCGCCTCGTACGAGCGGCCCACGTGGGCCGGATCGATCGGCAGGTAGGGCACGCCCCACTCGGGGTACTCGCCTGCGCCGTCACGCTGGGCGTCGAGCGCCTCGAAGCCCTTCTTGATGGCGTCCTGGTGGCTGCCCGAGAACGCCGTGTACACGAGGTCGCCGACGTACGGATGACGCGGGTGCACGGGCAGACGGTTGCAGTACTCGGCGGTGCGGCGCAGCCGGTCGATGTCGGTGATGTCGAGCTCGGGATCGACGCCGTTCATGAACAGGTTCATCGCCAGGTTCACGATGTCGACGTTGCCGGTGCGCTCGCCGTTGCCGAACAGGGTGCCCTCCACCCGGTCGGCGCCCGCCATCACACCGAACTCGGCGGCGGCCACGGCGCAGCCGCGGTCGTTGTGCGGGTGCAGGGAGACGATCACCGAGTCGCGCTGCTTGATCGTGCGGCCGAACCACTCGATCACGTCGCCGTACACGTTGGGGGAGTAGCACTCCACGGTGGCGGGAAGGTTGAGCACGATCGGGTCGTCGGGCGTGGGCTCGATCACGTCCATGACGGCCTCGCACACCTCGATGGCGAAGTCGGGCTCGGTGAGCGTGAAGCTCTCCGGTGAGTACTCGTAGCGGATCCGGGTGTCGCCGGCGGACTGCTCGAGCTTCTTGCACAGCTTGGCACCGTTCACGGCCACGTCGAGGATGCCGGCCCTGTCGAGCCCGAACACCACCTCGCGCTGCAGCGGGTTGGTGGAGTTGTAGAAGTGCACGATCGCCCGCGGTGCGCCCTGGATGCACTCGTAGGTGCGTTCGATCAGCTCCTGGCGGCACTGCACCAGCACCTGGATGGTGACGTCGTCGGGGATCAGGTCGTCCTCGATCAGCCGCCGCACGAAGTCGTAGTCGGGCTGACTCGCCGAGGGGAACCCCACCTCGATCTCCTTGAAGCCCATCGCCACGAGCTCTTCGAACATCCGCAGCTTGCGGGTGGGGTCCATCGGGTCGATGAGGGCCTGGTTGCCGTCACGGAGGTCGACCGAGCACCACAGGGGTGCGGAGTCGATGACGACGTTCGGCCACGTGCGGTCGGTGAGCACGATCGGGACGAACGGTCGGTACTTGTCGAACGGCATCTTCGTGGGGGTGGTGTTCGAGGGAGGCATCTGAATTCTCCTGGTGGGTGATCGGGTGGTGCAGCGGCGTGGGGGTCGGGGGTTCGGGCCGGAAAAAGCAAGAACCCCCCGACCGGTTCGGCGGGGGGTGCGGACGAACGCGGATATGTGGCGCTCGCCCTACGTAAGCAGAAGGAGGCCGCGGCGCAACATCGACCATGGACGTTAGCAGGAATGCGGACGGTGCGCACGGGTCATCTTCCGATCACCCCGGTACGGCCGGTCCCGCCGGTACGCTGGAAGCCAACATGACTGAATCAACTGCCCGGCGGGGAGCCCCCCGTCGCCGGCGTAGCCGCCCCCGGCCGTCCGACGGCCAGTACGACGGCGGCCACGTCAACAAAGAGAACCTGACCTCGATCAACGCCCTGCCCCCGGTCGAGGCGCCCACCGGATTCGCCGACCTCGATGTGCCGAGCCGGATCGACGACGGCCTCGCCGCCTGCGGGTTCTCGATGCCGTTCAGCATCCAGACCGAGGCCATTCCCGTCGCCAGCACCGGCAAGGACGTCTGCGGACGTGCCAAGACCGGGTCCGGCAAGACGTTGGCGTTCGGGGTTCCGATGCTCGCTCGCATCACCGACGCCGCCCAGCCCTCCCGGCCCCTCGGCCTGGTGCTGGTGCCCACGCGTGAGCTTGCGGTGCAGGTCGCCGAGGTGCTGGCCCCCGTCGCGGAGTACGCCGGGATGACCGTGCTGCCGGTGTACGGCGGCGCATCGCGGCATCACCAGGTCGACGAACTCGCCAAGGGCGTCGAGATCGTGATCGCCACACCGCTGCGGCTGATCGATCTCATCAAGTCCCACGAGGTGAGCCTCGACGACATGCAGATCGTCACGCTCGACGAGGCCGACCGGATGGCCGACGACGGCTTCACCCCCCAGGTCGAATGGATCCTGCGCCACTGCGGCAGCCGGAACCAGACGATGTTGTTCTCGGCCACCCTCGACGGCGACGTCGGTCACCTCATCAAGCACTACCAGACCGACCCCGTGACCGTGGCGATCGACGAGGCCACCGACACCGTCGGCACGATGCACCACCTCTTCCTCGCGGTGCACCACATGGACAAGGACAAGGTGATCGGATCGATCGGCAAGTCGATCCCCAAGGTGCTCGTGTTCTGCCAGACCAAGCGCAACTGCGACCGTGTGGCACGCAACCTCGACGAACTCGGCGTCGACGCCGCTCCGTTGCACGGTGACATGCAGCAGAGCGCCCGCGAACGGGTGATGCGCAAGTTCGCCGAGGGCAAGCTGTCGGTTCTGGTGGCCACCGACGTGGCGGCCCGCGGCATCGACATCGACGACATCGGCGCCGTCGTGCACTACGAACCGGCCAAGGACGTCAAGGACTACCTCCACCGGTCGGGCCGTACCGCTCGTGCCGGACGCGACGGTTGGGCGATCACGCTGGTGGAGTACAACCAGCACACCCAGATGCGAATCCTGCAGCGGGGGATGCGACTGCCCACCGAGAAGCCGGTCGAGGTCTTCTCGAACGACCAGCGTCTGCTCAACCTCGCCGAGTTCGAGACCGACCGCTGACCCGGCGCATCGGGCGCCACGTGCTCGACGCCCTCGTCTCCTGACTCCCGGCCGCCCCGTCGGGGTGCGCACCCGCGTGCCTGCCGCTCGGCAGGCGCCGGTCGACGGGCACCGGGAGCCGGCGGTACCTTGAGGCCGTGACGATCACCGACTCCGCTGTCTCCGACCACTGCGCAGCGACGTGGGACGGCATCGTGCCCCTCCTGCACGACTACATCGCGATCCCCAACGTCTCGCCGGTGTTCGACCCGGAGTGGAAGTCGAACGGTCACATGGATCGTGCGGTGGCGCTGATCGCCGACTGGTGCCGAGCCCGGCCGATCCCGGGCCTCACCGTGGAGGTCGTCGAACTCGAGGGCCGCACCCCGGTGATCCTGATGGAGATCCCGGCCACCGGTGGGGCCGACGACACCGACACCGTGCTGCTGTACGGCCATCTCGACAAGCAACCCGAGATGGAGGGCTGGCGTGAGGACCTCGGCCCGTGGACGCCGGTGCTCGACGGCGATCGGCTGTACGGCCGAGGCGGCGCCGACGACGGGTACTCGGCGTTCGCCAGCCTGACCGCCGTCGAGGCGGTCCATGCAGCCGGCGGCAGCCATGCCCGGTGCGTGGTGCTGATCGAGGCGAGCGAGGAGTCGGGGTCGCCCGACCTCCCGGCGTACGTGGACGCACTGGCGGACCGCATCGGCACGCCGAGCCTCGTCGTCTGTCTCGATTCGGGGTGCATCGACGACCAGCGGATGTGGGTCACCACGTCGTTGCGTGGTCTCGTCGGTGGCACCCTCAGGGTCGACATCGTCACCGACGGCCTGCACTCGGGCGACGTGTCGGGCATGGTGCCGTCCACGTTCCGGATCGCCCGGTCACTGCTCGACCGGGTCGAGGAGGCGTCGACCGGAGCGATCCTGCTGCCCGAGTTCAACGTCGACATCCCGGCGGACCGTGTCGCCGAGGCGGAGCGCACTGCGGCAGAGATCGGGCGCATCGGCGACCACTATCCGTTCGTGGACGGGGCCGGACCCACCACCGACGATCCGGCCGAGCAGTTGCTGCGCCGCACCTGGCATCCCTCGCTCAGCGTGGTGGGTGCCGACGGCCTGCCGCCCACCGCCCGCGCCGGCAACGTCCTGCGTCCGAGCACCTCGCTGAAATTGTCGATCCGGATCCCGCCGACAGCGGACCCCGAGGCGGCAGCGGCCGCCGTGAAGGGCGTGCTGGAGGCCGACCCGCCATACGGAGCGCGCGTCTCGTTCTCCGAGGTCGAGTCGGGGCCGGGCTGGAACGCACCGGCAACCGCTCCGTGGCTCGCCCACGCGCTCGACCGGGCCTCGTCGGCGACGTTCGGTCAACCGGCGCGCACCTTCGGCGAGGGCGGGTCGATCCCGTTCATGGGGATGCTCGGCGAGCGCTTCCCCGACGCCCAGTTCGTGATCACCGGCGTGCTGCTCCCGGACAGCAACGCCCACGGCCCGAACGAGTACCTGCACCTGCCGACCGCCCGCCGGCTCACGGCGGCCGTCGCTCATCTCCTGACGGCCCACGCCACCCGCTGATCCTCCCTCCGTTTGCGTTGCAGTCCTGTCGGGGCGTCCCGACGAAAGCGTCACGCAAACGAGCTTCCGTCCAGCGGCGGCGGCCGCTCATCCGTTTGCGTTGCAGTTTCGTTGGGACGTCCCAACGGAAACGTCACGCAAACGGGGTTGCGCGGGTGGCGACGAAGACGGGGATGACGCGGTCGGTGGCCTCGGCGTACTCGGCGTAGCGGGGGAACACCTCCACCGCACGGTCCCACCACACCCGGCGCTCCTCGCCCTCGGCGATGTGCGTGGTGTAGTCGTGTGGTTCGGGCCCGTCCTGGATCATCACCATCGGCTCGGCGACCAGGTTGTGGTACCAGCCCGGGTTGCTCGGTGCGCCGCCGATCGACGCGATCAGGGCGTAGTCGCCCTCGTGCTCCACGCGCATCAGCGCGAACTTGCGCAACTTTCCCGACTTCGCGCCGCGGCTGGTGACGATCACCACCGGGATGCCCGTGGAACCCAGCGTGTTCGCCTCGCGCCCGGCGGTGCGTTCGTAGGTGTCGACCTGCTCTCGCACCCAGTCGCTCGTGCTCGGTTCGTACTCTCCCTCGAGTGGCATGGAGCGAACGGTAGACGACCATTGCGTCGGTCCCGCCCAGCCGGTCAGTCGTCGTCCCGGATCTCGTCGATCCCGCCGGTCGGTCGTTCGTCGCCGTGGTCGAGCCACGCCTGCCAGTACCCGCCGAGCCGCTCGACGTAGGCGGACCGGGGCTCGGTGTACAGCCGGGCGCCGAGTGACAGGGCCCGCTGTTCGAGCACCGATCGGAAGCCGCCGAGCAGGCGGTCGATCGGCGTGAGGTCCGGGAGGTCGACGAGGTCCGCCTCCTCGGTTCGCAGCACGTCGTGCAGCACCGCCATGTCGTGGGCGTCGCCCAGCGCATCGGACAGGTCGTGGAACGCCGACGCCAGCGGCGAGAGGACGGTCGGTGAGGCGTCGGCGACGAGACGGACGTGGTACCAGGAGTACTTCACCCGCTTGCGAAGTTCGTGGAAGTTGGCGCCGGTGGGCGCCTCCGACGCCGTCTCGAACGCCGACCGCCCGCGTTTGTAGGTCTTCGCCACGCCGGGTCCGATGGCATCCCAGCCGTCGTCGTCCAGCGTCCACGACACCGACGCCGAACGGCAGCCGACGACCAGGTCCCGCGCTCGCCGAACGGCAGGATGATCGTGGTCCAGTTGGTCGACGGCACGACGATGGCGGGAGCGCAAGACGTCGCCGACCGCCCGCACGGCCGTACCCGCCTCGTCGTCGGCGTCGCGGTCCATCTCGGAACGGTCCACCACCAGTTCGAACGTCTCCATGAGGGCGGTGGCGTCGCGGAGGTCGGACAGATGACGGCCGGCGTCACGTGCGGTGTCGTTGGCGACCCGGTACGTGTCCTCGCCGAGCGACGGCCGGACCAGACGGACCAGTCCGCGGACCTTCTTGCACCGCTTGCGCACGTCGTGGACGGCATCGGCGGGGTCGTCGTCGATCAGGTTCTCGAGGTCGTCGACGGCATCGTCCAGTTGCTCCCGTGCGATCCGCCGGACTCCGTCCTCGACGGACTCGTCGCGTTCCAGTACGTATCCCATGTCGCTGGACTCTTCCCGAAAAGTGGGGCCGGCACTCCCGCCGCCGTCATCGCCGGTCGGACGGTTCGAACTGCGGTGCTGCCGGGTACCGGTGGTCCATGGCCGGCGACGCTCACCTCGCAGACACCGCCGTCGACGACGATCGGGTGCCCGAGTCGGCGTCCGAGCTGTCGGCGTCCGAGCTGTCGGTGCAGGAATCATGACCGGGTTCTCCGACGACGAGCGGGTGGCGATCCGCAAGGGGTTCCGTGAGGTGGTCAACATGTCGCCCCGCGAACTCGAGCGGTGGCTCGACACCGAGGAGTCGGCACGGGTCGGCGACACCGCGCAGCAGGGGGATCCCGATGCCGAGTCGACGGGGCATGCGTCGGGGCGGCGGATCGTGGAACTGAAGCGCAAGCGGGTCGACGAACTCACCGACGACGACCACGAACACATGCGCAAGGTCGTGGGCTACGTCCACCGCCATCTCGCCCAGCGACCCGACGGTGACGTGACCGATACGCCGTGGCGGCACTCGCTGATGAACTGGGGTCACGACCCACTCGCGTGAGCCGGCCGGATCAGGGGAGCCAGGCGGGACGGCCGGCCTCGTAGGTGTCGATCGCATCGGCGTGGGTGAGGGTGATGCCCACGTCGTCGAGGCCGTTCAGGAAGCGGTGCTGTGTCTGGGGGTCCATCGGGAACGACTCGTCGATGCCCGCTGCCGGGACCTCCACCTTCAGCTGCTGCATGTCGACCACGATCTGCGTCGCCGGGTCGGCTTCGATGGCCGCCCAGATCGCCTCCACGGTCGCCTCGGACACCACCACCGGAACCAGACCGTTCTTGGTGCAGTTGTTGCGGAAGATGTCGGAGAAGCTGGGCGCGATCACGGCGTCGAATCCGTACTGCTGGATCGCCCACACGGCGTGCTCGCGTGACGACCCCACGCCGAATGCCGGGCCGGCCACGAGCACGGTGGCACCGGCGTAGCGCTCGTCGTTGAGCACGAAGTCGCGGTCGTCGCGCCACGTGGAGAACAGGCCCTTGTCGAAGCCCGTCCGCTCCACCCGCTTGAGCCAATCGGCGGGAATGATCTGGTCGGTGTCGACGTCCGACCGCTTCAGCGGCACGCCGGTGCCCGTGATCACCTGCACCGCCTTCACGATGCGGCTCCTTCCAGGTCGGCAGGCGTACAGAACGTGCCCTTCACGGCGGTGGCCGCAGCCACGGCGGGTGAGACGAGATGGGTGCGTCCCCCTCGCCCCTGGCGGCCCTCGAAGTTGCGGTTGCTGGTGCTCGCGGCCCGTTCGCCGGGGGCGAGCTTGTCGGGGTTCATCGCCAGGCACATCGAGCAGCCGGGCTCGCGCCAGTCGGCGCCGGCGGCCACGAAGACCTCGTCGAGGCCTTCTGCGACGGCCTGGGCCTTCACGGCGTGGCTTCCCGGCACCACCATCACCCGCGGCACGGTGACGGTGCGGCCGCGCATCACCTCGGCGGCGGCGCGCAGGTCATCGATGCGTCTGTTGGTGCACGAGCCGATGAACACGGTGTCGACGGCCACGTCACGCAGGGGGATGCCCGGCTCGAGACCCATGTACTCGAGCGCCCGAGCGACCGTTTCCCTGGTGGTGGGGTTGTCGAAGTCGTCCGGCGCCGGCACGGCGGCGTCGATCGGCGCCACCTGGCCGGGGTTGGTGCCCCAGCTGACGTGGGGTCGGATCGCCGCTGCGTCGAGCACGACCTCCTTGTCCCAGACGGCGTCGTCGTCGCTGCGCAGGGTGGACCAGTCGGCGACGGCAGCGTCCCAGGCGTCGCCGGTGGGTGCGTTGGCGCGGCCGCGCAGGTACTCGAACGTGATCTCGTCCGGGGCGATCAGGCCGGCTTTGGCGCCCGCCTCGATCGACATGTTGCACACCGTCATGCGGCCCTCCATCGACAGTGCCCGGATCGCCGATCCGCGGTACTCGATGACGTGGCCGATGCCGCCGCCGGTTCCGATCTCCCCGAGGATCGCGAGGATCACGTCCTTGGCCGTGACGCCCGGCTGCAGGTCGCCCTCGACGGTGACCGACATCCACTTCGGACGCTGCTGGGGGAGTGTCTGCGTGGCGAGCACGTGCTCGACCTCGCTGGTGCCGATCCCGAAGGCCAGCGCTCCGAAAGCTCCGTGGGTGGCGGTGTGGGAGTCGCCGCAGACGATGGTCGTGCCGGGCAGGGTGCGGCCCTGCTCGGGGCCGATCACGTGGACGATGCCCTGGTTCGGGTCGCCCATCGGGAAGTTCTCGATCCCGTACTCGGCGGTGTTCGCTCGCAGGGTGTCGATCTGCTTCGCCGACACCGGGTCGGCGATCGGTCGGTCGATGTCCGCCGTGGGGACGTTGTGGTCCTCGGTGGCGATCGTGAGATCGGGGCGACGGACCGTGCGCCCGGTGAGTCGCAGGCCGTCGAATGCCTGCGGGCTGGTCACCTCGTGGACGAGGTGCAGGTCGATGTAGAGCAGGTCGGGCTCGTCGGGTGCGGCGTGCACCACGTGTCGGTTCCAGACCTTCTCCGGCAGTGTCGTGCCCATCGTTGCTCGCTTTCGGTTCGCGTCGTGGTTCGCCGTCGTGGTTCGGCGTGGTGGTTCGCCGGTGGCGTCAGGCGTGGTCGGGCGGTGGTGTTGCGGTGTCCCATCATGTGGGATACCGTTCTTGCGATATGGAAAGCGTAACGGGTGTCGGCGTGCTCGACAAG
>Ga0102931_1000516_pt1 | contig 18782 bp, 17 predicted proteins | sample SalPonR1_C_D1_MG_FD_79282 | JGI IMG/M metagenome (GOLD analysis project Ga0102931, IMG submission 79282) | Salt pond soil microbial communities from South San Francisco under conditions of wetland restoration - Salt Pond MetaG R1_C_D1_MG | ecosystem: Environmental > Aquatic > Marine > Intertidal... | reverse complement strand
CGGAACAGCTCCTCAAAGATCGGACGTATGCGGTGAATATCGACCACGTTGCCGTGGTGAGCCTGCAGTGTAAAATCGTGGATCCAGACGGTCTTGTTGTGCCGGTCCGTCACCTCAAAGGGGTGCTCACCAATAACCCGGAAGCCCAGGTTATCGAATATCGGCATGACATCGGAAAGCGGCAGCGGCTCATCGGGGTAAAAGAGCTTGAAATGCAGTGTGCTCTCATCCTCTTCCAGAGCCCGGTAGAAGCTCATGGCCAGATCATGGTTGTTGGCCGATGCTGCAATGTGCTCAAGATCGATGGCAGCGCGCCTGGGGGAGAACATGTCGGTGTAACTGGGGGGGAAACCGCCCGCCCAGAGGCGATACAGTTCATTGCCCTGTTCTTCACCATAGGCCTCGCTCAGGGCTTCGGAAAGCCCGTCACGCCAGGACTGGGCAAGCTCGATAACCTTTTCCCGGATCTCCGCCATAGGAAGTTGGCGATTCTCGACCTGGGGTACCCGGATGGTGAACTGGACGCGGGCCAGCACCGATTCGGAAAAGTGAGTCACGAACTCGACGTCCTCGGCTTCCAGCCGGTCGACCAGAACCTGCTCCACCTTCAGCCGCAGTTCCGTGTTGTAGATGTCTCTCGGGAAAAACGCCAGACAGGTGACAAACTGGCCGTACACATCCTCCCGCATGAACAATTCGATACGGCGGCGCTCCTGGATATACAGGATACTTTTCGCCACCTTGAGCAATTCGTCCGGCTCAATCTGGAACAGCTCGTCCCGGGGATACACCGTCAGGATCTGCTCCAGTTCCTTGCCGGCGTAATCGTCACGGAGGAAGCCGGACCGCTTCATCACGCTCTGGAACTTGCGACGTAGCAGCGGAATCTCGTCGGGGCGCTCGTTGTAAACCCTGGCGGTGTAAAGGCCGAGGAAGCGGCGCTCACCAACCACTTCGCCCTTGCTGTTGAATTTCTTGACGGCAATGTAGTCCGGGTATGCAGGACGATGCACGCGCGAGCGCTGGGCCGACTTGGCGAAGATGAAAATATCGTCGCCCCGGGTCATTTCGTGGCGGGTACGCTGTGGCAGTTCATTCAGGCGTACCCGGTCCGGGCGCTCGTTATTGACCCGGAGGATACCCAGTTCCGAATTCTCGACCCGCCGTACCACCATGCCGCTTTTGTCCTTGGCAAAGTCGTACTCGTCATAGCCAAGGAACGTGAAATGATCCCGGGCCAACCACTCCAGAAATGCCCGGGCCTCTTCTTTCTGCTCCTCATCAATGCCTGCAGTGGTGCTATCCAACTCGCTCAGGATCTCGTTCACCTTTTCGGTGACGATCGGGAAATCGCTGACGGCAATCCGCACCTCATGGAGCACATTCTGGAGCGTGTCTTCCAGGTCCCGAAGATCCTCGGGATCACTGTGTCGATCAATCTCGAGAACAATGAAAGCCTCGTAGGCCGAACCAGAGGCCTTCTTTTTCGTGGTGTGCAGTTTCTTGAGCTTGCCATCCTCGGCCCGCTCCACCTGCAGGATCGAATGCTGGATGGAGTGGGTACCGATCTCACGCTGGTTAATGGCAATGCGCAGGGAATCGATCAGAAACGGGATGTTCGGATGCAGGATAAAAACGACAGTATGGGTCGACTGCCAGCCGTCACTCTCCAGGTCCGGATTGAACACGGCAACGGGCGTTTCCTCGGCAGACCGCTTCTGCAGAAACTGCCATGCGGCAAGAACGGCACCATAGGTATCCCCAAATCGTCGACTGACCAGCTCTTCCAGGGGAATATGCGCGTAATGTTGCTTGGCAAACTCGCTGATTTTTTTGGCTTCGGTTTTATTGATCTTCTTTGCGAAAGCGTCAGCTAACTGTTCAAAGAACTGATCCTTGCTGGCCACTGTCAGCGCATTCATGGTCGACCTCAGTTAGTGTGAAATAAACGTAATCGGCGTATGGTCACATAAGCATAGTCAAACCCTTGATTTTTGCCGGCCAGACGCCAAAACTTCGGCAACTACCTACGCACGATAAGGGTTTCTCCGGAAAATCCCCAGATACAGAGAGCAGTCATTTCCAATGTCGTTACAGCATACGTTCGGTGAGTTACGGGAGCAGTTAGCCAAACGGATAATCGGGCAGGAAAAACTGGTGGATCGTCTGCTGATCGCCCTGCTTGCAGACGGCCACCTGCTGGTAGAGGGCGCACCCGGACTGGCGAAAACCACCGCCATCAAGGCCCTCGCCGAACATCTGGAAGGCGACTTTCACCGGATCCAGTTTACGCCGGACCTGCTGCCTTCCGACGTCACCGGCAGTGAAATCTACCGGCCGGAAACAGGGCAGTTCGAATTCCAGCGCGGTCCGATATTCCACAATCTCGTGCTTGCCGACGAAATCAACCGGGCCCCCGCCAAGGTACAGTCCGCTCTTCTGGAAGCCATGGGCGAACGACAGATCAGCGTGGGCATGCGCACCTTCCCGCTGGACCGGCTGTTCCTGGTTATGGCAACCCAGAACCCCATCGAGCAGGAAGGCACCTACCCGTTGCCCGAAGCGCAACTGGACCGCTTCCTGATGCACGTGGTTATCCACTACCCGTCGGCGGAAGCGGAGAAGGCCATTCTCCAACTGGCCCGGAACGATTATCGTCATGGCCTGCCGAAAACAGACCTCCGCCTGACGGCAGACCAGGTGTTTGAGGCCCGGGCGGAAGTCGCCAACATATACATGGCGGAACCCGTGGAGCAATACCTGCTGGCATTGGTGCTGGCAACCCGTGACGCGGCAACACTGGACCCGGAACTGGCCCGCTGGACCGCCTTCGGGGCCAGCCCCCGTGGCACCATCGCCCTGGACCGCTGTGCCCGGGCGCTGGCCTGGCTCGACGGGCGTGACTACGTAACACCGGACGACGTGCGCGCCATGGCCTTCGACGTACTTCGGCACCGCATTCTGCTTACCTTTGAGGCAGAGGCCGAAGGTATGACCGCCGACACGGTGATCGAGCGGCTGATCGAACGTGTTCCGGTGAGCGCCTGAAGCCATCGACGGAAGCAAGACACGGGAGCCGTCAGGCATGGGCAACACCGAAGCAATAACCCACATCGGCCTACCGGATCTGATCCGCCTGCAGGCAGACGCCCGGGCACTGAAACTGCCCTCTGCCCGGCCCGTGCGTTCGCGCCAGGCCGGCTTGCAACGCTCGCCCCAGCGCGGCCGCGGTATGGCGTTTGCCGAAGTCAGGCTGTACCAGCCCGGAGATGACATCCGCAGCATCGACTGGCGGGTAACCGCCAGGCGCCAGGAACCACACACCAAGCTTTACGAGGAAGAACGGGAGCGCCCCGTGCTGCTCCTGTGCGATCTCGGCCCCAGTTTGTTTTTTGCCAGCACCGGCGCCTTCAAACAGGTTCGCTGTGCCCAGATCGCCTCGATCCTGGCCTGGCTCGCCCTGTGGTCCGGGGACCAAGTGGGCGGCATTGTTTTCAATGGCCAGACCCTGAGCGTACTTCGGCCTGCCCGCCGCAAGAAGTCGGTGCTTAGGCTGCTGGACACCCTGTCTGAGCAGCAGCAACGGGATAATCACGCACCCGCACAGGACGAGCAGTCTGCTCAAACCAGGTTGGACACGGCACTGACCGAGGCTCGCCGGGTGGCGCACACTGGCAGCCGGATTTTCGTGATCAGTGACTTCCTGGGTATCTCGCCAGAGACAGGTACCCTGCTTGGGGCGCTGGCCCGCCATAATGCCGTCAGCGCCTTGAGAATCGTGGACCCGTTGGAGAAAGAACTGCCGAAAAGGGGACGCTTTGCGGTGGCCGGTCCGCACGGTCCAGTGTGGTTCGACGCCGGAAACCCCCGTTTCCAGAGGGCCTGGCATGAGAAGGTCACCGACCATGAACGCCGATTGGCGGAATGTTTCCGGACCTCCGGGGTGACCATGGCAGAGGTATCCACCGCGGAAGATCCCGCAGTGACGCTGAAGTTACTGCTGGGGCCGGGAGGGCGGATCGGATGAACCCGCAGGACCCGCTCAGTCAGCTCAGAGATATTCACCTGCCCGAAACCGGTGGCTTCTGGCCCCCGGCGCCGGGTTGGTGGGTTCTGGCGGTCCTGATCCTCGCCGGCCTCGCGGTACTCATCTGGCTGCTGATCAGGCGTCGAAGAAGGAATCGTTGGTTCCGGACCGCACGGACCGAACTCGCCAGGCTGGAGCGAACCGCTGCGTCCGAGCCCTGGTGGTTCGTGCAACTGAACACGCTGCTAAAACAGGCCGCCCGTGAGCGCTACCCGGACCAACACCCGGAAGCGCTGTCTGGCGATGCCTGGGTGGAGTTTCTGCTGACCACCGCCCCGAGGGACCGGATTGCCTCCCGACCGGTTGCAGAGGCACTGGTGCACAGTGCCTGGCGGCCCGGGGTTTTGGCGGAACCCACCGAGGCACTGGCGTTCGCCCGGTTGTGGCTGGGAGGTCAGAAATGCTGAATCTTGCCTGGCCCTGGGTACTGGTTCTGGTACTGGCCCCCCTGATCCTGAAATGGCGCAAACCCCGGGGACAATCGGTCGACGCGCCGGTGCTGCCGGTCGGCCACTGGCTGTCGGACCTGCCCGGCGTCAGTCGTCGGGGCAATGCCGTCCCACTCTGGCAGCAGCTGTTGCTGTTTCTCATGTGGACACTTCTTGTGGTGGCCCTGGCAAGGCCCCAACATGTGGGCGAGCAGATGCAGATGCCGGTTTCCGGCCGCGACCTGATGCTGGTTGTCGACATCTCCCCCAGCATGGATGAACAGGACATGGTCCTTCAGGGTCGAAGCATTAACCGCCTGCAAGCGGTCAAGCGGGTACTGGATGACTTTATCTCCCGCCGCCAGGGTGACCGGCTCGGTCTGATCCTGTTCGGTACCGAGCCTTACGTGCAGGCTCCCCTCACCTTCGATCTTGAAACCGTCAGAACCCTGATGCGCGAGGCGGGTCTTGGCATGGCCGGGCGCGCTACCGCCATTGGCGATGCGGTGGGTCTGGCAACCAAACGGCTGAGAAACAGGCCCCAGGACCAGCGCGTAGTGGTCCTGCTCACCGATGGCGCCAATACCGCCGGCGAAATTACCCCCGACAAGGCCACCGAAATCGCCGCGGCCGCCAGCATACGACTGTACACCATCGGCATTGGCGCCGATTCCATGGTTCAGCGCGGCCTGCTGGGTTCCCGCAGGGTCAACCCGTCCAGGGATCTGGACGAAAACCTGCTGACCCGGATGGCCCAGCAAACCGGCGGGGAGTATTTCAGGGCGCGCAGCCTGCCGGAGCTGGAACTCATCTACGAGAGCATTGATCAACTGGAACCTATCGAGCTGGAGGGCAAGTTCTATCGGCCAGTAACCGAACTCTATGTCTGGCCCGCCGGGCTCGCCATCCTCCTGTGGCTGGTCCTGTTTCTGGTTCGCCACGGCCGGGCGCTTGTTGCTGACTCCCGCCAGAGCACGAAGGAGGATGAAGCGCATGTGGGCTGACTTTCATTTCCTGCGCCCGTTCTGGCTCTTGCTGATCCTACTGATTCCGGTCATGTACCTGGCGTTTCGACAGTTGCGTCTGGGCGACAGCGGCTGGTCACGGCTGATTCCGGCCCGCTTGCTATCGCCGCTGATTCGCCATGATGGTAGCTCGGGAAAAGCGGCAAAATCGCCTCTGGCGCCGGCCACCGCTGCCCTGGTCATTCTGTCCCTGGCGCTGGCAGGGCCCGCCTGGCGAGAAGCACCCACACCACTGAAACAGCCAGGCGACAGCCTTGTGATTGCACTGGACCTCTCCCTGTCCATGCTCGCCACGGACGTGGAGCCTGATCGCCTGACCCGGGCCAAACGGAAAATCCGGGATATCCTCGAACTCCGGGAAGGCAGCCTGACGGGCCTGCTCGTCTTTTCCGGCGACGCCCACGTGGTCACACCATTAACGGATGACGGCCGCACCATTGAGGGGATGCTCAATGTGCTGGACCCGGTCATCATGCCAGCCACAGGCAACCGGGCGGACCTTGCAGTTGTCCGGGCAAAGGAGTTACTCCAGCAGGGCGCTCCAGGGGAAGGCCGCATCCTGATGATCACAGACGACATCAACAACCGTTATACAGCGTCGATCCGCGATACCCTCGCAGGCACCGGGTATGCGCTCAACACCCTGGTTGTGGGCACCGAAGAAGGCGGCCCCATCCCCCTGGCCCGGCGCGGATTTATCCGTGAAAACGGCGACATTGTTATCAGTCGGGCCAATCCTGAGGCGCTGGCAGACCTCGCTCGTAACACTGGGGGCCAAAGCCACACTCTGACCCTCGACGACACCGACATTGAGTCCCTGGACCTGAGCCCCAAAGACAGCAACGACTGGCAGGAGTCCGAAGATGGCCTCACGGTCAGTCGCTGGCAGGATGATGGCTACTGGCTACTGTGGCTCGCTCTGCCCCTGGTACTGATCGGCTGGCGTCGAGGCGCCTTCGCCGCCCTCGCCCTGATCCTGTTGCCCGCATATCCACAGCCAGCCGCAGCCATAAGCTGGGATGAACTCTGGCAACGCGAGGACCAGAGAGCCCCTGAACTGATCGAGAAGAGCCCGGAAACAGCCGCCCGACAGCTGGACGACCCGGAATGGCGGGGTTCCGCACTGTATCGCTCCGGCCAATTCGATAGCGCTGCCCAGGCGTTTGCCCGGTCACAGGGACCGCGCGCCAGTTATAACCGGGGCAACGCACTGGCCCGTGCCGGCAAACTGGAGGAGGCTCTGGCCGCCTACGATGCGGCCCTGGAAAAAGCGCCTGACATGGCGGATGCCCGACACAACCGGAAGGTTGTCGAGGAACTTCTGAATCAGCACAACCAGAGCCAGGACGGAAGCCAGCAGGATTCCCCGGATTCCTCCAGCAACGAGGGAAACGAAGGCGACCAGCAACAAAACCGTCAGAATCAGGACGGAAACAGTGAGAGCGAGAATTCCGGCAGCTCAGGGAATAATCAACAGCAAAACCCTGAAAACAGCCAGTCCTCGCCCGGCAACCAGGATCAGCCAAACAATCAGGCCGATGAACAGAATCAGCAGGAGCCCGGTGAGGAAGGCAATCCCGAGCAGGCATCCGGCGAGGGGGAATCACCGTCAGGCCAGGCTCAGGCACCCGCCCCTATTTCTGAAACACCGCTGACTCAGAGCCAGGAACAATGGCTCAGACGGGTTCCGGACAACCCGGGCGGCCTACTGCAGCGCAAGTTCCTGCAGCAGTATCAACAACGCCAGACTCCATCCGACGAGGGCGATACACCATGGTAAAACGGCTGATTACACCCGCCGTCTGTCTGTTTCTGCTAACGGCACTCTTAACAGTAATCTGGCTGCCGGCCCAGGCACAGTCACAAACCCAGACACAATCTCAGCAATTGACCGTCGAGCCAGACCGCACCCGGCTCTACGAGGGCGAGGTGCTAACCCTGACCGTCAAGGGCAGCATGGAGATCGATATCAACCTCGGCAACCTGTTTGATTTCGATATGTCCAACCTGCCAAAACCCGATATTGAAAAGGTGGAACCGGATTTCGAGATCCTGGCCCGGAACCAGCAATACAGTATCCGCACCGTGAACAACCAGATGGTGGGCGAGATCACCTGGACCTACCAGCTTGCGCCGAAAACCACCGGCAAGCTGACTATCCCTGCGCTCACTTTTAAAGGTGCAGTTTCAGACCCGGCAACTGTGGAAGTGGTGGATGGCTCACCACCGGATCAGGCCGCTCCGGGCCGCGACAGCTTTATCGAGCTGTCTGCCGACAAAGATGAAGTGTATGTGCAGGAGCAGCTGATTCTGACCGTTCGGCTTTTTTTCCGGGGCAACCTTATTCGTGGAGAGCTCTCCGAGCCGACCCATCCCCATGTCATCATTGAATCCCTGGGCAGGCAGCAGGAATTCTCCCGCTATCGCGACGGTGTCCGATACCGTGTTGTGGAGCGCCGGTATGCGCTCTTCCCCCAGCGTGCGGGGACCCTCAACCTTCCTCCAGTGCGTTTCGAGGGCCAGGCCAGAGACGCTTCCGGTAGCCTCCGTTTTATGCGGGACAGTGAGGAGCTGTTTGAGGTGCCGGTCAAGGATGTGCCCGCACAATTCAGTGGTAAAACGTGGTTACCGGCAACCGGCGTAGCGCTTGAAGAGTCCGGGCTTCCACCGTCTCTTGAAGTCGCCACCGGCGAAAACATTACCCGCAAAATCCGGCTGACGACCGCGGGACTGCCCGCGGAGGCCCTGCCGCCCTTGCCCGATGCCGTACCGGACGGGTTGAGAAGTTATCCCGAAGAGCCGGAGCGCCAGACCGAAACCACACCCGCTGGCCTCACATCCTCACTGAACCAGTCCGTAGCTCTGGTGCCTGTTGAAGCTGGACAGATGACCCTGCCAGCCATCCGCATCCACTGGTGGGACACGGAAGCAGACCGGGAACGTGTTGCCGTGATACCGGAGAAGACACTGACCGTGAAAGACCCGAATGCCATTGCCGCCGGCGAACTGCCGCAAGACGCTGATGGAGAGTCGGCCCCGGAACCGGACGTTTCCGCCACTGAAGCATCGGTTGAAACCGCCTCTGCCGAAAGCGGGCTCTGGAAGTGGCTCAGCCTGGTGTTGGGGCTTCTCTGGGCCGGCACCCTGTTGGCATGGTGGTGGTCACGTAAAAGCCAGACGGTCACGCCAATCTCGACCGACGACAGGCATGAAGATGCTGCCTTCGACCGTCTGATCAAGGCGGTGAGGGATGGCACAGCAGTAACACCGGAACTTCTGGTGGAATGGGCAAACCTGCACTCCCCCGGCCACGGCTTCCGTTCGGCGGCCGACGTTGTCGATCATTTCGGCGACGAGACCCTGGCAAAGGAACTCAGGCTGCTCCAGGCCAGGCTCTTTGCGCCCGGCCACCAGAACGACACCTGGGATGGTCGGCCATTGGCAAGGGCTCTTGAGCAGATCCGGAAGCACAGGCGGTCGCAAACCAGCGCGGACCTGCCTCCGCTCTACCCAAAAGGCCTGTCCTGAGGATTAATCGATCAGTTGCTGATCGATCACAACCGCTACCGGCGCGTCCTGGCTTTCGTTTACCGCTACGGGCGCGTCGGTGCTGCCCTGCCAGTCACCCGCCTGGGCGTTTACACTGCCGGAACGACTGAGACGGGCCGTCACGACGACCTGGTCAACACTGGAAATGGCGGCCTGGGGTGACATCGCATACCGGTCGTCCAGCCGGATTTCCACCGGCAACTGGTCTGCTGTCAGCCGCGCAACGGCCAGCGGAGGCCCCTGCCGGACATTGGCCTGACGCGCAAAAAGAAACAGCGTGGTATCCGCCGGCACCTGATCCTGCAAGTCCTCGGCGAGCGTTACTCGAACGGTAACGCCGACACCGGATGCTTCAGGTTCGGCCACCCGCGCCGGTGGCTCCTCTCCCAGACGGGTGTAGGCTTCACGAATCCCTTCCTGTATGGACGCGATCTGCGGGTGGTCTGGTGCCACGGTTTCGATCCGCTCCCAATAGTCGATCGCTTCCCGATAATTCTCCTGGCTGAAGGCATTGATGCCGAGCAACCCCAGGGCATTGACTTCATCCGGGTTCAACGAACGAGCCTGTTGAATGGCTGCGGTAACTTCGTCCGTCATGGCACCCTGACTACCGAAAAACAGCGCCTGGGCAGACAGGCCAAAAGCGACGGCTTCTGCCCTGTCATCGTCATTCACACTGTCCGCCAGCTGCCGGAACGCCCAGGCCGCATCGTCATAGCGCTCCAACCGCATGTAGGTGCGCCCAAGCATCGCCCAGCCCTCCGGATTATCCGGGCTGGCCTCCAGCCGCTCACGGAGCTGGCCTGAAAGCTCACTCATCTGGGCCTGTCTCGAACCGTCGGTGGCGCCCATTTCCTGCATGGTGATGAACTGCTCAACCCGGTCCATCGCCCCCCAACGCTCATACAGGTAAACGGTAGCCGCCGGGATCAGAAGAATCGACACCAGCGCCACTGCCATGGCGCTCCGGCGACCGCTGATCACGGGCCTCACCGGTTCCTGCTCCGGAACATCGTCCAGCATGCTGCCGGCGAGCTCCTCCTTGAGCTGGCGGTAGTTCTCGTCGTCCAGAATACCGGCCTCGTATTCGCTATCGAGCTCCTTCATCCGGGAGCGGTAGGCCATCAGATTCTGGTTTTTCAGGTCCGTCTGCTTCCTCGCACCAAGCCGATGAAAAAAGACCGGGTACAGTACAAACAAAAGGGCAAGAATGATCAGTACCGTTGCGGCAATCCAGAAAGTGTCAGTCATGGAGTTTCAGTCACAGGTTCAGAATTAAGAATGAAGTAGCGGCTCGAACATTCCGGGCGCAACCAGCGTCAGGACGATCTATCCTGGTCTGCCAGCATCTTGTCGACCCGGGCTTTTTCCTCGGCGCTCAGCGCCGGGCTTTCAGGCCCGGACCGCCGGGAGCGGATGACCACACCGGCCACCACCAGCAGCCCGCCGAAAACCGCAATGGCCGGTGTTGCCCAGAGCAGGAACGTCCGGCTGTCGAACTCCGGCTTGTAGCGAACGAACTCACCGAACCGGCCAACCAGGGACTCAACAATCTCCTCGTTACTGGCACCGTCGTTCATCATTCGGTAGACGACGTCCCTCATATCCTTGGAGATGGGCGCATTGGAATCGGCAATGTTCTGGTTCTGACATTTCGGGCAGCGCAGTTCGGCGATCAGATTCTGGTACCGCTGTTCCTCCGCCCTATCGGAAAACTCATAGACATCAGCCACGTCGGCCGCCGCGAAGGCAGGGAGAAGCAGTGCCAATACCAAACAGACGATTCGGACCATCAGCCATTCCCTCGAACGTCGTTGATCACCGGCAGCAACGTCTGTTCCCAGACTGTCTCGTTCACCACACCCACGTGGCGATATCGGACCACGCCACCGGCATCAATCACGAAGGTTTCCGGCGCACCGTAAACCCCCAGATCAAACCCGAGGGTGCCGCGGGGGTCATAGATGGTTTTCCGGTAGGGGTCACCCAAACGGTCGAGCCAAACCAGGGCATCCTCGCGATTGTCCTTGTAGTTGAGACCAATGATGTTGACGCCTTTCTCCTCGGCCAGCCACATCAGGTCGTCGTGCTCATCTTTGCAGGCAGGGCACCAGGTGCCCCAGACGTTCAGCAGGGAAACCTGCCCCTGAAACAGGCTCTGATCCAGCATGGTATCCGGGTTGTGCAGATCCCTGAGGCTGAACGCGGGAACCGGCTTGCCGACCAGGGCCGATTCAAGCTTGGTCGGATCCTTGCCAATGCCCGCGAACAGCACGATGCCGACAACAATGGCAATCAACAGCGGGAGAAAGAGCAGGAAACGCTTCATGATGTTGCTCCGGCGGACGTCGGAGAACCAGACTCCGGCACATTAGTGCTGGCTTCCGCCTTCTGGTCGGCCCGCTCCCGGATCCGGTAACGACGATCGGCAATGGCCAGGAAGCCACCGGCGGCCATGAACAGGGACCCGAGCCAGAGCCAGCGAACCAGCGGCTTATATTGCAGACGAATGGCCCAGGCCTCATCGGTAATCCTTTCCCCGATCGCAACGAAGATATCCCGAGACAACCCGGCGTCAATATCGGCTTCGGTCATAACACTCATACCCACCGTATACTGACGTTTCTCCGGATGCAGAACCGCAACCCGTTCGCCGTCCAGCAGAACATCAAAGGTTCCATACTGTGCGGTGAAGTTTGGCCCCTGGCGCTGGCCAATGCTTTTGAACGCTACCTGATAATCGCCAACAGAAGCCACATCACCGGGGACCATGCGGACATCCCGCTCAATCCCGTAGTTCGAAACCACAGTTGCCCCTACCATGGTGATTGCCAGCCCCAGGTGCCCGAGCACCATGCCGTAATAACTGCGAGACTGGCGCTTGAGACCATGCAGACGGCCTTTTCTGGAGGAAGATTTGTCCCACAGATCCCAGAAAGTCGCCACGGTAACCCAGACAGACGCAAAAACGCCAAGGAACGCCCAGGTGGTGAAGCCCCCGTAGCCTACCAGGACGGCAGCCGTCACGAGCGTGCTTATGGCGAGAGGCCAAAGGAGCTTGCGACCCAGCCAGCCACCGTCTGTTTTCTTCCAGCGGGAGAAAATCCCCGCGCCAAGCAGAAGGCCTGCGGCAACAGCGAGAGGACTGAAAGTCAGGTTGAAGAACGGCTCGCCAATCGACAGCATTCCCAGCTCAAGGTAATCAAGAACAAGGGGGTAGAGGGTCCCGACCGCCACCAGAATCGTGGCGGACACCAACAGTACGTTGTTAAGAAGCAGGAAAACCTCTCGGGAAAACGAGCCATAGCGCGACCGGACGTGAACCACCGGCGCCCGGAACGCATAGAGCGCCAGGCTTGCGATCACTGTTACTGCCAGCAGGCCGAGCAGGAAGGTGCCCCGCTCCGGGTCCGCCGCAAATGAATGCACAGAGGTGAGCACGCCGGAACGGACCAGGAAAGCGCCCAGCAGACTCAGTGAAAAGGTGACAATGGCAAGCAGTACGGTCCAGCTCTTGAACACGCCGCGCTTCTCGGTAACGGCCAGCGAGTGCATGAGTGCGGTACCGGAGAGCCAGGGCAGCAACGATGCATTTTCGACCGGATCCCAGAACCACCAGCCGCCCCAGCCCAGCTCGTAGTAGGCCCACCAACTGCCAAGGGCAATCCCCAGGGAAAGGAATGCCCAGGCAACGGTTGTCCAGGGACGTGACCAGCGCGCCCAGGCCGCGTCTAACCGGCCGTTAATCAAGGCAGCAATGGCGAAGGCAAAGGCCACAGCAAAGCCGACGTACCCCATGTACAGCATCGGTGGATGCACAATCAGGCCGAAATCCTGAAGCAGCGGGTTCAGGTCCGCGCCATCCGCTGGAACATTCGGCAAGGTGCGGTCAAACGGGTTGGAGGTAATAACAATGAACAACAGGAAACCGACGCAGACCATCCCCAGCACAGAGAGCACCTGGGCGGTCATGACGTCCGGAAGGCGACGGCTGAATATCGCCACCGCCAGGGTCCATCCTGCAAGCATCAGAATCCAGAGCAGCAGGGAGCCTTCATGACCGCCCCAGACGGCACTGAATTTGTAGTACCAGGGCAGCAGGCTGTTGCTGTTATTGGCCACATAGGCCACGGAAAAATCATCAACCAGAAATGCATGCGTCAGCACGGCAAAAGCGATACCAACGAACACGAACATGCCCGAGGACAAAGGCCTGGAAAAGGCCATCAGGTTGTCTCTCCCGGCAAGGGAGCCCACCAGGGGCACTACCGAGAGCAACACCGCCAGCAAGAGCGCAAGTATCAGTGCAATTTGTCCGAACTCAGGATACATCGAAGCCCTCCAGAACCAGGCTGTCAGTTCTTGCGTTTAATAGGAAACGGTTTCCGCACTGTCGCCGGCCTTGTGTTGACCCTTCGAGGCCTTTTCCAGGGCTGCGGCAACTTCCGGTGGCATGTAGTTCTCATCGTGTTTGGCCAGAACCTGATCGGCAACGAGTCGACCGTTACCGTCCAACCGGCCCATAGCGACAACGCCCTGCCCTTCAGCAAACAGGTCCGGGAGAATTCCGATGTACTCGATGGGCACAGACGCGTTGAAATCGGTAACCCGGAACTCGACCTTCAGGCTATCCGGGTCACGCCTGACCGAGCCCTCCTCAACCATGCCACCGGCCCGGATCCTGACATCCACCGGCGCTTCGCCGGCGGAAATCTGGCTGGGGTCGTAGAACAGATTGATGTTCTGTCGCAGCGCATAGGTGGTCAGGCCCACAGCGATGGCCAGCCCCACCAACAGGAACAGGACAATAGTCAGCCGCTTTTTTCGGATTGGATGCATCAGATATCTGCCTTTCAGTCTTGGGAAACCTTGACGCGGGTGAAGGACGCTGCGGAAGCTGACGCAGCCCGCGGGTCCTGCCGACCTGCCCGGAACTCATATCCGCGACGGCAGGCCTCAATAGCGGCTTTGCGGCGGCGCAGGGACCAGACCATGAGGCCGATCATCAGCAGGAAAAATGCGGCGTAACAGGCCCAGACATAGGGCCCGTGACCTTCCATCACCATAAATGCCGAAAAGGAATCAAATGCCATACTTCAGCCCCTCCCGGCCAACACATAATCTTTAACCCAGCGCGTTCTCTGCTCGCGCAGAAGAATCTCGGTCTGCATACGCAAACAGGCAAGCCAGCCGAACAGCAGGTACAGCCCAAGTACAGAAAGGAGCAGCGGTACCCACATTTCCGCCGGCATGGACGGCTTTTCAGTCAGTTTGAACGTCGACGGCTGGTGTAACGTATTCCACCATTCAACGGAGTACTGGATAATCGGTATATTCACCACCCCGACCAGAACCAGCACCGATACAGCCCGCGCCGCGGATTTTTCGTCGTTAATCGCCCTGTCCAGGGCAATGACACCACCGTACAGAAACAGAAGAATCAGCATGGACGTCAGCCGGGCATCCCAGACCCACCAGGTACCCCAGGTGGGCTTACCCCAGACCGCTCCGGTAAACAGGGCAAGAAAGGTCAGCACCAGCCCCACCGGTGCAACCGACTTGACGAATACATCCGCCAGCTTCATGCGCCAGACCAGGGTGACGACCGCCGCCACCGCCATCATCACGTAGACCGACTGCGCGAGGAAGGCCGTGGGGACGTGGATGAAGATAATCCGGTAGCTGTTGCCCTGCAGGTAATCCTTGGGCGCAAAGGCCAGCCCCCAGACAATGCCTGCCATCAACAACAGGATGCCACCTGCCAGTAGCCAGGGCATCAGCCGGGCTGCAATCCCGAAGAACCATTTGGGAGAACCCAGCTTGTGAAAAAATTGCCACATCAGATGGTTACCGTCCTACCGTTACCTTGTTTTACCCGTTAGACAGGCTGATACGCAGCGCCGCTGCCGATGCAAAGGGTGCCAGTGTCAGTGCCAGCACCAGAAACGCGCCCATAAGGGCCAGATAGGCTCCCACGGGAGCGCCCTCTGCGGCCGAAGCCACCGTACCTGTTCCGAAAATCAGGACGGGAATGTACAGCGGAATGATCAACAGGGACAAGAGCACCCCTGCCGACCGTAATCCAAGCGTCAGTGCCGCGCCGATTGACCCGATCAAACTCAGCACCGGTGTACCGATCAGCAGCGTTAGACACAAAACTCCGATGGAGTTCCCGTCAAGATGGACCATTACGCCCAAAACCGGCGTTAGTAGCACCAGCGGCAAGCCTGTTAACACCCAGTGCGCCGCCGTTTTCGCCAATACCAGCAGAAACAGGGGCTGGGGCTGAAGCACCAGTTGCTCGAGCGTGCCGTCATCAAAATCGTGGCGAAACAGATGGTCCAGTGACAACAACACCGATAGCAACGCCGCTACCCACAGGATACCGGCTCCGGCCTCCCGCAGAAATGACACTTCCGGGCTAACCCCCAGGGGAAAAAGGGTTACGACCATGACGAAGAACAACAGCGGATTGAGCAGATCCTGGCGCTGCCGGAAAGCCACCTTCATATCCCGGGCAAACACCGCCTGCATCGCCGCCAGCGCGCCGACGGTGTCTTGCCGCAAAGTCAGTGCCGGTCGGCAATCAGCATTCATCGGTCAATCCCCCGCCCAACACAATGCGTTGCATACCGGGTAATCTGAGATCGTGATGGGTCGTCACTACCACCGCACCTCCCTCGGCAGCCCGTTGTTGAAGCAGCTGTTCAATGGCGTTGACACCGCTGGCATCAATGGCGGTAAAAACTTCATCCAGAAGCCAGAGCGGCTCGTCGGCAATCAACAGGCGCGCCAGGGCTACCCGTCTTTGCTGCCCCGCCGAAAGATTGCGACAGGGCACATCCTGGAACCCGGCCAGTCCGGTACCCTCAAGCGCCTGACGCAGAACGCGATCTGGCAGTGGCCGTCGCCCTGCCGTCAGTGCCCTGAGATTCTCCATCGGTGTCAGTAATGGCTTGATGCCAGGCCGGTGGCCAAGATACAGGGTATTGCGGAGGAATTCTTCCCGCTGGCCGGTTCTGGACTTCCCGCACCAGAGCAGATTGCCGGACCAGGCGTCGTTCAGGCCGGCCAGCATTCGTAGCAGCGTGGTCTTGCCGGAGCCGTTCGGCCCCTCGACACGGGTGACCGTACCGGGCAGTATGGAGAACGACAGGTCACGGAACAGGATCCGTTCATCCCGCTCGCACTGCAGATCGACAGCCTGTAATAACGGCTCAGACATCAGGGCCCCGTAACCAGGACGATGCGCGTGAAGACGGCATCGGGTGCATTCGTGACAGCGGCGGCCATGAATATTGTTCGCGCATGACCTGCCGGCGCGGCGTATTATAACGAAAGCGCCGGCGGATTACTCTTGTCCAACATCAAATCAGTGACGATGAAACTACCCAACGGACAACAGCCCCCGACACCTCCAGCCCAGCCTGCAACGCAGACGTCCCGGCCTTCAGTCACAACCGAAGCGGCCCGCGAGCCCGTAACTGCATCAGCACGGCAACTGCTCGATCAGCTGCAGCTGAAGAATCGGGAAGCCACCCTGGCCCGGGTGGCTGAGATCATCAACCGCCAGGGCGGTAACAGCGCGGATCTGTTATTGGACATTCGCGGCAAGTCTCTTCTGGTTCAGGCCGCCGTCGGCAAGACCGAACTGGCAACCGGTGACTGGGTGAAAGTGATGCGGGCCGGCAACGAGCTGCAGCTGATGGGCAAACTGGCTCCCGCGCCCGAAGCCGGTATCGCCCGGGCCCTCGCCCAGCGACTGCCCTGGCAGCAAACCCTGGATGCTGGACTGGCAAGACTGTTGGGTACTCTCACACAGGGCCTCCGGCAAGACCCGCTACCAGGCCAACTGCCCTCATCGCGAGCCTCCCAACCTCTTCCGGAGGCCGCCAGGCAGGCTATTGAACAAATGGTGGCGAGGCTGCCTTCGGGGAACAGTCTTACTCCCGGTTCTGGCAGCCAGGACACGACATCGCAACAGGTCCGCCAATGGCTTTCGGAAAGTGGCCTGTTCGCCGAGTCGCGACTGGCCCAGGCACCCTCTGCCCAGTTACCCGATCTCAAGCTGGCGCTAGGCAGGGTGATCACCGCATTGCTTGCCCAACAGGGCAGTACACCGGAACACTTCAACCGGCTGACACCTATCTCGACGCCCGAGCTCATGCAGGCGCCACTGCAATTTCCGCAACCACTGGCCACACCCCAGGCCCCCGGCAGTGGCGAAGCGCCCAGCGTGGGGCAGATGCTCCGCCTGCTGGCCGGAATGCTCAACCGGATCACCGTCAACCAGTTGCACAGCCAGGCACTCACTGCCCGTGGCGGCGGCGATGCGGCCGGTCCCGCACCTGCGTCCACCCTCGTGCTCGATCTGCCATGGCTGACCCCCCAGAACGAACCGAGACTGGCTCAGGTCCGGATCGAACAGTACCCCGAAAACAGCGAGCCAGAAACCAGATCCGCGAAAACCACCACGGCCGAATGGCGACTGTCACTTACCATGGATCTGGATGAGGCAGGCCCCCTGCACTTTGATGTCTCCCTCCGCCAGCAGGCTGTCAGCGCAAGGGTCTGGGCCGAAAAGCAGTCAACCCTGCGCCAGGTGAACCAGGAGCTTCCCGCATTGCGGCAGAGCCTGAGCGATCTGGGCCTGGAAGTCACTGATCTGGACTGCCGCCGTGGCACGCCCCAGAGCAGCGTAACCCGACTCGAACACAGACTGGTGGATACCCGGGCATGACCTCAGAGACAGAACAGCAAAGCAGAGCCGCCGTTGCGCTCAAGTACGACGGCGAGAAAGCGCCCACCATCAGCGCCACTGGCACCCACGAGCTGGCGGAGGAGATCATCCGCATCGCCCGGGAGCACAATGTTCCGTTGTACGAAAATGCGGAGCTGGCCAGCATTCTGGCCCGCCTGTCATTGAACGAAGAAATTCCCGAATCGCTCTACAGGGTGATTGCGGAGATCCTGGCGTTTGCCTTCCATATTCGCGGGCTCACCCCCGATGATCGCAAACCCGGTGCACCGGATGATTCAGTGAATCAGTGAGCGCAGCGCCCACGCCTGCTGCCAGTTGTCGCCACGCCTTGGCGCCACTGTGGTTTCAAAGTAATGGCGCAATCGACGCCGGTCCTCGGGCTGGTCCTTCAGGGCCGAGCCGATGATGTGGTGCATCAGTTGCTCAACCGTGATGCTTCCGCCACCGTAATACCATGCGTTAAGGCTGGCCGCGTGAGCGACCGACACGGCTTCCGCCGTGGACAGTGCTGAACCGGCGAGGCGATCGGTGCTGCGTCCGTCCAGGGTCTGGCCATTGCGCAGCTCATGGAACATGGTCACCAGAATCTCGACCACCGATTCTTCCAGCGCCACCTCGATACCGGCCCGGACGTTGGCCTTACGAACCTCCCGGAGGACCACATCCATTTCATCTGCCAGGTTACGGATCGGCCGGATCTCTTCGAAGTCCATTCGCCGCTTGAGGGCGGCGCTCATTCGGTGAACGCCCTCGTCGATACTGTTGGACGTGGCGATGACGTTAAAACCTTCCCGCGCGAGCACCACGCCGTCCTCGCCCGCCAGCTCGGGAATCACCACCACCCTGTCGGACAGCACAGAGAGCAGCGCATCCTGCAGCGCCTGGGGGCAGCGGGCGATCTCTTCAAACCGGACCATTCGCCCTTCCATCAT
>Ga0102931_1000515_pt1 | contig 18795 bp, 17 predicted proteins | sample SalPonR1_C_D1_MG_FD_79282 | JGI IMG/M metagenome (GOLD analysis project Ga0102931, IMG submission 79282) | Salt pond soil microbial communities from South San Francisco under conditions of wetland restoration - Salt Pond MetaG R1_C_D1_MG | ecosystem: Environmental > Aquatic > Marine > Intertidal... | reverse complement strand
TGACGTGGGGCCGCCGGAAATCACCGGTCACGAGGACCGAAACGGAGGCCGTTCGCGCCGACCGTCTCGTCGTCCGGGAGACGCTGGCGGGCTCTCTCCTCGGTTTCGAGGAACTGCGGGCCATGAGGGGCTCGCACCCCCTGATACGCTTGCCGGAATCGGCGTCGCGCCAAGTCGACCGAAGCGCGGCCGGGGCCGCCCTGGCGCCGGAGACACGCTCGACGCCGCTCCCGCCGGCGCGATCCGGAGGGCGACGCCGCTCCCCGTCGCGCGACCGGCGATCATCTCCTCGCGAGGTGGGACCGGCGCCCCTCGCGCGTGCCGTCCCGTCGCCCCCATCCTGTCGGGGAAGACGCCACGAGGAGTTTCGCCATGCTGCCCGTCCCGTCCCGCCGACAGGCGCTCGCCGGCCTCGCCGGTCTCGCCGCCGCGCCCTTCGTCCCCGGCGCCTTCGCGGCTGAGGCCGCGCCGCCCGGTTGGCGCGAGGAATGGCCGCGCACCGACTTCTCCCGCGCCTCCGTGCCGTTCGACGAGATCCTCTCGGGCGGGCCGCCGCGCGACGGCATCCCCGCCGTCGACGCGCCCCGCTTCGCCCAGGCCGCCCGGCACGAGGGGCTGGAGGACCGCGAGCCGGTGTTCGTGCTCGACGTCCCCGGCCACCCTCAGCGCGCCTATCCGATCCGCTATCTCGCCTGGCACGAGATCGTGAACGACCGGATCGGAAGCCTCCCCGTCGCCGCCACCTACTGCCCGCTCTGCAACACCGCCGTCGGCTTCGACCGGCGCCTGCGGGGGCGCGAGCTTTCGTTCGGCGTCACCGGAAAGCTGCGCAACTCCGATCTGGTGATGTACGACCGCCAAACCGAGAGCTGGTGGCAGCAGTTCGAGGGCGAGGCGATCCTGGGCGAGCTCACCGGCGCGCGCCTCGCCGTCCTCACCGGCTGGATGCAGAGCTGGGGCGCCTGGCGCGCCGCCGCCCCGGGCGGCCTCGTGATGCGGGCCCCCGACTTCGACCGGCCCTACGGGCGCAATCCCTATGTCGGCTACGACGGGCTCGAGACCCCCTGGCTGTATCGGGGAGAGACGCCGCCGCACGGCATCCACCCGCTGGCCCGCGTCGTCCATGTCGGCGAACGGGCCTGGCCGCTCGACCGCCTCGCCGAGGCCGGCGTGATCGAGGAGGCGGGCCTCCGCCTCGAATGGACCGAAGGCCAGGCGAGCGCCCTCGACACCGCCGAGATCGCCGCGGGCCGGGAGGTCGGCGACGTGCGCGTGCTCGAGGCCGGGACGCGTCGGCGCGTGGGCCACGGCGTGGTCTTCGCCTTCGCCTTCCACGCCTTCCGGCCGGAGGGGCGCTGGATGCTCGGGGACTGAGCCGACCGCCGGCGCCGCCTCACCCGCCGGGGCGGGGCCGGGCCGGGCGTCCGCGGGTCGGCGGTGTCGGGACCGACACCCGTCTGGCCGAGGCGCGGGCGCGGGCGCGGGCGCCGGCGGCGGCCCCCCTTGGTCCCGCGCCGCCGCCGGCCTAGTGTCGATCTTCACGCTCCGGCCCCAGAGAGCCGCATCCCAGGGAGGCGCCCATGCCCGGCCCCCTCGCCGGCGTCCGCGTCGTCGACGCCACCACGATGATCTCCGGCCCCCTCGCCACGCTGATCCTCGCCGATCAGGGGGCCGAGGTGATCAAGATCGAGGACCCGCGCGGCGGCGATCACGGCCGCCAGGTCGCCACCCGCCGCGGCGGCTTCTCGGCCAGCTTCGTGAACAACAACCGGGGCAAGCGCTCCGTCGCGCTGAACCTCAAGCACCCCGACGGGCTCGAGGCCGCGCTGAAGCTCTGCGAGGGCGCCGACGTCTTCGTGCAGAACTGGCGGCCCGGCGTCGCCGAGCGCATCGGTCTCGGCGAGACCGCGGTGCGCGCCCGCCGGGCGAACGTGGTCTACGCCTCCATCGCCGGCTTCGGCTTCGAGGGACCGTGGGCGAAGCGGCCGGTCTACGACCCCCTGATCCAGGCGCTCTCCGGTCTCGCCTCGGTGCAGGGCGCCGGCGGGCGGCCGCGCCTGATCCGCACCATCCTCCCCGACAAGGTGACCGCGATCCAGGCGAGCCAGGCGATCACCGCCGCCCTCTTCGCCCGCGAACGCACGGGGCGGGGCACCCATCTGCACCTCTCCATGCTCGACACGGTCGTGCACTTCCTCTGGTCCTCCGACATGTCGGGCCTGACCTTCGTCGGCGACGAGGCGCCGGAGCCCGAGGAGACCGCCCAGTCCTTCGTCGAGCTGATCTACGAGACGGCCGACGGCTGGATGGCCGTCTCGGCGCACACCGACGCCACCTGGACCGGCCTCTCCCGCGCCGTGGGCCGGCCGGACTGGCTGGAGGACCCCCGCTTCGCCGGCGTCGAGGCGCGCGAGGTCAACAAGCCCGCCCGGCTCGAGCTGACGCAGGAGGCCCTCCGCGAGGACACCACGCAGAACTGGCTCCGCCGGCTCGAGGCCGAGGACGTCCCCTGCGCCCCCGTGCTGACGCGCGGCGAGATGATCCGCCACCCGCAGGTCGCGGCGAACGGCGTGGTGATCGAGACCGACCACCCCGAGGCCGGGCGCCTGCGTCAGGCCCGCACGCCGGCGCGCTTCTCCGCGACCCCGACCGACCCGCCGAAACCCGCCCGCCCCCTCGGCGCCGACACCGAGGCGGCGCTCGCCGCCGCGGGCTACACGCAGGCCGAGATCGCCCGGCTCCTCGACGCCGGCGCCGCCGCCCGCCCCGACGCAACCCCGAAGGCCGCCGAATGAGGATCGCATGATCGACTTCCACTACGCCCCCACGCCGAACGGCTGGAAGGTCGGCATCATGCTGGAGGAATGCGGCCTCGACTACGAGACGCACCTCGTCCGCCTCGCCGAAGGCGACCAGTTCCGCCCGGAGTTCATGGCGATCTCCCCGAACGCCAAGATGCCCGCGATCCTCGACCGCGACCCGCCCGCCGCCTATGGCCCCGAGCCGGTCCCGGTCTTCGAATCCGGCGCGATCCTGCTCTATCTGGCGGAGAAGACCGGCCGCTTCGCCCCGCCCGAGGCCGACCGCCGCGCCCGCAAGGAGCTGACCGAGTGGCTGTTCTGGCAGGCCGCCAACCAGGGCCCGATGGGCGGCCAGCTCTCCCACTTCCGCAACTACGCGCCGGAGGACGAGCGCGACTACGGCTTCAAACGCTATCTCGGAGAATACGACCGCAACCTCGGCGTGCTCGACTCGCGGCTCGAGGGGCGGGACTTCATCCTCGGCGACTACTCCGTCGCCGACATGATGGCGTTCCCCTGGGCCTTCATCGCCAAACCCCTCGGCGCTTCGCTGGAACAATTCCCGAACGTCGCCCGCTGGCGCGAGACGCTGAAGGCCCGCCCGGCCGTCCGTGCCGCCGTCGACCTGATGAAGGACGCCCAGAACCGGGGCGAGCGCAACGCCACGAACACGCCGCTGCTCTACAGCCAGAACGCCGAAAGCCTCAAGCGCGGCGCCTGAAATCCGGCCGACCCGCCCCTTGGCCGGCGCGGCGCCGCGTGGGGGCATCGAGCCCGTCACGCGGCGCCCGCCGATCCGCAGGGCGGATCGGCGGCCCTCGCGGCCGCCCTCGCGGCCCTTGCCCCCGGGCCGCGAACGCGTTCCCCTGACGCTCCGACCCGCGCCCCGGAGGCCCCGATGACCGATCCCGCCGACGCCCTCGCCGCCGCCTTCGCCGCGCGCCGCCCGCTCGCGCCGTTCTCTGCGGGGACGCCGCTGAGCCTGACCGAAGCCTACGCCGCCTCGGCGCGCCTCGCCGCGCGGCGGGGCCGGCGCGTCGGCCGCAAGATCGGCTTCACCAACCGCGCTCTCTGGCCCCGCTACGGCGTCGACGGTCCGATCTGGGGGGCGGTGCACGAGGAGACGCTCGCCGCGGCCGACGCGCCCCTGACGCTCTCCGGCCTGATGGAGCCGCGCATCGAGCCGGAGATCGTGCTCGCGCTCGCCGCCGCGCCGGCGAGCGCGTCGCGCGAGGACCTGATCGCGGCGCTCGACTGGGTCGCGCCCGGCTTCGAGATCGTGCAGTCGCCCTATCCGGGCTGGCGCTTCGACACCGCGGACGCCGTCGCGGCGGGCGCGCTGCACGGGCGGCTGATCGTCGGACCGCGCGTTCCCGCGGGCTCCGTCGCGCCCGATCTCCTGCCGGAGATCGGCGTCACGCTTCTGCGCAACGGCGAGCCGATGGAATCCGGGCGCGGCGCGAACGCCCTCGGCGGCCCGCTCGCCGCCCTCGGACATCTGCTCGAGACGCTGGCGGCCGACCCCGACGCGCCGCCTCTCGCGGCGGGCGAGATGATCTCCACCGGCACGCTCACCGACGCCTTCCCGGTGGCCCCGCAGGAGACCTGGCGCGCCGAGTTCGACCCGCCGCTCGGGCCGCTCGAGGTCACCTTCGCCTGAACCGCCCGCTCACCAGACCGGCTCGGGATCGGTGGTGCTCACATGCGCCGCGACGACCTTCCAGCCCGCGTCCGCGAAGCGCACCCAGGTCTGGCTCTGGCGTCCGGTCAGGTCCCTGCCGCGCAGCTTGAACTCGAGGTTCACCACCGCGAAGTCGTGGCCCAGCGTCAGGATCTCGAGCCTCAGCCGTCGCTCCTTCAGTCCCGGCCCCGGCGGGCGGCGGACCCGGTGGGCGTGGATCTCGTCGAAGCCGTAGCCGTTCTCGTGCATCGCGTAGCGCACGGTGTGCGGCGAGCGCCAGAAGGTGTCGTCGAGCACCGCGACGTCCTTCTCCTCGAGCGCGGTCTCGTAGCGCTCGAAGAGGGCGCGCACCTCCTCGACCACCTCGGGGATGTTCGGGGTCCGGTCCGTCATGAGCCCTCCCAGGCCTCGGCGATCGCGAGCAGCGTCGCCTCTCCCCCCCGCGCGGCGAGGACCGAGAGGCCGACGGGCGCCCCCTCGACCTCGCCCGCGGGCAGGCTGATCTGCGGGTGCCCCGCCAGCCCGCCATGGGCGCAGAGGCAGTTGATCCGGTCGCGCACTCGGTCCATCGCCGGCAGCGAGAGGCCGATCTCGGGCGCGGGGCAGGGCGTCGTCGGCATCGCCAGCACCGTGCCCTCCGGCAGCAGCGCCGCAAGCCGCCCGCGCGCCTCGTCGCGCATCAGCGCCGCCTGCGCCAGATCCGCCGGCGCCACGGCCGCGCCGGCGATCAGCGTGCGCGCGACGAGGAAGGAGAAGCGCGGCGTCTCCGCCTCCACCCAGCCGCGGAAGGTCGTCCACGCCTCGGCGAGCTGCAGGCTGCGCTGCGCGCGCCCCCAGACGCTGAGTCCCTGCGGGGCGAGCAGATCCTCCCGGCGCTCCCCGACCAGATCCGACAGGCGCGCCACCGCCGGCGCCAGCGCCGCCCGCACCGCGGGATCGGAGAAGCCGAAGGCGTCCGTCGCCAAGACAAGACGGCCGGGCAGGGCGCCCGGCGCCTCGCCCAGCAGCGCCTCCCCGACCCGCGCGAAGACGCGCCCGTCGCGGGCGAACCAGCCGGTGGTGTCCGACTGCGGCGCCTGCGCCAGCATGCCCTCCACCGGCAGCCGACCGTGAGTCGGGCGCATGCCGTAGAGGCCGCAGAAGCTGGCCGGCACGCGCACGCTGCCGCCCGTGTCGGTGCCCAGCGCCGCGTCGCAGAGGCCCTGCGCCACCGCCGAGGCCGAGCCCGAGGACGAGCCCCCCGGCACGTGGCCCGGCGCCCGGGGATTGGTCGGCGTCCCGTCGAACGCGTTGATCCCGAGCAGGCCGAGCGAGATCTCGTCGGTCACCGTCTTGCCCACGAGCTTCGCGCCGGCGCCGAGAAGCGTCTCCACCGCCCAGGCGTTCCGCTCTGCCGGGTCGTGCGTGCGCGCCCAGTCCGGGTTGCCGGCCGCGGTGACGCGCCCTGCGACGTCGAAGAGGTCCTTCGCCGCGAAGCTCAGCCCGGCGAGCGGGCCCTTCGCCGCGCCCTCGACCTCGAACCGCTCCACGAAGCATTCGCCCATGCCGCCCCTCCCGTCGCCGCGCGCCGGCGCGATCCTGACCGGCCGAAGCGCGGCCCGCAAGCGCCCGGCCGGGCGGGTCGTCGACCTCAGGGGGCGTAATCGGGCGGGTAGGGCGACCAGCCGTCTCCGGCGAGGCCGAGGCCGTGGCCGAGGTCGAACAGCGCCTTCATGTAGACGGGATCGAAGACTTCCGTCGCCTCCACGTCGAAATCCCGCGGAATCGCGATGACGTTGAGCTCGGTGCCGTCGCGCTCCGCCGCCGCGTAGATCCGGTAGACGTCGCCCGAGCCCGAGCCCGTGAGCAGGCTGCTCGCCGCCTTGCCGGCGATCGAGACGAGGCGCGGGCGCACCGGCTCGTAGGGTTTGTCGAGCTTGTTGTTGATCACGACGTAGAGCGTGCGGTCGATCTCCACCCCCAGCGCGGCGTCGATCATGCGCATCGGCAGGTCGGGCGTGAACAGCATCACCTGCTGCGTCGCGCCGCCGTCGACGTGCATCTCGTCGTAGCGGCGTCCGTCCGGGGTCCGCACGGGGATCAGCACCGGCGGGAATGCCGCCGGGATGGCGGAGGACGCCTGCACCACGTCGTGGATCAGCCGTCGCGCGTTCGGATGCCGGGTGGCGGCGATGGCGCCGACGTTCCAGATCACCGGGCGCGAGGCGTCGAGATTGGTGGTCCCGATCAGCAGCACGCGGCCGCGCTCGTGCTCGCGCGCGAGCGCCTCGACGATCTCCTCGTCGACGTAATCCTCGATCAACCGCCGATAGCCGCTGGTGTCGCTGACCGCGGTGCCTCCCAGCAGCGCGGAGAAGAAGGAGCGGGTCAGCAGCTGATCGGTGGTGTAGGTGGTGTAGATCTCCTCCAGCGTGGCGTCGTGCTCCGGCCCGAGAAAGGCGAAGAGCGCGACGATCGCCCCGGTGGAGATGCCGGTGACCGCCGCGAATTCCGGCCGGTCGCCCCGCTCGGTCCAGCCCTTCAGCAGCCCTGCGGCGAAGGCGCCGTCGGGCCCGCCGCCGGAAAGCGCGAGCGAGGTCTGCTCGATCGGCCCGCCCGCCGCGATGTCATCGGCGAAGGCCCGCCGCAGGACCGCGGCGCGCTGGGCGATGATGAGGTCGCGCTCCGCCGGATCGAGCGCATCGCCGAATTCGCGCAGCACTTCGGCGTCCCACCGGATGCCGTAGGGCGCCGCCGTGGCCAGATCGGTCTCGGGCGCCGGCGCGCGCGCGATGACGCGGGTGCATCCCGCCGCCGCCAGCAACACCAGCGCCGCAATCGCCCGCCGCGCGAGTCCGCCCAAGCCCCAGTCCGCCGTGGTCCGAGCCATCGTCGCCCCCGCATGCCGTCTCGACCCGGAGGATACCGGGTCGCGGCGCGCTCGGCCACTTCGAAAAGGCGCGCGAGAGCCGCCTCAGACGCCGGGCGCGGTGGCCGAGACGAAGTCCCCCACCGGCGCCGCCTCCCCGCCGCCGAGGCGGAAGCCCTCGTAGCCTCCCTCGACCACCCTGCGGCAGATCTCCCGGTAGCGCGGCATGCCCCCGGCATAGGGCATGAACACCCTCGGCTTGCCCGGCACGTTGGCGCCCAGGTACCAGGAGTGGCCCGCCTGCGGCAGCAGCGTGGCGTCGGCGGCGTCGTTGACATGCCGGATCCAGGCCTCCGCCGCCTCAGGCGTCGCCTCGATCCGCGTCAGTCCCCGCTCGTTCATCATCGCGATGCTGCCGGCGATCCACTCGCAATGCTGCTCGATGGCGACCGGCATGTTGGTCAGCACCGAGGGGCTGCCCGGCCCCGTCACCGTGAAGAGGTTCGGGAACCCCGGCACGGCGAGGCCCAGCCAGGTCCTCGGCCCGGCCTTCCACGCCTCGGCCAGCGTCAGCCCGTCCTTGCCGGTCAGGTTCAGCCGGATCAGCGGCCCCGTCATCGCGTCGAAGCCCGTGGCGAAGACCAGCACGTCGAGTTCGTGCACCTTGCCGGACTCCAGCTCCACCCCCTCCGGCACGATCCGCTTGATGGGGTCCTTGCGCAGGTTCACCAGCGTCACGTTCGGGCGGTTGAAGGTCTCGAAGTAGTGCGTGTCGATCGGCGGGCGTTTCGCCGCGTAGGGGTGGTCGATGTCGGCGAGATCCTCGGCCGTCTCGGGATCGGCCACGATCTCCCGGATCTTGTCCTTCAGGAACTCGGCCGCCGTGTCGTTCGCCGTCTTGTCCACCAGCAGATCGGCGAACACCCGCCGGAAGCGCAGCCCCCCGACCTCCCAGCTCTTCTCGTAGAGCCGACGGCGCTCCGCCTCGTCCACGTCGAACGCCTTGCGCTGGGAGATGTCGAAGGGATGCCCGTTCGCCGTCTGGTGCAGCAGCGCCTTGATCTCGTCGTACCCGTCGCGGATCTCGCGCTTGCGGTCTTCGCTCAGAGGATGGTTCCGCGCCGGCACGCTGTAGTTCGCGGTGCGCTGGAACACGGCAAGATGTCCGGCCGTCTCCGCGATCACCGGCGCCGCCTGGATGCCGGTGGAGCCGGTGCCGATCTGCCCGACGCGCTTGCCGGAGAAGTCGACGCCCTCGTGCGGCCACTGGCCGGTGTGATAGGCCTCGCCCGCGAAATCGTCCCGTCCCGGAATGCGCGGCAGGTTGGCCGAGCTGAGGCAGCCGGTGGCCGTCACCAGATACGTCGCGCGCAAGGTCTCGCCCGCGTCGGTCCGCACCGCCCAGGCGCCGGAGGTCTCGTCCCACTCCGCGCCCGTCACCTCGGTTCCGAAGCGGATGTCCCGCTTCAGGTCGAGCCGGTCGGCGACGAAGTTCAGGTAGCGCCGGATCTCCGCGTGCCCCGGATAGCGCTCGGACCAGCTCCACGCCTCGTGGATTTCGCGACTGAAGAAATAGGCGTAGCCGTGGCTCTCCGAATCGCAGCGCGCGCCGGGGTAGCGATTCCACCACCAGGTGCCGCCTACTCCCTCCGCCCGCTCCAGGACCCGAACGCTCAGACCGAGCCGGTCGCGCAGCAGATGCAGCAGATAGAGACCCGAGAATCCCGCGCCGATCACCACCGCGTCGAAGTCGCGCGTCCCGCGCCCGTCCCGCATCGCGCCTTCCGGCATCGTCGAGCCTCCCCGTTCCCTCGCCGGTCTCCGCGCCGGCCGTGTGCACGATAGCACGCCGTTCCGGCCGATGCGAAGGCGCCCTTAGCGTTCGAGCGCGTTGTGACCGAAACGCTCCGGGTGTACTCACGACGGGCTCAGTCCTGCGCCCCGCCCCGGACCCGGAGTTCGCCCGAGGCCCCCACGCGATGATCCCCGCGCTCCACCCCGCCGCGTCCGCGTCGGCGCCGACATCCCCCGCCCGGCTCATCGCCCATCGCGTGTTCGAGGACGGGGCGCCCCTCGGCGCGGCCTCGGTCGCGGATCTAGATCGCTTCGACGGCATCGAGCTCGACATCCGCTGCGGCGAGGACGGCGCGCCGCATATCGAACATGCGCCGGTGTTCCGCCTCCGCTCGCGCCGCAAGCGTGTGCCGCAGCGATTCGACGCGGCGCTGGAGTTCCTCTCCGCCCGCACTCCGGAACTCCGCACGGTGCTCCTCGACCTCAAGTCCGCCGCCGCGGCGGACGGCGTCGGCCGCCTGCTGGCCCGCAACCCGCCCCCGTTCGAGACGGTGTTCAACTGCTGGCATGCCGCCGACGTCGCCGCGCTGCGCCGCCGCCTCCCCTCGGCGCGCGTGCTCTTCGCCGTCGCGCCGATCTTCGCGCGGCGCGCCCCTCGCGGGCGCCTGCGCGACCTCTATCTCTGCAACACCTATCCGTTCCTGCACGCCCGCCGCGGCTACCGCCCGGCGGAAGGCAAGGCCAACGGCCACGGCATAAACGTCAAGCTTATCTCGACCCGGCGGCTCAGCGCGTTCCTGCCGCCGGCGGTGGACGGGCTCTGCGTGCATCGGCTGTTCTGCAACGCCGACCTGCTGGATTTCGCGCGCGCCCGCGGCCTCGGCCTCGCCGTCTACGGACTCGACCCCGACAAGCCGGCGCGCATCGCCCGCGTCGCGGCCTTCGCCGACTACGCGATCGTCAGCCGGCCTCGGAAGCGGCGCCTGCGTCTCGCGCCGCCGTCGGCCCACGCGGCGTGATCGGCCCGGCCTCGAGCTCTCGCGACCAGTCGGCATGGCGCGAGACGACGCGCGCCTCGCGCCCCCGCTCCGCGGCCTTCTCGCGCAGTTCGTCCGGCAGCGCCGGCTGCGGTTCGACGTGATAGAGCGCCAGGAACCGCGCCAGCCCCGCCCGCACCCAGCCCGGCAGCCCGTCCTGCATCCCGAAATCGACGACCATCAGCCGCCCCTCCGGCGCCGTGACGTCGAGCGCGCGCTCCAGCGCCCCCCGCCAGTCCGGGATCATCGAGAGCGAATAGCTCAGGAACACCCGCTCGAACCGGGCCTCGCCGAACAGCGCCTCGGGGTCGAACGCCGTGGCGTCCCCCTGCGCCAGCCGGATGCGATCCGAGAGCCCCGCCGCCTCCACCTTCCCGCGCGCCGTGCGCAGCATCTCGGTGGAGATGTCGACGCCGAAGAACCGCGCCTCCGGCCATTTCCGCGCCGCCAGGATCAGGTTGCGCCCGGTGCCGCAGCCGATCTCCAGCACCCGGTCGCCCGGCTCCGGCGCCAAGGCGTCGAGCAGCTCGTCCCGCCCCAGCAGGAAATACTTCCGCGTCGCGTCGTAGATGAAGCGCTGGCGCCGATAGACGGCGTCCATCAGCGCCCCGTGGCCGCCCGCGCCGCTCATCCCTCGAAGGCGTAGACGTGCACGCCCCCGTAGATGGCCGAGCGGTCGCGCCGCGTCAGGTCGTCCGAGAGATCCCGCAGATAGGCGAAGCGCGACAACGTCTCCTCGCGCACCCGCCCCGGCAGCAGGCTCGGCGCGTCGGCGGTGCGGAACAGCACCCGCGCCCCCGGCCGCGCGGTCCGCCCGATCTGGTCCCAGAGCGCGTTCAGCTGCCCGTCCGTCATCCAGTCCTGCGCGTCGAGCAGGACGTAGGCGTCGAAGGCGGGCCCCTCCTCCCGCGCCAGCCGGTCGGTCATCGAGGCCCGCTCGATCGTCGCGCGGCCGGCCCTGTCCTTCACCGTCTCCCAGTTCGCCCGGCGCAGATAGGGGGGCAGGGGTCCGCCGTCACCCGGCGGATAGCGCCGCGCCAGCGCCTGCCAGGCGAACCAGTTCTCCGACAGCGGGAAGTCGCAGAGCAGCTTGCGCAGCCGCGCCTTCAGCACCGCCGTCATGTCGCCGTTGCCCGCCCGCGCCAGGCTCTCGTACTGCGCCGGCGGAATGCCGAGGCCGAACAGGGTCGCCTTGCGCGAGGACAGCGCCTGCACCATCCCCGTCTCGAACAGGGGCGCGATGTCCCGGTCGAAGCGCTCGCGCTGCTCCTCGAGCGACGTCGCCTCGAGGAAGCTCTCGAGATCCGCGCCCAGCCGCCGGGCGAGGACGTGCCCCGTCCCGATGAACTTGCCCAGGAGCCCCTGCCGGTAGAGCCCGCGCCCGAAGATCGTCGCGCGCCGCCGCCCGCGCCAGTCCCGCGCCTCCCAATAGGCCCGGTCGGCGCCGCGCAGTCCCGGCCGCAGATGCCGGTAGTAGACCGACAGCGCCCGGTCCCCCTCGCCCTCGCCGAACAGCGCGAAGAACAGCGCGTGCGTCGGCAGCCGCTTCGCCGCCGTCAGCTTCAGCTCAAGGAGCTTGACGTGATGGCGGTTGAGATCGACCGCGACCACCGCCTCGGGATCCGTCAGCAGGTAATGCATGACATTGCAGCCGCCCGAGCCGATGCAGAAGACCCGCTTGCCGGGGCCGAGCGCCAGCCCCTCCGCGTCGACCTCCGGATCCTCCCAGATCTGCGGATAGACCAGCCCGCTGAACGCGGCCGTGAAGACGCGTTCGAGCAGTCCCGCGCCCGTCGCCGCCGGGGCACGGTGCACCGCCGCGCCCAGCCCCGATCCGGCCCCGCCGTCCTTCATCCCGCCGCTCCCGATCCCGGATCTCCATCGCGTCTGCGGTAGCGGCGTCGGGCGGCCGTGTCACCCCTCCCGACCGTCGCAGATGCGTCACGAAGCGCGGATGCGTCCCGCCGCCGCCCGAGCGGTCGTCACAGTCGCGACACCTCGGTCTCCGCCAGCGTCTCCTCCACCCCCTCGCGCGTCACCAGCGCGGTCGCCGGCGTGGTCACCGCGAAGGCCGCCGCCGCCGTCGCCCGGCGCAGCGCTTCGCCGAGGCCCGCCGTCGCCGCCAGCCCCATCACGAGCGCCGCGACGAAGCTGTCGCCCGCGCCCGTCGCGCTCACCACCTCCCGCTTCGGCGGCCGGCTGCGCCAGCCCTCCTCGGCGGAGACGGCGATCGCGCCGTCGCCGGCCAGCGTCACGGCGGCGATCTCCGCCGCCCCGCGCGCCACCAGGTCGCGCGCCAGCGTCTCCGCCTCCTCGGCCGAAGGCGCCTCGACCCCGATCAACCCGCCGGCCTCGGCCCGGTCCATGCGCAGGACATGCGCCCCCGCGCCCTCCTCGGACGCCGCGTCGAGCCCGACGCCCGAGGTGTCGACGACCGCGCGCGCCCCCCGCTCTCGCGCCATCTGCACGAAGCGCCGCGGCCAGTCCCCCGGCATGCCCGGCGGGAGGCTGCCCGAGAACACCGCGTAGTCCCCGTCGGACAGCCGCCCGCAGACGTCCTCGAGCGCCGCGTCAGCCTCCGCCTCGCTCCAGTCGGCGCCGGGCACGAGGAACCGGAACTGCTCGCCCGTCTCCTCGTCGGTCACGCCGAGCGTGCGCCGCGTGTCGCCGGGCGCCTCGAACACCGCCGCCTCGATCCCTTCGCGTTCCAGCAATTTGCGATAGTCGATGCCGGTGCCTCCGCCGAGGGCGATCCAGGCCAGCGCCTCGCCGCCCATCAGCCGGATCGCCCGCGCCACGTTGGCTCCGCCGCCGCCCGGATCCAGCCGTGGCGCCCGGCAGCGCAGCTTGTCCCCCGGCACGACGCGGTCGACGGAGGTCGCCATGTCCAGCGCCGGATTCGGCGTCACCGTCACGATCCGCGCCATCGCATTCCTCCCGCGGCCCGTCGCCGCCTCCGATCCGCGATCACGGACACGTCATGGCGCTGGCGTCCGCCGGCGGCGCGGCGCACATCAGGGATCGACCCACCGCAGGAGATCCCGCAGGAGACGACCCATGCGCCTCGCCGCCCTGATCCTTCTCGCGCTCGCGCTCGCCGCGCTGGTCGCCGATCTCGTCGGCGGGCGCGTGGCCTCGTTCGGCGAGCGCTGGGCGCAGCTCCACCGCGACAGCCTCATCGGCCTTCAGTCCGGGCTCGAAAACCGCGTCCATCCGGACCTCTTCTTCGAGTGGATCCTGCCGGTGCTGGAACTGCCCGCCGCCGCCACGCTCGCCGTCCTCGGGCTCGCGCTGTTCGCGGTCGCCGCGCTCCTGCGCCGCCGTCGCCTCAGGGAAAGCTAAGCGCGTGCGCCGCCGCGTCAACGCCGCTTTCAGGCCGCGCGCCGCCCTCGTCTGCGGCTGCGCGCCTGTGCCATCGGGTCGGCGTCGAACAGCGCGGCCAGCTGTTCGGTCATCGCCCCGGCGAGCTGGTCCACGTCGGTGATCGTCACCGCCTTCTGGTAGTAGCGCGTCACGTCGTGGCCGATGCCGATGGCCAGCAGCTCCACCGCCCGGCGCCGCTCGATCATCGCGATCACGTCGCGCAGATGCTTCTCGAGGTAGTTCGAGGGGTTCACGCTGAGCGTCGAATCGTCCACCGGCGCGCCGTCGGAGATCACCATGAGGATCTTGCGCGCCTCGGGGCGCCGCTCCAGCCGACGGTTGGCCCATTCCAGCGCCTCGCCGTCGATGTTCTCCTTCAGGAGCCCCTCCTTCATCATCAGCCCGAGGCTCGCGCGCGCCCGCCGCCAGGGCGCGTCGGCGCCCTTGTAGACGATGTGGCGGAGATCGTTCAGCCGGCCGGGCAGGGCGGGCCGGCCCGCCTGCAGCCAGGCCTCGCGGCTCTGTCCGCCTTTCCAGGCGCGCGTGGTGAAGCCCAGCACCTCCACCTTGACGCCGCAGCGCTCCAGCGTCCGCGCGAGGATGTCGGCCGAGATCGCGGCGATGGAGATCGGCCGCCCGCGCATCGAGCCCGAATTGTCGATCAGCAGGCTCACCACCGTGTCACGGAACTTCGACTCCTGCTCGACCTTGAAGGAAAGCGGCATCGTCGGGTTCGCCACCACCCGCGCCAGGCGCGCCGCGTCGAGCACGCCCTCCTCCTTGTCGAAGTCCCAGGAGCGGTTCTGCTGCGCCTGCAGCCGACGCTGCAGCTTGTTCGCGAGGCGCCCGACCGCGCCCTTCAGCGGCTCCAGCTGCTGATCGAGATAGGAGCGCAGGCGTTCCAACTCCTCGGTCTCGGCGAGGTCGGTGGCGTCGATCTCCTCGTCGAACTTCGTGGTGAACACCTTGTAGCCCGGATCGGCGTCGGAGACCGGCGCGGGCTTCGGCGGCGCCTCGGGCGGCTCGCCGTCGTCGGCGGGCGCCTCTTCGGCCATGTCCGCGTCGTCCTGCTCCTCGAGCGCCGCCTGCGCGGAGGCCGCGTCCTGGCTCTCGGAGGTCTGGTCGTCGGGCGCGAAGTCCTGATCCTCGTCGCCGCCCTCCTCGCCGGCCTGGTCCTCGTCCGGCTGGGGCTGCTGCTCGCCCTCCTCGTCCTCCTCCTCCTCGCCCTCGTCGGGCTGGTCGGGATCGTCGCCGAGCTGGTCGCCGTAGCCGAGCTCATCGATCACCTTGCGCGCCAGCCGCGCGAAGGCGGTCTGATCGTCGAGACGCTCGCAGACCTCGTCCATGGTCTCGCCGGACTGCTGCTCGAGGAAGCCGCGCCAGAGGTCGAGCACGTTCTCGCAGTCCTTCGGCAGCTCCCGCCCCGTGGCGAGGCTGCGCAGCATGTAGCCGGCCGCGTCGGCCAACGGCGCCTGGCTCACGTCCTTGACGTCGCCGTAGCCCATGCGCCGCGCGCTCTCGGCCATCCGCGCGTCGAGATTGGCGGCGACGCCCGGCATGGCGCGCGAGCCGATCGCCTCGCAGCGCGCCGTCTCCATCGCCTCGAACAGGCCCCGCGCCATGTCGCCGGAGGGCAGGTAGCGCGCATGCGTGGCGTCGTCGTGAAAGCGCAGCCGCAGCGCGTAGGCGTCGCCGGCGCCGCGGGCCTGCATCACCTCCTCGCGGCTCATCCGGCGCGTCACCTGCGGCAGGCGCACGCTGTCGGCGCTCATCCCCGGCGGATCCACCGAGTAGCTGACCGCGAGATCCGAGTCGTCGGCGAGCGCGCGCGTCGCCTCGGCCAACGCCTTCTTGAAAGGTTCGGCGGGATTGTCGGGTTTGGGCGCCATGTCGGGGCCTCGTGCTCCTCGGGGCCGCGCGCGAAGCTTCCAGCCCCGCGCGCTCCGGCCCTCGTTCGTGACGGGACCGCCCCCGGGGGCTCCGGGGGCGCGTCTTCAGCCGTCGCGGCCCTGCGCCTCGAGGACTTCGGCGCAGACGGCGAGATCGGCCTGCAGCAGGCCCTCGGCCGAACCGCCCCAGGCAGGGTCGGGGAAGGTCGCGAGGTAGCGCATCACCGCGTCCTGCATCAGGCGCTCGACGCGGGCCTCGACCTGCGCCTCGGTCTCGTCCGCGGTCATCTCGCGGCCGAGCAGGGCCATGACGAAGCTCTCGTAGGCGAAGTTGGCGTCGCGCCGCGCGTCGCCGCCCTCGGGCAGAGCGCTGCGCCAGATCCAGGTCGCCCCGGCGCAGCGGTCGAGCGCGGCGTCGCCGGCGGCGGCCGCGACCGGCGCGGACCAAGGGGCCGGGGGGCTTTCGGGCGCGCTCGTCGCCGAATCGCCTTCGACGCCGGAACCGGCGAGCGCCGGTTCCGCCAGGAGAAGGGCGGCGAGGAGCGCGGGCGCGGTCCGGCTCATCCGAGGCTCACCGAGGCCGCGCTCTCCGGCAGTTCCTCGCCGAAGCAGCGCTGGTAGAACTCGGCGACGGTCTGACGTTCCAGCTCGTCGCACTTGTTGAGGAAGGTCACCCGGAACGCGAAGCCGAGATCGCCGCCGAAGATCCGCGCGTTCTCCGCCCAGGCCAGCACCGTCCGCGGGCTCATGACCGTCGAGAGATCGCCGTTCATGAAGGCCGAGCGCGTCAGGTCCGCAACCGTCACCATGCGGGAGACCTTGGTGCGCCCCTCCGGCGTGCGATAGTCGGGGTTCTTGGCCAGCACGATCTCGCACTCTGCGTCGTGCTCGAGGTAGTTGAGCGTGACCACGAGGCTCCAGCGGTCCATCTGACCTTGGTTGATCTGCTGGGTGCCGTGATAGAGGCCCGTGGTGTCGCCGAGGCCGACGGTGTTCGCCGTCGCGAAGAGCCGGAAGAACGGGTGCGGGTGGATCACCTCGTTCTGGTCCAGCAGCGTCAGCTTGCCGTCGGTCTCCAGCACCCGCTGGATCACGAACATCACGTCCGGGCGGCCCGCGTCGTATTCGTCGAAGACGATGGCGACGGGGTTGCGCAGCGCCCAAGGCAGGATGCCCTCCTGGAACTCGGTGATCTGCACGCCTTCGCGAAGCTTGATCGCATCCTTGCCGATCAGGTCGATGCGGGAGATGTGACTGTCGAGGTTGACCCGCACGCAGGGCCAGTTGAGCCGCGCGGCGACCTGCTCGATATGGGTCGACTTGCCGGTGCCGTGATAGCCTTGGATCATCACGCGTCGGTTGAACGCGAAGCCTGCGAGGATCGCCAGCGTGGTGTCCTTGTCGAAGCGGTATGTCGGATCGAAGGTCGGCACCCGGTCCGTCGCCTCGGAGAATCCCTTCACGGTCATGTCCGAGTCGATGCCGAAGGCGTCGCGAACCGAGACGTCCACGGTGGGTTCCATCGAATCGAGCAGAGTTCCGTCGGCCATATGGGTCGTCTCGTGTCAGCTGGCGCCGCCGCGGCGGCGGCGACCGGGGTTGCAGGCGTTGTGGAGCATATGGGTTCGCGTCGCAAGCCCGCCACCCCGCCGCCCCGCCCCGTCTCGCCGCCGCTTCGAGGGTCGGTCGCGGGGCGTCCGCTCCGGCGCGACCTGCGCCGGCGGTCGGACCGAGTCGAACTCGGCGGCACGAGGTCGCGAGGACGTCAGGGCGCCTCCGCGCGGCGGACCGCAGGCGCGCCCCTCGCCTCCCGTCCCGATCCGACCCGTAAACCCTGAGCTCCGTTGACCCGGCCGGCCCGGTCCTCGACGTTAACCTCCCTTAATGGAGAGGATCGTCATGACCGCCCGTGCCGTCGCCGTCATCGCCCTTCTCGTCGGACTCGTCGCCCTCGCGGAGCCCGCCGCGGCGGAGCGCGTCTCCGGTCCGGCCCGCGTCGTCGACGGCGACACGCTCGAGGTCTCTGGCCGCAAGGTGCGGCTTCTCGGGATCGACGCGCCGGAGCGCGACCAGCCCTGCGAGGACGCGGACGGGCGCGCCTACGCCTGCGGCGCGGCGGCGCACGCGGCGCTCGCCGCGCTGACCGAGGGACGGCCCGTCACCTGCGAGGGGCCGGGCGACGACCCTTGGGGCCGGCTCGTCGCCCGCTGCCGCGCCGGGGGGCGCGACCTCGGCGCGGAGCTCGTCCGCGCCGGTCGCGCTCTCGCCTACGAGCGTTTCGACGACGCCTATCTCCCCCAGCAGGCCGCCGCCAAGGCCGAGGGCCGGGGCCTCTGGGCCGGCCGCTTCGAGGCCCCCTGGGAGCACCGCGCCGCCGAACGCCAGGCCGAACGCGCCGAGGCCCTCGCCCGCGCCCCCGCCGACCCCGACTGCCGCATCAAGGGCAACCTCTCCCGCAACGGCCGCCTCTATCACCTGCCCGAATGGCGCTCCTGGACCGCGACCCGCATCGACGAGGCCAAGGGGGAACGCTGGTTCTGCTCGGAGGCCGAGGCCCTTGCCGCCGGCTGGGCGCCGGCGTTCGGAAACTGAACCGGGCGCTCCCGCGCATCGCCGCCCCCCGCGGGGGGCGCCGGCGCCTTGGGCCCGGCGGCGCGGCGGGGGCCCGTGCCGGGCCCGTCGCCGCGCCGCGGGCGCTCGCATCCACCGCCGCGCATCGGTGCGGGCCGATCTCTTCCGCTGCGCCGGTCCCTCTTCCAGCGTCCCGCGATCCGCGCTATGCGCCCGCCCCATGACAGACGCCCCCCTCCCGCCCCGCCGTCCACCCTTCCCCGAAAGCGCCGCGCGCCCCGTCGCTGCGGCCCTGAACCCTTCCGTCGTGTGGCGGGTCGAGGACGCGGACGCGCTCGACGCGCAATACGAGGGCCGGACGAAGGGTTACGCCTATGCCCGCGAGGGCCACCCGAATGCCGACGTTCTGGCGGCCAAGATCGACGGCATGCACGGGCTCAACGGCGGGATCGTCACCGGCTCCGGCATGGCGGCGGTGACGGCGGCGCTGCTGGCCACGCTGTCGGCCGGCGATCATCTGGTCGCGGCGGACCAGCTCTACGGTCGCTCGCGGCGCCTTCTGGCCGAGGATCTGCCGCGAATGGGCATCGAGGTGACGCTGGCCGACCCGACCGACGCCGCCGCCATCGCCGCCGCCGTGACGCCGCGGACCAAGGCGATTCTGGTCGAGGTGGTGTCGAACCCGACGCTCAGGATCGCCGACATGGGGGGGATCGCCCAGGCGGCGCGGCAGGCCGGCGCGGCTCTGATGGTGGACAACACGTTCACCACGCCGCAGGCGGTGCGGCCGGCGGAGCAGGGCGCCGACATC
>Ga0102931_1000497_pt1 | contig 19004 bp, 22 predicted proteins | sample SalPonR1_C_D1_MG_FD_79282 | JGI IMG/M metagenome (GOLD analysis project Ga0102931, IMG submission 79282) | Salt pond soil microbial communities from South San Francisco under conditions of wetland restoration - Salt Pond MetaG R1_C_D1_MG | ecosystem: Environmental > Aquatic > Marine > Intertidal... | reverse complement strand
GTTTCACCGGTGTATTCTCCGAAAATTGACCCGGTAGTTCATTCACATCAAAAGAAAGCATCACCAGGGATAAACCAAAAAACGAGATTCCAAGCAGGGCTGCATACAGCAGAAATAAAATGTTATACATCGCCATAACCAAGTAAAAAAGGTACGTGACAAAAAAGTAGCCAAGCGTGCCTGCCAGCAAAAATCGTCCCCTCAGCGATCCGGTTCTCGCCCAAAAAAGTGAAATCCATAAAAACGGGATCGCGATGAAAAGAGTCACATAATCCTGTGCAATTCCCTGGGGAGCTACATCTGCTGACATGTGCCTGTACAGTCCCTGACCATAAATTTGAACCGCCTCTCCCCGGATCGACTCATACTCAAAAGGACCGGGGCCACCGGTTGAAAATATGCCCATCGACGATGCAACACCCGCCATTATCGTTATCAGCAGAACCAGTACCGTCACAGGTTTTTGATACTTCATGGCGTTTAAGTTTCCCCTGGCCGGTCAACCATGCGAATCCATGCAACCAGGGTAATGAGTACACCGGTCACCCCATAAATCAGTTGAAGAGGAGGGTTTGATTGATAACCGATCATATATATTTCAACGACGATCCAAATCACAAGCGCTACGCCTGTTACAAATGAACCGCTAATTGCCCAGCTTTTCTGTTTCCACAATCCGGCATAACAGATCATCGGGAAGATGCCCAACACAACGAAAAGTATCACTCCGGGTATGAAATAGGTATCAAACATAGAATTCGCCAACCATCTCTGTGGAATTCCTAAGGACTCGCCGGTGGGGTCCAGCATTAAACCAAATCCTCCTGCCAAACCACTGAGCCCCTGGAACCCGACTAAAATGCTAAGTATTCTTTTTAATAGTTTTTTCATATTCTCTCTCTAATTTTTCCAATTTAATGTCTTACCTGAATTATAAATTGGATGGGGATTATTTTGTATAGGGAAATTTCCCATAAATAGATGTGTGAATATTACGATTGAAGTAATACGATATATAGAAGGCTTTGCAAAACCGTGGTTATCAGGATGACAGTCAGAGTTTTGCAAAGCCTTCATATAATCAATCTATTTACGCGTTGTGTGATTGAGTTAAAATCGGATGAATTTTCCCCTGTTTGAAGGAGGACACTCCTTGGATAAATCTTAACCGTAAAACACGTTTTATCTATTCACTGCTATTATTAAAAAAAGCGGTGGAATTTTTTCCACCGCTTAAATAAAAAATGAAATCTACTTTTTAGTCCCGGATACCAAAGTATTTTTTAACCTCCTGATAATTGTTCAAATCGATTGGTAAACTTTTAGCTTTTCTCTTAGCTAAACTTTCCTCTCCTGGAATAAGTACATAACGAAAATCTATATTCGTATTTAGTGCCATTGGAAGAGTCGTAGAATTGTTTGGGTTTATATAGCCAATCCTCAATTGCTGAGGTTTTAACTCAAAAAAGAAACTATAATTGGGATTGGCGGGGGTATCTCCCTTACCGATGGGTAGTGAATAAATAGACTGTGTATTTAAATTTGTATAAACATTAACAACACCATTATCTAATATATCTTGTGTCATTGCGTTTGCTAAAATATCAAAATAGCGATATTTAGTTGCATTAAAAGTACCCTCTTCCCATTGCTGTGGATTTACCCATTCAGAATACATAACGTTAGCTGTGCCTTTCAAATTAATGGGAGTCCCCCATCCGCTATCCGTCTTAGGACCATATAAATCGAACGTGCTGCTATTTAAAAAATAATCACCCTCTTCACCCAATGAAGATTGTGGAGCTGAACTGCCGGAATAAATTTGGCTACCATTTTTGCCATCAGAACCTTGCAAGATAATAGGTGTTCCCCATCCCTGATCACTCTTAGGTCCGTAAAGTTCTGCTGTATCGCGGTCCAGATAATAGTCACCAACAGATCCGGAATCAGAAGAGGGTGCACCCGTTCCTGCTAATATCATACTGCCATCCTCACCAGCTGGGCCTATAGGTCCTTCTGGTCCTTGTTCACCCTGAGGTCCCTGTGGTCCTTCAGGACCTTCACATGCCATGAAGGCCCCTAAACTTAATATCAGCGAGAGAAAAAGGGTCATTATTAATTTTGGTGTGCGCAACTTTCTCTTTTGTGAGTAGCTTTTCATTATCATATTATTTTATTCTATTTCTAATGAATGAAGAGCTTCTTATGACTCTCTTTGAACTTCTTGCTTCATCGGTTTATTAAATGAATTATTAACCAATTTACTTTAGAAGTGAACCTGCTTAACACAGGTCAAAGAAGATCAAAAAATAATTGAGTCTGAGCAGAACCCAAAACCACTCGAATACCGGATTTCTATTATTTAATCAGCAAAGACATAATCATCAATCATTTGCTATCGGTTGTTCTTTAGCCCGTAAATCTTCAAATTTGGGTTGATATTCCTCGAACTCTACCAATCATAAATAGTTTTTATATCTATGACCTTCTCCGACTTTTTTAAAGTTGCTCTCTTCATTTTAGTATCAATCGGACTTACTCTGAACTCTGAAAAATCTTTCTCTCAAATGGATCCATCAAAAACTCTTGCCGAACAACTGGGCTACTCTGCTGATGCTAAACTCCTGATTATTCATGCTGACGATCTCGGAGTGGGTCATTCAAAAAATGCAGCCAGTATCTCTGCCTGGGAGCAGAACGGTATTAACTCCGCATCCATAATGGTTCCAACTCCGTGGTTCCCGGAAATTGCACATTATGCCACTAAGAACCCAGAATTTGATTTGGGTCTGCACCTCACTTTGACCTCTGAATGGATGTATTATAAATGGGATGGTGTACTCCCCTCGAATGAAATTTCTACCCTTCTAACTGATAAGAGTTATTTTTACCCCACAGTGGAAGAGGTAGTGGCAAATGCCGATCCCGCCGAAATTGAAAACGAGATCCGGGCCCAGGTGGAGCGGGCATACCAGTTTGGCCTCGACCCAACTCACCTCGATAGTCACATGGGAACCTTGTTTTCCCATCCCGATTTTTTTGAAGCCTACCTGAGAGTTGGTCAAGAGCATGAACTCCCCGTTTTAGTTCCCGACAACTGGATTGAAGAGGCAATGTTTTCGAGTGAAGAGGTTCGGGATAGAATTATGGAATTAGCCGAGGGTTACCCCGTTCATGTACAAGAGGTGATTATGCTAGATACCGATACGCCTGAAAGTGAATGGTTTGAAAAGTATGACAGCGAAATTAAAAACCTTAAACCGGGGTTAAACGAAATCTTGCTTCACCCTGCTTATGATGATGCCGAGATGAACGCCATGACCATCAATTACCATCACAACTTTGGTGCCGAATGGCGCCAACGCGATTACGATTATTTCACCAGCCAACGGTTGAAAGATCTGTTTGAAGAAGAGGATATTAAATTGGTTACCTGGCGGGAGATTAAGGAGCTGATGTATCCCGAGTGATAATTAATTGTACGCCGGACAGCCTTTCCGGCCCGGAAAATCAAAATAAGATCAGTAAGATGTAATGGTGGTTATCCCCGGATTATTCACGAATAGATATACTTATCACTCTAAGTTATTGATAATATTGCTCATCGTTAAAATAGGTAATAGCCCGAAATTGAGGTACCAGTAAAAACGGCGAAATTTACCCCTGAGCTGCGTTTGCCCAGGGCATGCCTTTGGCGGAAGTAAAAAAAGCTTACTCAGGGTACGACAAGTACCCTTCCGTCTCTTTTTCTCCTTCGTCTTGCTCACAACGAAATTTCTTGGTAAATAATCCGGGTATCTTCTCTTTGGTGGAATTGGATTTTTATGGTTGATCAGTAACGGGCAAGCTGCCCGTTGTACTATTTCAAAAAGGAATTCGCCTTATTCACTTTATTCACTCCTCAATCGAAACCGCAAATCCAGCCTCATCCTTTCCTTTTGGATAGAGATATACACTTTCGGATTCACGAACAACTTTTGCCTCTTTAAGGTCAGGCTGAACGGTGATTGCTCCCTTTGACAACAACGCCTGGGTTAATCCCTCTTTATTTATCCCCACAACTGTGGCCCCTGCGCCGGATGCAGCTTTTACACCACTGACTGAATCTTCAAAAACAATCATACTTTCCGGTTCTACATCCAATTTGTCTGCCGCGAGAAGGTAGCATTCCGGATTGGGTTTTCCATTTTCCACAAGATCCGCCGTTATCATCACTTCAAATGGAGATGAAAAACTTAATCCTGCGAGCATTATGTCCACTTTTCCGGGCAGAGCACTGGTCACCAAGCCCATTCGAACTCCGTTATCCGAGCACTTTTTCAAAAGCTGTTCAATGCCGGGAATCATAGGGTAGGTTTCAACGGAGGCATCAAACTCTCCGCACTCTTTGATAATATCCTCACGTTCATCTTTGGAAAGAGGGGCAAAAAGATCGTTAACTGTTGGGCGTGCCGGCCGGCCGTGAAAGCGTTCTTCTCTTTCATCCTTGGGAATTTCTATTCCGTACTCATCCAGCTTTTGAAGCCAAAACTGTTCTACATGATCTTTACTGTTTATGATGACACCGTCCATATCAAAAATAACAGCTTCGTAATGGGCGGAATTACTTTTCAATTTCATATCCATCAATGATTGTGACGCAATTTTTGACTAAAAATACGGGTAAAGGATATTCAATAAAACCCGAGTCCAATTCTCATCGAAAAGTAATTTTTATTCTGTGGAGGCATTGCAAAACCGGGTGTCCGTCATTCCTAACTTGATCCGGAATCTCTAAAACCATTAAAGATCCAAGGATGGAGATCCTGAATTAAATTCAGGATGGCCAAAAAGGTTTTTGCAAAACGATCTCTAACAATTTGAAGATCTCCTAAATAAAAAACCGACTCACCAAGGGGCAAATAAGTCAGTTGTTCAAATCGATATGATTTGCTGATCTGGCAATAATTTGAACGATCGAACGCTCCGAAGAAACCCTCAGACCGAACTCACATTATTTTCGGTAGAAAAAAGCTTTATTTATTCGCTTTTCTTTTGCTGTGATGAACGTGTGCAGGATGCTCTATTTCTCCCAAAATATCCTCTACATGATGTTGATGAAAAACATTGATCAGGAATAGGAAAGCCCAGTTCGTAAAAAATGAAAAGAAAACTCCATCAACAATACCGAAGATCAGGCCAATGATGCCCATGAGAATCCCACCAACAAATCCCCAAAAGACGTTGGCTTCTAATGAAATTCCTTCCCTCTCAATAATAAGGCCAAACAAAAATCCCACAAACAAACCTACCGATGCATACCAGTAAATGAGCGTTAATGTTAGCTCTTCCATCTCTATACCTCTCTTTTACTCTTAAAATTCAGTTATAATCGAGATTTTTTTTAAGTGTTCGGAGTATCCGGTACATCTCAAAAAGTTTGTAAACCTCGTTGTCTCCCACTTGGTCAAACACCTCATATACCTGCGATACCGCTCTGAAATCAATCGGTGTTTCGAGAATGATGACATTGTCAACTTTTTGGGAAAGTTTTCGCTTCATTCCATCACCGGAAACCGGAGTCGCAACTACAAGTTCTTTAGGCTTCTGTTTTTGACACATCTCAATAGCAACTATTAGTGTAGAACCGGTTGCAATACCGTCATCAACAATAATAACTACCCTGTTAGTGAGGTTTGGTAACTCTCTTTTTCCACGATATGCTTTTTTCCGTCGCTTAATCTCTTCTTTTTCGATCTTAAGGACGGTTTCTATTTCCATCTTACCCAACTGTTTTTTTGATAACGGCTGTAAAATCACACTACCGTCTTCCGCTACGGCTCCAAATGCCGCTTCCGGGTTTCTCAGGTACCCAAGTTTCCTGGCTACAATTACAGAAAACTCGCAATCTAACACACTGGCAACTTCATATCCTATAACTACTCCGCCGCGAGGTATGGCCAGCACAATTGGGTTTTTTGTTTTATACCCTGTTAGTTTTTTCGCCAGCTTTTTACCTGCATCACTTCTGTTTAGAAACATATTTTACGATTTGTTCAGGAAAGCCGCTCCCAGGCTATCCAATGCGGGTGTCCGTTTTCATCCCGAAGTCTGAGTAACTTATTTCCTTGTTTTAATTCTTGAGCAATCAGTACGGATTTGTGATTTAAATCTGCACGCGATCCCTTCACTGTTACGATATCTCCCTTTTTAAAATTTCCACGTTGCATGTTCATATACCATGCTGGCCCGAGGTGAACCGGAATTAACTTTTCATCGGATTGCAAAATCAGTTCCATGCCTTTGCTTTCGCTGTTGTCTTTTCCGGAAAATCGGATATCGGCAACTTTACCGGTCAGTTCTTCTACTGTTTCCAAATCAAACTCCCGGTAGTAACCTTTGTGGCGATTCCTGTATTGATATCCTGCAAGTGCTACTCCAGCTAACGTTACCAGTGCTGCTCCACCTGCAATCATTTCATTTTTTACGTTCATTTCTCCTCCGTTTTTAATGAACCTTTATTCAAAAACTGGTCAAATTTTTCATTAAAAACCTATTGTTATCACCTAATCTGTAAGTAATTGAAAAACGACCATAGTTGTAAGGGAATAGACTACATGTTTCATATCCAAACCGAGGGGGAAGTATTTAAGGTCTGCACCTATGGTGTAACGCTGAGAAAATTATAAGATTAAAATAGAAACTAAATTTTGGGGGAGAGAGAGCCATGATAAAAATTAGACAAGTTACTATACCGGTTGGCAATAATGATCTGACAGCAACAATCAGCAAACCGGATATAGCGAAGGGAATTGTAATTTTCTCGCATGGATTAGGCAGCGGCCGGTTCAGTCCTAGAAATGTAAAAATAGCCAACAGGCTGCAAGATGCCGGTTTTGCAACATTGCTTTGTGACCTGCACGATAAACAAGAACTCGATTCAGAAGGTATCCAATTTAATATCCAGGAGATGGCCCTTCGATTGGAGATAATTGTTTTGTGGCTAAAAAATCAAACACAGTATGAGATGTTGCATCCGGCATTATTCGGATCGAGCACGGGTGCAGCGGCGGCAATTAAAGTAGCATCTGAACTTGATGGAGTGATCAAAGCTCTTGTTTGCAGGGGCGGACGCATTGAGTTCGCCAAGGAGTTTATCGACAAAGTTAGTTCTCCCACATTGCTGATCGTTGGTGAACTTGATTTTCATCTTCTTGAAGTACACAGGAAAATGTTCAACCGGCTCAATGCTAAAAAGGAGTTGGCAATTATACCCGGTGCAACTCACTTGTTTGAAGAACCGAAAAAACTGGATGAGGTTGCAAAAATTTCGATAGAATGGTTTGATAAATTTTTGAATCACCCGGACCCGGAGTTTAACCAAACCGAGCATAAAGATTCCGTAGACAGATGATCTGAGAGCTTGCATTCATAAAATAAAGGGTGCTCAAGATCAACCTGAACACCCTTTTCTCCGTGTGGTTATGGTAGCATCTTCTAATCCAGAACGAATGTTACTTTAACATTCACCCGGTATTTAGCAATGCTGTTTCCTTCAACAATTCCCTGCATGTTTTCCACATACACACTCTTTATGTTGTGTACGGTTTTGGATGCATCAATTACGGCATTCTCTACCGCTTCTTCCATTGTTGGGCCTTCTGCAATCACTTCAATCACTTTTGCTAATGACATAATTCTACCTCTTGTTTTTGTTAACCTTTCCTGATTTATAACTTCGTTGAACTACCAAACCGTACTATTCTGAATTTCTTGCTCCCAAAGATTTACAATATCTTTTGGCATGGATTTTTTCACATCTTCCAATTCACCGATACTTACATGTTCATACAGCACCTTTAAGACGGCACTTAAAGCATCTTCAGGAGAAAGTTCGTTTGAAGCCCCCATCTCCTTGCGAATGCGGATTAAGAATTGACCGGCATTCAATTTTACTTTTTTTCCTGATGGCCTATATCCTTCAAAGTAGTAACCCCGAAGCAACACCGGCAACTGGGCTGCAAGATGGAAAGCCTCTTCGATTGTGGTTCGGTCCCTGATAGCATGCAATACGGCCCGCAACGCATTGAAAGCCCAATCTTCCCGTTCGGGGAAGGTTGTTCTCTGCGCTACGTCATAAACCCACATTAATGTCTCTTTGCATTGATTATCAAAATTGACTTTACTATTCATATTCCCTCCTTTTCCCTGATCTTATATTAATCAATTTTTTAAGATCTCTCTTCACTTGCTGTAGGTATCGTTATTTAAACAGCGTAGTCTATTTTCTAAAGTTCTAATAGGGAATTGTATTACAAGCACAAATCTATTTACGGTTTACATTCATTATAAATAATTCACAGTATTCACCAGTTGCTCCCGATCCTTAATTATCTCTTAAAGACTCAGGTTTTTCCTACATATTTTATCGGGAAATTTCTATAAAGTCAGTTGAATCCATTGCAATACAGATTGTCGGCCATCTCCATAACTTTTTGAAGAGTCATATAAAAACAGAGGTGTATTATGAATTCAGAAGTTTGGCAAATAAAAATAAAACTTGATGTTCCCCAAGAGGTCATAGAATATTTTCAGCTCGAACAGCAGTGGGAAAATGAGGGAGGGGCCATAACCAAGAATGAGAAAGCCGAGATCGAGCATGATATAAAAGAACCCCTTAAACCCGGAATGTGTTATTACGTGATGGATGGCCGTTTTGAGGTTCAAGACAACAATCTTCTTTACGTAGCCGATATACATCCTGATTATAAAGGCTGATTTACAAACCCGGTGCACATTTAGAAATACAGCCCATGTTCGAAAAACTATTCCAGCGGCTGAGACCTGCACTTTCTTTCACGAAGAAACATGCCGGTTTTGTAGTGATTGGCAGCTTTATTCTGTCTTTGATCGGGCTGGGCCTTGCCCGGCAACTCAGTATCGATTCCGATTTTTCAAAACTCATTCCAGAATCCTACCCCAGTGTACAGGCTCTTGAAAAATTAAAAGAGCAGGTTGGCACGATTAATGAAGTTGCCGTTGTGATTGAAAGTAATTCGTTTGCAACAAATAAAGAGTTTGCCGAACGCCTGATTCCTGAAGCTATGAACCTGCGAAATCGTTTGGATGGCGAACCCTATTTCAACAGGGTAGAGTACCGAAAAGAGATCTCATTCCTGAAACAGAACGCCCTCTATTTCGCTACGGATGAGGAGCTGACAACCCTCGAAGAGTTCCTGGATGATAAAATTGAGGAAGCCCGCCTCGAAGCAAATCCCTTCTATTTTGATTTGGATGGTGAGGAAAGTGAGAACTCCGCCGATTCACTCGGCCAGGTTCTTGAAGACACATACAATGACCTGGTTGGAGATGAATATCTCATTTCACCGGATTCCCTTACGATGGCTTTGAAATTTTTCCCGGCCGGTTCACAAACCGATATTCAATATATCGAAGAGTTATACAGCGACCTGGAATCTCTGACAGACAGCCTGACCGCTGCTGCAGGCTTTCCGGAAATTAAGATCACTCTTGCCGGCCGTCTTATCAGAACCCTCATCGAGCTCAATAGTATATACAGTGATGTGCAGAATTCATTTACGGCGGGTGTCATTATGCTTTTGTTGATGGTAACCGCCTATTTCTTTTACAAAAACTATATGGCGCGTACCGGCGGCCGGCGGTCCTATCGAGTGGTCTTTTCAGAAATCATGAGGATACCCGTTACCGCTTTGATCATGTCCGTCCCCTTGGTATTCAGCCTTTGCTGGACGTTTGGAATCACATGGTTACTGTTTGATACACTGAACATTATGACCTCAACCCTTTTTCTCTTACTCTTTGGGATGGGTATCGACTTTGGAATCCACTTCTATGCCCGTTATGTCGAAGAGAGAGGCGAGGGGCATGCAGTTCTCGATGCAATTGATACCACTTTCATGACAACCGGACAGGCCATTACCGCTGTGGGCATCACCACCTCGGCTGCCTTTTTTATTCTGATGCTGGCAGATTTTAAAGGGTTCAGTGAATTTGGTTTCATCGCCGGGCTGGGAATCCTGTTTGCCATTATTGCAATGATATTTGTAATGGCTGCTTTCATTATTCTGCTTGAGCGATTTGGCATTTTAAAAACAGAGTCCAAAAGCGTTCAAAAAAAATCTCATTCCAACGAGATCAAATCGCCCAACACAATCGGGAAATCAATTCTTGCCACTGCTGTGCTATTGATTTCAGGAGGCCTCACTTTCCTTTCGATATGGTATTCCGGGCGGATCTCTTTTGAATACGATTTTGGAAATCTTGAACCTCATTATGAAACCTACAGCGCCCTTCAGAGAGAGGTGAGGAAAGTGTACAGCGATAAAAAAACCCGAAATGCAGCTTATGTAATTGCAAATAGCCCTGATGATGCCGTTCAGGTTCGCGCTGTTCTGTCCGAAAGAATCGATTCCGATACCCTCTCCCCAACCATCCGATCCGTTGAAACTCTCCAGGATCGTTTCCCTTTTACAAAGGCTGAACAGCAGAAAAAACTGGATCGCATTGCCGGAATTCGTGAGCAACTCAATGATCCTTTTATTCGAACTGACAGGTCGGATCAGCTTGAAATGCTCAGAGAAGCGGCTTCTACCGATACACCGGTTAAGCTCAAAGAGGTTCCCGGATTTTTGCTGGACCCGTTCACAGCAAACGACGGCACCATTGGAAACCTGGTAATTATCTATCCCTCAGTAGGGTTATCTGACGGGCGAAATTCTATGGAATTTGCAGACGACCTCTCCGAAATACGTATTCTAAACGGGCAGGTTTATACGGCTGCCTCAACCTCTATTGTAGCATCCGATATGCTCCGCCTGATGCTGGATGAAGCGCCTGTAATGGTCGCTCTCACACTTACGTTTATTATTTTCATCAAACTGGTGATTTTTCAAAGTTTTAAATGGATGGGACTCGCACTTCTGCCATTAGTTGTCAGTTTTTTATGGTTGTTTGGTTTGATGGAGATAACAGCCTGGAAAATTAATTTCTACAATATCGTGGTGCTTCCGACCATACTCGGTATAGGTGATGACAGCGGCATTCACATGATTCATCGATATATCGAAGAGGGGAAAGGCTCCATCTATAAGGTGGTTCGGTCTACCGGGGAGCATATCACCGTCAGTGCATTCACCACTATGCTTGGATTTGCAGGACTTTTGTTTTCCTCTCATCCCGGCATGAGATCGATCGGCGAGCTGGCTGTGGCGGGTATCGGTTTGATGTTATTCAACTCCCTTATTTTACTGCCTTCTCTTCTTTATGTGATAGAGCACTGGAGAACAAGGTCCGGTACATAGATATCCCCGTCAAATTTTGTTGATCTGTCCAATCAAGAAATTCTTACAACCATTTTGTATCAATACCTACATCAAGAGAATTTTCAAGAAGTTATGTTACAATTGAATGGTTCTTAGAGAGCACAATGAAAAGTTGCACTACGGAGCAGGTTATCAGGTATCAGGAAAAACCCGCTGATCCTCTTCGGACTTCTTCTAAAAAAGAATCCGGAGGTTGTGCTCCGGTTAAATATTCGTTTTTTAGTTTGCTTTAACATCATAGAGGTTGAGTGAAAAAGTGGCTTTATAACCTTCTTGAATTTCTGCCTCTCAATTCTTTGAGAAAAGAGATCTTGGAGAATGTAAGCCAAATTAAGAGAGAGAAAAATGGCCTGCTAAGATTTATTTGCAGGCCTTTTTTATAAATCAGCAACACAAATTTCATAACCACCATGAAAACTATACGAAATTTACGCGATCTTTTGATAGAGCAGCTTCAAGATCTATTTGATGGGAATTTACGTCAGCTAAAGTTCCTGGAGCGAATCGGCGACAAACCGGATTCCACCGACTTACAGGCCAACATTGCAGAATATACACGTGAAACTACCCGCCAACACAACCGGCTGGAGAAAGTTTTCGTCCTGTTGAATGAAGAGAAACACAACGGTCCCTGCAATGGAATTAAGGCGATGATACTCGAAACGAACAGACTGATCAACAGCTGCTACAATAAAGCTATTGCAGATGCCGCATTGATTACAGCCATTCAACATATCAATCATTACGAAATTGCCGGCTATGGCACGGCCGTAGCCTACGCAAAAGTGTTGGAGCTGCACGATGTGGCTGAAATTCTTCTCGACTCACTGCGGGAATGCAAACTGGCTGACAGCGAACTGTCAAAGATTGCCATCGAGGAGATCAACCGCGATGCAAAACAACCAGAAGCAGTACTCAAGGTTAGTGAGTCCTAATTGGGTGAGATCGCTCAGGCTTGAATCGTAACGTATCTGCGATGTGAATAAAATGTGTCAAATTCTTCTCGAAAGGAGCGCAGGGGAGATGATATTCCAAAGGTAAATATATCCAAAGAGTGCCCCCTTCGAGAATTTCTGAGAAAATACACAATCAAAGATATTTTCCATTTGTTTTTTACCACGAAGTCACGATGACACACCTGTGTACAGAAGCACTTCTGTGCGCAGGCACAAAGGTGAACGAAGATCAATAAAACGGAAGAGTTAGCTTGGTGGTTTCTTCAGCTCATTCTATGATCTCTTTTTCCCTGGACTGAATAGCTTCAAAACCCGCAATGATATCCAACAATTCCTCTGTAATGGCTGATTGTCTTTCGGTTGAATAGGATTGTTTCAGCTGTTCAAGACGTTCATCAATTTTTTGTTCGGCACGCTGCATTGCCGATAAGCGGCTGCTATATTCTGCCGCTAATGATTCAGCTACTGCACGATACAATGACACAAACAGGTACTGTCTCAATAGTTTCTGAAAAAGAACACCGGAATCGATTTTAAATTGAGGGAGTTTATTGGTAGGCCATTTTTTCTCTTTGATGCGATTCATCCAGGCTGTTTTGGGAGGCAGTAAATTTTGAGATATCGGGACAAATCCTCTTTTTTGCACGGGTTGGTTATGAAAAACTCTTACAGTTTGAATATTCAACTCCATCTGCCATTGTTCTATTCCCGATATAAGTTCAAGTACCAACCCAATAATTCCACTTACTGAACCCGGCATTTCAAATTTTTTGTCGATTGTAAAACCATCCTTCATCAACAGATCGCCCAAACGTTCACCAGAAGTGTAGATTTGAACCCGGGAATTCGCTTCCTCCGTCTTCTTTTGATGAATAAAGTCAGCAATTACGTTATCGAATGAACCACAAAGAGCCTGGCCAGAACCTAAAATCAGCCAACCCTCTTTTTCGGTCTCTGTTGAAAACAGGGGTGCAGGGGTTTCTTCAAACGCTTTTTTTAAAATAACCTGCATACCCATTTCAATGGTGTCAAAATATTCACGCAGTGATTCAACCGCATCCTCAAACTGATAGATCTCAACGGAAGACATAATCTTCATCGTGTGAACCACAGATCTAAGATCTTCTGCATTATTTAGTTTTCGTTGTAGCTGCTCTAATCGTTGCATCACTTTTCACTTACAGTATTTATGGCTGATTCAGCTAATTCCAGCAACTTCTCTTTGTCATCTTCTTCCAAACTGCTGTGCCAGTCAATTTTCTCAATCAGATCTGAGTTCTCTTTCACCTTCATCAAAATTCTCTTTTCTGCATCTTCAATGTCTGCGGGGAGAATTCCGTCCAGCAACCCGTTTGTCTCTGCCAATAGAATGATAATCTGTTCTTCCGCACTTAACGGTTCAAACTGTGGCTGCTTTAAAACTTCACGAATACGTCTTCCGCGATCGATGGTAGCCTGTGTCTCCTCATCAAGCCGAGAACTAAACCGGGAAAAACTCTCAAGCTCCTCAAATTGGGCATAAGAAAGTCGCAGTTTTTTGGTAACCGATCGATAGGAAGGCAATTGCGCCGCACTGCCCACTCTTGATACTGATTTACCCGAATCAATGGCCGGAAGAATATCTTTCCTGAACAGCTCCTGCGATAGATATAGCTGTCCATCGGTGATTGAAATCAGGTTGGTTGGAATGAAGGCTGAAATGTTTTGCGCTTGTGTTTCTATGATTGGCAATGCAGTAAGTGAACCGCCTCCGTATTCAAGTTTCAGTCGGGTAGAACGCTCCAGGAGCCGCGAGTGGATATAGAAGATGTCGCCCGGATAGGCTTCCCGACCCGGCGGCCGACGCAGCAACAAAGCCAACTCACGATAAGCCCGCGCATGCCAGGTCAGATCATCATAAACGATCAATACATCGTGTCCACGCTCCATAAAAAATTCGGCTATGCTTGTAGCAGCATATGGAGCAATGAATTGCAATCCAACAGGATCTTCACTGCTTGCAGAAACCACAATGGTATAGTCCATCGCATTATATTTTCGAAGGTCTGCAATGACCCTTGCAATGGAGGCTTTCTGCTTCCCAATTGCACAGTAGATGCAAATAACATTCTTATCTGATTGATTGATAATTGTATCTACGGCAATAGCTGTTTTACCGGTTTGGCGGTCTCCTAATATTAACTCCCGCTGCCCTCGGCCAATCGGGAAAAGCGCATCAATAATTTTGATTCCTGTTTGCAGAGGAACCTCCACCTGAACCCTGTGCATAATGGGCGGTGCCGGTCTTTCAACGGGGTATCTCTCGCTCGAAGGAACGGGCTTTTTACCATCCAGCGACCGTCCTAACGGATCCAAAACCCGGCCCAACATCTGCTCATCCACCGGAACACTCAACACCGAATGAGTTCGGTAGACTTCATCTCCCGCTTCAATATTTTTCTCTTCATCCAGGAGAATTACGCCCACTTCATGTTCATCGAGGTTATAAATAAGCCCCGGCTCACCTCCCTCAAAAAATACAAGTTCATCCGTACCGACGTTTGGAACTCCGTCTACTCTCGCAAAACCCTCCCCCACAGATTTCACTATGCCGAACTCCCGGAGTTGAAAGCCCGGCCGTTTCTCCCTGAGCCTGTCTAATACGTTCAGAACATCTTCGGCCAATGTATGTAGTGATGCATCTTTCATTTTGGACTCATTCACTCTTGCTTTGAATTGTCTTATTCAGAAGACTGTCCACTTCTGATCTCAATTCGTTTAGATACATTTTCATATTCCATCCCAGCTTCCAACCGTTCGATTGAAGTTCAATACCGAAACCCAAATCAGAATCTGTTGTATATTTATATGTGGTTTGATCCGAGAACATTCCCTGAATCACTGAATCAATTTTTTGCCGGTCTTTCTTTTCAAGTGGAAAGGATGAAACGATTTCGATCTCTTTTTCTGACCGAATCTTCTCCACTTGTGTTTTGCCCGCTTCATCTTTTGTTTTGATCTTTTCCAGGAATCGTTGAATAGTCTGCTGCTCGAGGTCACTGTCAGAAAGATCTATCACAATCTTTTCGACGATGGAAAGTATTTTTTGAACGGACTGACGCTCAAGGGCCTCCATCAACAACCTCTTCTCCGACTCAAGCGCTTTCATCCATTTCGCGTGAATGGCATCTACTTCGTTTCGGGCGGTCTGCAGCAGCTCTTTCCTGAATGATTCGGTTTCTCTTTTTGCCTCTTCAAGCCATTTCTCTTTTTGTTCCTCCAGTTGATCCATCTTTTCCTGGTACTCTTTAGACATCTCTTCGGCATGAACCAATTTCTGGCGGGCTTCTTCCAAACGAGATAACACCTCCTCCTCTCTGTTCTTCATCACATTTTGAAGAGGTGTATACAGAAAACGTTTCAACAGCCAGATCAAAATCAGGAAGTTGACAATCTGTGCTGTAAATGTGAACCAGTTAATTTCCATATCAAACCTGGATTACATAATTCCAAAATGGGTTTGCAAAAATCAGGATCAGGGCAACTACAAAACAGTAGATTGCTGTCGATTCAACCATTGCAAGACCAACAAAAAGCGTCCGTGTGATAGTTGGAATCTCATCCGGTTGCTGGGCAATAGCCAATAATGCCTGGGCAAGTGCCTTTCCTTCACCAATTGCCGGTGCAATGGAACCTACGGCTATGGTTACTCCTGCTGTTATAATGGATACCATTCCAATAATGCTGATACTTTCCATAATTCATTTGCTTTGAGGGTTAATAATTTCTGTTGAATCTGTTTCTTCAGTATTGTGAATTCTGGATGCTGATGCGATATAAACCAGCGCTAAAATGGCAAATACATAGGCTTGAATGACGCCGATCAGCAATCCAAATGCCTGCATCACAACAGGGAAGAAAAGTGGACTTAAACTGAGTAAGATTGCCACGATCAAGCTCCCACTCATAATATTTCCAAACAACCGGACGGCCAGTGCTAATGTACGGGAAAGCTCACCAATGATATTGAAAGGTAACATCAACGGTGTGGGTTTTACATAATTATGGAAGTAACTTTTTACTCCCCTCGAGGTTATCCCAAAAATGGGAACAGCTACGAAAACAGATATCGCCAATGCCGCTGTTGTAGAAAGAGAAGCTGTTGGGGAATACACTCCCGGAATAACACTGATCAAATTTGATACCAGTATGAACAGAAAGAGAGTACCAATGAACGGCAAATACCGGTCTGTTTTTTCCTGTGTGGTTTCTTCAATCTGTTTTTGAATAACCACTACAAGCGATTCTATCAAGGCTTGTTTCCGGGAGATTCCCGTTCCCTCTGTCAAATCCCTGCTTACAAACCACGAAACGGATACAAGAACCACCATTACCGCCCACGAATAAACAAGAGTGGCGTTAAGCTTTATGAATTCCCATTCCCAGTATACTATTTGGTCGATATTAATTTCCATATTCTTCTTTTGTTTGAAATGAAGAAGGCGTACCGATTTTATGCACTATAACCTGCCTAGTAATAATGAAAGCCAATAAAGCCAATAATGCGGGTATCCAGCCAAGCATCAGAATGAAATAGAAACCGATGAGAGTAATCGTTACTCGGGCCAAAAAACTTAAGATCAGTACCAGGTAGTAGTGCTTGTTTAAATTTGTGATTTTTTGAACCGTAACCCATAAGCCAAAAAAATAGATTACGCTTAGCAGAGCACCCCCGAATATTACCAGTATATAGATCCACCAGTTAATGCTTTCTTCCATCTGCAACCTCCCTTTTGTTTAATATGTTTTTTAATAAAAGCGGAACGATGATGACCGACAGGGTGGATATCACAACGGCATATGTAAACATCTTTGCAGTTACAGCCCACTCTCCCAAATCCAGACCGCGTTTCATAATGATCAAGAAAATTTCTGCCCTCGGTATCATGCTCAGCCCAATCACAGTAGAATAACTGAGGCCGAGACTTACCCATGTTCCAAGACCGGCTCCTAAAAATTTCCCGATGAATGCAGCCGCTATCAATAAAAGAAGTGATATCTCAATTGAAAAAAGTGCCGATAGATCCACATTCATGCCAATATTGATGAAGAAGAACGGTACAAACAGTGCATACAGTGCTTCAAATGATGAATCCATTTTTATTTTTGAAGGGTTACTGCTGAGCAATACTCCGATCAGAAAAGCCCCGATCGCAAACGAAAATCCTAATAGGGTAGAGATCGCCGCAGCCATCAAACCAATTCCAACAACAACCATGATCATACTTTTCCCTCCGTGCAACCTGTTCAGGTTTTCGATTAGCTTCTCTCCCAGGTATCTCGAAAACAGAATGCACATCAGTCCAACCAAGGTAAGCTTGATCAGGAAAACTCCAATGGTTATAAGTATTTCATAGCCTGACAAACCAACTGTTTCACCCTGAAAAACAGGAGCAATTGAAAAGAGAATACCCATCAGCAAAATGCCGGAGATATCATCCATCTCTGCAACATCCAGTAGCGTTTGACCTGTGTCTGACTTTATGGCTCCCATCTCATCCCAAACATTTGCAGAAATACCTACACTTGTAGCCGTAAATGCGGTAGCTACAAACAGGCTGGGAATTATTTCCCAACCGATAAGATAATAGGCGGTTAAAAATCCAACAGCTCCACTAATTAGAACATCTCCAACCCAAATAATAGATGCTTTTGGTAACAGCTCAATCAAGCGCGAAAGTTTACTTTCCAATCCGATTTTAAGGAGCAATGCGATAATTCCAAGATCCGCCAAAAACTCAATGATCTCAATCCCCTCTTGATTCAAAAAGGCCAGTTTGTTGTTAAGGTATTTTGCGATTATTCCCAAAGCAAAGTATCCAAGAAGTGCCGGCAGCCCGATTCGGTCGAACCCGTATTTGATGAAGATGGAGATCACAATGATCAAGCCAACAAAGAGGATATATGTGGCAATAATGCTTTCCATTTATCTACCCGCTTTTACTTTCGTTCTTTACCCAATACCATGCATTCATGCATCCGATAAAAATTCCGAGAACTAACATCATCAATGTCCATGAATAGGGACTCTTATAGGTACTGTCGATCCATATGCCCAACACCAGGAAAAGCAGAGTTGGGATACTGACGGACCATCCTACCAATCCGAACATCCCCAACCCATACCACAGGCCTTTATGTTTCTCATTTCGAGCCTTGATTTTTCTCGTCGACTTCTCCTGGATTTTTTCCGCAAATTCTTCCGATTTCTGATGGTTTTCCTGTTCCGACATCACAGCTCTCTTTCGCTATTTATTGATTTCAATAAAGTGCAGCAGCAGTTCTGCTTCCATACTTTTCATTGCAAACTCCGTGGCTTTATTCAACTCCTCTGATTTGTAAAACACGTCTCTTACCGTTTTGTCCAACTCAGCCAGTTTAGTGGCTGCAATTGCGTTCAGCACCGATACCATCACATCTTGTCCGCATTTCACGAGTATGCCTTCGTCAATCGCCATGTAGTATTCTTTTACATCCGATTCATACACCAGTATTCCCGGTTTCAGGGCACTCACAAAGTCAATATGACGGGGTTTCAGGCAAAAAGCCCCATCCAATCCCTCGGCAATCACTTTGTCAACCTCTTGATCGAGGATTATTTTTTCCGGCTTGATAATCTTCAGATGGATTTTTTCCGCAAATTCTTCCGATTTCTGATGGTTTTCCT
>Ga0102931_1000491_pt1 | contig 19102 bp, 18 predicted proteins | sample SalPonR1_C_D1_MG_FD_79282 | JGI IMG/M metagenome (GOLD analysis project Ga0102931, IMG submission 79282) | Salt pond soil microbial communities from South San Francisco under conditions of wetland restoration - Salt Pond MetaG R1_C_D1_MG | ecosystem: Environmental > Aquatic > Marine > Intertidal... | reverse complement strand
CCGCGCCGGGCATCGCCTTCGCGATCCGCCAGTTCAGATGGCTCGCCAACAGGCCAGACGGCGAGAGACACACCGCCCAGCCCGGCCACCACTGCGATGGCCAGAAATGCAATCAATAAACGTCGCATGATCAGTCGTCGTCTTTGCGATAACGGTCATGGCAGGCCAAACAGGTCTGTGTCAGCATCATGAAGGCCCCGTCGGCGGGCATCTGACCTATCTGATCGGCGGTCATGCCATTGGGAAACCCGCCGTTCCCCACCATCATGCCGCCGCCCATCATGCCGGATTGTCCGTCCATCATGCCCGAGGTATCCCCCATCATATGACCATCGCCATGCAGCCCGTTATCTGCCGCGATGGCAAGCCCGCTCGCGGCCACCTCAAGCTGCTCGGCGAGCCTCGCGAACCGCTCCCATTCCTCCCAGGTGCGTGGCAGCACCTCTGAGGGATGGTCGGTCGAGCCTTCGGGGAATTTGACGGTCATGGCCTCGCCCGCCTCTTGGGCAATGGCCTGCGCAGCCTCGCGTATAGTGGCGGCGTCATAGACCGCCTCGCCCGACATCATCGGTTTGATCCGTTTGATAGCCTCGCCCATTGATTTCATTGCATCCATGCGCTCTTTGACCACACCGGTCGCCCCCGAATGCGCGAATGCCGCTAAGGAAAGACCGACGATAGCGGCCCCTCCCAGTATCATTTTACTGAATGTCATTTCTGGTCTTCCTTGATCCGATAGAGTTCACCCCGCAGGGCAGATGACTATCGATCAAGAGCGCGGCGGGGGCGGATCGGTTGCCGAAGGGATGGATACATGCCGAGCCACAGCGAAACTGCGCTTCAATGTGGTGAGAGGCCTGTTCAAGGGTCCTGTGGTGGAGCTGAACTCCATGAACTGCAAGACACAGGTCCCAGTCTTGTGACAGCATGGCTCGACCGCTTGACGGTCTGGGCCCGAGGCATGCGTCTCAGACACCGCGACAAAATCGTGCATGCCATGTGGATGCGCGAACGCAGGCGCGGTTGTTGCGGCGAGAAGCACAACAAGCGCGACTGAGAGGCACCCGGCCAAAAGGAGCATGCGGTATCCAGCACCTGACATGTCGACGACCATGCGTGGTCATGTCTCACGTTGTCAATATCAAGGCTCTCGCGAGTGACGGCCCGGTGAGCACCACCTCCAGAGCTCCGAGGCCGCTGCGGGTACATCGTGACTTGCCCGCAGTGTCGGACGAATGAGGCTTCAGCTTGCATCCGCCACGGCAAATACCTCCCAGATCAAGAGCGGCCATTCGTTGCAAGAAACACCGGCTACTGCTCTGGGCCGGTTGTGTCGTTCTGTCAGGCGCGTTGGCCGGTGCTTTGCAAACTCCGCTATCTGCGCACTGGGGACGGCAACCACACAAGGCTTAAGGATAACCTTAAACACGTTCTTATGTCTGAAAACACGTGCCTATGTCTGAGATAGAAATCGGCCCCGATGGTGGTCGCCGTCGGCGCTGGTCAGTGATGGAAAAGCTATATTGCTATGATATCGTCTTGGAGGCTTTGACTGCCCCCAAAAGGTGCCGGCACCTCAACCCAGGTCTGACATTTCAGTCGCATTTTCGGAGTGTTTGCAGGGCGTCTACTGCCAGCGATCAAGGCCGCGATGGCGAGCCCTGTTCATGTGAGCACCGGCCGATCCTGCACCGGGAGGTCGCCATCGTGATGGGGTGCTCCCTGTGTTTGACCGCATCACTCAGGGCATGTGCGCGGTCTTGAATGACCTTGCTGCCAAGAGGATGTAACATCCATATGCGGATGAAATCGTCGCCAAGGCAAAGACCGGGGCATAGCCCAGGGCGGTTGACGCGAGAGCCGCAAAAACAGCAGGGGCCAAGGCCCCGCCCGCGAAAACCGCCAACATGCCAGCCGCGGTTGCGGCGCTGACCGCTTCGGGCCGGGCCATGCGTGCCATCTCGGCCAGGAAAAGGCCATTCCAACTGAAGACTGCAGTCATGATGATTACTGTCGCCGCCACCGCCACGGACGTTGATGGCGAACCCACAAGCACCATGGCTGCAAGCGCCATTACCGCCCCGGTCATGGCCAGAACCACACGCGCCGAAGCCCGGTCCGCGACCACGCCCAGCCCGATCCGTGTCGCGACTGCAAGCGCCATCGATGCGCTGAGCGCGATGCCTGCCGATTGTAGCGTAAGGCCCTGAAACTTTGAGAGATATGTGACGATGAGCGCCGACAGTCCGAATTGCACCGAAGCGTAAGACCCCGCGACCAAGGCCATGGAGCGAATCTGCGGATCGGAGCGCAGCAGGGCGATGACACGAGGCGGAGAGGCGGCGCCCGGCCCCGAAACGATATCGAGACGCGACCGGATGGGGGCGCAGGCCAGCGCCACGGCGAGAGCAAGCGCTGCCAGTATGCCTGCGGCAAAGGTCCAGCCAGCGATCCCCGACAGCCAAGGCAATCCAAGTCCGGCGATCATTCCACCAAGCGGCACCGATGTCTGCTTGATCGAGAACACCAGGTTGCGGTTTCGGTTCGTCACAAGCCTCGAAAGCAATGCGCCGCTGGCCGTGTTTCCTTGGGCATATGCCGTCCCCAGAAAGGCCGCGGACAGGATCAGACCTGCGACCCCACCAAAAACAATCGCCACCAATCCCAAAGCCGATAGCAAAAGTGTGGCCTGACTGACACGGATCGGCCCATAGCGGGACACCAATTTCGGTGAGCTCGACGTAAACACAAACGCCGTGGCAAAGACCGCAGCCGTATGAAAGCCAAGAATTTCTGCCTGTACCCCCAGGCCGGGAGCGATAGCGGTCGCCAGCACCGGAATCGAAAGCGTCGTGGCGACGACGAGCGCCTGAGAGGCAACCAAGGACGCGAGGGCCGCTATTAGCATGTCGCTATCATGCGACCGGATGGGGCCGAATGAACACCTGACCCGCGTCCTCGCGCACGGCGTAGCGGGTCAAGGGCAGTTCGGCCGGTCCCAGCATTTCGCCAGATTCGACGTCCCATTGCCAAAAATGCACCGGGCAGGTCAGCACCGATCCGATGAGCGAGCCCTCGGCCAGTGGCGTATCCTGATGCGGGCAATCGCCGCACACGGCGATAACCTTGCCATTCACACCCAGCAAGAGCACAAAATCCCCGTTCGGAAGCTCAACCTCCAGCTTGTCACCATCTGAAATTTCGCTTCGGGCGCAGGCAGGCACCCAATCCTGCTCAACCAAATCTGTCATATCGAATATCCTCTGCGGCGACGTCGAGTACGGTAAGCAGGTGTTGCAGGGAGGCATCCACCATCGCAGGTGGCCCGGCGACAAAATAGACTGGCGGTACATCGCCGTGCTTGGCCTGTTCGACAATCGGAGCCGCGATCTCGTGCGCAAGCCCTTGGGTGAAAATCAGGTTGGCATGGGCCTGCTGCAATAAGATCGGGGCTGGTGCGTCGGAAAAAGCGACGGTGACCCGCAAGGACCCATTCATCCGAGACACCGCGGCATCCAACCTGTCCAGCAGATAGGCGCTGTCTGGGTCGCGTAGCCCGAAAACGATATCAGATGTTCCGACGTTGATTGGTCCCTCCATTTCGGCGCGGGCCAGAATGGCCAACATCCCGGCGATCCCCGACCCACCCGCAATAGCGACGAAGGGCCGACCTTCGTCCGGGTCGAATATGGCCTGTCCCAAAGGCGCGATGAGTTCGACATCCAGTTCATCAGTTGTATCGAAGACGATTGCGCTTGCCCCGCCTCCTGGCGCCCGGCGCAAGAGGAAATCGAGACGCGCCGCACCTGGCGTGTAGTCGATCATGGACCATGCCCGAGGGCCGGGCAGGGCGGGCAACCCGACAAGGGCGAACTGCCCGGCCTCGTAGGCAAGCGGGCGCTCGAGGATGCAGCGGAAAAGGGCCACGTCATCCGTGAGGGTTTCTTGCAAAGTCAAGCGGCCCTTCAGGCGTTCACATGCCGGGCGCAGCGGCGGCGAAAAGGCCGCGCGAAGCGACAGGGAAACATCGTTTACTGCGGCCGACTGGCAAAGCAGCACTTCGCCACGCCGACGACAGGACCGTCGACCCGGGGCGTCCGGCCAGAGGTCGGCAATCTCCCCTGTTTCAAGCTTTGCCTTGCACATGCCGCAGGTTCCGGTGCCGCATTCATGCGGCAGCCCAACCCCGGCCAGCAACCCGGCATGCAAGATGCGCATTTTGTCAGGGGCGTCGAAGCGTTGGCTTTTGCCTGTTCGGTCGGTGACAACAATCTGGTTCATGCGGACACATAGACCCGACCATCGTGTTCTCTGGTCTCATAGAGTCTCAGTTTCATTGCCTGCGCCTTGGGCGCCGGAACGGCAGGATCGCCGGTGCGCAGATCAAATTCGAACCCGTGCCAAGGGCAACGCAGAACCTCGTTTTCGCGGGTCATTTCGATCTTGCCGTATTCCGGTCCCTGCGCCATGCCCGTGATGCATCCGAATTGGAGGTTTGCGCCCATATGCGGGCAACGGCCAGAGACTGCGCGCAAAGTGCCGCACGGCAGACGCGTCACGATGATCGTGGAGCGACCCAGGCGCACCGGAGTCATCTGGCCTGTGCGGATGTCGTCGGAAGCAGCGATTTCGTGTTCTTTCGCCATGTCAATTACTCTGCTGCGGTTGCGCGGTTATGTTGATCGGGAATATCGAAGCCATAGAGGTCGGCTGCGTTTTTCCACAGGATTTTCTGACGAAGACCGTCCGGCAGGCTACGCGGGATGGCAGCATCAGGATCGTCAAAATCGAAGTGCGGATAATCCGTTGCAAAAACCAGCAGATCCTCGGTTCCGATCAGATCAATGACCTTGAGCAATTGATCGGTTGTCATGTCCTCGGACGGCTGGGTGGCCAGTTTCAGGCGCTCATGGGCATGTTGGCTGGGCAGCTTCTTGATCCATGGCACCTCGACGCGGCCCTGCCGGTATTCACGGTCCATCCGCCAAAGGGTGTGCGGCAGCCAAGAAAAGCCACCCTCGAGAATGATGAAGCGCAATTTTTCGAACTCATCGAAAACACCGTTCAGGATCAGGCTTATAACCTGTCCTTGAATTGCCAGGGGAATGAGGGAATGACGTTCGATGTAATGCAGCCCCATACCGTAGGGCCCCTGCGCGAAAACGGTGTGATGAAAGGCGACAACGAGATCGTTACGTTCGGCCGCCGCAAAGATGGGCCGGTAGTAGGGATGTCCATAGGCGATGTCGTCCACGATGGGTAACATGACCTGTATCATTTGCGGATGTGCCGCCATGCGGTCGATCTCGCGCGCGGCGGCGTCGGGGGCGCGGGCATTGACTTGGATCGAGCCGGCAAAGCGTGGATCGAAAGACAGCCATTTTTCGGCAACCATGTCGTTGTAGGCCGACGCCATCGCCGAGGCGAAGTCATACTGCATCTTCAGCCCGGTCGGATAGAAATAGCCTGTCAGCACCGCCTTTGTGACATCGTATTCATCCAGCAGGTCGCGCTTGAGCATCGCAGGGTTCGAGACCGAGGCCGAGCCGTCTTCATTCTGAACATCCGCACGGTTGCCATTGCCCGGGGATGTGTAGGCGAAAGGCTGTGAAAAACCACGCCATGCGCCTTGCGCGAGCCAATCTTTATAAGGCGCTTCAATGTAGGGCACCAGATCTTTGATCCCGGCGAAACCTTCGTGCACGTCAGTATCTATCAAGGGCATTGCGAACTTCTCTTAGTTACCTTTTCTCCTGACGCTACATTAATAAATCGGAACATTACATACCGATTTAAATATTTATTTGCAGATTCGAATACGATGTTCTGGCGAAAACGACGCCGGAAAACACCAGTAATTGCGTGATACCACCCCGTTTTCGACGCCTTCCGGGGCTGTCGGGCTCTTGCCTTGCGCGAACGGTGGTTTGCGTCGACCCCGTTAATCGCGGTCAGACAAGGGATCTGAAAACATAAGTCAGCCCCAGCAACAGCAAGCTGACCATGATGACCCGCCGGAAAGCGGCGTCGCCCAGACGCAATGCCATCCAGCGCCCCAGCCTTAGACCGACTTGCACTGGTAGCATGGCCAACAGGGATGGTAAGAAAAACTCGGGCGTCAGAATGTCGACACGCACGAAGGTGATCAGCAGGACGCAGGAACCGAACAGCCACAACACTCCAACGGTTCCAAGGTACCGTTCCTTGGGGATATTGATCGCCATCAGATACAGGACCAAAGGGGGCCCCAATATCGTGGTCAAAGCCCCTGCCGCGCCGGACACCAGGCCAGCCAATCCACCAAATAGCGGGGCACGCGATGGCGACACGACCATTCGTACTCCGGCAAGTTCTATTGCTGCTGCGGTAATGATCCCGACCCCAAGAATTGCTGAAAGCAGGTTTGCCTCCAGAATGCCGACCAGCGCCCCCCCGACCGCCGTTCCAGCCAAAACGCCCAAGAAAACAGGAATGTGAGGATGAATGTCTTTACGAATGTCGCTGAAACGAACGAAAATCATGAAATTCGTCAGAAAGACGGGCAAGGGAATAAGCGCTAATGCCTGCGAATGGGGCAAGACAAGGCCCAACCCTGCCACCGCAACGATCGGCATGGCAAAGCCGATTGCACCTTTGACAATGCCTGCGGCCAGAAAGGCGAAACCGAAAACGATCCACCCGACGGAATCCCAATCCGGAAGAGACACAAGCTCTGTCATGTCAAACAAAGATCAGCTTGCAACGGGATATGGCATCAACTTGGCCATTTCTTCAGACAGTTCATAGACACTGTCGATGGCCAGATCCGGGCCGAAAGTTATGCCCTTGTTATCGGCGCGCTGTTGCAATTGATCGCGGTGATACCGCAACGTATCTTTTGGAAACGGCATTTTGCCCGGATCGAGAATCCGAAGGTAACCCTTGTCGTCGCGTGCGGGCATAATGAGAGACTGGCAACCGCGGTTCGGCGACCAAGGGACATCCATCACCCCGGCTTCAAACGCGGCAGCTGCGCCCTTGGCAACGTCCCCGTCCCCCATTTCAAGAACTTTATCGAGAATGGTGCGGACCTCTAATTCGATCATCTCCTTTTCCAGCTGGTATTCTGGATGACCCTCGAAGTTGAAATCGCGGGCAAGGTAAATTCCCATTCGGGACATCACCAGCCCTTCGGCGTTGTACTCGGGTGTTGGAATGCCCAGTGCTTCGGAGGTCGATTTGGTGGTCACGTTATGCGCGCCGCCCACTTTTGCAATAAAGCCCCCGTATACCACCATCGCAGACGCCTGAGCGCGGTTTGCGGGCCAAGCGCCCATCCAGTGGAGCGAGCTTACCGGCGTGAACACATCTTTGTGCCCCGCTCGATGCAGATATTCCTGCACCAAATCTTTACATGCGGCGATTGAGGCCGCGTCCTGAATCGGGTGCATGACCTGCGTCAATTCCAGCCCGTAATGCTTTACGCCCTGCTCCGCGGCCAGCAAGGCATCCAGGACCGCAACCATAATGCCGATGGATGGCGTGACGTTGGTGCCGGTCAGAAAGCTTGGTTGACGCCGGTGGAGTTCCACGCCTTTTTCCAGATATAGCGCAGCCAACCGATCAAGATACTGATAATTGCGGATGCCGTCTGCTATTGAAAACTCTTTAGTATACGACGTCGTATAGGCAATTCCGGACCCCAGATACCCGGTCATTCCGCCCGCATATGCGATCTCTCCGGTCATTCGCGGCATCGCGGTGCCGGTCAGTGCAATAATCGGTCTGTTTACCTGATCCACAATCTCACGGATACGGTCAATGCCGTGATTGACCAGCGGAAAGCCATTCAGAAGCGAGCGTCCCTTAGCCTCGGAGGCGGTCAAGCCATCGGCGGCCTGACCAAAGCGTTCGTTGCGTGTGTAGCTGTCCGTGGTCGTGGGTAAGATATCGGCAAGGCCGTCGACCTCGAGTTTCTGAAGAAGATCCTTGTGCATGTCGAGAGTGGCGAATCCCCCGCGCGGCTGGGTCAGACAAGCCCCCGTGGCAACCGCGTGTCGCGAGACATGGGCATGGTGTTTTTCGGGAACCATCGCTTTGTGGTAGGCGACCGCCTCGTCGAGGTCGATATCCCCGCCGAAGGACCAACGCGCGAGATTTTCATCGCGCATCTTGAGAAACTCATCTTTTGGAATTTTGTCTTGAGACAGAGGTCTAATTTCGCTGTCTTGGTCTGTGATGATTGCGCTACCCATTGCTCTGGTCCTTTGAAAGAGATTTTAAACTTTGGCGCCCTAGCGCGAGCGCGACTTCAGGCTCTCTCGCTGCCAGAAGGCCTACCGCGTAGAGAGCGTAGTCCGCGTCCAAAAAGAATTCAGCCGACTTTGGACAAAGCGATTGCGGGCGCACGGCACTCCACAATGCGCCCTCCAACGCGGCGCGGCTACCGGTGCCATGTACAAGCACCCCGCCGGTTCCAATGATGGTCCCAATCTGGGTCAGATCTTTGCCACGCTGAACCGTCGCGGGTCCATGGATGGTCTGGACTATGCTGTGTGTTCCGGCATGCCTCTCGACCGCCACCTCAACCGCTGCCCTTGACAGAGCTTCATCAAATGCGCGCGCCTCGGCGCTATCGGGTAGCCAGTCGACCTCGTCGCGGCAACGGATCAAGAGGCGATCAACATCGCCTGAATCCATTGCCGCCTGCGCTGCGAATTTTTCGGTGCCACCAAATGCGGCCACGACGTCGGACGCTGTATGCCGCATGCCCAAATCGCCCTCGACGGTGCGCTTTGCATAGGGCTCTTCCAACCCCACGAAATGTGCCGAGGATTGCGGGGGCAAGCCATCGCAGATGCTGTGGACATCGGTTGTGGCGCCGCCGATGTCCAACAGCATCAATGGTCCGATACCCGGCGTGCCATCCGTGCCATCGGCCAGAAGCCGGGTGGCGTCCAGAACCGCCGCAGGTGTCGGCATCAACACTTCATCAAATCTGCTTGCGGCGAGGTCGATCCCTTTCGCCCGCACAATGTGGTTGATGAAAATCTCGCGTATGACCTCACGCGCCGGTTCGATGTTGAGCTTGAGATATTCAGGCATCACGTTCTCTGTGATGACGGCGTTCTTACCCGAGTTGCACAAGCTCTGGCGCGCGGCGTCACTGGCACTTCGGTTGCCGGCCAGAACGATCGGGCAATCAAGCTTCGAGGCCGCGAGGCGTGTTGCGTTCTCAAGATATATGGCCTTGTTGCCGCCATCCGTGCCGCCGCACAACAGGATCATGTCGGGGCGCTGTGCCTCGATTTGGGATATATCCAAATCGGTCAACTCGTAGGAGTAATTGCCAATGAGCTTTGCGCCCGCGCCCAAGGCGGCATGCCGTGCTGCTTGTGCGGTAAGCTTGGGCACCAGCCCGATGGTCACCATTCCCAATCCACCAGCAGCACTGGAAGAGGCCAGGGTATGGACAAAATCAGGTAAATTCCCTGTTTGGTGTTCAAGATCCGCAAGCGCCTTGTCGAGACCTATGTTGATGTCGGTGGTCACCGTTGAAGGGCCTTGCCCCGAGCCGATGATCGAGGCTCGGTCCAAGTCGACTGCCCGTAGCTTGGTATAGGTACTCCCGAAGTCGATCAAAAGCGCCGCTCGAACTATTGCCATGCCTCACGCACCCTGTTTTGCATGAGCGCGGCGCGCCGCGATGTCCTGTTCCAGCACGTCGGTCACATCGGAAGGGCGCGTTCCGGGCGGGAAAGCGCGATCAAACCCCATGTCGCGAAACCGGATATGGACATCTTCCCAAGGCTGGTCGCCTACGACCAAGTACCCCCCGATATAAAGCAGGATATCCGACAGCCCCGCCTCGGTACACAAGTCGCGGAAACCGTCACAATCCAATTCGCCTTGACCGTAGAGTGAAGACACGAGAATCGCGTCTGCGTTGGTCTCGATCGCCGCCTCGACAAATTCTGCCGCAGGGGTCAACGCGCCAAGCGAGACCACTCTGAACCCCTCCTGTTCCAGAGCGCGGCTTAGAATGCGGTTGCCAACAATATGCGTATCCGAACCGATCACCCCTGTGACGAGCACGCCTTTGTTCACTTCTGACATTGTACATTCCCTTCCTGAATTGTCAGACTGTTACAGTGGGGCCTAGCCGAAGCCGGTCGAAAGTGACTCGTTGCAATGCGGCTACATCTGGCGCAAGCGAGAGATGAGGATCCACGACGATGGACCCGGCCTCGACCCGCAGAGCGGAGGAAAAGACCTTTTCCGAAGTTTTGAGAAAACCGTTCATCTCTCCGGCGGTCCGGACCAGACGCGCACCGATGCACGCCTCCATCCAGCATCCCGGCTCGGCTGCGACACCGTTCCCAAGCACTGCGGTCATACCAAGACTTTCGATCAACTGCAGCGCCTCTGCGAGACGGTCCAGCGAGCCGAATTTCATCAGTTTGAGCTTTATGAAATCGGCACATCCAAGGTGTCCGGCGCGTTCGATGTCGGCCTCATCGTATATGGACTCATCCAACATCAAAGGCACCTTGGCCACAGGTGCGAGCGCTTGTGCGGCGCTCCAGTCATTCGCCTGACAAGGCTGCTCCATAAGTTCGATATCCTGACACCGCATTTCCCTGAGAAAGGTTCTGGCCTGATCAAGGCTGTAGCCTTGGTTGGCGTCTACGCGGATCCGCGCACGGCCCGCGACGACCCCCTGCAACGCGTCCAATGCGGCAAGATCGTCGTCCAAATCGAACCCGACCTTGAACTTCAGGGTTTGGTAGCCTTTGGCGAGCAGAGCATCCACCTCCGGCCCGAGTGTCTTGCTCGTGCGCCCCTTTAGCGTGGCGAGAAGCGGCATCGACAGCGGCTCGTCGCTTTTCAGCCAATGACTGCCCCCGGCCATTTCCAGCGCGGTGAGAAACGCGGTCGCGGTGAACGGTTTGCTTCGGCTGGCACGCTGCGCGGTTGCCTGGGCCGCTGCAACCGTCTGAGCATGCATATGTGGGGCCAAGCTTTGCGCAGTTATCCATGCGCTTTCGGGGGTCTCGTCTGTGTATCCTTCAAGTACCGTTGCTTCGCCCCAGCCTTCGGCCCCATTGTCCAGAACAACCCGCACCAAGATCGTATCGAAATGCCGTACTGGGCCAAAAGACAGATCATAGGGAACCTTCAACGGGATCTGGGTCAGGAAAATCTCGATTTGGTCTAATCTCAGTGTCATTGTGACTGGCTTTCAGCGGTATCAGTTTGAGGTGGAGACAGCTCCCGCAGGATGTTCAGGGCCAATGTGATACAGGCCGCGATCAGCAGAAGCGCCACGATGGGCCGTTGCATCAAAGCGATGAGGTCGTAGTTGACGATCTGCATGGTCTTAACGAAGGCAGATTCTCCCAGCCCCCCCAAGATGACACCCAGAACGATGCCGGCCACGGAGTACCCCGTGCGACGCAGCAGGAAACCCGCGCCCCCCGCAATCAACATGACCCACACATCCAGAACGGAGTTCCGGCCTGCATAGGCTCCTACTATTGCAATCAGCAGGATGGCCGGCGCCAAGCGGCGGAACGGTATCCTCAAAAGATGCACGACAGTTTTTGTCTGAATCCAGCCAAGTGCAAGAATACAGACATTGGCAAAGAACATTGCCGCAAAAACGATCCAGATCAGATCCGAAGAGGTGATGAATACAAGCGGTCCGACTTCCATGCCGTGGATCTCGAATACCCCCATCATCATCGCTGTGAGGGCTCCACCGGGCAGCCCCAATGCGAGCAGCGGGATCATCGCCGCGCCGGTTGCGGAGTTATTGGCGGTCTCCGAGGCGACGACGCCGCTGATTTCGCCCTTGCCGAACTTGGACTTGTCTTTTGACCAGCGTATCGCCTCGCCGTAGCTCAGGAATGCGGCCAAGGTGGCGCCGATGCCGGGCAAGACACCTGCAAAGAAACCGATGATCACGGACCGGATCACCGTGAAACGCATGCGCCAGAACTCCCAAATGGAGGGAAACTTAACTTCGGCTCTGATCTTGGCGCGTGTCCCGCTGACGATCTGGCCCGCCTGCACGAAAATTTCCGAGATTGCGAAGAAGCCAAGGATCAAGGGCACAAAACCGATCCCCGCCAGCAGGTAATAAGATCCGAATGCGAACCGCGCTTCAGCGCTTTCCGGATCGGTGCCGACGGTAGCGATCAGCATGCCTAAAAAGACAGAAAGGGTGCCCTTCCACAGGGTTTCGGCGCCGACAGAGGCGGCGACACATAGACCGAAAGCAATTAACGCGAAAACCTCTGGAGGGCCAAACGCTGAAACGGCAATGCCGGCAATCAAAGGGGTCGCCGACATCATAAGCACAGCTGAAACAACGCCCCCCAAGGCCGAGCAGATAACAGCGGCACCGATAGCGCGGCTTGCCTCGCCCTTCAGGGTCATCGGATATCCGTCGAATGTGGTTGGTGCGTTTTCTGGCGATCCGGGGATATTGAAGAGAATGGCCGTAATCGCCCCCCCGAAAACACCCGAACAGTAGATCACCGAATAAAGCATGATTGCATGCTCGGCCGTCATTCCTGCGGTGAAGGGCAGGATGACCGCACCCAATGTCAGCATGTTGATGCCCGGAATACTGCCGAAGAGCATCCCCCCCAGCAAACCACCAATGAAAATCAAAAGACCTGTCGGGTCCGTGAAAAGTGCGGTCGCGCCACCGATAAAATTCTCCATGGTTTACAGCCTCAACGCCTGCACCAACCACGAATTCAATTCGTAGAAACCGGGCATGTTTCCGATCGGCAGCGGAACGTAGAATAGGCTGGTGAAAAATAGAATTACCCCGACGCTGATGCCGGCACCGATCAGGAACAGGGGCAGCGCGCGGCGCTCCCCCAAGGCGAATAGTAGCGCCCAGACCAAGAGCGGCGTCGCGACGAAAAAACCAATATGGTTGAGCGAAAAAACAAACACCAGCGGCAAGAGGAAGATCGCAAGGGTCTTCATGCGGCCTCGCGTGTGGGACGCATTGGTCGCTTCATTTACCTCGTGGGCAGCGTCATGCACGGCATGATGGCTTTCGTGCGCGTTCAGGTCCGTCGTATTTTTGGCGATATGTTTCTCATGCCGAGTGCGCACCAAGAACTGTGCGATCGCCGCAAGAAAAATCATCACGCAAACAAAGCGTGGCCAACCGGCGGCCCCGAACCTGTAATTTGAACTCTCTTGTGTCATGCCGAACGTCAGGACAAAGCCGCCAGCCGCCAACACGATCCAGACCATCGTTTCAACGGTCAGTTTGTTATTCTGTAAATATCCCATTCGTCTTCCCAATTGCGCACCATGTATTGAGCGTACGTGTCCGCGGGAGTTCGCAGGCGCGGACACGCACTGATGCTCAATTCAATTTCTGAAAAACCGCTTTGTAAGTCGTGATCGATTCATCAATCAGCGTTTCGGCGTCCGATGGCGATCGGTAGCTTTGGACCACATCCATGAACTTCTTTTTGTTGAATTCCTGGAATGCCTCGGTTTCAAACCCCTGGCGAACCGCCTCGGCCAGCCATGACAAACGCTCTTCTGGCGCATCGCGGTGAGTGAAAAAGCCCCGATAGCGCATCAAAGGGACGAAGTCGGCGCCCAAATCGGCCAAGCTGGGAACATCGGAGAATGCCGCCGGTCGGTCCTGCAAAAGCGTCAAGACAGGTTTCATCTGTCCGCCATCAAGGAAGGGGCGAATATCACCAGGTTGTTCCAAAAGGACATCCACATGCCCGCCTACCAGGGAAGCGTACCGTTCCGAGGGCTTGTCGAACGCCACCACCCTGAAATCGATACCGGCACTTTCTTCCAATAGCTGAAGGTTCACGCCTTCCATCGTGGTCGCGGCGCCGACGTTGGCCAAGGTGACTTGGCCAGGGTTTTCCTGTGCGTAACCGACAAGTTCTTGCCAGTTTGAAAATCGCGTTTCATCCGAGCGCACATAAAGCTGGCTGAATGTCAGCTGCGCGATCCCCAGCGGTTGCCAATCCTTGCCGGGATTCAAATCAAGATCACCGGCAGCATGGGATGCAACCGCCATGTCAAGATGCATGAAGACGGTGTATCCATCGTTTGGGGCCGCCATGAAATCGGGAACTGCGGAAAGGCCGCCGCCACCGGGCTTGTTCACAACCATGACCGAGGCGTCACTGACACTTTCGATAGCCGTGGCCATGGCACGCGCCACTTGGTCAGAGCCTCCACCCGCGCCGAAAGGCACGATCATCGTGATCGGGCGCTCGGGGAATCCGTCTGATGTTTTCGGCATCTCGGCTACTGCAGAGGTGGTGAACAAAGCGGTTGCCGATAAAACAACCAGTTTTGTCTTAAGTGAAATCATTGTTTTTTCCTCCCTTTCATATTCGCCCGCGACGTTCGTTTGTTCGACGTCCCCGCCTTGAGGGTATCCAAAGGCGGACACTGCGATTCGATGCGGTCCGAATACCTAAAGATGACCAAGATCGCCTCAAAACTCAATAAAAATGAATGTATTATTCCATTTTATGAAATTTTGTATTGTGGACATGGCTTTTCCGGCGCGCGGCGCGCATCTTTTCAGTGTGTCGGGGTGGCGTTACTGAACACTTCTGTTGATCGTGTCGTTTGCCAGCAGCGCTGGGCGGTTCGACGGCCTGACCATGAGGATTCCACCAGGCATTTGAACCTGCGCCCAGGTCGACAACCTATAGCCCGATCCTGTCACCCGTGGGCAGGCCAAGGGCTCCGGAAATTGGAATTGCAATGGTGCCAGTCCCACTTTAATCTGCGCTCGTTAGAACGATGAGGGCGACTTTTCAGGTGAAGCAAGAATATGACGAGCCGTAAGTCTTCCAGTGCCATAAAAAAAGCGTTCGCTATTATTGAGCAGTTGATCGAGACCGGTGAGCCACTGGCTCTGAATGATTTTTCTGCGCGCCTTGGGCTGCCAAAATCGTCGATTCACCGAATGTTAACGCAACTAGAGGACGCTGGCATAGTCACGAGGACGGCAAGCGGAAAGACCTACTTGGTTGGTGAAAGGTTTGTACGAATCTCGCTGGACACTATGCGTCAATCGATTCAATCCGGGTCTGCTAGGGATGTTATGCGGCGTCTGGTGGACGACTTGGGCGAGACCTGTAATCTAGGCGTACTCGACGGAAACCAGGTTCTTTATATAGAACGTATTGAATGTGATAAGCCCTTGCGGCTGTTTCTACGCTCGGGTTCTCGGGTGCCACTTCATGCCACTGCAGTTGGCAAGCTGCTGCTCGCCTTCATTCCAGAGGCAAAGCGCGAAATTTTGGTTGATCTTGACTCCGTGGAGCAGTTGACGCCGAACACCCTCAAGGGGTCCAAATTACGCAAAAAATTGGATCAGATCAGAGAGGACAGGGTGTCGGTCAACGTCGAGGAATCGATGTTGGGGTTGGCCGGTGTCGCGGTACCAATCTGTAATCCTCGAGGAGAAGTAATCGCAGGTCTTGCGGTTCACGCGCCCCTGTCGCGCTTTGGAGACACGGAAGTCAACCTCGCGAAAGTCAGGCTGATCGAAGCGGCGCATGAAATAGAAGAGCTTCTTTTTTCTTAACGCGGGAGAGGCAAGATCGAACCGACGGTTCTTATTGCTCGAAATCTCCTGAGCGTGCTTTCAGACAAATTCGAACTCGTCTCAGGAAATGCAGGACCGCTTTCCTTGGTGCCACGCATTTAAGCCCGCAAGGTGGAGATATCGGCCTCTGGCCTGAAAATGATAACCGTGTCTTCGATAACCGCCCGGTTCACAAGAAAATTTCTTGCGTGCGCGTTTATGAAAACAATTCTCAGCCGTGAAATGGCTGTCTTGGCGGTCAGCGGTTTCGCGTGCCAGACCGGGGAAATGGAATGTGCAATGTCGTCCTGATCGATTTTGACAATCGGTATCTTGCCCAACTTCGGTAAGACATGCAGCGGCAGGGGGCTGAGCCATATGCTATCCGATCCATTGTGCTTAAGGCCCTTTTGTGTCCCCCGAATATTTGCCAGGCAAGCTGCTCCAGACGGCCCTCACGGCAACTGGGTTGTTGGCGTTGCAAGCGTCGCTGTTTGATGGGATCGGTATCGGTCTGCACCTGTTGACGCGCCCATTCAGCTTTCTTGCGAGCCTGTGCGAAGCTCATCCGTCCGAAGGATCCGAGTCCCATTTCCCGTTAACGGTTCCATAGCTTGAAGCGAAAAATCCGTTGCGCCCCTAAATCGGCGCGCTTGTGAAGCCAAAGACCTTGTCATCGCAATGCTTGCTCACCGGCAGGGATTTGAGTAGCGCGTCGGTAAATGCATTTGATTTCGCCATGAAAATATCCTTCATATTATATACGTTATGACGTGACACCGTCCGGCTCATTCCGGGATGCCATGACACCTTAAGTGCTCTGAATTTAAGGAAGATTAATTTCCGTGACACTCAGTGAGAACGTATGAAACAACAAGGATTCCCCTATGGCGGGAGTATTTGAGGCAAGATGAAGCCGGGGCTGTCAGGGTCCGGGCGCGCCGCGATAGCGGAAGACGCCGGTGGCGGTGGCGATCAAAGTGCCGGCCTCGTCCTGCACGCTGCCTTCGGCGAAAAAGGTCTTGCGTCCGCCCCCGGTCTTGCGCGCCTGAGCGATCAGGCGCTGGCCGCCAGCCTGCGCGAGGTAGTTGACCGTCATCGAAAGGGTCAGCGCATGTTGGCGCAGCGCCGGGTCGCCGGTATGGCATCCCGCGTATCCCATCGCGGTGTCGAGCAGCGTGGCATGGAGGCCGCCATGCGGCAGGTCCTGACGATTGAGAAGATAGGGCGCAAGCGTCACTTCGACCTGCGCCCAACCCGCCTGCCAGCCGGTCAGCTCGACCCCCAGGTGCCGGGCCATCGGAGTGATCGGCTCGGCGGCGATCGGGTCGAAATCCTTGGTCATCGGGGGTCCTGTCGGTGCGTGTGCGGGATTGCGCGGAAACTGGCATGAAACCGGGGCGGGTGCAATCGCGCCCCGGGGCGGTGTTGGCCCCCGGGGCTTGACCTTGGCGCTTAGAGGCCGCATGTGCATGCCAGCCAAGGGGGATGCCGCCATGAGTTTCGATCGTTCCATCAAGATCGCCCCGTCGATCCTGAGTGCCGATTTCGCCAATTTCGGGCAAGAGATCCAATGCGTCGAGGGCGAGGGCGCCGACTGGATCCATGTTGACGTGATGGACGGGCATTTCGTGCCCAACCTCACCTTTGGCCCGCCGATGTGCGCCGCGATCCGCAAACATGTCACCACGGTGATGGACGTGCATCTGATGATCGCGCCCGTCGATCCCTATATCGAGGCCTTTGCCGAGGCGGGCGCCGATGTGCTGACCGCCCATCTGGAGGCAGGCCCGCATGTTCACCGCACGCTTCAGGCGATCCGCGCCGCGGGGTGCAAGGCGGGGCTGGCTCTCAATCCCGGCACGGGGATCGAGGATGTGGATTACCTGCTCGACATGGTTGATTTGATCTGCGTGATGACGGTCAATCCCGGTTTTGGCGGGCAATCCTTCATCCACAGTCAGGTCGACAAGGTGCTCCGCCTGCGCGAGAAGATCGGTGATCGTCCGATCCATATCGAGATCGACGGCGGGATAACGCCTCAGACCGCGCCGCTCATGGTCGAGGCGGGTGCCGATGTGCTGGTGGCGGGTTCCGCCGTGTTCAAGGGGGGCAGCGTCGCCGACCCCGCGCCCTACGGCGACAATATCCGCGCCATCCGCGCCGCCTGCGCGGCGTAAATCGCGGGATGGGCCAAGTTTGTGCTGGCCTTGGCGCGGGCTGGCGGGGCAAGCTTGGGTCATGATGATCAAGGACCGACTGACCCGCGAAATCGAGGCGCGGCGCGACGATCTTGTGGCGCTGACGCAGGATCTCATCCGGATCCCGACCCGCAACCCGCCGGGCGAAAATTACCGCGAGATCTGTGACTACCTTGACAGGCGGCTTTTGCGCGCGGGCTTTCATACCGAACTGATCCGCGCCAGTGGTGCGATCGGCGACAGCGACAGGCATCCGCGCTGGAACATCGTGGCGCGGCGCGAGGGCGCGCGCCCCGGCGCCTGCGTGCATTTCAATTCCCATATCGACGTGGTCGAGGTCGGTCATGGCTGGACGACCGATCCTTTCGGCGGCGAGGTCCGGGATGGCCGCATTTATGGGCGCGGCGCCTGTGACATGAAGGGGGGGCTGGCGGCCAGTATCATCGCCGCCGAGGCCTTTGTCGCGATCTGCCCCGATTTTGCGGGCGCGATCGAGATCAGCGGCACCGCCGACGAGGAATCAGGCGGCTTCGGTGGGGTCGCCCATCTGGCGGAAAAGGGCTGGTTCAATCCCGAGCGCGTGCAACATGTGATCATCCCCGAGCCGCTCAATAAGGACCGCATCTGCCTTGGTCATCGCGGCGTCTGGTGGGCCGAGATCGAAACGCTTGGTGAGATCGCCCATGGCTCGATGCCCTTTCTGGGCGATTGCGCGGTGCGCCACATGGCTGCAGTGATCGACGCGATGGAGCAGAGCCTGTTCCCGGCGCTGGCGCAAAAGCGCACCGACATGCCCGTCGTGCCCGAGGGCGCGCGCCAGTCGACGCTCAACATCAATTCGATTCATGGCGGGGCGCCCGAACAGGCCGCCGATTACACCGGCCTGCCCAGCCCCTGTGTGCCCGATCGCTGCCGCATGGTGATTGATCGCCGCTTCCTGATCGAAGAGGATATAGGCGCGGTCGAGGCCGAGATTCACGAGTTGCTGGAAACCCTGCGCGCGGGGCGCCCCGGCTTTGACTATGAGATCCGCGAATTGCACCGCGTCCTGCCCAGCATGACCGAAAAGGATGCGCCAGTGGTGGGCGCGGTTGCGCGCGGTGTCGAGCAGGTCTTCGGGCGCGCGGCGGATTACGTGGTCAGCCCCGGCACCTATGACCAGAAACATATCGACCGGATCGGGCGGCTGAAGAACTGCATCGCCTATGGGCCGGGTATTCTGGATCTTGCGCATAAGCCCGATGAATATGTCGGGATCGACGACATGGTGCAATCGGCGCAGGTGATGGGGCTTGCCCTGCACGAGCTGCTG
>Ga0102931_1000488_pt1 | contig 19136 bp, 16 predicted proteins | sample SalPonR1_C_D1_MG_FD_79282 | JGI IMG/M metagenome (GOLD analysis project Ga0102931, IMG submission 79282) | Salt pond soil microbial communities from South San Francisco under conditions of wetland restoration - Salt Pond MetaG R1_C_D1_MG | ecosystem: Environmental > Aquatic > Marine > Intertidal... | reverse complement strand
TCGCTTCCTTCGCACCGTTGCCAGAGCCGTTCATCGTCCCGGCACAGCTACTGCCCGTATCTGCGGCCCTTCCAGCCTGCCCCGGCGCCGAAGTGGTGGCGGATGGCCGAATCCAGCGTGGCGACCAGGAACAGCATTGCCGATAGCGGCAGCGCCATGGACCATCTGATGCCCAGACCAGCGAAGCGCACCTGCGGCACGAACGAGGCCGCCATCATCAGCCATCCGGCGAGGCCGGATAGGGCGAGAACCGGCTCGAACCTCATAAGGCCGAAAAACGTGGCGGCCGGCGGCACGGCGAACGCCAACAGCATCACGGCGGCCACGGAAAGCAGCAATAGCGGCGAATGCCGCAGCTGGGTATAGGCAGTGCGGCGCACGGTCTCGAGGATGGATGCCAAATCGGGGTGCCGCCGCATGCTTTCGACCCCATAGCTGAGCCCCAGCCAGATCTGGCCGCCGACAGCGCGGATCCTGGCTGCCAGCTCGCAGTCGTCGATCAGCGCATCCTTCCAGGCTTCGAAGGCGCCGACCCGTTGCAGCATCTGTCGGCGAACCAGCACGCAGCCGCCAGCCGCCGCTGCGAACGGCCGATCAGCCCGATTGACCCAGGCAAAAGGATACAGCTGCTTGAAGAAATAGACGAACGCCGGCAGCATCAGCTTCTCCGGCCAGCTCGATGCCGGCAGTCTGGCCATGACCGACACCTGGTCGAGTCGCTCGCGCTCGAGCTTTTCCGAAAGCGCCGGAACGATCCCGGCCGTGAGTCGAATGTCGGCGTCGATCAACAGCACCAGCGGCGAATCGATCTTCTCCAACCCCTGCTGCTGGGCCCAGAGCTTTCCCGACCATCCCGCCGGCGCCGGCCGGCCCCGGATTACGTCGACACCCGGGACCGAGGCGGCTATTTCGGCCGTGTCGTCTTCAGACTGATCGTCGACCACGACGACACGCTCGATCCCCGACTGTTCGATGGCAGACACCACCGTATCGCGTATGGTCGCGGCCTCGTTGCGGGCCGGTATGAGAACAGTGACTGCACCGGACGCTTCAGCAGGCCGAATGCCCGACGGAGCAAGCGGTTCGATTCTTTCGCGCGTACTCCATGGACGCCATGGCAGCAGAAGCACGATCAGCCACAGCGCTGCGGCGACCAGCGCGAGGCCGGTCATTGGGGTCAGTCCTGAACCACCTGCAGCGGGATACGCTGGTCGCGCTGGGCCTGGTCGTAGGTCGGGAGATCCGGGGCGTATTCACCCTCGGTCTTCGGCCCGCGCATCCAGGCGCCGAGCGCCTTGACAGGGTGGTTGAACGTATCGACCACGGCCGTGCCTTCATAGCCGCAATGCGCCATGCAATTGTCGCATTTTGGATTGCGGCCCACGCCATACTGGTCCCACGGCGTCTCTTCCATGAGTTCCTTGAAGCTCGACGCATAACCTTCGTCGACCAGCAGATAACACGGCTTCTGCCAGCCGAAGATGTTGTAGGTCGGGTTGGACCACGGCGTGCACTGGTAGGTCTGGTTGCCGGTGATGAAATCCAGGTACAGCGACGAGTGGTTCATCGGCCACTTCGACTTGCGCTGCTTGCCGGCGCGGAAGATGTCGCGCATCAACTCCTTGGATTTGTTGCGGCCGAGAAACACATCCTGGCGCGGCGCGTGTTCATAGGTAAAGCCGGGAGATACCGTGATGCCTTCCACGCCGAGCTCTGTGGCGTAGTCGAAAAAGTCGGCCACATGCTCCGGCACTTCGCCGTCGAACAGCGTGCAGTTGGTGGTCACACGGAAACCGCGGTCCAGCGCGGTCTTGATCGCATCGACCGCCTTTTCGAACACGCCGTCCTGGCAGACGGAATCGTCGTGGCGCTCCTTGAGTCCGTCCAGATGCACCGACCAGGTGAAGTAAGGCGACGGCTCGTACTCGTCCATCTTCTTCTTCATCAGAATCGCATTGGTGCACAGGTAAACGAACTTCTTGCGCTCGATGATGCCTCGGACCATCTCGGGCATTTCCTTGTGGATCAGCGGTTCGCCGCCGGGAATCGACACCATCGGCGCGCCGCATTCATCCACCGCCTTGAGCGCATCCTCGACCGACAGCCGCTTTTGCAGGATGTCCTTGGGATAGTCGATCTTACCGCAACCGGCACAGGCAAGATTGCACTGGAAAAGAGGCTCCAGCATCAATACCAGCGGAAAACGCTTCTCACCGGAGAGCTTCTTCTGCATCAGGTACTTAGCGACCCGGTACTGCTGGATCATCGGAATTGCCATGGTTTCTCCAAGTTGCTTTTCGATTTATCGGCGGTCACCGGCTCATTTGCCGGGACGTTGTTCATTGAGCTGACCCGGAAAAACGTCGCTTCATTTCACGGGATTGCACGTGAGCGCAGCGTTGTCGGGACAGTCCCTCATGAATCCGCTGCGCGTTCCGACAGTGATTCTATTCGATTGTGCCACTGGTCCATCAAGATCTTCCATTCCATATGGAACCAGGGTGTGTATCGTTCGGGATGGTTGTCGAGTTCGCGCGTGATTTCATCCACGGGCACCCAGCGCCAGTCGGCGATTTCTTCCGGGTGAACACGGACCTCGCCACCACCCGATGCGCCGATGTAGACATGGCACAACTCATGCTCGGCACCCGCATCGGCGAAGTCTGCCTGGTAGATGAATTTATAGAGGAACTCCAGTTCGGCGTCCAGCCCGAGCTCCTCGTAGAGTCGGCGATGCAGCGCCTGCTGCATCGATTCGCCCCGCCGCGGATGGGAACAGCAGCTGTTCGACCAGTACAGCGGCCAAAGGGGCTTGCCCGCAGCACGCTGCTGCAGCAACACCCTGTTTCGATCGTCGAACAGGAATATCGAAAAGGCCCGGTGCAAGGTGCCATGGCCGGCGTGACAGTCGGCCTTGGGCCGGTAACCGATCTCGTTGTCGTTTTCGTCGACGAGAATCAGCGGCTCATCGTCGAAAGATACCTTTTCGCGCACATCTTCACCCATGATCGACTTTCCCGCCCACTGTAACCTGCATAGCCTGGTAACCGGCTTCACGAAGCCCGGCTTCGACACGGTCGGCGGCCCCCGGCTCCGGCGGACAGAGCGCGATGATCGAGCCCCCGCCACCGCCGCCGGTGAGCTTGGCGCCGAGAGCGCCGTGACGGCGCGCGATCTGGATCATTTCCTCGAGTTCCCAGCTCGAGACCTGCATCGCGTTGAGCAGGCCCTGGCAGACGTTCATCAATTCGCCCAGCGTTTCGAGCTTGTGCTCTACCAGCGCATCCACGCCCTCGAGCACCAGGGAATCGATCTGGTCGAAGATCTTTTCGTAAAGTTCGGGATGCGCCTCGCGCGCCTTGCGAACGCGCGCCACAGTGGCAGCGGTCAGGCTCTCGATACCGCTGATGCCCACCACCAGCTGCACCGCCCTGTCGACCTCGATCACCTTGCGGAGCGGTGAATCACCGGATCGGAAAAGCATGGTCTGGCCGTAGACCGAAAGCGTATTGTCGATGCCCGATGGGGTTCCGTGCGCGATCTTTTCGCACTCGAAGGCCAGTTCGTTGACGCGCTCGTCGTCCAGCCCGAGTTCAAAGCATCGGTCCAGCGCACGAATCGTGGCCACCGCAATCGCTGCCGAGCCGCCCAGCCCCATCGCGCGCGGCACGTTGGGGAAGATCTCCACTCGCATGCTTTCGCGCTCCAGGCCCAGAGTTCTGAAGATCATCGCCAGGGATTTCTCGAACGAATGCTGTTTCTCGGCGCTTCTGTGCAGGCGCTGCTCCACGCCCCAACGCGGGATGATCAGTTGCACCCCGTCGCCGCCGCGCTGAACGTGGGCCTGAATGGCCAGCGGCACCGGCGTCGCGATCGCATGCCTGCCGTAAACCACCGCGTGTTCGCCCAGCAGGATGATCTTGCCGTGGCCGCCCGAAACGTTGCGTTCCTCGGAGACGGTTTCGGTTTTTTGCACCGGCGCTTCACCCGACTCGACGCGGGGCTTCGCCACTTGCTCGATCAGTTCACGCGCTTTCCAGACCTTGATCTCACCGGATTCGATCAGCCGGTCGACGACGGTCTCGAAGATTTCCGGCGTGGCCCCGGCCGCCGCCACCACGCTTCTCGCGTGCAACGTCATGTGTCCCTGCTGGATGCCCTCGGTGACCAGCGCGCGAATCGCCGAGAAATTCTGCGCCAGCCCGACAGCACCCATCACCTCGGCCAGCTCACGCGCCGAGGTGACGCCCAGAAGCCTGAGGTTCATGCCCACCGTGGGGTTGGACTGCAGCGGTCCGCCGACAATACCGACCTTGAGCGGGATCTCGAGCTGGCCGACCAGCGAGCCGTCTTCGCCGCGGGTCCACTGGGTCATCGATGCGTAGTGTGAACCGCGGGCGGCCCAGGCATGGGCGCCGGCCTCGATGGCACGCCAGTCGTTGCCGGTAGCAAGCGCCACGGCGTCGATGCCGTTCATGATGCCCTTGTTGTGGGTTGCCGCGCGGTACGGGTCTATCGAGGCGAATTCGTTGGCCAGGATGATCCCGTCGCGCACCTGCTCGCCGTCGAAGCCGCGTCCGGCCAGCGCTTCCAGCGGAATGGAAACGCGCGCCTTGACCATCGCCCGGTCGGTCAGGTTCGAAAGGATGCGGAGGAATACCTTGCCTTCAGCGATGTTCTCGACCAGCGAGGCGACCCCTTCGCACATGGTGTTGACCAGGTTCGCACCCATGGCATCGCGCGTGTCGACCAGCAGGTGGGCCACGACCATGTCGCCGCCCTGGCCCGACGATGGATGGATCAGCACCTCGAGATCCTTGGCGCCGCCACCGCGCGCCACCATGTTGGGGTGCAGACTGTTGGCCAGGTTCAGGATCTCGCTCTTGCGCTGCAGCAGCGCGGCCTTGGCCCGCTGCGGGTGCGGCACGTCCACGACCTGGATCTGGCCAATCAGAATCGGGTCGGTGCTTTCGACACGAAACCCGCCGCCGGCGCGTGCGATCTTGGCCGCCGAACTGAGCGCCGCGACGATCGAGGGCTCCTCGACCACCAGCGGAATGGCGTATTCCCTGTCGTTGATCAGGAAGTTCAGTCCCAGTCCCACCGGCAGACCCATGACGCCGATGACGTTTTCGATCATCTTGTCGGCCGACTGGATCGACAGCGTATGATCCCCGCTGACCAGCGCCTGGTAATCCTGGTTCGAAAGCAGGCCCTGCTTGCGCACTTCGCGAACCCGCTGCGAGACCGACAGCTTGTAGAACTCTGGAATTCGTGCCACGCTGATTCCTTATTGGTTTTCTTCGCCCGTTTCGGGCGCGCGGCGCCTAGCAAGCTCGGCGCCGGTTTCCGATATCGCCAAGTTTAACGGAACACCGCCGCGATCTGAGACGCCGGTCTCGAATGCCCGAAGTCTGTCCGGATCGCGTGCCAGTGCGATGCCCAGATCGCCGCCGCCGGCGCCGCAGCTCTTGTAGACCACGCCGCATTGCCGACCGAGCTCGGCCAGACGCCGATGCGGGGCGGTCATGATCTCCACGTCCATGGCCGCTTCCAGGGCTTCCATTGCGCCGGCGTAAGCCCGGCAGGCCTCCAATAACCCGGTAACGTCACCCGCGTTTGCCGAAGCGCGAAGCGCAATCTCGTTCAGGCGCGAAAGGATTCCGGCGGCCCCGGCCGGATCGCTTCGCTTCCAGCCGTCGAACGCGCCGACGAAATCAACGGTCTGGGCGGCCTCGCGGGTCCATACTGCTCGCCAGCAAAGCGTTTCGGGCCAGTCCGCCGGCCTGCATTCCGCCGCCTCGCCGCTCGATCGGAACCGGCTGAAACCCCCGAAGAACGCTGCGGCCAGGTCCGCGCCGCTGGCCCGCGCGCCCAGCGCCTTGCGATAAACCGGCAGCCAGCGATCCAGCCGATCGCCGGCATTTGCAGAGGCGGTCGAACCCTCGAACCACTCGCTCAAACCGACCGCCAGCGCGGCACACACGGCCGCGCTGGAACCCAGCCCCAACTTCACCCGCCGACCTCCGGCGGCTTCGAACAGCGCACCCGAATCGATTTCGATGTTGATGTTGGCGATCTCTCCCGGTGCTCGCCCAAGCGCACACAGGATGGCCGGGATCAGTCTGCCGGTAAGTCCAAGTGCGTCGGCATCGGTCGCGTCGCAATGCAGCTGGTCTGCCTCGATCCGCATTTCGGCCTGAAGAATGCCGAGTTGGGGCGCGCTCAGCCTGCCCGCGCCCCCTGGGGGCGGTTCGATCCGAACATCGACCCGACGATTCACCGCCATCACCAGCGCCGGCGCGCCGTCCAGTACGGCGTATTCGCCGATCAGCAGAAGCTTGCCCGGCGCGGAGGCCTCGACCCCTTTCACGCAGGTGCCTGCACGTCTTCTTCCAGGCAACTGGCACCGCCGCCAAGACCGGCGCGCAGAATCTCGGTAACGCCGTGGACTTCGCCTAGCGCCGCGGCAACGGTCGCCGCGGCTTCCGGCGCGCAAATCGCCTTGACCTGCGGTCCGGCGTCGACGGTAAAGAACACCGGCACACCGTCGGCGCGCAACCGGCGCACCCGGTGAAGGCATTCCATGGTGGTCGCGTTGAAATACAAAAGGCCAGGGCGGGCCGACATGGCCAGGCCGTGCATGGCCAGCGCGCTGGCCTCGGAAACATCCGCGAGGGCGTCGAAATCGCGCTTCGAAATGGCCGCCCGCGCCACCGCCAGGTCGCCTGGCTGGTTCGAAACCCATGCCGCGTAGAACGGCGAGGTTTCCGCGGTGCGCTGCATGCCTTCGGTCGATCCCACTGACTTTCGGCCCCGGTCGCTGATCGCGATGACAACCTCGAGCGGCCAGTCGCCTGCGGCCGCCAGCGGCTCGGCGATACTGTCGCTGCCGTCGGGTAGCCGACCCCGGTGCATCTCCACGTATCCGCCGAAGATCGAGCGCGCGGCCGACCCGGAACCGATCCGGGCCAGCTCCGAGCGCCGGGCCGCGCCAAGCCCCAGACCGTAAGCACGATCCGCCGCGGTCACCAGCGCCGCGAAACCCGATGCGGACGACGCCAGGCCGGCACCGGTTGGAAAGTTGTTGCGGCTGGAAACGTTTGCACGTAGCCGGCTTCCGCCGATCTCGCGAATCCGGTCCAGCAGTGCAGTAACGCGACTGGAGCCGGGCGCAGCCGTCTGGCCGTCGAGCTCGAAGCGGTCGTGCTCGAGCGCCGGGTCCAGTTCCACCCGGGTCCGGGTCCAGAGCGCATCCAGCGTGATCGAGATCGACCCCACGTCAGGCAGGTTCAGATCCGGATCGCGCTTGCCCCAGTACTTGATCAGGGCGAAGTTAGCAAATGCAACGGCGCGGGCCCGGCCCGGCTTTGATTGGGTATTCATCAGTTCCGCCAGAGATTATCGTTCGATATCGGTTATACGATCAGACCCGCGCCCGGCGAAGAGCGACGCCAGGATCGGCGCACAGCCGCGAAGCGTTCGGCGCGCCCGGCGGGCCGCCAGGCCCAGCGCAATCAAGTCGCCGGTCTCTCCCGGTGATCTTAACAAGCCCGCCAGTACCCGGTCCGGACGCGCCCGCGCGCCAACCATGCCGGCAACCGCCGCGGCCGGCACGGCACGGTCGCAACGATCGACGATGACCCGCACCACCACGACGGGAAGTCCCGACCGGAATGCAACGTCAGCGATAGCGGCGCTTTCCATGTCGACCGCGATGGCGGCACTGGTCTCTGCCAGGGCGCGCTTATCCGCCACCGAGGTCACCGGAACGGACGCGCTTGCAAGCGTTCCGCGGTAAATCGGCGCGATGGGCGCGAAGGCCTCCGCCAGGGCCTCGATGAGTGACGAATCGGTTGCAATCGCCCGCAGCGACTCATCCAGAACACGCTCGGCCAGCACGATATCGCCGGGTTTGCCGTGCTCGAGTGCGCCCGCCGTACCCCAGCTGACCAGGCAGACGGCACCGCGTGCCACCGCCCGCTCGGCCCCTGCCGCCGCCGCAGCGGGACCCGGGCCGGTCGTTTCGAAGAGCAACTGATCATTTCCCGCCGGGCGGGACGCGAACGCATCCATTTCCCAGTTCAGCGCGGAAACAATTCCGACCGGGGCTATGAGCCTACCCTGCCGTTCATTCAGTAACATTCAGCGAGCCGGAAAGCATCTGAATCGACATCTCTGCGTTCCGCTCCTTGCAAGGGGCGCGGTCATTCACTCCGAATCGCACCTTGATCTGTCGATTCGGTCGCGCGCTGAATGCTGCAGAATGAGCGGCCTGGTCCACTAAGTCTGCTGCCACGAACGTCTCGCGGCGGCCAGCGCCCAGAGCGGGAAGTATCGGGAATAGCCGTGATACTTCAGGTAGAAGACGCGCGGAAAGCCCGGTGCCGTAAACCAGGGGTCGGGCCAGTCGCCGCGCGCCGACTGGGTGCGGGCCAGGTAGTCCGCGCCACGGCGCACCGCCGGGCTGTCGCCACGTCCCGCCGCAACCAGTCCCAGCATGGCCCATCCGGTCTGGAAGGCGCGCGAGCAGCTTCCGGTGCCAGCCAGCGCCGGGTCGTGGTAGGTCTGGTTGCCTTCACCCCAGCCGCCGTCATCGTTCTGACAGGCTTCCAGCCAATCCACCGCACGCGCAATCGCCTCGCGATTGCGCTCGATCCCGTCCATGCCCAGCGCAACCAGCGCCGACCAGGTGCCGTAGATGTAATTGGTGCCCCAGCGGCCGAACCAGGAACCATCATCTTCCTGTTCGGCCAGCAGATAGGTACGCGCGCGCTCGCGCACGTCACCGAAGCGCGGGTCGTCGAGCAGCGCGAACAGCGTCAGGCAACGCGCCGAGACATCGGCCGTGGGTGGATCGAGCAGTGCACCGTGGTCGGCGAACGGGATCTCGTTGAGATACTCGGCGTCGTTGTCGATGTCGAAGGCGCCAAAGCCACCGTTGCCGCTCTGCATCCCGGCCAGCCAGACCGCGGCGCGCTCGATCGCATTCCGATACCGTTCCGGATCGTGCTGATACATGGCCCAGGCCACCATGGCGGTATCGTCCAGATCCGGATAGTGGTCGTTTCGGTACTGAAAGGCCCAGCCGCCGCTGGCCAGTTCGGGACGCTTGCCGCGCCAGTCACCCGGCGCATCGGTGATCTGGCGGTCGACCAGCCAGTCCAGGCCATGCCCGGCGGCGCGCACGGACTCCGGTTCGTCGCTGGCATCGAGGGCCAGCGCCGCCAGACCGGTATCCCAGATCGGGGATACGCAGGGCTGCACATAGGTCCGTCCGGGCTCGTCGACGATCAATCCTCGCAGCGCTTCGCGCGTTTGTTCGCGCAACGGATGATCGTCCGCATAACCAAGTTCCTTGAGCGCGATGGAGGCGTTGACCATCGCCGGGAAGATGGCGCCCAGCCCGTCGAGGCCGTTCAGGCGTTCGGTGAACCATTGTTCCGCGCGCTTTAGCGCATGCCGGTGCAGACGCCTGGGGATCACCTTCTCGGTACGCCGGCCCAGCGCCTCCAGCCCAACGAAAACGCCGTTGAGAGGTGAACGGATTTCAAACCACTTGCGTATCGATTCGGGCGGTTCGACGAAACACTCGCGAATGCCGGTTCCCGTCGGGTTGGCCGCGCGTGCGCGCAGAGAATACAGAATGAACAGCGGCACCATGACCGTTCGGGACCAGTAAGAAACCCGGTCCAGCGAAAAGAAGAACCGGCGCGGCAGCAGCATGATCTCGGCCGGGATGTACGGCACAGCACGCCATGGAACCTGCTCGAACCAGGCCAGCAGTATCCTGGTGAACACATTCGTCCTTTCGGCGCCGCCGTGATCGAGAATCCACCGGCGGGCGCGTTGCATCGGATCTGCGTTCTCGTCGTGACCGCTGAGCTTGAGCGCAAAATAGGCCTTGACGGTGCACGAGAGATCACCTTCCCCGCCATGAAACAGCGGCCAGGCGCCGTCGTCGTCCTGGCTGGCGAGAAGAAACTCCCCGATCCTGGATTCCAGCGCCGGATCCCGCTCGTCCATGTAGTGCAGATAGCAGATGTACTCGGCCGGAATCGTGCAATCGGCCTCGAGTTCGTAAATCCAGTGACCGTCGGACTGCTGGTCGGCCAGCAGGCGCCCGATACCGCGGTGCAGGGCATCTTCGGCGCCGGCCATGTCTTGATCGGCGGCTGCCGACGCGCCGCTCGTGTCGTTCGCCGTCGTTTTCGCAAAAGCGGTTTCAGTCAAAGTGCTCATTCCATCCTTTTGAATCTTTGGATCGTGTTTCAAGAATCAGTTTGCACTTACCGAATCGTGCAAATCATGCTCGCCGTATTCGGCGAACCCGGCTTCGGCGCGAACTGATGCGTTCCGGGAAATCTCGTCCAGTCCTTTGGCTACGCTCGGATCGGAATCGGGCAATCTACGGGAGTCTCGACGGAAAAGCTTGCGCAGCATTACATCGCTGCTCGCCATCAGCCCGTACCGGCGCACGATTCTTCTGACGTCCAGGCGCGAGATCTTGACCTCGTCGCCCGATTCGAAAACCGGGTTGCAGTAGATGTTGTCAAGGGTCGGGACGGCCATGCCCAGCGCCCAAAGGCAAAAGCGCCGAATACCCAGATAGCGGCGCGGAATCAGCAGCGTGTAGCTCAACGCGTTCTGCAGATGCCCGTGCGCCACGACCGCGAGCCGTTCCATACCGGCGCGAAGCCGTTCTTCGTCCAGTTCCGCGATCAGGTCGCTCTGCCCGCCGGGCGACAGGCCGAAGGCGGTGCGCGGCAGCCAGCAGACGCCGCGCTCCCGGTCGGCCCGAACGTCCTTGAGGATGTTGGTCATCTGGAGCCCCTGGCCGAATGACGGTGCCAGCCGCATCAGTTGTTGACGGCGGCGCGCGATTGCGCCCGAGTACTCGCAGAAAAGTTCGGTCAGCATTTCGCCGACCACGCCGGCGACGAAGTAACAGTACTCGTCCAGTCTTTGTTGTGAATCAAGCCCGCGCAAACCCACCTGCTGCTGAAACCGATGCATGCCGTCGCTCATCAGCGAGACGCAGCGAATCAGCGCTTGTCTCTGCACCTCCCCGAAGCTGCGGGTGACTTCCACGACCTTTTCTGCGCGCGCGACGAGATCACGCTCCGCGGCCAGGGTCTCGGGGGCGAGCCGCGGCGCGAGTGTCTCGGCGAACGTAGCGGCAGACCGGTTACCCCAAAGCACCTCTATGAACTCGCGACCGCTGGCGCGCTTCTCTTCTACCGGCAGTCCAGCGTCGTCCTCGATCGTATCGGCGATTCGGCAAAGCAGATAAGCATTCGTGACCGGAACGCGCAAGGCGCCGGGAAGCGAGGGGATGGTGAGCGCAAATGTACGTGAAACGCCCCCGAGAATTCGCGTTTGAAAGTCCAGCGCCGCCTGCAGCGATGCCTGGTCCGACGATTGTCCTGACGATTGTCCTGACGATTGTCCTGACGATTGTCCTGGCGATTGTCGTGACGATTGTCGTGACGATTGCAGCGGCGACTTTCGCGAAGATCCGTCAACCTGATGAACATCGGTCATGAATTTCTCCTGCGGGCTCCCTTGCGCATCAACTGTATTTTGATCCATTCCGGCGCGCGCTGCCAGGTCCGGTGCATCCAGCCGTATCGCGGTGCGTCAGGCCATCCGCATGACGAGCGCTGGAACAGCCGTCATTATGAACGGGGCTCATTATGAGCGTTGTCGCTACCGACCGGGGCGCGGGTCCAGTGCTTTCAACGGCCGCGGGGTTGCGTCCGATCGGAGATTGCCCCCAAGACGCCGGCTTTGGCAAGCGCTTACAATCACGGTTTATGCGCCGCAAGGTCTTGGAAGATGGGTTTCAGCGAAAGGGCGAACGGGTATATCGAACGGGTCGAGTCAACGCTGGACAGGTGGCTGCCGGCCGAGTCCTCCGAGCCGCAGGCGTTGCACGCGGCCCTCAGATACGCGGTATTCAACGGCGGCAAGCGCATACGCCCGCTGCTGTCATTCGCCGCGGCCGAGGCCGCCGAGCTGCCGCCGACCCAGGTCGACGCGATGGCGGCCGCGGTGGAACTCATCCACTGCTATTCGCTGGTGCACGATGATTTACCCGCGATGGATGACGACGATCTGCGGCGCGGCAAACCTACCGTCCACAAGGCCTTCGACGAAGCTACCGCCATTCTTGCCGGCGATGCGCTGCTGACACTGGCATTCGAGGGAATGGCGCGGGATCGTGTTCCTGCCGAAGCCATCGCCGGCCTGGCCGCCGCTTCCGGGTCCAAAGGAATGGTGGGCGGACAGGCCATGGACCTTGCGTTCGAGGCCACGAAACCGACACGGGAAGCATTGGAGCGCATGTTCCGCAAGAAGACCGGTGCGCTGATTCGAGCCGCGGTCGTCATGCCCGTGGCCCAGCGCGGCACCGAGGACTCGTCTCATCGTGCGCTGAGTGAGTATGCCGAGGCGATCGGTCTTGCGTTCCAGATCGTCGACGATCTGTTGGACATCGAGGGCTCCACCGAGGAAATCGGCAAACCCGCCGGTTCCGACGAGGCTAAGGACAAGGCAACCTGGCCGGCTTTGTTCGGTGTCGAGGCCGCGCGCCGACACGCCGACGATCTGACCGAATCGGCCTGGTCCGCACTGGAGCGCTTGCCCGGCTCCACGGACGGCCTCCGCTGGCTGGGCGAGCGAATCGTCCGGCGGCGGTCCTGAAGGGCGCTGAGCGACTACCAAGCGTGAAGAAGCGTTGATCTTTCATCGACGCAGAGAACGTAAACTCGGTTCACAAATGTGAATTCACACGCGAATCGGGACGCTCCAACCATGAACGAAGAAACAGCGAATGCCACCATCCTGCTGGTCGAAGACCACGACGACCTCGCGGCGACGGTCGGAGCCTACCTCGAAGGGTGCGGCTACGCGATGGACTATGCCGCCGACGGCTCCATCGCGCTGAACCTGCTCGAGGACAACCTCTACGACGTCATCATCCTGGATCTCATGCTGCCGAAAGTGGACGGCATGAAAGTCTGCAGAAAACTGCGAGACCGGGGAGATTCCACCCCGATCCTGATGCTGACCGCACGCGACCAGCTCGACGACAAGCTCGAGGGCTTCGACGTCGGCGCGGACGACTACATGGTCAAGCCGTTCGAGATGGAAGAGCTCTCGGCACGCCTCAGCGCCCTGCTCCGCCGCGCTCGGGGCGAAGTTTCCGACGGCGCGATCCGGGTCGGCGACCTGGTGTTCGATCCGCGTACCATGCGCGTCGAACGCGAAGGCCAGCGGTTGAATCTTTCGCCAACGTCGATTCGCATCCTGCGCATCCTGATGCGGGAATCGCCGCGCCTGGTCAGCCGCGAGCAAATCGAAAACGAGCTTTGGGGCGACATGCTTCCGGATTCCGACACGCTCAGAAGCCACATGTACAATCTGCGCAAGAGTATCGACCGGCCGTTCGAGACCAAGCTATTGCATACGGTGCAGGGGATGGGGTTCAAACTCGCCCACCCCGACGACGCGTAAAATTCCATGTAAAGCTACTGCGCGATCGCCTGGGGGCGTACGGCGGTGCTCGAAGTCCTCATGTACTTGCTTGTACATTGCGGCTTCTCCGCTCCGGCGTCCACCCCCAGGCGAACGCTCGCTACGCCTTACAAGGAATTTTCCCTTCGCTTGAACCCGGTTTTAGTTCGAGGCCTTTCGGCGGTGCTCGGATTTCTCACGTACTCATTGGTACGCTGCGGATTCTGCGCGCTGGCGATCACCGTCAGTCGACCGCTCGCTACGCCCTGAAAGGCTTTTACTTGTAGCCGGCTACAACACATATCCGGACCGTCCGGTGGTGCTCGACATTCTCACGTACTTGCTTTTACGCTGCGGTGCCTGTGCGCCACCGGTCACCCGCAGGCCACTGTTCGAGACGCCCAAAAACGATTTTCTCTTCCCCAGTCCTGTTCGACGATACTATTCCGGGTGCTGATCGACTTCCACCGACTTGCGTTTGAAAGTCTGAGTGTTGGCCTTCGGGAAATTCACGCGAAATACCGTGCCGGCGCCCAGTTCGCTGTCGGCCTCCAGCGGCCACCCGAACCGCCGGCACAGACGGCTGACGATTGCCAGCCCCAGCCCGTAACCCTCGTTTGAACGGTCGTGCGCCCGGTAAAACGGCTCGAAGGCCCGTTCGAGGTCTGCCTCGCTCATGCCGCAACCGGTATCCCGGATCACGACCGAATGCTCGTCGATGTGCACACTGACTTCGCCGGAATCGGTGAACGTCATGGCGTTGCGCAGCAGGTTATGGAAGATGATCCCCAGCACCCTTTCCGGCGCCTCGGTCTCGAGCAGGCAGTCAGCGGTTATGCTGGTCTTGATCTCGGGCTTGTTCAACGCGCGCCGCACCTGGTCGAACTGTTCGTTTACCAGGTCGTTGAGCACAACCGACGACCAGGCCAGCTTGGATTCCGACTCGCGCGCGAGAATGAGCAGTGTTTCGACCAGCGACTCCATATCGCGCACCGTGCGCGCCATGCGCTCGATCACCTCGTCGCGCTTGGGCAGGTCCGGAAATTTCTGAAGCAGTTCGAGATTGCCCTTGATGACCGCCAGCGGCGTACGCAGCTCGTGCGAAGCGTTGCGGGTGAAGTTGCGTTCGCGCGCGACAAAACGCTCGAGTCGACTGCTGAACTGCTCCATTGCATTCATCAACGCGAGCACTTCGGGATCCGAGGTATCGACGAATTCCTCGAGCTTGAATGCATCGAAGTTGCCTTCCTGGAAATCGAAACTCCGAACGGCGTCGGCAAGCTGGACGATGGTGGAGACCGCCCGCCGACTGAGCACGTAGCCTACCCACGTCAGCACGTAGATCAAAAGCAGCACGCCCGTCAGCGGGGCAATGCCGAAGTAGAACGCCAGGCTGGAGACCTGCATTTCGTCGAACACAAGAATCAGCCGCTTGCCGTCCTGCTCGGAAACGTGCACGACAGGTTCTCGACCGGCCGGCGCATGCTGTCGACCGAACCCAGGTTCCACGTTTTCAAGCCATTCGGGCACTTCGGTCGTTTCGCTATCGGCAAAGTAACCGCTCAGGTTATTGGTGTTGGGAAGCGGAAAAGACGGATCCTTCTCGTAGTGCGACCAGAAATGCTCCGCTTCGCCGTTAAGCGCCTCGCGGACCAGCACCTGTTCGACGACGAAGGCGGCTGCGTACACGCCCAGCACCGTGGCCACCGATATGGCCATGATCTGCAGCACGAAGACCCGTATCAGCTTGGCCCTGATGCCACCCCTGAAGAAGCCGCTGAGCGCGCTCATGCGCCGGGCAACTCCGTTTTCCCATCCGGATCGGAGTCGCGATTTTCAAACAGATAGTGTCCGACCATCCACTCGGTTCCCGCGCTGAATGCGAACAGTTCCTCGCAGGCCATGAAGAACATCCGCCAGCGTTGCAGCTGTACCGAATCGCCACCCAGGGTTTCGAGAACGCTCGTGCGATCGGCGTCGAGCCGGTCCAACCATGCGTGTGCCGTCTTCGCGTAGTGGCTGCCGTCGACCAGCCACCGTCGGCTGAACCGGAGATCTTCCTGGAAGCACAGCAGCGTATCGGCAGCCGGCATCAGCCCGCCGGTGAAGAAATGCCGACCCATCCAGTTGTCCTCGCCCTGAGTCTCGAACGGATACATCAGCGTACGATGACAGAAAATGTGTACAAACAATAACCCTTCGGGGTTCAACCAGTTCGAAATCCTGCCCAGCAGCTGCCGATAGTTTCGAACATGCTCGAACATTTCAACCGAAACGACGCGGTCGAAACCGGGATCCACCTGAAGCTGGTTGACATCGCAGGTCAGGACTTCGACGTTGTTCAAACCGCGCCGAGCCGCCTCGGCCATGATGTATTCGCGCTGCGACGCAGAGTTCGACACCGCCGTGATGCGACTTTTCGTGAAATTCGCGCCCATCCAGAGGGTCAGGGAGCCCCAGCCGCAGCCGAGTTCCAGGATGCGATGACCATCGGCGAGCCTTGCGCGCTCGCAAGTAACCTTCAGCATATGCGCTTCAGCCCCGTCCAGATCGGTCGCACCTTCATCCCACAGGCCGGACGAGTACTTGAGGTGACGTCCCAGCACCCGCTGATAGAAGGCGGCCGGTACCTCGTAGTGCTGCTCGTTGGCCGCATCGGTCTCGATTGCGATATTCGAGCGGGCCAGTTCTTCGATCCGGGCGGCGAATGTCTCCGCCTGTCGTTCCGGGTCGCCGGCATGCTCTTCGCGCAGTCGCTTGCGCAGCAACCGCCGTATGCCGGCCCGGATCATCCAGTCCGGCAGGCGGCCACGTTCCGCAAGATCCGTCGCGTTCATCCGCGCAGTCCCTCGACCGCTTGTCCATCGGGCTTTCGTTGGCGGCGATCCAGGCCCGCCTCGCGGAACAGCAAGCTCACCACCAGCCCCCATACCGGCCCCACGCAGAAGATGACCAGCCACGACGGGGCCAGCCAGGTCACCGCACCGAACGCCGCCGCTGCGCTGTAGGACATCGGCGACCCGACCGTGGCGAGCAGCATGAAAAGTCGCCAGCGCCTCCGGAACACGCCAAGCGAGTGATTGACGGTAAGAGCGAACGCCACCCACAGCAACAAAAGCCAGGCCGGAATGAAGCCGGGCGCCGGCCAAGCGGTCGCATATTCGACGATGCCGGCGCGAATCCACAGCGTATCGATGATCAGCCCGGTCGCGATAAAAGCCCCGACGACGATCGGGTCACGCCGGTGCATGTGCGACGGATGAAACTGCCAGACGGCAAAAAGACCGACGACAAGTGCACCCGGCCACAGCATGCCGTTGGCGGCGCCGATGACACAGGCCGGCCAACTGAGCTGGAAAAAAGCCTGGTTGATCCAGAAATTGCGGGCACTCATTGGCCATTCCCTTCGAATTCTCGCTTGCGATAGCCGGGAGCCGCCATCAAGAGATGGACGTCGCTGATAGCGCGTTCGAGAAAGCCGCCCTCGCAGTAGGCCAGGTAGAAACGCCAGCGCCGACGAAACCCGGGGTCGAATCCAGTCCCGGCCAGCTTGTCCCAGCTGGACTCGAATCGCTCCCGCCAGTGCCTGAGCGTGCGGGCGTAACTCTCGCCGAAATCGAACAGTTCGACCAGCCCCAAATCGGTGGACCTGGACATGGCGTTGAGAATGGCGGAAGTCGAGGGTATGAAGCTCCCCGGAAATATATAGCGCTTGATGAAATCGACGCTCCGGAGCGCTCCGGCATAGCGGTAATCCTCGATGGTAATGGCCTGGATCAGCGCCAATCCATCGGGCGCCAGCCGATCACGGACGACCGTCAGATAATTATCGAGGAAATCCGCGCCGACCGCCTCGATCATCTCGATCGAGACGACCTTGTCGTAGGTGCCCTCGAGCTCACGGTAGTCTTTCATCAGCACCTCGACCCGGTGTTCCAGGCCGGCTTCGCGGACACGCTCGCAGGCGTACCGGTGCTGTTCGGCCGAGATGGTCGTGGTCGTGACCCGGCAACCGGTGCGTTCGGCCATATAGACGGCCAGACCACCCCAGCCGGTGCCGATTTCAAGCAGGTGATCGTTCGGACCCAGCGCCAGTTTCCCGGCAATCCTGGCCAGCTTGTTCTCCTGGGCGCGGTCCAGCGAGTCTTCCGGCGACAGATACAGCGCCGATGAATACTGCATTCGCTCGTCCAGCCATGCGCCGAAGAAATCGTTGCCCAGATCGTAATGCGCGGAAATGTTGCGACGGCTGCCCGGCACGGTGTTGCGCGCCAGACGGTGCAGGCCCCGAAGAAGCCAGCCGTAAAATCGTGCGCCGCCCTGCTCCATTCGGTCCATCAGGCGGCGGTTGGCCGCCAGCACGCGAATCACCGCAACCAGGTCGGGCGAGTCCCATAGACCCGCCACGTAGGCCTCGCCGGCGCCTACGCTGCCGCCCGTCGCCAGCATCCGCCAGAACGCACCCGAATGCACGTCCACGCGGGCCTGGATGCCGCCGCGTCCGCCGAGCACCCATTCGCCGTCTGGGTCACCAATGACCAGGCGACCGGTCTCCAGCCCGGAGAATCGGGCCAGGACCGCTTTCCGGCAGAAGCGCTCCAGCGCGCCGACGGCATTGCGCGCCGTGCGAATTCCATCTGCCGCCGTTCTTTCGGATGACTGAATCGACATTTCTGATCAAGAACTCCGTGTGCCGGATGCGGCCGCGCTATCCGGATGACTGATAAATGGTATGCGCTTGAGCCAGAGACGCAAAGCCTGATAATAGATGCCGAATGAAACGCGCAGCGTCATGAAAGGAAATCGGAGCGGCATGCTGACCATCCGGCGCGGCGTCATCTCGTCAAGCGCAAGCCGCATCCCCGTCGCAAAGCATTCTGATGCGTCGCGCATGACCCGCATGTGAACATCGATGCGGTCGGCTTCGTAGCGAAACCGCCAGTCGTAGCGCATGTCCATGGGCAGGAACGGCGAGACGTGGAATTCCTTGTCGAATTCGAAACGGAATTCAGGCCCGGTTTGCGCCCGCGCATCGAGCACGTAGGCGTGACGCTCGTTCCAGGGCGTGTTGTGTATATCAGCCACGATAGCCTGCAGTTCGCCTCGCGCGCTTTCGCAGAAATAGAAAGTGACCGGATTGAAGCACATGCCCCACTGGCGAAGATGCGTCAACATACGAACGCGGCCGGAAGGCCTGAACCCTGAAGCTTGCTCAACACGCCGCCTTACCGCTTCGCCGAGACCAAGCTCAGGCGGATCGAGGTAGTCCCGCCGGCGTAAAGTCACCAGGTTGAAACGCTCCAGTGACCAGAACCGGGACGCCCTGAATCGCGACTCGATCTCATCGACATCCAGCAGGCTGAGCCACATCCGGTAATTGAACGCGTGCCTTCTGGGCTCGTTCCGCCGGTGCCAGACGGTTCCGGTGGCCACGCTGTCAGGCCGCATCACGCACCCGCCCGGCTGAAAACCCGTCCAGCACCCGCGCCGCCGAGAGTACCGCATCCTCGTGGAATCCCCAGCCCCAGCAGGCGCCGCAGTACCAGACCCGATCGATGCCGTTGATTTCGCCTATCCGCTGCTGCGCGGCGCGCGACGCCGGCGTATATACCGGGTGC
>Ga0102931_1000472_pt1 | contig 19473 bp, 17 predicted proteins | sample SalPonR1_C_D1_MG_FD_79282 | JGI IMG/M metagenome (GOLD analysis project Ga0102931, IMG submission 79282) | Salt pond soil microbial communities from South San Francisco under conditions of wetland restoration - Salt Pond MetaG R1_C_D1_MG | ecosystem: Environmental > Aquatic > Marine > Intertidal... | reverse complement strand
GGGCATTCCCGAGGACGACCGCGAGAAGGTGATCCGGTGCGTGACACCAGTGGGATCGGTGGCAAGCGTGCCGGGCTTCTTTCGCGCGGTGCCGGGGCTGCGGCGCCTGTCGCACCATTTTCGCGCGGATTTCGAGCGGGTGCGGCGCGCAGGGGGCCGCGAAGGTCTGATCGGCGATCTGGTACGGGTGCATGACGGCGACCCCGAGACGCTCTCGGATGATGAATTGCTCGCCATGGTCGTGGCGCTCTTCATCGGGGGCTTCGACACCACCACCCACCTGATCGGCAATGCCATTTCCACCTTGCTGCAGGCGCCAGAGCTGCGCGCGACGCTCCATTCCAACCCTGCGGCCTGGCCGCTCTTCATCGAGGAGGTCATGCGCTTTCACGCGCCGGTCATGTTCACCAATGCCTTCCACGTCACCCGCCCGGTGACGCTGGGCGGGCAGGCGCTGCAGCGCGGAGACCGGGTCGTGCCCTTGCTGATCGCGGCCAACCGGGACAGCACGCATGCTTCCTGTCCGCATGCCTTCCAGGCAGATCGCAAACCCAACCGGCACCTGGGCTTCGGCCATGGCACCCATGTTTGCCTGGGCATGCAGCTGGCCCGGACCGAAGCGCAGATCGCCGCGCAAAGCTTATTCGACCGTTTCCCCGATGCCAGGTTGGCCGAACCGGCCGAGACCCTGCCCATGCTGAAACGGCTGGGCCTGCGCGGAAGGGCCCGGCTGCCCGTCATCTTGCGCCCCTGACCTTGCGGCAGCGATCAGAGCAGTAGCGCACCTGTTCCCAGTCCCGCGCCCATTTGCGCCTCCAGGTAAAGGGGCGGCCACAGGCGGCGCAGGTCTTTTGCGGCAGGTCGGATTTGCGACGCATGCGGGCCATCACAGGTCCATCCTCAACTGGCGGGTGTCCGTCGCCGTCCGTTTTCGGCGCGGGGCGCGGTCGCTGACGAAGCGGCCTGCCCGGTCCTTGCGGCTGGCGTGCTTTTCGACCAGCCGCACGGCCTCGTTGCGAAAGCCCCCGCCACGCCGCACCGCCCATACCTTTTCGCGCGCGGCACGCGCGGCGGATGCGACATCGACCACCGGGGCGGGATAGGCCAGCCCGGCCGCGCCGTCCCAGCGCCAGGGTTCCTGCAAAAGCGCATCCGGGACCGGGGCCAGCTCCGGCACCCAGGCCCGCGTAAAGGCACCGGTCGGGTCCTGGTCGTGGCCCTGTTTGACGGGGTTGTAGATGCGCACCGTGTTCATGCCGGTGGTGCCCGATTGCATCTGCACCTGGCTCCAGTGGATGCCGGGCTCGTAATCGGTGAAGAGCCGCGCCAGGTGTTCACCCGTCGCCCGCCAATCCAGCCAGAAGTGGTACGAGGCCACCGCCATCAGCATCGACCGCATCCGGAAGTTCAGCCAGCCGGTATGGATCAACGAACGCATGCAGGCATCGACGAAAGGCAGGCCGGTGCGCCCCTCGGCCCAGGCCGCGCGCAAATCCGGATCATCCTCGCGCAGGCCTTCGTAGGCAGAGTGCAGGCAACGCCATTCCAACGCCGGTTCATCCTCCAGCTTCTGCATGAAGTGGTCGCGCCAGGCGAGGCGGCTCTGAAAGGACTTGAGCGACCCCGCCCAGCCATCGCGCCGGCCGGCCGTGCGGACCTCCGCTTGGCGCCGCGCGGTGGCCTGCACCGCCTCGCGCACCGTCAGCGTGCCCAGCGCGAAATGCGGCGACAGGCGCGAGCAGGCCTCGGCCCCCGCCAGCGGCGAGGACATGGCGCGGCGATAGTCCTGGCCGCGCGTGTTCAGAAAGCTGTCCAGCAGGTCCAGCGCCGCGGGCCGTCCGCCGGTCTGGCGCCCCGGGCAGGGATCGGGCGGCAGGCCGAGATCGTCCGCGACGGGCAGCGGGTCGGAGGGCTCCGCGACCCCGGCCAGCCGGGTCGGCGCCGGGATGACCTCGGCGCGCATCACCGCCTCGCGGCGCGATGCCCAGCGGTCGCGCGTGTCCAGCCGCCGCACCACCGCCGAGTGCGGGAATTCGCGCCAGGGCACGCCCGCGCCGCGCGCCCAGTCGGCAACGCGGCGATCCCGGGCGTAGGTCCAGCCGTTGCCGGTTTCCTCATGGCTGAGCAGGGCCGTGATCGGGCGCTGGCGGTGCAGGTCTTCGAGCACGGCCACCACGTCGCCGTTTCGGACGCAAAGCGACGCGCCCCGCCGCGCAAGGTCGGCCCCCAGCACGGCAAGGCATTCGGCTGTGAAGTCCCACTGACGCGCCGAGGTGTCCGGCCCGGCCCAGTAATCCGTTTCAACAACGTAGAGCGGCAGGACCGGCGCACCCGAGGGCACCGCCGCGAGGGCCGCGTGATCGCTGACGCGCAGATCCCGTTTGAACCAGACCACATGCATGGGGCGGGATGTAACGCGGCGCGCCCGCCCGCCAAGACTTGCCGCTCAGACGGGGCGGGCCTAGGCTGACCCGTGCCCCAGACAGGAGACCGCATGAAAGACGCTGCCCCCCGGACCATCCGCCTGAACGACTACCGACCCTTCGGCTATCATGTGGACGAGGTGCACCTGACCTTCCGGCTGGACCCGGAGGCGACGCGAGTGATCTCTTGCATCCGCTTCAGCCCCAATCGCGATGCGCCCGGCCCATTCACGCTCGACGGCGAGGGGCTGGACCTCAAGTGGGCACGCATCGACGGCGCCACCGTCCATCCCGAGATGACCGATGCGGGCCTGACCTGCGCGGTGCCCGACGCGCCTTTCACCTGGGAAGCCGAGGTCGAGATCAACCCCGCCGCGAACACCGCGCTGGAGGGGCTTTACCTGTCGAATGCGATGTTCTGCACCCAGTGCGAGGCCGAGGGGTTTCGCCGCATCACCTATTACCCCGACCGCCCCGACGTCATGGCCCCCTTCACCGTGCGCATCGAAAGCGACCTGCCCGTCTTGCTGTCCAACGGCAATCCCGGCGCGGCGGGCGACGGGTTCACCGAATGGCACGACCCGTGGCCCAAGCCGGCCTATCTCTTCGCGCTCGTGGCGGGCGATCTGGTGGCGCATTCCGACAGCTTCACCACCCGGTCGGGCCGAACCGTGGACCTCAACCTCTGGGTCCGTCCCGGCGACGAAGGCAAATGCGCCTGGGGGATGGAAGCGCTGAAGGCGTCGATGGACTGGGACGAGCGGACCCATGGCCGCGAATACGATCTGGACATGTTCAACATCGTCGCCGTGGACGATTTCAACATGGGCGCGATGGAGAACAAGGGGCTGAACATCTTCAACTCCTCCTGCGTTCTGGCCAGCGCCGACACCAGCACCGATGCCGATTTCGAGCGTATCGAGGCGATCATCGCACATGAATACTTCCACAACTGGACCGGCAACCGCATCACCTGCCGCGACTGGTTCCAATTGTGTCTGAAAGAGGGGCTGACGGTGTTCCGCGACCAGCAGTTCACCGGCGACAAGCGCAGTCACGCGGTCAAGCGGATCGACGATGTCATCGCCCTGCGCGCCCGCCAGTTCCGCGAGGACAATGGCCCGCTCGCCCACCCGGTCCGGCCCGAAAGCTATATTGAGATCAACAACTTCTACACCGCGACCGTCTACGAGAAGGGCGCCGAGGTGATCGGAATGCTCAAGCGTCTCGTGGGGGATGCAGCCTATTCGCGCGCGCTCGATCTCTACTTCGAACGCCATGACGGCCAGGCCTGCACGATGGAAGACTGGCTCAAGGTCTTCGAGGACACGACCGGCCGCGACCTGTCGCAGTTCAAACGCTGGTATTCCCAGGCCGGCACGCCCCGACTGTCCGTGACAGAGGAGTGGCAAGATGGCATCTTTCACCTGCATCTGACACAACATACGCCTCCGACCCCCGGACAGCCCGACAAGCGTCCGCAGGTGATCCCCATCGCCATGGGACTGCTGACCCCCGGGGGTGACGAAGTGCTGCCCACCCGGGTTCTGGAAATGACGCAGGCCAAACAGAGCTTTGCCTTCGAAGGGTTGCCGGCCCGGCCTGTCGCCTCGATCCTGCGGGATTTCTCTGCGCCCGTGATCCTGTCGCAGGACACCGACAATGCAACGCGCGCCCTGCTGATGGCTCATGACACGGACCCGTTCAACAAGTGGGAAGCCGGGCGCGCCTTTGCCCGCGACCTGCTGTGCCGCATGGTCAGCGCGGGCGCCGCCCCGGACATGGCCTACCTTGACGCCGTGCGGGCCATGCTGCGCGATGACAGGCTTGACCCCGCCTTTCGTGCGCTGGTGCTGGGCTTGCCGTCGCAGGACGACCTGGCCCAGGCCCTTTACGATCGGGGGCACACCCCCGACCCCACGGCGATCCACGGCGCGTTGGACACACTGGTGCTGGCCATGGCCCGGCACATGAAGGACACCCTGCCCGGCCTGCTTGCCGACATGGCGCAGACCGGCCCCTTCAGCCCGGATGCGAAAAGCGCCGGGCAGCGCAGCCTCGGCAATGCGGTTCTGGCACTGGTCAGCCGTTTGGACGGTGGCCAGATGGCGGCAACGCAATTCGCACGGGCCGACAACATGACGCAGCAACTGGCGGCATTGGCCTGCCTTCTGACCATCGGCAAGGGCGAATCCGAAACCCGCGCTTTCCGGGACCAATGGCAGCATGACCGCCTCGTGATGAACAAGTGGTTCGGCCTGCAAGTGGCCCGTGCCGCACCGGACCGGGCGGCCGACATCGCCGAGGCCCTGACCCGGGACCCTGACTTCACCTGGAAAAACCCCAACCGGTTCCGCGCCGTCTTCGGCAGCCTGTCGGCCAATGCGGCCGGGTTCCATGCGCCCGGCGGCAAGGGCTACAGGTTGCTCGGCGACTGGTTGGGCAAGCTCGACGCGATCAACCCCCAGACCGCCGCGCGGATCAGCACCGCCTTCGAGACCTGGCATCGTTACGACACGGACCGGCAGGCCCGGATGAAGCAGGTTCTGGAAGGGCTCGCCGCCAAGCCCGACCTGTCACGCGACAGCGCCGAGATGGTCCAGCGGATGCTCAAGGGGTCTGATTGATGGTCAGCGACACCCCGATCGCCAGTTTCGGGCGCCGCGGGCGCCGCCCGCTGAACCTGGTGCTCGCGCTGGCGATCTGGGGCGGGCTGGCGCTGGCCGTCCGGGCCATCGACCTGTCCCTGATCTGGGCCGGGCTGTTCGGGCTGTTCGCCCTGCCCGCGCTTGTCGACTGGATCGCCGACCGGCAGGTCCGGCTGACCATCTACCCCGACCGCATGACCTGGGAAACGGGGCGCAGCAACGGCGCGATGGACGCGGCCGACATCGGGCATCTGCGCATCGACCGGCGGATGGACATGGGGATTCGCCTGACAATCGTCGATATCAACGGGCGCCTGCACCGCCTGCCGCCGGAACTGCACGCCCCGGCAGAGGCGCTGGCCACCGCGCTGGACCAGGCCGGAATCGCGCACGAGCGACATCCCTTTTCCTTGATTCCCGGTTGAAAACGGGCGAAAGCGCGCCGAATTGCCGCGATATGCTAGTATGTCGTGGAATCGTCACCCGTTCGTGATGAAGGTTGAGGCCATGAAAGATCGTATCGACCCGTTGATCGAGGACCGCGCGCCGTGGCTTTTCGCCGACCGGCCCGGAACCGCGCTGGCCCGCAAGGTGCTGGACCGGGCCTTGTCCTATGAACGCACCGTCGAGATCGCGACCGCCCTGCGCGACGCCCCCAGCGCCACCATCATGGACGAGATGTTTCATCTTCTCGGCAAGCATGTCACCGCCCGCGGGTTGGACAACATTCCCGCCAATGGCCCCGCGCTGATCGTGGCCAACCACCCCACGGGGATCGCGGACGGCATCATCCTGCACGGGCTGCTGGCGCAGATCAGGCCGGATGCCTTCTACTTCGCCAACAAGGACATCCTTTCGGTGATGCCCCAGATGGAGGACATGATCGCCCCCGTCGAATGGCGCAAGGACCGGCGCAGCCACGGCAAGACCCGCGAGACCATGGCCTACATGCGCCGGGCCGTGCGCGACGAACGGCTCGGCGTCATGTTCCCGTCGGGGCGGCTGGCCCAGCGGCGTGGCCTGCAACTGCACGAACGTCCCTGGATGCCCTCGGCGGCGATGCTGGCACGCAAGTTCGACCTGCCGGTGATCCCGGTGAACATGCGCGCGCGCAACTCGGTGCTGTTCTACCTCTTTGACGTGCTGCATTCCTCGCTCAAGGACATCACCCTGTTCCACGAGACGCTGAACAAGGCCGATCAGCCCTATGTCGTCACCGTGGGCGAACCCATCGCGCCCAGCGCCCTGCCCGAGACCTCGGAAGAGGGGATCGAGGTGCTGCGCCGCGCCACGCTGGCCCTGGGCGAGGAAGGCAGCCAGACGGTCAGCCTGATCAAGGCGACGCGCCGGCCGCTGCTGCGTTTCTAGCCTCCGGGTCCTCTTGCCAGCCTGTCGCGGCTGACCTAAACGGGCCTCGTACCAGCTTGAAGAGGCCCCGCGATGCTTGACCTGACCTATGACGCCCCCAAGCCCAAGACGCTCTCTGGCGCCACCGGCAGCTGGGAGTTGGTGATCGGCATGGAAGTACACGCCCAGGTCGCCACGCGGGCCAAGCTCTTTTCGGGGGCCTCGACGCAGTTCGGCGCGGAGCCGAACTCCAACGTCGCTTTCGTGGATGCCGGGATGCCGGGCATGCTGCCGGTGATCAACGAGGGCTGCGTCGCCCAGGCCGTGCGTACCGGGTTGGGCCTGCGGGCCGAGATCAACCTCGCCTCGGCCTTCGACCGCAAGAACTACTTTTACCCCGACCTGCCCCAAGGCTACCAGATTTCCCAACTCTACCACCCGCTCGTGGGCGAGGGCGACGTGCTGGTCGAAATGGGCGACGGCACGGCGCGCCGTGTGCGCATCGAGCGCATCCACCTGGAACAGGACGCGGGCAAGTCGATCCACGACATGGACCCGCACATGTCCTTCGTGGACCTCAACCGCACCGGCGTCGCCCTGATGGAAATCGTGAGTCGCCCGGACATTCGAGGCCCCGAGGAGGCCGCCGCCTATATCGTCAAGCTGCGCCAGATCATGCGCTACCTGGGCACCTGCGAGGGCAACATGCAATCGGGCAACCTGCGCGCCGATGTGAACGTCTCGGTCTGTCGGCCCGGCGATTACGAACGCTACATGGATACCCAGGATTTCGGCCACCTGGGCACCCGCTGCGAGATCAAGAACATGAACTCCATGCGGTTCATCCAGCAGGCCATTGATTACGAGGCCCGCCGCCAGATCGCGCTTTTGGAAGACGGCGGCAAGGTCGTGCAGGAAACCCGGCTTTTCGATCCCGACAAGGGCGAGACGCGGTCCATGCGCTCCAAGGAAGAGGCGCATGATTACCGCTACTTCCCCGACCCCGACCTGCTTCCGCTGGAAATCGAACAGGCCTGGGTGGACGAGATCGCCGCCACCCTGCCCGAACTGCCCGACGACAAGAAGGCGCGCTTCATCAAGGATTTCGGGCTGAGCGACTACGATGCCTCCGTCCTGACCGCCGAACACGAGAACGCCGCTTATTTCGAGGCGATCATCGGGGACGGCTCGGGGGCGCGCGACGGCAAACTGGCCGCCAACTGGGTCATCAACGAGCTGTTCGGCCGCCTCAAGAAGGACGAACGCGCGATCACCGACAGCCCCGTCAGCCCCGCGCAGCTGGGCGGCATCCTCGACCTCATCGGCAAGGGCGACATTTCCGGCAAGATTGCCAAGGACCTCTTCGAGATCGTCTATACCGAGGGCGGCGATCCCGCGCGGATCGTCGAGGACCGCGGCATGAAGCAGGTCACCGACACCGGCGCCATCGAGGCCGCGGTGGACGAGGTGATCGCCGCCAATCCCGCGCAGGTCGAGAAAGCGAAGGAAAACCCGAAACTGGCGGGCTGGTTCGTGGGCCAGGTGATGAAAGCCACGGGCGGCAAGGCCAACCCCAAGGCGGTGAACGAGATCGTGGCCGGCAAGCTCGGCCTCTGAGAGCCTCCGCCAAGCCGGCGGGGCGCGACGCACGACGGCCACCTTGGCCAGGACCACGCCCAAGGCTATGATCAGGGCGGGTTCAGACAGGACAACGCCATGCAAGCCTACGAATACAAGATCGTTCCAGCCCCCCGAAAGGGGCACAAGGCGAAGGGTGTGAAGGGCGCCGAGGCGCGCTTTGCCCTTGCCCTGGAAACCGTCATGAACGATTTCGGGGCTGCGGGCTGGGACTACATGCGCACCGATATCCTGCCGGTCGAGGAACGCCAGGGACTGACCGGGCGGACCACCACTTTCCGGCACCTGCTGGTCTTTCGCCGTCCGCTGAGCCCCACCGGCCCCGAGGACACCGCGGCCGCCCTTCCGCCGTCAGGGGCGGTCGACGCGCCGCCCGAAGAAGCTTCGACCGGCGCATCCGGCGCTCAGCGGATATCCAGCGACAGCGCGTGAATGCGGTTCATGATGCCGGGGCCCAGCGCCGCGTGAACCGCGCGGTGCCGCGCGATGCGCGACATATCGGCAAAGGCCGGTGCCTCGACCTCCACACGCCAGTGGCTTTCACCGCTCCCGTCATCGCCCGAGTGGCCCGCGTGCAGGTGGCTTTCGTTGATCACAGCCAGCCGAACAGGTGCGAAAGCCTCTTGCAGGCTGTGCCGAATCTCGCGTTCAAGCCGCATTATTTTCGCCTCCCCCCTTCAATATCCAGTCATGAGGATTAAACTCACCGCTCCGAGTCGGAAAGGTGGACCGTATGCGCAAGGATGACCCCTTCGGTTTCGACATCTCGGTGTCGGCGTCCAAGAAGAAAAAGCCGCGCGGGCGGCGGGGCATGTCGGGGGCCTTCGAGACCTCGACCCGGGTCTGCGAGCATCCCGGCTGCGAGGAGGCGGGCAAGTACCGTGCGCCCAAGAACCCCGATACGCTGGATGACTATTACTGGTTCTGCAAGGACCATGTGCGCGAATACAACCTGAAGTGGAATTTCTTCGAGACCTCGACCGAGGACGAGATGGAGGAACAGACCCAGAAGGACCGGGTCTGGGAACGCGGCACGCAGTCGTTCAAGAAATCCGCCGAAGAGCGCGCCTGGGCCCGGTTGGGCATCGAGGACCCGCACCAGGTGCTGGGCGAGAAGGCCACCCAGAACCCCGGCAAGTCCGTGGACGGCACCCGGCGCCTGCCCCCGACCGAGCGCAAGGCGATCGAGATCCTGGATGCCAAGGATCACTGGACCAAGTCGGAGATCCGCAAGGTCTACAAGAAGCTGATCAAGGTGCTGCACCCGGACATGAACGGCGGCGACCGCAGCCAGGAGGAGCAGCTCGCCGAGGTCGTCTGGGCCTGGGACCAGATCAAGGCCAGCCGCAGCTTCAAGGAATAGCGCGTTGCTGGACCGACCCGCGACCGCTCCGGGCGCGGCAGCGAGCGGGGGGTTCAGGGATCTACGGACCCGCGGCTGGGATCAGCCGAAGTGGCCCCGCACCCGAAGCGGAAGACTGTCCGGGCAGTCCGGCGGGGTCAGACGGTTCGGCGTGAAGACGGAATCCCGCTCGCTGCGGTAGGTTACCATGCACATGTGAACCGCCCCCATGCAGGCCGTCCAGAACAGGACCACCAGGGGCGATGTCATCAGCGTGACCACCAGGGTGAACGGCGCGAACATGGTGCCGTAGACCGGCAGCGCGAGTGTCCCCGCAATGATCGCCCCGACAAGGCTGACCCAGATCAGGCCGGCCAGGACGCGCGGCGTCGTCCTCGGGCCATGCTGGCCGACGCGATCACCGGCCAGCCAGAGCGCCGAGACCCCCCCAAGACCGGCGGCGACGACGATCCAGGTTTCGTACCAGTTCAAGCCCCCCGCCAGGGCCGTGCCATCGTTGAACCGCAGCACGGCCAGGTAGCCCATGATCATCCCGAAGAGCGCGACCAGGAAAAAGGCAATAAGCCGCGCACGCTGGCCTTCGGTCGGACCGGTCCGGAAACGTGTTCTTGCATTCATGTGCCTGGCACCCTCGGTTTTCGGGACGTTTCACCGGACCAATGTGGCACCATGAGGGCGGAAAGACGCGCGGTTGGAAAAGAACTGTTTACCAATCGTCACCTGTCTCACGCCGGCTTGAAAACCAGGCTCACACCGTTGAGGCAGTGCCGCTTTCCGGTCGGGTCCGGGCCATCGTCGAAGATATGGCCAAGATGGCTGCCACAGCGGTCGCAGTGGCACTCGGTGCGCACGAAAAACAGCTTTCGGTCGGGCTTGGTCTCGATGGCATCCGGCAGCGCTTGCCAGAAACTGGGCCAGCCTGTGCCGCTGTCATACTTGTGCTCGCTGGAATAGAGCGCCTGGTCGCAGCCGCGGCAGTGATAAGTGCCCGGCTCGTAGACCTTGTCCAGCGGGCTGGAATAGGCCGGCTCGGTACCATCTTCGCGCATCACGCGGTATTCGAGGTCGGACAGCATGTCGCGCCATTCGGCCTCGGTGCGCGTCACCTCGAAGTCGCCCTCGGCGGCCCGGGCCGTGCGCGCACCGAAAAGCGCAGCGCCCAGGGCCAGGATCGAAAAGTCGCGGCGGTTCATGTGGTACCTCCTGTTGACTGTCGTTGGACAAGGTAGGGTATGCGCCACGCCGAGGGGACCTTTGATCGACGTGGCGCACGGGGTTGTGACCGGGTGAGAGTCAGATCCCGGCCACCACCCGTTACTGCCGGGGCAGCATCACGCGGTCGATCACGTGAATGACGCCGTTGGACTGGTCCACGTCGGCAATGGTCACGGTCGCCTCGCGGCCGTTCTCGTCGGTCAGGGTGATGTCGTCCCCCGACATTTCGGCCGTGAGCGTGCAGCCTCCCAGCGTTTCCACGGGGTGTGCGCCGCCATCATCGGCGATCATCCCTCCGATGGCATCCGAGAAGGCCTCGGCGCCGATCACGTGGCAGGTCAGGATCTGCGTCAGTTGCGCCTTGGCTTCGGGTTGCAACAGCGCGTTGAGCGACTCGTCTGCGATCATGTCGAAGGCAGCGTCGGTGGGGGCGAAAACCGTGAACGGCCCCGGTCCTTGCAGCGTCTCGACCAGGTCGGCCGCCTGCACGGCGGCGACAAGCGTGGTGTGGATGGGCGAATTCACCGCGTTCTCGATGATGTTCATGTCGGCCATCATCGACGCGCCGCCGACCGTTGGGTTGCCAGCCATTTCATGGGCTTCGCCCCAGGCCATCGGTGCAGATGCCACGACCAGGGCAGCGGCGGTGGAAAGAATGGTCTTGTTGGACATTGTCGGTCCTCCTCGTCTTCTTTGCACCCGGCAGGATCGCCGGAGATGCCAGAAGTCACGCAAGGACCCGGCGGTTAGTTTCAGATGTTTCGGAAAAAAATGCCCGTCAGCGGTCACAGGGCCGTGATCGGCCCCACGGCGAGCACATCCCCGGTTGGCGCGCCGGTGGGCGATCCGCCCGGCGGCTCGTCAGAGATTGCCAGCGCCGCGCCCTCGCCCAGCCGCGGCCGCACTTCAACCGGCACTGACAGCGCGGCCTGGCGGCCCCCGGGCAGAACCCCCAGCGAGATGGGCGCCGCACCTTCGGGAATCAGCCAGAGTTCCAGCGCGCGGCCGGGGCGGGCACCCCCCGCGCGGCGATCGACCAGGAGTTCGCCGCTTTCGTCCAGGTAGGCGGCGGCAACGACAAGATCGCTGCCCTCCGCGGCAAGTTCGGCCTGGTAATCCGGCACAGGCGGCGCGCCGGTGTCGAGAACGCCGAATTCCACCGCGATCAGCACCAGAACCGCGGCGGCGGCCGCCCCCACGATCGAGGGTATCAAGCCGATCTTCTGCCACCAACGGCGGTCCTGGTGGCCGAAGATGTCGCGGCGCAGCTCCGCCAGGACCCGCGGCGGCGGATCGACCGGCGCGACCTCCTGGGCGATGCCGGCCAGTTCGGCCTCCCAGGCCCGGACAAGATCGACGAACCGGGCATCCTCGGCCATTCGGGTCTGCGCAAGCTGCGCCTCGGGTCCGTCGAGCAGACCGAGCACGTATTCCGCGGCCAGCACGGAGTCGTCGTCATATGGGGTCTGCTCACTCATCGCGACAGGCAGTCTCTCAGTTTTGTCAGGCTGCGGCGCAGCCAGGTCCGCATCGTGTTGAGCGGCACGTCGAAATGGCGTGCCAGTTCGGTATAGGTGTCCCCGTCCAGATAGGCGCGGCGGACGGCAATCGCCCGATCCTCGGGCAGTTCCTCGAAACACCTTAGCACCTGCGCGCGCGTGTCGGCGGCCATGGCGCTGCGTTCGGGCCCCGGCGCATCGTCGGCCAGGTCGGCGAGAAGATCGGTCCCATCGGCCCGCTGCGTGCTTTCGGTGCCGGGCTTGCGCGCCCTCAACTTGTCGATCGACCGGTTGCGGGCGATCGTGATCATCCAGCTCATCGGGCTGGCCTGGCCGGGGCGAAAGCCCACGGCGGCATCCCAGATGCGCAGATAGACCTCCTGCAGGGTGTCTTCGGCTTCGGCTCTGTTCTTCAAGACACGCAGGCAGACGCCGAATAGTTTCGCCGAGGTCGCGTGGTAAAGCGCCTCGAAGGCCCCGCGGTCCCCAAGGCCCACGCGCGACAGCATGGTGTCAAGATCGGCCTGTTCCGTCATGGGGCCATCAAGACCGAGCCGATGGCACGGTGCAAGCCGTTTTCGCCGGGCCTGCGCCAGCACGATACCGGCCACGCCTCTTGCAGGCCCCCGCGATATGGTGCATCCCGGCGCTGTATTTTTCCAAGGGAGCACACTCCATGGCAGACGGCACGCTTGATCCCATGAGCAAACCGACCGAGGAAATCTCGGTCCGCGATGTGTTCGGAATCGACAGCGACATGAAGGTGAAGGGCTTCGCCGACCGCGGCGAGCGCGTGCCTGAAATCGACTCGACCTACAAGTTCGACCCCGACACCACGCTCGCGATCCTGGCCGGCTTTGGCTACAACCGCCGCGTCATGATCCAGGGCTATCACGGCACAGGCAAGTCCACGCATATCGAACAGGTGGCCGCCCGGCTGAACTGGCCCTGCGTGCGGGTCAACCTGGACAGCCACATCAGCCGGATCGACCTGATCGGCAAGGACGCCATCAAGCTGCGCGACGGCAAGCAGGTGACCGAGTTCCACGAGGGCATCCTGCCCTGGGCCCTGCGCAACCCCGTCGCCATCGTCTTCGATGAATACGACGCGGGCCGCGCCGACGTGATGTTCGTCATCCAGCGGGTGCTGGAACACGATGGCAAGCTGACCCTGCTGGACCAGAACGAGATCATCACGCCGAACCCGAATTTCCGCCTCTTCGCCACCGCCAATACCGTGGGGCTGGGCGACACCACCGGCCTTTATCACGGCACCCAACAGATCAACCAGGCCCAGATGGACCGGTGGTCGCTGGTCAGCACGCTGAACTACCTGTCCCATGACGCCGAGGCGGCGATCGTGCTTGGCAAGTCGCCGCATTACAATTCCGAGAAGGGCCGCAAGATCGTCGGCCAGATGGTAACCGTGGCCGACCTGACCCGGACCGCCTTCATGAACGGTGATCTGTCCACGGTCATGAGCCCGCGCACGGTGCTGAACTGGGCCGAGAACGCGCGTATCTTCGGCGGCGACGTCGGCTATGCCTTCCGCGTGTCCTTCCTGAACAAGTGCGACGAGCTGGAGCGCCAGACCGTGGCGGAATTCTATCAGCGCTGCTTCGACGAGGAACTGCCCGAAAGCGCGGCGAGCCTGAGTCTGGGGTGATGCCCGCGCGGAAGAAATTTCTGGAAAGTTCTTCCCGCCGGCCCCACAAGGGAACGTGATGTCCAAACCCAGCGACAACCCCGCCGACCCGTTCAAGAAGGCCCTGGCCGAGACCACCAAGGTCATGGCCGACGATGCCGATCTCGCGGTCAGTTTCACCGTGGACCCGCCGGGTGCCACGCGCGACAGCGTGCGCCTGCCCCAGATCAGCCGCCGCCTGACCCGCGACGAGGTGCTGCTGGCCCGGGGCACCTCGGATGCCTACGCGCTGCACCACAAGTTCCACGATCCCTCCGTGGCCGCGCGCTACATGCCCCAGGGGCAGATGGCCCGCGACCTCTACGAGTCGATGGAGAAGGCGCGGGTCGAAGCCGTGGGCGCGCGCCACATGCCGGGCACGGCCGGAAATATCGACGCCCGGATCGGGCACGAGGCCGAACGCAAGGGCTACGACCAGATCCGCGACAAGTCCGAGGCGCCGCTGGCCACCGCCGCGGGCTACCTGATCCGGCACCTGGCCACCGGGCGCGACCTGCCCGGGGGCGCGGCCAATGTGATGGACCTGTGGCGCGGCTACATCGAGGAACAATGCGGCGAAACGCTGGAGGACCTCGAAACCTGCCTGACCGACCAGAGGGCCTTTGCCAGGTTTGCCCGCCAGCTCATCGACGACATGGGCTATGGCGACCAGCTGGGCGATGACCCCGACGACGTGCCCCAGGACCAGGAGGATGAAGACACCGGCGAGGAGGACCAGGATCAGCCCGACAGCGCCGGCGAGGAGGACACCGACGACCCCGAAGAGGCCGAGGCCCAGCCCGAGCAGAGCCAGGAAGAGACGCAGGACGCATCGGAAGCGCAGGTCAGCCTCGACGAGGACGCCAGCGACGAGCTGGAAGAGGACATGGAACGCCCCGAGGGCGAGGCCCCGCTGGAGCCACCCGCGCCGCAGCCCGTCTCCGAGGCGGATCCGGACTACACCGTCTTCAGCACCGACCACGACGAGGAAATAGGCGCCGAGGACCTGGCAGAGGCGGCCGAGCTGGAACGGCTTCGCGCCTATCTCGACCAGCAGCTGGAACCGCTCAAGGGGGCCGTGGGCCGGCTGGCCAACAAGTTGCAACGTCGCCTGCAAGCGCAGCAGAACCGGTCGTGGTCCTTCGACCAGGAGGAAGGCATCCTTGATGCCGGGCGGCTGGCGCGCGTCGTGGCCAACCCGACGACGCCGCTGTCCTTCAAGGTGGAACAGGACACGGAATTCCGCGACACCGTGGTCACGCTGTTGCTGGACAATTCGGGCTCGATGCGGGGGCGGCCCATCTCCATCGCCGCGATCTGTGCCGACGTCCTGGCGCGCACTCTGGAACGCTGCCAGGTCAAGGTCGAGATCCTGGGCTTCACCACCCGCGCCTGGAAGGGCGGTGCCTCTCGCGAGGGCTGGCTGGCCGAGGGACGACCGCAGGGGCCCGGCCGCCTCAACGACCTGCGCCACATCATCTACAAGCGCGCCGACGCGCCGTGGCGGCGCACGCGAGAGAACCTCGGGCTGATGATGAAAGAAGGCTTGCTGAAGGAAAACATCGACGGCGAGGCCCTGGAATGGGCGCATCGCCGGATGGAACGCCGCGCGGAGGCGCGCAAGATCCTGATGGTGATTTCCGACGGCGCGCCAGTCGATGACAGCACCCTGTCGGTGAACCCGGCCAACTATCTCGAGAAACACCTGCGCGACGTGATCGCCATGGTCGAAAAGCGCCGCACGGTGGAACTGACCGCGATCGGCATCGGCCATGACGTGACCCGCTACTATGATCGCGCGGTGACGATCACCGACGTGGAGCAGCTGGCCGGGGCCATGACGGAACAGCTGGCCGGGCTTTTCGACAACGATCCACGAAAGCGCGCCCGGGTGCTCGGGATGCGCCGCGTCGCCTGACCGTGTCCGGGCCCCGCGGCCGGGTCCGTTTGCCGGCGGCGCACCGAGGTGTCTATTCTTGCCTAGATGAAGGGAAAGCCCATGTTCCAGACATTCGAGGCGGCGTCCACGCCCGAACAGGGCCCGCCCCGGCTGGCCGCCCTGCGCGAGGATATGGCCGCACGGGGGCTGAAGGGCTTTCTTGTTCCGCGCGCCGACGCCTACCAGGGCGAATACGTCGCTGACTGCGACGCGCGGCTGGCCTGGCTGACCGGTTTCACCGGGTCGGCCGGATTCTGCGCGGTGCTGGCCGACCTGGCCGGGGTCTTCGTGGATGGCCGCTACCGGGTGCAAGTGCGCGATCAGGTGGCGGCCGAGTTCACGCCCGTGGACTGGCCGGAAAACCGGTTGGGGCCGTGGCTGTGCGATCACCTGTCCGGGGGCGCGGTCGGCTTTGATCCCTGGCTGCACACGGTGCAGGAGGTTGCCGAACTGCGCGATGACCTGCGCACCGCAGGGCTGGCCCTGACCCCGACCGAGAACCTTGTCGATGCCATCTGGACCGACCGCCCTGCCCCGCCCGACGCGGGCTTCTTTGCCCATGACGCGGCGCTGGCCGGAGAAAGCGCGGCGGACAAGCGCGCGCGGCTGGCGGGCGCGCTGCGCAAGGCCGGACATCGCGTGGCGGTGCTGACGCTGCCCGACTCGATTGCCTGGCTGCTCAACATCCGAGGCGCCGACATTCCGCGCAACCCGGTCCCGCAGTGCTTTGCCCTGCTCCTGGACGATGGCACCTGCCAGCTTTTCGCGCGCCCTGGCAAGGCGAACGCGATCACCGAACATCTTGGCCCGGATGTCGCCGTGCTGGGGCAAGACGCCTTCCTCGCCGCGCTGACCGACCTTGACGGGCCGGTGCGGATCGACCCGGCCAGCTGTCCGCAGATCGTGGCGGATGTGCTGGCCGAGAATGGTGTCACCGTAGCCCATGAACAGGACCCCTGCGTGCGGCCAAAGGCGATCAAGACCCCGGCCGAGATCGCGGGCACAACCGAGGCGCACCTGCGCGACGGGGCCGCCATGTGCCGTTTCCTGCACTGGCTGGACGAAAACGCCCCCGCCGGCGGCCTTACAGAGATCGACGTGGTCCGCGCGCTGGAGCAGTTCCGCCGCGACACGGGCGCGCTGCGCGACATTTCCTTCGACACGATCTGCGGGGCGGGCGCCCATGGCGCCGTGGTCCACTACCGCGTGACCGAGGCCACCAACAACCCCGTGACCCCCGGCGCGCTGCTGCTGGTGGATTCCGGCGGGCAATATGCGGACGGAACCACCGACATCACCCGAACCATCGCGACCGGTCCCGTGGGCGCGGAGGAAAAGGCCTGCTTCACCCGCGTCCTGCAAGGCATGATCGCCCTGAGCCGGGCGCGGTTTCCCGAGGGGGTCGCAGGGCGCGACCTGGACAGCATCGCGCGTTATCCGCTCTGGCAGGCAGGGCTGGACTATGGCCATGGCACCGGCCATGGCGTCGGCGCATATCTTTGCGTGCACGAGGGGCCGCAGGGGTTCACGCGCGCGCCCAGCCGCGGCCATGAACCGTTGAAACCGGGTATGATCCTGTCTGTCGAGCCGGGCTATTACCGCGAGGGGGCTTTTGGCATTCGCCTCGAGAACCTGGTGGTGGTGCAAGAGGCCCCCGCGCTGGGCGACATGCGCCCGATGCTGTCACTCGAGACGCTGACCTGGGTTCCGATCGACCGGCGCCTGATCGATATCGACGCCCTGACCGAGGCGGAACGGCACTGGATTGATCGCTATCACGCGGATACAGTGGCGCGCATCGGCCCTCGACTGGAAGGGCCGGCGCGGGACTGGCTGGAAGCCGCCTGCGCGCCGCTCTGACGGAGCGCCCGGAACCGAACCGACACGGGACCGTCATACACGGCAGGGTAGACATCCTGTGCAAACCGACACGACAAACGCGCCAAGAGGGAGACCGAAGATGGCAGACCATATCAAGATCCGGCCTGCGACGGGCACATGGGTGGTACGCGCCGGCGGCGCGGTGCTCGGCGAAAGCACCCGGGCGCTGGAGTTGACCGAAGGCGATTACCCGCCTGTCATTTACTTCCCGCGCGACGACCTTTCGATGGTCTTTCTCGATGCCTCCGAAGCCGGCACGACCTGCCCCTACAAGGGGGAAGCGCGCTACTACGATATCGTTGCCAAGTCAGGCACGATCAAGGACGCCGCCTGGTCCTACGAGGACCCCATGCCCGAGGTGGCCGAGATCGGCCACCATATCGCCTTTTACACCTCGAAGGTGACCGTCGAGGAAGTCTGAATCGCGGCGCCCGCGCCGCTGCCGGGCGGGCTCAACTGTGTTCTTCGGCCGCGGTGGCCGCCAGCGCGCGATTGAAGGCGCGCAGCGCATCCACCTGGAACAGCGCCCCGCGCAACTCGGGCGGGCCAATGCCGCCGGAGGCCCGGACCACGGGAACGAAGTTGCGGTTGCTTGCCTCCAGGATCGGCATGGCCTGGTCCAGGGACTTGCCCTCGACGACATAGGTGCCCTCACGGATCAGCCTGGCGCAGACCTCGGGGTCTGCAGCCTTGGGATGATCCATGGACCGCATGACGCTTGTCACCTGGAAGGTTGACAGCAGATAGGCCTGCGGCCCGGCGGCCAGGTGAACGCCGCGCTGTTCCAGCTGGGTCAGGAAGAACGAGCGATCCACGATCCGCGAAGCCACCGCCGAGGCCAGCGAGACCGTCACCATGACCGCCAGCCCGGTCTGCCAGTCACCGGTCAGTTCGAACACGATCAGCGTGGTCGAGATCGGCGCACCCAGAACGGCGGCGGCCACCCCGCCCATGCCCGCCAGCGCATAGAGTGCGGCCGCGCCGGACACGTCCGGAAATATCCCCGTGGCCACCATGCCGAAGGCCAGCCCCGTCAGCGCCCCCACCATCAGCGAGGGCGAGAATATCCCACCGCCCATGCGCCCGCCGAAGGTCACGGCAACGGCCACGATCTTGACCAGCGTGAACACAACCGCCTCGTGGAACAGCAGCCGCCCGGTCAGCGCGTCCGAGGTCGTCTCGTAGCCGACGCCGATGATATGAGGAAAGGGAATCGCGATCAGCCCCAGCAGCAGACCGGCAACAGCCGGGCGCAGCACCGGGTGCAGCCCCGCGCGCTTCTGGTAGTGGCTGGCCAGCCGATCAGCCCAGAACAGCCCCCGCATGAAGACCACCGCGACCAGGCCGCAAAGCAGCCCCAGCAAAAGGTAGGCGGGCAGTTCCACGTAAAAGGCCAGCGCGGTCTGGCCGGGAATGTAGAATTCAGTAACATCACCATAGGCCATACGGCTGATCACCGTACCCGCGACCGAGGCGATGACGATGGGTGCGAAGGCATGCAAGGCAAAGTGCCGCAGCACCACCTCGAGCGCGAAAAGCGCCCCGGCGATGGGCGCGTTGAAGCTGGCCGAGACGGCGGCCGCCACGGCGCAGCCCAGCAGGTCGCGCCCGGTGATCCCGTCGGCCTTGATTCGGTTGTTCACCCCCGTGGCGATCAGCGCGGCTATGTGAACCACCGGTCCCTCGCGCCCCGTGGAGCCGCCGCTGGACAGCGTGATGAGCGAGGCCAGCGCAGACCCCAAGCCCCGGCGCACCTTCAGCCGCCCGTCATGAAGCGCCGCGCCCTCGATCACGTCCGACACCGAATGCACCCGGTTATCGCTCGTGGTGTAGTGC
>Ga0102931_1000469_pt1 | contig 19528 bp, 9 predicted proteins | sample SalPonR1_C_D1_MG_FD_79282 | JGI IMG/M metagenome (GOLD analysis project Ga0102931, IMG submission 79282) | Salt pond soil microbial communities from South San Francisco under conditions of wetland restoration - Salt Pond MetaG R1_C_D1_MG | ecosystem: Environmental > Aquatic > Marine > Intertidal... | reverse complement strand
GAATTAAGTGGTGAAAGCATGAGGAAAAAGCAGTAATATTGTCATAGCTAATAAATCACTGCAACCAGATCCAAGGGGGGTCAGTTTCCCCAGACTAGGGGGTCAGCTTGTACGGAATAACCACTAATAAAGGATACAGTAGGTGAGTCACTGTATATACACCAAAATCATAGTTATAGCCTCACTTATAGTGGATCTATACTGATTATTACTGGCCTCACACTGCAAAGCAACGGGGTGGGTAGCCCTGTAAGAAATTTATGAGTAGTTCTTAGTAAGTGAATTATTCATAAAAAAATAAGTAAGTCTTCTGTCCTCAACTTCTTTGGTAGTCAGAGATTATAACTGATTTTGTGGTTTACAGAGATAACTTCATCTTTGCGGGTCTCAGACAATTACTTTTGCCATCACTACGACGGTTCAGCTTTATTGTCCTGAATATGGGGTTCAACAAGAATGCATTTACTCTACTCTACTTATTAAGTCTAACCACTATTCAAAAAGCGGAAATGCATCTGAATTAACACGGGCACCTTTCATAACTTCAGTCATCTCTTCAACGATGTTCGGATGTTCCGTTGCTATATTATGCTGTTCACCCAGATCATCATCCAGGTTATAGAGTTCAATGGCCGCATCGGGATTTTTGGTGATATCTAAACGAACCGCTTTCCATTTGCCTTTGCGTACAGCTTGCTTACCACCTTGTGCGGGGAATTCCCAGTAAAGATAGTCGTGTACTTGCTGTTCACCGCTCCCGGTTATTGTTTGTACCATTGATATCCCATCGATATTTGGTACAGGCGCTATACCTGCTAACTGAGCAAATGTGGGCATCATATCCTCAAATGCCGAAATGTGATCATTTGATGTGTTTTCAGGCACTGTTCCTGGCCACCATGCGATTGTCGGTACTCTTATGCCTCCTTCATATAGATCACGCTTTCCTCCCCTTAGTGGGCCATTGCTATCAAAAAATGCCGGATCGTGACCACCTTCAAACTGAGGACCGTTGTCACTTGTAAAGATAACAAGTGTATTCTTATCAATGCCCTCCTCTTGCAACTTGTCCAACACCATACCTACATAAGAATCTAGCAGACTCACCATAGCAGCGTACGTTGCCCTGGGTTGTGGCTGTGCAGTATAATGACCGCCGTTAAACGGTTTCTCCAGAAAAATACTCTCCCCATTTTCATTCAGATAGGGTTCCATTGATTCCTGTGGGACAGTTAAAGAAGCATGAGGAATGTTCATGGGCATATATAGAAAAAACGGGGTCTCTTGATTTGCGTGATCATCAATAAAAGACAATGCCTCTTTCGCGATAACATCTTGGCTATAAGTACCACGCTTCACTGGCGGACCTGATCCCGGATGACGGTCTGGATTATCATTTACCTCATTCCCATCCAGAGTTACTCGTTCAATTTCTTTTCCTTTTACTTCTCTGAACAAAAATTCCGGGTAGTAAAAATGAGCCCGGCGTTGATCGTTATAACCAAAAAAGTAATCAAACCCTTGTTGAGAAGGGCTTCCCTCTGAGCCCGGGTATCCAAGACCCCATTTGCCAAATGCTCCTGTTCTATAACCAGCTTCTTTCAGAAGTTCTGCTATTGTAGGCACACCATAAGGTAACGGTGACTGACCAATCGGCAAATGTTCCAAGTTTCCACGAATAGGTGTATGCCCCGTATGCAGACCGGTCATTAATACTGAACGAGATGGAGCACATACCGGACTACCAGAATAATGCTGAGTCAGACGCATTCCTTCAACGGCCATTCGGTCGAGATTAGGGGTTAGAATTTGCTGTTGCCCAAAAGGCCCAATATCTCCATAACCCAAGTCATCAGCTAAAATATAGACTATATTTGGTTGATCATTGTCGCTATTGACTACATCATAAGTACTATTCTCACATCCTGTAAATAAACCGTATAAAAAAATCATTAAAATCGTACGATTCATTACTATTCGAGCATCTATCATTTGGCTAAATTTATAAATTTAATTGTCATGTTTGCTTAATGGTTAATTGCTACTGAATTTTCAATTATTTGGTATAATTATTTTAGTGTTCATTAAAACCTTCGAAACATATCCAATCACATCAGATTAATTATCTCTAAAATCAGACACTCGCTTAAACATGATGTAATTAGCATTATGCTGATTATCTGCGTGTACGCCTTGCTCGTTGGGATATGCTGTACGGATTAAACTGATAATATCATCGCCGTCAAACTGCCAATCTGCATACTGAAACCCCACTTTTTCGACATTTGGATGCTGTAGAACGATACGATTTACCTCCCATTCTCTTAAATCATTTGATGAGATCAATGCAAGTGTATTACGAGTCCGTTCAGGGTTTCCTCCGGCAAACTCGTCAGGAACATAGTTTGATAGTGCCCAGTATTTATTCGTCACACCATCATATCGAATAGTAAACTTTTTCATACCACCCGGTAGATCTATAAAGCCTGTATCCGGATCAAAGCTTACCGTTTCTCCATAAGTTGATACGTCCAAGATTGCTGCCCGGCCACCAACGGGCTGGTAGTTGTTTCGCAAGATGTTCACCAATTTACCATCAGGGTTCACAACGACGTTTCCCTCAAGCCATGCATTTCCAGGCCAATCCTGATTGTATCGAATACGGTTACTGGTTGTCCAACTGGCGGCATTCAATAAATCACTATCAACGGGCGCCGAGATCACAAATGCGCGAAAATTGACACCCCACTTTTCCGGTGGAAAGCGATCCTCAACTGCTCTCCATATCCTTCCATTATGCACCACCACTGGAACAGGTGCTGTATGATACTCCACATCGTCTCGCAAAAGTCCACTGGTCGAGTTTGTGGGCTCTGTCCAGCTTCGGCCCCCATCCGTACTTTTCCGAATAATTAAATCGCCATATTGCTCAGAAACCCCCATAATATACAGGTCACTCTTCCAAACAAACATATTTGACCAAAACTGCCCTCTGATAATCGTTAAACGGTTCCATGTTTGCCCCCGGTCTTTTGATTGATATATAGAGGTTCTACATTTACAACTACCCGGACCAAAAAACTGGTGAGATGCGACATAAGTACCATCATCTATCTTAACGATGGAGGGAGCCCCAAGATAAGTTTCTGTTGAGGGTTCAGAATAAGCCAATTCTACTCCCGGCAATGTTTGCCCCTGTACTAGCATGGTATTGGCAAAAAAACCTGATAAAGCAATGATAAGAATGAGTGTCAATTTATTTTCCATGTTTATTGATTTCGAAGATTTAATACTTATTTCAACTGTTTGACCCATTCATATTCCATTTTTTTTGCCCACTTCCGCAGTTCTGTCCGCATGATTTCGTAACGCATAAAGTACTCATCCGATAAATCATGTTGCTCGTCCGGATCGGTTTCAAGGTTATAAAGTTTGGCTTTTTCTTCTGAAGGGCCAGTTGTGACTCGATGTGTTACATATGGCAGCACCAGTTTCCATTTACCGTCTCTTATAGCAGTATTATGAGTAAAATCCGGCACCCCTCTATTCCATTGCCAGTATTGATAGGTAGGCAGCCGATTGTTATCGTTTTTATTAAGTAGTAATGGAGCAAAGCTGCCACCATCAGGGTAATTTTCAGACGGGTTATCCAACTCAGCGAGTTCCATCAATGAAGGGTAAACATCCGTAAAATGAATGATTTCATCTATTTTTCCTGGTTCAAGAACTCCCGACCAGTAGACCAGGAATGGAACACGTATTCCCCCATCATAGACAGTATATTTATTTCCACGCAGATTTGAATTAAATCGACTTCCTGTCAAAGGATCAGGACCATTGTCGCTGGTAAAAATAACAACCGTTCGTTGATCAATCTGCAGCTCTTTCAGCTCATCAATTAATCGACCAATTCCCTGATCCATTATTTCGACCATCGCATAAATAATGGCAGTGTTACGATCCAAACCGGCTTCCTCGTATGGCTTTATCATCTCTTCCGGAGCACTTAAAGGGCGATGCGGAGCATAATGTGCTAAATGCAAGAAAAAGGGTTCTTCATGGTGCTTACGCACATATTTAATGGCTTCATCTGTCAATCGATCTGTTAAATAATCCCCTTCTACAGACTGATACTCTCCCTGAACATTTAGCCTAAAATTAAAATAGTCATCAGGCACATCTGGTCCTCCGAGAAAACTGACAGACTCTTCAAACCCGCGGTTTAGTGGAAGATATTCTTCCTCCATGCCCAGATGCCATTTACCAACCATTCCTGTTCTATAACCGTTATGCTCAAAGAGGTCAGCCAGAGTCGTTTCATTTAAATTCAGGCTGGTAAGTTCCGGGTAGCGTACCTGGCTGAGACTAACCACACCGGTTTTGTGGGGGTGTCGACCGGTCAATAATGAAGCTCTTGATGGACCACATACGGGTGATGATGCATAAGCCTGATTAAAATAGACACTTTTTTCAATTAGCTCGTCTATCACCGGTGTCTTGGACAAACCGCCATTTAAGGCAGATATATCACCAATTCCCATATCATCAGCTACTATGAGAATAACATTCGGCTTTTGTGACTCATGACGATAATCATGCAATCTGTTGCCGGTTTCTGTTACTCCTTCGAATACCGGTTTAGTTTGTAAGATTGAAGAACTAACGGTTGTAACATGTCCAAAAGACAAAATAACGCAACTAAAAAAAGAGAAAAGAATATGCCGATATGTATTCTTACTATATAGGTTCAAAAATGTATCCACTGTGTATTTTATTACTGATCTCAACCTATTCTCCATTTAGTGTTGTGACCATATTTCAATTTATCAATCGATAAACCCGTGGTCCGATAAAAATTGCTCCATATCCAAAATGGTACGATTCAGATAGGGTTCCTTATTAAAAAAGCCATGGCTAACACCATCGTATATCTTCAAACGACAGGTAATATCTGCACTTTGAAGCTGTGAACAGAAGTCTTCCATCCTCGATACAGGTATCAAATCATCATCTGTCCCCAAAAGGATTAGCGTTGGTGGGGTTCCGTCCTTAGGCTGATGAAAGGGTGAGAATTGTCTATATGCGTCACCTATACGCTCATACCCATAGCCACCTGGCCCATTGTCGAGCACAGGATTAAAAAGCACAAGCAGATCCCCTTTGGTGCTTACAAACATATTATCATTTGGATCATTAAATCCGTCAACAAGGGTTAGAGCCGCAGCCAAATGTCCCCCAGCCGATCCGCCTGAAAGAATGATTCGAGTCGTGTCTATATTGAAATCACCGGCCCTTACACGCAGGAATCGAAAAGCCGACTTTGCATCCTGGAGTGATTCAAAAGGTGTAGAACCGTGTGTCTCTTTTAATCTATACTCAGGAAGGGCTACCATAAACCCAAGATTTGAAAAATATCTTGCCTGAGGCAAAAATTGCTTCCAAGTGCCACCTGTCCAACCACCTCCATGATAGAATATTATTATCGGCCACTCTCTTTTGCTATGATAGTTTTCAGGGTATACAAGATGGATGGCGAGATTGGTTGTATCATCAAGGGCTTTATATTCTACACTTTTAACTGTCTGCCCTATGACCTGTCCATTTACAAGAACTAATATAGAGAAGATCAAAAACACATAGTATGTTCCCTTTACTTTCATATGAAAACAATCATTTGCTGTAGCATGAGCATGCACAATTGATTGTTCATGCTGAGTAATATGCATTTTTTACAAGTGCTAAATTTTTGGTTTTAATCATCGAAAGTAACTATAAGTTGAGGCCGTGTTATACCTATAATTTGAATACAAGCTGGTCGTCTTTTACTAAATCATCACACATATTTTATCTTTTCGTTCACTATTAGGTTTTTTTGATAAACTAATTTGCCTATATCTTACCAGGTATCAACATTGAGCCTATCACGTATATCTAACATTGAGTTTACTCTAGATTATCTCTGTACCATCTAACCTTCTTCACAACATCATTCTTTCGCAGGAATCACGAATTGGAAGATATTTCTCACCTATAACGATTCAATCTGTAGTGAAAGAAAGATACTACTGAAATGATGAAGAATTGCTTTGAAGGTACACCACGAATCAATAAGGTCACTTTAAACCCTAAACAATACTGTTCAGACATTTTTTATAAAAAATACCGGCAACAGAATGGATTATGTCACCGGTATTATGAGGAATAAAAAATTACCACCCGCTATTTTGCTGGAGGTTTGCATTGTTAAATAGTTCAGATTGTGGCAGTGGATAACGGTACATTTTATCCTCAAAAACACGTTGTTCAACTAGTTTCTGCTCGTATGTAAAACTATCGTCAACTTCTTTTGTGATCTTCACACCATAAATATCGGTTGTCTGATCACCTATTTTCCAGCGTCGAATATCCCAAAATCTATGATCCTCAAATGCCAATTCAACGCGTCGTTCATTTCTCAGTTTTTCTCTGAACTCCTCTTTCGTTAACCCACCCGGAAAGTCAGGCATATCTGATCTGGCACGAATCATATTAACAGCTTGCCTGGCAGTCATACCCATTCCTCCATCATTTTCAGGACCGAATACCTCATTTATTGCTTCAGCATAGTTTAGGAGCACTTCACCATAGCGAAACAAGACCCAGGTATGCTCCTTAGATGTGGTATTGGTTGGGTCCAGGTTGATATCCTCCCGAACATATTTTTTGAGGTAGTAACCTGTTTTTGTAGCTCGTTCCTGAGGCGGACCGTGCAGACCTCCATTCCAAATTTCAAGAGTTGTTCCCTTCCATGTAGATCCGTTATACATGACCGTTGACGACAACCGGGGATCTCTTCCCTCATAGGGATTATTTGGATTGTATCCTGACCCAGGCTCGTTGATCCCCTGTCCACTTGACTGCATTTCATAGGAGTTGACCAGATTTTGTGTTGGTGATGTACCCGGACTCGCTCCTTCAAATCCAATTGGAAAATTGGATCGTTCAAATGAATTTGAATTCCCAAGCCGACGCCCTAAAATGAGCTCTGTACCAGTATAATTATTTACAATGTTATCGTAATTGGCTTCAAGTGTGTACCAGGATGAGTCAATTAGTGCCTTTGAAGCAAGAGCAGCTTCTTCCCACATTTGCATATCATCCCCAGGGTTATTCAGTGCACTGGCGGCGTATAATAAAGCCCTTGCTTTCAGAGCCATGGCCGCACCGCGGGTTACTCGTCCCGTTTCATTATTCGTAATACTCGAATAGCTAACAGGCAAAACTTGACTTACGGCATCAGTTTCATCAATAATAAACCTAAGTACCTCATTAAATGAAGCCTGTTGCACATTATTTGCGTCTTCAGGAGTCAAAACGTCGGTAACTAATGGAACACTGCCGTATCGTTTTAGAAGTTCAAAATAGAAATAAGCACGTAAAAATCGTGCCTCATATGGATAGAGCTCAAATTGCTCCATTAGCTGGTCATAATCATTATTATACTGCCGCTCTGGAAAAGTTTGGCCTTCAATTTCCACTAGAAATTGATTGACCGCTCTGATTCCAGCATACATCTGTCCCCATGAGGCATCCAGCGTCTGAATGGCACTCCAACTGCCGTCATTGAATTTCTGAACATTTGACAATTCCCAAATCTCTTCAGCATTATCCGAGGCTGAAGCTCTCATTGCCCCATCTATGCTGTTAAACCCAGAGGGCAGATAACTATAAATATTGGTTAAAAAAGATTTGGATCGATCAAAGTTGGAGAAGACATCTTCCTTTTTCAGATCAGTACTCTCATCATAGTCTAAAAAATTACACCCGGCGACTGATGCCAGGAGGATCACGAATATTGTTGCTTTAAGCATTTTCATAATCAATTCCCTTTAATGTTAAAAAACGATATTAAGTCCAAGGTGGTAGGATCTTAGCGTTGGATAACCAGTTCCCAAATGCTCGGGGTCCATAATTTCAATATTATCAATTGAAAACAGATTCATCCCTCTGCCATAGATTTTTATTCTTTGCATGCTTAGAGACTGGACAAACGATACCGGTAATGTATAGGATACTTCCAGTGTCCGAAGTTTGATATAGGATCGATCAACCAGCCAAATATCATTCGGGCGATTGTTATTTTCGTTATTAAGTGTCGTTAAACGTGGAAATATGGCATCTGCTGATCCTTCGGAGGTCCATCGGTTTTCATAATAATATTCGGAGAGTGTATTATTATTTCGAAGTGGCCAATAGACGCTGGGCGTGTTCAGGTAAGCGGTGTAGTTACCAGTACCCTGAAAAAGTGATTCAACACCTATTCCTTTATAATTAAACCCGACAGAAGCAGAGAAATAGAGCTCGGGATACTGACTTGAATAGCCCACTGGAACCACATCGAATTCGTTAATGATGCCATCACCGTTTTGATCCCGGTATTTTATGTCTCCTGGCCGTACCTGAGAAAAGCGTTGGTCAGGGCTACTGGTAATATCCTCCTGATCAGCAAAAAATCCGATCGCTTCTAATCCGAAACGCTGACCTACTGACCTGCCGGTTTCCTTCAAGTAATCATAAGGCTGAAAAGCCTCATTCATTTCAAGAATTTTATTTCTGGTAAAGGTCATTTGCCCACCAATATAGTAGGCAAAATCTCTGCTAACGGTGTCTCTCCATTCCAAATCGAATTCTACACCTCTATTCTCCACAACCCCGTTCGATTCCAAAGGTGCTGTTACCCCAAGCACATTGGAAATACGTCCACCAGAATTTGTAAGGATGTTCTTACGCTTGGCGTAGAATAGATCTGCGGTAAAAAAAAGATTTTCCAACAATCCTATATCAACACCCAGATTAGTTGTGTAAGATGTCTCATATGTAAAATCAGCTGTGGCAAGACGACTCTCTGATGTTCCGCCACTAAACGTGTTATTATCAGTGAAGAAATATCCGCTACTACCACTGTAATTTTGTAGATGCAGATTTCCATTGGGAATCAGATCATTACCAGTAACTCCCCACGATGCCCGAAGTTTAAGAAGATCAAATAAGGAATTATCTGCCATAAAATCTTCATTGGAGATCAACCATGAAGCAGACACCGCAGGAAACAACCCGTATCGATCATTGCTTGGGAGTATATTGTTGCCATTGTAAGAAACAGCAACATTTACATAATAGGTTTGATCGTATCCATACAGCAGGCTGCCTGCAAAATTATTTCTTCTAAACGTGTTATTCTGCCCATCAAGCGTCATACCACTCTGGTGGAAAAGTGCTACGGCTGTCAGTTCACTATTTTCCAACAATGTCTCATATCGAATTTTCCCAAGTATATCTGTACTTCTCCGTTGGTTTCCAAAACTGCTCCAAAATCCAAGCTCTGTATCTTCACCAAATACAGTTCTTTCAACATCAACAACAGTCCCTGATTGGTCTCTAACAGGTATCACAGATTCATAGCTATATTGTTTTGACTGTTGCTCAAAATAGGATGCAAAATTATTGTAGCTCAATGCAAGTTCTGCAGACAGTCCTTTTGTAACATTATCCAGGTTTTTAATTAGACGACTATCAAGAAACAACTCGCGTTCATTTGGTGAACCATACCCAGTGGATGTTAGCATTGCAACCGGGTTTGTTCCATATAGAGGAGATCCACCCCAGCTGCCATCCATTGTCTGAACCGGAAATGCTGCAGAAGGTATTCTATAGAGACTATTGAATATCTCGTTGGGTCCATCACCACCACTTGGTGTGTTTCTGTTTACGATATTTCCAGCAGCATTGATTTGAAGTGCTAAAGACTCCGAAACTTCAATATCCAGGTTACTTCTGAAATTGAACTGGCCATATTTAAGCTGGGTACTAAAATCTTCATTTCTGTTTACTGGTCCAAAGAGACCATTATCGCTGCTGTAGTTCATCAACACATAATACCTGGCTCTTGAGGAACCGCCATCAAAGCTAATATTAAATGTCTGCCGAGTTCCCTGATCCCGCAAGACTTCATCAAACCAATTTACATTGGGGAATAAAACAGGCGATGAGTTATTTGAAAACGCATCAATATCACCGTTTGAATATCTTGGATCCAAGCCATCATTTAAAAGTGCTTCGTTAATAGCCCTTGCATATGTAGGTGCCTGCACAAATTTCGGGAGTCCAACAGGTTCTGTTATTGATGTTTCAAAAGAAGCATTTACCCTTAGCTGATCAGCTTCTCCTCTTTTTGTTTCTACAAGTATGACTCCGTTGGCTCCACGCTGACCATACATAGATAACAACGCAGCATCTTTGAGAACACTGATATTTTGAATTTCATCGGTGGATAGAGAACTTAATGGCCGTTCAAAACCATCAACTAGAATGAGGGGCTGGTTATTTCGAAATGTTTCGACACCCCTGATGTTAAAGGTAGCACCTGTAGGTGGTTCCCCACCATTTTGTAAAGCTATTAAGCCCGGAATTTTACCATAAAGTGTATTTTCCGGATTGATGACGGAGTTGTTGGGGATATCGTTACCAGTTATAAAACCAACTGCACCTGTAAGACTATTAGAGGATCTATATTCACCATATCCAACAGAAATTTGGTTAGTCTGGACGGGTAATATAACTGACATTTGGTTCTGGCTAATCCTAATCGGCTCCGTTACCTGTCCTCTGTTTTCGACTTTTAGATGATGGCCCAGTTCACCCGCAATTTCAAACTGCCCATACCGGTTGGATAAAGAGACAATAGTTTCATCTTCAACCAAATGTATTTTAGCACCAACGACGGGGTTTCCATCTATATCAATTACCAGACCTTGTATTTGGCTGTCTTGAGCCATGGCACTGCCATAAATGCCCATCAGTGTCAGCATACAAACTTGACTAATGTAAATTATTCGATTCATAAGGTTACGTTTATTAAATACATTCAAATTCAACCACTATGTTTTTGATCTAATTACCATCCCGGATTTTGGACAAGTCCATAGCCTTTGTTGATCTCATTTGGCGGAAATGCACTCAAATACCACTTTGGCGACCAGTTACCCTGCCAATAGCGAGAAGGCAATTCAAACCGTTCGTAGGTGAATGATCCATCTCCCTGCTTACGGATATTCATTCCCTCAAGTGTCTTCGTGAAATTTTGGTCCATTTTCCATCTCACAATATCAAACCATCGTACTTTTTCGTAGCCAAATTCTATGGCACGTTCGTTCAACACAGCTTTCCTAAACTCTTCCTTTGAAAGACCTTGCGGTAACTCTCCAACACCAGCACGTTCCCTCACCTTATTTACATAGAGATAAGCTTCTGGTGTGGGGCCATCGTTGAATTCATTCAGAGCTTCAGCATATGTAAGATAAATCTCTGCTAACCGAAGATATGGCCACTGAATGACAGATTGGGTCGCACTGTTCTCATCAAGTATAAATTTTCGAAGCTTGTAGCCAGAGGCTGTGCTATTTGTATTAATGTTGCGACGTTCGCGACCTCCAATCCATAATTCGGCTTGACGATTTTTATATGGTGCACCATTTACTAAAACGGTTTGATAAAGTCGCGGATCCCGGTTTTCATATGGATTATCTGGATCATAACCTGAGTTCGGATCGGTAATCGAAAGTCCGTTCATCATAGGAAACATATCCACATAGTTCTGGGTAGTAGCACCAATTCCATATCTTGTAGCCTGGAAAAAATAAAACTGACCACTCCAGAATCCTGGAGCTCTATATCGAGCTCTTGTAGATATCAGTAATTCACTGTTACCGCGATCATAATAGGCTGTTTTAAAATCCTGCTCTGGATTGCCAGTATTTACCAAACTATAGTCACCAGTCTGCTCTACCTTATCAATCAATTCTTTAGCAGCATCAGCAGCACGCTTCCACAGATTAGAATCAAATCCACCATGCCAAACCATCATTTTATCAGCGGCTTCACCTTCCATAAACGGCTGATTATCATTAAAAAGTGGACTTGCACCAAACAGAAGGACCCTGGCTTTCAACCCCATCGCCGCAGCTTGTGTAAAGCGACCTTCCCAGTTCAATTTATCTTCAATCGCAAATGGAAGATCTGGTATCGCTTTGTCAATTGTGGCTACAATTGAATCCATTGTTGCCATGCTCGTCATACGAGGCACGTTAAAATCTTCATTTGCCGTATAAGCTCGATCAATCCATGGCAACCCGCCAAAATGTCGAAACATATCAGTATAATGCAGTGCCTTGATCATACGTGCTTCTGCTTTGAGCTCTGAGGCCTGTTCTGCAGTCATATCTGGGACACGATCAACATTTTCAATAAAAATATGCGCGTCTCTAATGCCGTCCCAAGCTCCGGAGTTGTTATAGCTATATTTTGTTTTTCCATTACTATTTTCAACGCCTGAGGTATATTGCCCGGAATAATACAATTGATTGACACCTCCCCAGTTTAAGAAACTATGATTTATATCAGAAAGGCTAGCCTGTATATCCATTCCCATTTCATCTGTACGATCACCCCAGGTAATTGGCAAACCATACGGCAACGATTCATAAGCTCCCCAGAGAAATCGTTCTGCAAACTCCGCCTTTGCAAATATTGAATCCTGGGTAACATCTACACTTGGTGGTTTTTCCAGAAAGTCGTTACCAACACTTAAGTCTTCACATCCCTGTAATACAAACAGAAATCCAACTAATGAGATAAAAAAAAGTATGATTGTATTTTTCATGGTTGCCTTTTTAGAGTGTATTTAAAAATCGATCTGAATTCCGAGGTTATAAACCTTTACAATTGGATAATCAGAGTTACTAGCGGTCCTGGACTCGGGATCAGCTATATCCATTTTAGAAAAGGTAAGCAGGTTATATCCGTTGACGTATGCCCGTAAATTTCTAAGACCAAATTTCTGTAAAAATGATTGAGGAAAATTGTACCCCAGTTTGATGTTTTTCAATCTGATATAGGACGCATCTCTCATCCAAAAATCGGATGTTTTCATATTGTTGGTTCGTCCTGCAAATGTTAATCGGGGATAAGTTGCAGTTTCCGCTGTTTCCGGCGTCCATCGTTCATCAGCATGCCACTGCATCAAGCTTCTGTTCCCAGTTGAACCAAAAGCTATCCGGTATGGCTCACCACCTAACAGACGAGAGGTATTTGTTGCACCAGCCCACACCATGGCGAAGTCAACATTTTTATATCGAAATCCCATATTTACACCAAAGGTATATTCAGGAAATTCAGGGAAGCCAATGGCACGTTGATCATCAGTATCGATGACATTATCACCATTCAAATCTTTATACATTAAATCACCGGGCTTCGCCTGATATTGGTGATCCGGAATGGATTCATCGGTTAAATCACTTTCAGTCCAAAACCTATCAAAGACATAGCCGAACCGTTGACCGACCGAGTTTCCGGTTCGGAACAGATAATCTTCACTGCGTGGAACCTCGTCCATGTAGATTATTTCATTACGGCTGAATGAAAAGTTTGTATCGATGTTATAGAAAAAATTACCTCGCTGTTCTCTCCATTTTAATTCAATTTCATACCCTCTGTTTTCCACTTCTCCAATATTTACCGCAGGCAGTGTGGCTGCCACAAATGAAGGCACAGTATTGCGTGTGGTCAATATATCTTCACGATACTCGTGAAAAATGTCAGCACTTAGATCAAGTCGGTCATCAAGTATCCGAAGATTAATACCGTAATTCTGTTTTGTAGAAGATTCCCATGTAACCAGTGGGTTACCGATTTGTCCTTCTCTGGCTCCCGTCTGATTTTGAGGAACATCAACCCCAAAATTGTAACCACCTGCTGAAGCAAAATAAGTACCCGGTAGATAGAGAAATCGCCCCACTCCCAGATCATTACCCACAATTCCATATGAGGCTCGAAATTTTAAATGATCAAGGAACTCAATATCTTGCATAAACTTTTCGTTGGTAAGTACCCAACCAGCCGAAACCGCCGGAAAGAAACCAAAACGCCTGCCCTCTGCAAAGTTCTCAGACCCATTATACCCCATGCTTGCTTCGAATAAATACCGTCGGTCGTAATTATAATTCAACCTTCCAACAGTCCCAACCAATCCACGGGGAATACTGACAAAGGTAGCCGGATAATAATTTTTTCTTTGATTATAGAGTAGTAAACCTCCAACCGAATGGCTGCCAAAAGATCCTTTATATGAAACTCTAGCTTCCAAATACCAGTCCCTATCCCGACCATAACTTTCATTATATCCAAGAATACCCTCATCCCCACTCTTCTTGTAGACAATCGTTGAGTCCCCAACAGCGGTTGGATCTACATCAACTTTATAAAATGGCTCATATTCTGCCGTCGACGTACTTCGAGATTTTGTTTGAGTGTAGTATGTATTATAGGCGCCTTTAAGTTGGAACAACAACCCATCGGTAATGAAATCAAGATTTTGTTTGACTCCCAGATCAAGATTCAAAACATTGCGGGAAGAGTTGGTTAAGCCTGTACCATAGAAAGATTGTAAACCATCTTTTTTCTCATCGGTAATGTAAAAGTTTCCGTTTCGCACCCATTTGTCATCCACAATACCAGGTCCTGAAAAGGGAACCGACCAGTAAATTTGCCGCCATAAACCATCTGAATTTCGTACTTGAGGAGAATTTCTTTGCTCAATCCGTCCGGCAGATGTAAGACTGACGACCGTACTTGGAGTGACATCTACATCTAAATTGGTACGAAAATTATACCGGTCGAAGGTAAAATTATTATTGTATCCATCATCAAAAGTTCTAAATAGGCCATCTTGCCGCAGATATCCAGCAGCTATAAAAAATCTTACGTTTTCAGTACCACCTGAAATATTGACGTTGTTGTTACTTTGAAATGCCAGTGGCTTCATGATATAGTCAACCCAGTCCGTATTGGGATAAATTATTGGATCAGAGTTTGTTCGAAACGCTTCCAAAGCTTCATCAGAAAAACGAACTAGTGAGGGATCTATACCATCATTTAACTGGGCTTCATTCATCCGTTGGGCGTATGTGTAACTATCGGCAAATTCCAGTAAGGTTGTAGGTTGCTGAAAACCAGACGATAGGTTCAAAGATATCTTGACTGGCCCCGTTCGCCCCCTTTTCGTCTGAATCACAATTACACCGTTGGCACCTCGAACACCATACACAGCCGTCGCGGAGGCATCCTTGAGTACGCTGATGCTCTCAACATTGTTTGGATCTAGTTGAGCGAAAGATCGACGTTCAACACCATCAACAATAATCAATGGGGACGACCGTCCTTCCGTGAGTGAGCCAAATCCTCGAATAAAAATATTTGGTTCGTCAGCACCAGGTTGTCCAGATCTCTGAATTGCACTCAAACCTGTTACTTTACCAACTAGTGCATTACCAAGATTTGATGTTGGGGCCCTCAATATATCTTCTGCCGTAACACTACTAACTGAACCGGTCACCTCTGCTCGACTCTGCTGACCATACGCCACTACAACAACTTCATCACCTGCGATTGTCTGAGGGTCCATCGAAATATTGATAGTAGTTCGGCCATTTATCGGTACCAATCTGGGTTCATAACCAATGTATGAAAAGACAAGTGTATCTTGAAGAGATGGCACCGTCAATTCATACTCGCCCTCTAAATTTGTAACTGTTCCGGAATTAGTACCCTGAATCGAAATGTTGACCCCCGGAAGCAGTTCCTGAGTTTCGCTATCTGTAACCTGCCCAGATACAGTCTCTAGTTGAGCCTCAACATCATTCAGCGTTATCAAATCAATCGGATTATCGACAGCAGCAACACGACTATTACTTAGATTGTGACCTTGACCTAATATTATTGCTGGGCTCAATAAAAGCGCTATTCCAGTCAGGCTTAAAAAAAATTTCTTCATATTGATTCCCTTTTAAAGCTGCTAGAGCTTTTAAGTTTTATTTTAGTTTGTGTAAAACATTATTTCACTATGAATTGTCAATGTTTCTATGAGTTGTACAAAAGTTTTTTTCATAGAGCATTACCTTAAACACACAGCATAAACATTGAGATCACTTATTTAGCTATTTATCCAACTGTAAATAGCTTGTAAGATTCCTAACACACAATTGTTTTAGGTAGTCGGCAAACCCACCTGTGCATAAATCTTAATTGTTAACGTTAACAATTAAAAAAAATAATACATACTTTCCTAAAAATTTTTCTACCTTTTTCAAATACTAATTATAAGTCAACCCACTTTGTTTAACTTTTCGTGTGTAGAGTATCCATTTTCTCCTTCAACCTTTTCGCCGTGAGGTGGGTATACTTCTCTGTTATCTTTTGGCTCGAATGTTCGGCCATATAGCTTGCTTCAGCCGAATGAAATCCTTTTTCAATCCATGTTGTTATGGCTTAGTTCCCTACAACGTGTAAGCTACGGATGATAGGATTACCGGCCTCTTTCGCTTAGCATTTGAACTCCTTATATGCACGCCCCCCAAAAAGCTGCTCTTTCGTGTATCCTTCTTTATAAATTGTGAGTTCAAGTAATAAGTGCAACGCGACATTAATAAAAATTGTGGGATAAACACATAATAGTTGAGGTAGTAGATTACGACCAACAAACCAAAAACCTCAAAATTTTGGACACCAAAATGGACACCAATTTGGACACCAAGACTGGGAATTGAGCGGTGTAACAAGATCATCTCTGATCACTTTTGCTCGCTTACCAATGTTAGTTTTTGAGATTTTTTTTGCTTTAGAGAGAGGGATAAACGGGGTTTTAACCCTAGAAATGTAGTTTAAAAACATCTGGCCTATCGAGTCAAAAATCTTGCAATTTAATGATTATGAGTCGATCCGGTCATTCTTCGTATTCACTCCGGGTATGGTCTTCATATGATGGGCGTCTCCCAATACAAAACCGATTTCCTCCTGGACGCATAAATCGACCAGCCAGTACCAGCCCCAAAAGAATCCCTATGGGGCAACATATTCATTCTACATGCACAACGATGTCTACCCGATACTTTAAATGATTTAAAGAAACCGATTGGGCAGTCAAAGGCTGTTTAGTGATAAACGTTCTTTCCGTCTTTATCCACACGCTACATTACATCGTTCTTGCATCAAGATCTATTAAGCTACGCGGGCAATAGAAGAACTAGAGATCTTAAATGATATAAAAAGAGTCTTATCCGATTAAATAAACGTTGAGCTTGACTACCAAATATTTGATATCAACCTACACATCTCTGTATGTCAAAGTTCTTAAAATACCGATACACCAGCTCCGATCCCGGCCAAAAAAGCCAAGCCCATGTAAAGAAAAAACTCCCACTTATCACTAAAGCTTCGTTTAGGTTCAAGGTCTGACAGGTCGCCGATGTAGTCTTCTGACGTTGGGTACTTGTTCATAGCTGCAGATGATTTGTTTTGATGGCTGATGTTAGTCATTGATGCAAATGGTTCGGATAATGTACTATCTGCCTCATTGAATGTCCAGATGACTACCGACCAAAATCACGTCCTCGGTCTCGTGTACGTTCACGTTCGATCTTCATCAAGCTTTGCGTGATAGAGTGCCGAAACGAGCTGTGAACCACCGTTAAACCTCCGGATTTTATCGTACCTGCAAATTTCATCAGAGTCTGAGCAATCATCATTGTTTTATTATATGCCTGGTTTATGGCACGTCCCGCTTCTGACCCTCGATCTATTTCTTCACTGCCCTTTTGAATCCCTTGCTTCAGTAGCATTGTGACGGCTCTTTTAGGATCTTTCATGATGTGATGAATAGCACGGCTAATCGCAATGAGTTCATGTGTCCCACGATCAAAGGCGTATCCGGCCTCGGATTCTCGCATATTTTTCCGCAGCTCCTGATTAATAGCCGGTATTTTCACGTTGGATAAATGGCGTTGCTTCTCTTGTAGCGCTTTTCTTTTTTTGCTTCGCTCTTGTGGGTTATCCATGATCTTTGCTTCAAGGTATGTTTCCCATTCTTTGTACTTCTGGTCCATCTCAGAAATAGCATTTCCAAGCTGTTGAAGCATCCACCCTTCTAATTTTACCTTACCAAACCTCCGAGGATCAGACACCAACTCTGCTCCTGCATTTTTTAACCCTTCTTCCTCGATGACCCTTGCCAGCTCTCGCTGCGCCTTAACAGGATTATGAAACGTTTTTTCAAACCCCTCGTTGATGCGCTGCCTCAAATTTTTCAGATGTGTATCAAAGTTATCAATCCTCCGCAGCTCAGTGTCAATGCTGAACTTGTGTCGTTCCAGGTGCTTCTTTGTACCTTCCAACTCAATCCGCTCAATGGCTTTTGCCCAGTTATTGACGTTACCAACTCCTCTTTCCAGGTTCACATGTTGCTCCCTGCGCTTCTCGTAGCTGGATAGCGGCTCACTAAACTTTTTTTCCAGCTTTCCCCGGCTAAAATCCCGGGCGACACTACTGGCTTTAATGCTCATCGCCCCATCGGTCATCACCATACCCGCGCCCTTGCTTTCCACCCAAAGCCCTTTTCCGGCAAGTATCTCATCGAACGACTGCCAGTCCTTTGCACTATAGAGATCCTTTTTCACCTGAAGCGACCTTGCCCGAACTGTTTGATAATCAGGCTCTCCGATACCAGATCCTTTCAGCGCATCATTCACTTTTTCCCGATGCTTGGTTTCCCATAGCTTCTCTGCTGTTCCCTTTACTTTGTCTGGATCCCCATACAGCGTGCCCGGGGTTTCTTGCCACCCCTTTTCCTTTTCAATCTCCCGAAGTACCCCTTCTAATCTGCGCATATCATTCCAGCGGTCGACCGCTTTAAACGTTTCCGGATCCACCCGGTTGATGGCCATGTGGATATGCGGATGTCTGGTGTTTTTATGTGAGACAATGAGCGCCTGGTTTCGTTCCATGTTTAGCTTCTTTAACACTCGGTCGGCCACCTCCAGCATCTCAAATTTAGACGGATCATCCTTATGGCTCCAGCTCACAGATATATGATACACCGGCTGGGTTGCGCGGCTACGGTTTGCCACCATGTCCATTTCCTGAATAATATCCGATGGTTCTGTGCCCATAAGATGTCGTCCATCTGACCATTGCTGTTTCTGCGGATCTGTGATGTAGTGAATCAGCCCCCGGAAAGAAGACCCGCTGATGATTTTTCCAATCATTTCAACGCCCGTATCAGTACATTCAGAATCTTAGAGTTTACCTTCCGCACGCTCCGAATCTCCTTGATCAAATGTGCTTCCTCCCCTTCTTTAAGACGGACCAGTATCTTCCTTCCATTTTTCTCTTTTACGGCTAATTGAAGGTGCCGTTTATTTATCCGATGGGCTAGCTGGTTGATGTTATTGCCAACGGCAGCCAGATCGTTTCGCAGGGTCCAAAGATCCCTTTCACTGATCGCTCCGCGTTTAAACACTTTGCTGTTTTGTGGCAGCTCTCCGAGAGCAACCTGTCTGATGTACCTGCTTAGTGACACATTTTTTTCAGAAGCCCATTGTTTTAATATGGCTTTTTCACCTGTTGAAAGTCTTACCGAAAGCGGCTGTCTGTATTCTTT
>Ga0102931_1000464_pt1 | contig 19738 bp, 21 predicted proteins | sample SalPonR1_C_D1_MG_FD_79282 | JGI IMG/M metagenome (GOLD analysis project Ga0102931, IMG submission 79282) | Salt pond soil microbial communities from South San Francisco under conditions of wetland restoration - Salt Pond MetaG R1_C_D1_MG | ecosystem: Environmental > Aquatic > Marine > Intertidal... | reverse complement strand
AGGGGGAATTGTAGCTGCGACAATGGTTAACTATAGCTTCGATAATATTAGGGATAGTTTTGCGGCTGTATCAAGATTGGCTAGTGTTCAATCTGCTGATCTTCGCACAGATATGGAACTGATGAGCATGTTTTCAAGGCGAGTGAGATCGGAAGGCCTATTGGTTCTGGATGAAGACATCAAGCATATTGAAAACGACTTTATGGGCAATAGTCTGAGACTGGCTGTTGACGGATTTAAAAAAGAGAGCTTAGACAGCATTATGGGCGATGAAATAAAGAGTGTGGAGAGACAGTCCGAAATTTCAGTAAATGTGATGTACTCCATGGCGGACTATGCGCCCGCTTTTGGAATGATTGGAACTGTTATCGGAATGGTATTGATGCTGCAAAATATTGAAGACCCTGAATCATTGGGTGCAGGGCTTTCGGTGGCACTGATAACTACCTTGTATGGAACCATATTTGCAAATATGATTTTCGGCCCTTTAGCGGGAAAAATGGAATACTTAAGCGAACTGGATGTAAACCGTAAAAATATGATTAGAATTGGAATTTTATCCATGGTTGATGGTGAAAATCCAAGAATAATGGAGAAGAAAATGCTGATATTTCTTGATCCTGCCAGCCGGGTAGAGTATACCCGATATCATGAAGGTTTACGAATAAGTAAAGAGCGCGATGAGAAGTTTTACAAACTTTGGATTGAACAACAGAATAAAGAATGGCAAGATCTAAAAAGAGTTCTGGAAACTGGCTAGTTACCTACAGCGATTTAGTAACTCTGCTGATGGTTTTTTTTGTACTTCTCTATGTACTTACCCCGGGGATTGATCAATCTGTGTTTGAAAATTTTATTTCCTATTTCCAAAGTTCCATTGGCGTTATGAATCAAAGCGCCGTTATTTCTGAACTGGACCAGGATCAGGAGATGAAGAGAAAAGAAATTGCCAATGAATGGATTGTTGTAGAGGATTTTTTGGAACAGCATGGCCTTTCATCGCAAGTGGATCTTGAAATGATACCCGAAGGTGTTAAAATTACATTAAGTGATTCACTTACTTTTAACAGTGGATCCTCTCAGATTTTACCTACAGCTCGTTTTGTACTCGAAAAAATATCAGAAATGTTTGATGAAGAAGTGGAGTCAACGGAGGTTCAGGGACACACAGATACCGTGCCTATTTCCCGAGCTTCTTATTATCGCTCGAATTGGCACTTAGGTGCTGCAAGGGCTGTATCCGTTGTTCAATTTATCAGAGAGAGGTCGGAGCTGGCTCCGGAAAACTACAAAGCAAGCAGTTTTGGTGAGTACAAACCCATAGAGACGAATGAAACACCAGAAGGAAGAAGACAGAACAGGCGTGTTGAGATCTATGTAAAATATAAAGGCCTTAATTCCAATGTCAGAAATTTTTCAGTGCCCTTGGGAATTTTTACACGAACGGAAATGATGATAGAAACACAAGAGGAGTAACATTATGGCCGAAAATGAAATTGAATACGAAGAAAAAAAACCGAAAAATGTGGGCTCTAAATTTCTTAAGTACGGAAAATATTTCCTTTTTCTTGTCCTTTTTTCTCTGCAAGCTCTCATTGCATACGCTATTGTAGATAAAAATTATTCAAAGATTTACAACCTGCTAAACACTCAGTCGAACGACGATTTTGTAGTATATAAAATGGACGAGCTGATCGTAAATCCTGCGGGTTCAGAAGGCCAAAGGTTCCTTGTGGTTGAAATAAGCATCGAATTAAACAACATTGAGCATGTGGAGTTAATAGATCACAATTTGCAGAAATTAAAACACAATATGAACGAAGCACTCGCTTCCAGGACCGTAAAGGATCTATTACAATTTTCAGAAAGAGAGAAACTCAGGTATGAGCTAAAATATATAGTAAATCGTGAAATCGGTGAAAATTCGGTACGCAATTTGTATTACACTAAATATGTAATGCAATAGTCACCAATTTCAGATGAATAATGACGATACCGAACCCTGAAGTGAAGGGCCGCAGGAACGTAAAACGCGTAGAGAACTACAATTTTAAGCAGCCCAAGCTATTTAGTAAAGAAATTATGGGCAAACTCCGGGCTTTGCACGATGTTCTCGCCCGTAATCTGAGCAGGGTATTCAGCAATACGCTACGGAAAAAAGTTGATGTACACCTCCAGAAAATTGACCAGATTACCTCAAGAGACTTTTTACTAAATATTGAAAGCCCCAGCGTTATATACCTAGTTTCTGTCAAAGACATTACAGATGATATTATATCTGTATTGCCTTCAGATTTTTGCATACACATGATAGAGAGACAAAGTGGAGGTAAGGGAGGTGAATTTTCTGAAAAGAGAACGCTGACCACAATCGAAGAGAAAATTATATCAAGGATCATGAGAAATATCAGCAATGAGATATCCATTGCTTGGGAGCCTTACAAGGATTTTGATGTTGAATCGATGATCTACGAGAGTAAACCGGAAAACATACACCTTACATCTGTAGATCCTGCAATTGTTGTTACGATGGTGATTGATTTGGGAGATGGCAGCAGGGTAGGGTTTCAAATTTCCTATTCCTACAGTTTACTGAAAGAGGCCATGAGCAGTACAATCATGAAAAACAGCAGTCGCTTTATGACTGAAAAACTTTCTGACGACGATTTTGACTCTTACAAAAGAACTCTTCTCGACGCAAAGATTCATATTCAGCCGCTTCTTGGCGCAACCAAAATGACAATTATGGATATTGCGGATATTGAAATAGGTGACACAATATCTCTGAAACAACGCACTGATAAACCCCTCGAAGTTCGGGTAAACGGTGTTAATAAAATGACGGCTTTCCCCGGCTCATTAAGAGGACGGCGGGCAATTAAAATTTATGAAATTCAAGAAGAAATAAACGAGCAGGAGCTGCTTTAAAATGGAAAAGTTTAAAGAAGAAATTCAAACGTTTTTACCTGAAGCTGAGAAATTTTTAACGTCGGTTTTGCTTGAAGAAACCGATATAACCATTGCTGCCAGTGAAAGTAAAGAGAAGGGGGTTTTAGAGGAAGAGTGCCAAAAAGAAGATGTTTACATCTATACGAAAGATTCAAAATTAGAAGCAGAATTCATCATTGTATTTGATAAGGTTTGGTTTGGACTGTTATCCAGTATTATGCTTGGGGTCGAAGAAAAAACAAACAATGAAATTACCAGAGACCTGCTTACAAAGTTCTACGGTGACATGTATGAATCTCTGCTGCCAAAGCTGAAAGAACATGGATATGAACCATCCCTTGATGAGGTTCAGATATTTACAAAAACTCAGTTGCTCAGAGAGCTTTCTCATACGGAGTATTTCCATATAAAATTGGATGTTGACGGACTTGCTGACAATAAAGTAAGGGCAGAGGTTTTGGCCGGTAATCCGGATGCTTTAATCCAAAGTGATGATAGTATCGGTACAGGTATTGAAACGGATAAAGAAAAGGTAGGAGCAAATCCAGAACTCTCAATAGAAAATGAAACAACAGAGTCGGAGTTCAAGAAGAGTGCATTTGATGATGCGGAATCAGAAAAAGATGAGAGCAAAACTATTGCACAGGAGCAGGTTATCTCCGCAAGAAATGTAGAGTTTGAGGAATTTCTTGAGCAGCCGGTGAGCGACAAGAACGGTGATTCCAGAAGTATGGATCTGCTCAGAGATGTTGAAATGGATGTATCAGTTGAATTGGGCAGAATAGAGCTTCCATTAGGAAAAGTTCTTCAGCTAACCAAGGGATCGGTTATCGAACTTGAGAAACTTGCCGGTGAACCCGTGGATATTCTTGTTAATGGCCATAATATAGCCAAGGGCGAGGTTGTTGTGATCGATGAGCATTTTGGCGTACGAATTTCAAGCCTTGTAACGACGCGACAACGCTTAGCCAATATAACTTAATGGATCTACGAAGCTTCTTGGCATCTACCCAGCAACACCCCAAAAAAATACTAAAGGTTGTTATATCCCTGTCTGTAGTATTACTGGTAATTTGGCTCTTTTTGGTATCGCGTATGGAGTTGGGCGTAACTGGAAACACGTCAGACGCTCAGACGGTCGAAAGAACCGACAGCTTACGAACTGCTCTTAATAGAGACAGCCAGTTTCAAGGAGAGAGGGAAGAGAATCCTCCGAATATCTTTATGAATGCCTTCACCACCTTTCTGGTATTGGGGACCATTCTGATTATCGTTTTGATCTTTATGAAAAAGGGAAAGGGTCAATCGTCCAATAAGCAGTTAAAAGAGATTGAAAACTATGTTTTGGGGCAGGGAGCTCAGATTAAAGTAATAGCTTTAAACGAAGAAGTATGGGTAATGGGTATCACCTCCACTCAGATTAATCTTCTTCACAGATACTCTAAAGAGGAGTGGAAAAATCAAGTCGATCATCAGACAGAAGCGGACAAAAGTTTTTATCACGTATTTAAGAACAAGTTATGAAGCAAAAAAAATCAGTGGGTTATAGAAAATCTTTAACTATTGCGGGGATGCTATTAGGATTCATCTTTCTGGCCCCTGTGCCTCTGTTGGCTCAATCATTTAGCGGGGCATTTTCGATAACAGGGGCACCATTTATTGCACAGGCACTACCCCAGATCGACTTGTCTATTGGTGGAGAGGCCGAAGATTTTTCACTGGCCATCCAGGCACTCATTCTAATTACCATTTTATCGTTTGGACCGGCATTTATTACGATGATGACCAGCTTTACCAGGATTATTGTGGTGTTTTTCTTTCTCAGAATGGGATTGGGAACTCAGAATTCTCCTCCAAACCAGGTGCTGATCGGCCTGGCTCTGTTTCTTACTATATTTATTATGATGCCGACGTTTAATCAGGTAAACGAACAGGCAATTCAACCGTATGTTAATGAAGAGATGACACAGGCTGAAGCACTTACCGTAGCGGCTGTACCACTTAAAGAGTTTATGGTTAGGCAGACCCGAGACAAAGATCTGCTCTTTTTTATGGATCTGGTAGAAATTGAGACAGTGGATAGCGTCGAAAGTATACCGTTATTTGTTGTGGTGCCATCCTACATCATGAGTGAGTTAAGAATTGCGTTCCAAATAGGCTTCATGATTTATCTGCCTTTTATGGTTATTGACCTTGTTGTTGCATCCATATTACTCGCTATGGGTATTATTTTCCTTCCCCCGGTATTGGTTTCTCTTCCATTTAAAATTCTTGTTTTTGTTTTGACCGATGGATGGTACCTGTTGGTCCAGTCTATGGTTCGAAGTTTTAATTAAAATGAGTGAATATGAATATTGAAACAGGTTTATACTGGTTACAGGAAATGTTAACAGCTGTGGTTGTTTTATCGACACCGGTACTCGTCGGAGCCCTTATAGTAGGCCTTTCAGTTGCTATTTTCCAGGCTGCTACCTCTATTCAAGAGATGACGCTGAGTTACATTCCCAAAATGGTCGTCGTTGTAGTTATTCTATTCTTCACGTTCGGAATTATGCTGCAATATGCAATAGATTTCACACAGCGAATTTTTGAGTTCATTCCTCAAATCAGCAATTAGCAGATGCTTTTTTGAAAAAATGGTTATTTGCTTCCAAACTATGCTATGATTTTAGGAGAGGCTGGAAAACGAAGTATAACTGGTTATGTCTATTATTACTAATAAACTAAAGGCCTCAAGAAATTGATAGTTATGGAAACAAAACGGCTTTTCTAATCTTTATGAGCTTATACACTAACCAATGGAACTGTTATCAGTAGAATATCTTCTTGCAGCGTTTCTGATTTTTGTACGGGTGAGCAGTATGATTATGACGGCTCCGTACTTCAGTTCCGCTTCATTTCCTGCTCGTGTAAAGCTCTTTTTTGCCCTTATCACCAGTATGCTATTGTTTTCGGTAATTCCCGCGGAAAACGTAGCTATACCACCCGATGCCGGAGCAATTTATTTAGCAACAACCATTATAATAGAGGTGTTAACCGGTGTTGCCATGGGCTTAACCGGCCAGCTTATATTTGCAGGGCTTGAATTAGCAGGGCGATTAATAAGTTTAAAAATTGTTCTTGGGTTTGCGAGTGTTGTTGATACAATGACACAGCAACAAAGCACGATTGTAAGCAATTTATTTAGTATGCTGGCAGTACTGGTCTTTTTATCGATCGACGGTGATAAAGTTTATATAACTGCACTTGCGAAAAGCTTTGAAGTGATACCTCTAAGCCAGGCGAATGTTCAGCTTGCCGGTCCGTATATGCTCGATATTGCGGTATATATGTTTTTGATCGCTGTACAAATTATGTCGCCTTTTTTTGTCGTGATGTTTTTGCTTGATTTGGCACTTGCAATTTTCGCACGAATAATGCCGCAGGCGAATATTATGTTTATAGCCCTGCCAATAAAACTTGGAGTAGGGTTTATCATGCTGATTTTAATATCTCCTTACTTGCCAATTGCATTCAGAATGATGCTGCAGCGGTTATTCAATTTTTTACTGGAATTCATGGAAGTTCTGTCTCCCATATAGCTTTTAAACGGTGAGGTCTAAATTGGAGCCGATGCTATCGTTGGCGGATTGAGGATTTTTTTCCTTCTTGGGTGTTTCTAGTTTTTTTAGCTTAGCCGTTTTGAGAAAGGATTTGTCATCAGGCGGAAATGGTGGTGAATCTTTGTCTTTCTTATTTTTTTTCGACTTCTCTTCTGCTTCTCTCTTTTTATTTAAAAGCAGAGGTAATTTGGTGAGTCGAGATATTTGGTTTATGGGTGCCATAACATTGATGTATATAACACTTCAAGCTGCCGAAAAAATACTTCATTATTTTATAAAAATATAAAGTTACTTAAAAATATCGCTAAAGATAACTTTTCTTACTTCTCTTATCGTCACAAATTGATCTCTTCTTTAATTAAATTATGTTTTAATTTCAGTAGCAGTTTTCCAACGATCTGGGATATTCTTGCTTCAGTAAGATCTAAAAGCAAGGCAACTTCACTCATGGTCATGTCTTCAAAATAGTAGAGTGTAAGAATTAGGCGCTCTCTCTCTTTAAGATTCCCAATTTTTTCTTTTAGGGCCTCTACCATCTCTTTTTTTTCGAGATCCAGGTCAGGCTTTTGGCTGTCTGGATCAGCGTGAGTATCGTAGTAGGATTGGGCACCTTCGTAGAGAGTGCTGTCTAAAGAGAGAGCATTGCGCTGCTGCACATTTGATAACAAACTCCGATAATCCTGAAGCGACATACCGAGTTCATCTGCTACTTCCTCATCGCTTGGTTCCCGGCTCAGTTCTTGTGATTTTTTTGCAATAACAGCCCGAACCTGGCCGTATGATTTTCTTTTGTTCCTGGGTAAATAATCAATCTTTCTCAGGTAATCAATAATACTGCCTTTAATACGGTAGTATGCAAAGGTGTTGAATTGAATGTTTTTAGAATTATCGTAAGAATCCAAAGCTTCAATAAGGCCGCTTATTCCGGCGCTTTCCAGATCTTCAGGTTGTGCAAGTGCATTATTAGGACGGTTTATCTTTCCTATTATACTTCTAATCAGAGGTATAGATTTACTAATGATTGAATTACGTAAGGCGTCAGCTGGCTCTTTACAATAAGAATCTACTAATTCTTGCAGAGTAAGATTACCCATGTTTACGTTTCTTTATTATTCTTCGAACTATCCATTTCTGCTACAGTAGATTTGCTGCTATCAGAATTATCTTTAATCACATTTATAAAAAATATCGTCAAATAAACAACGGTAAATAGTAGCATAAAGACAATCAGGCTACGATGTACTGCAGTGCCTATATCCATGCCTGAGACCATTAACAGTAAGAAATTTATTAATGATATTACAGTAATAAGTCTTAGTAACATAATAATTTACATTAGTTGTTTTAGTTTAGTTTTTTGACCATAATCTTTATTAAAATATCCGGCAATATTTTGACTAATTCGCATAAATACTTTTTCCAATTCACTTAAATTGGTTCTTTGCTGTAAAAGCGTATGCTGGTTGCTTACTAATTTTTTAATTTCTTCACTGTAGGGCAAATAACCAAAATGTTCTGTTTTTTGATTTAAAAAGTAGTTGAGAATATTATTAAATCGTTCATGAGTACTGGTCGCAGTTTTTTGATTGGTAGAAAAATTTACAATATTCGCAAACGGATAGTTGGGGTCGATACTGTAAATATATTTGCAGAGCCGGTATGCATCAGAGATAGCAGTTGGCTCGTTAACGAGAATTAGCAAACCCACGTCAGCCTGATCAAGTGACCAAAGAGTTATTTCGCCGGCACCTGCAGGCGTATCAATAAAAATAAAGTCATTAAATGTCATTAAGTATTTTGATACCTGATCCAGTGCACTCATAAATTGAACAGCCTCTATATTATTCATTCCCGGTTTATTACTGGCCGTAACAAGCGTAAATGCATCGAACTGGTGAGGCAGATCTTCGAGGTAACAGTCGCCTGTAATCCAGTCATCAATAGTCACACTTACATTTTCGTTAAGTAACGTAGCTGAATTTGATAAGCCTGCATCTGCGTCGATTACGGCAACACTGTAACCCATATACGTTAACATTTCAGCGATATTAACAGTGGCAATGCTTTTCCCCACGCCGCCTTTGCCGCTGGTAACCGCAATGATGTTAGACTCTGTTTCGCTGTGTAACTTTTCCATCTTCATCTTATGTATTTTCAAGTATATTTTTCGTCAACCAAGCCGCATCGAAACATTCCAGGGTACCGGTTAGTGAGTCCCCAGTGCTAATGTAACTGCCACTGCATTTCACTTTTTCAAAAAGTGGGATGATAGGTCCCCACGCTTCCATTTCATCTAAATGGGTAAGCGCAATATAATCTGGCTGAATTGAGAGACTGCTTGCAGAAAGGATTTGAGAATCGTGATAGTGAGCCGTCATATTTACAATTAAATGTACAGTCAGATTGGATATAGGAGCCAATATCTGTTCGATACGTTCATATTCTGCCAATGCTCTATTTTCCTCAACAGCCAATGAGGGCGTATCAATGTATATGTGCTGATAGTTATTTAAATCCTGGTATATGTCTGCGAGATCAGATTCGATTCCAACTTTGAAATAATCAATGCCGTTCTCATTACAGAAGGGCTCTAAGATTGTATAATAATCATGTTGCTTATGAGAAACCGGCAGCACTGAAACCACGGCTGTTCTGGTTCGATCAGAAAGATCATTGTCTAAGATTAATTTCATTATCAGAGAGGTTTTACCCGCTCCGGCATAGCCTAGAAATAGTTGAAACTTATTTGGCTCTATAGTGTAATCTTTTGAAAGCGCACTTTTCAAAATCCTGGAGATTTCTGAAACAAAGATATCCGACTCATTGAACGGATCTACATTTTTTTTGACTATGCGCTTAAACCACTCTGAAACAACTTTGGTTGGAATACCGGTCTGCACCAACTGTTGAAAAACAGGATGAGCTGCATACTCCATATTAGCCGATATCAAATCCGAATGGAGCAAGGCTTCAAGCTTATCAAAGCGTTCATGAAGGGCTTTGATTTCACTGCGATTGGTATGTTGTGTCTCGGGCTGTTTGAATACCGTTTGCGTGGTCAAGGGTTTTTGAAAATTGGGTTTTGACTCGTCAAAACGGTTTAATAAGCTTTTGGTTCTCCTTGATCTTTTTTCAGGTACGGTGTTTCTTTCTGATTGATCAGGTTTAGAAGGGGCAGGGATAGCTGTATCTGTTGCACGAACAGATTTACGGCTGTATACATTGAGTGGCTTAGAGTTTTGATTTAGTTTTTCATGAGGAACAGGAGAGAACCTCGTTTTTTTCTGTTTGCCATTATTCGCTTTCTGATTCCCATGGGATTGCTTTTGGGCTGAATCTGACATTTGGGTTTCAGCAATCTTTCTAAGCGCTTGAAGCTCTACATTAATTTGTTCATTTTCTCTTTTGGGTCGAGCTGCCTGTCTGGATTTTTCGAAGTAGACCGGTTGCTTTTTCCTTTGCTGAGAAGACTCAGTTTTCGGAACTTTTCTGTCGGCAATAAGAGATATTCCCGGTTGTTGGTTTTTATCTCCTTCTAAGGTTTGAAAAACTGTAAAATCGTCACCATAGATCTGTTTTGCGCTCTTCATTGCTGCCTCCACAGTTTTTCCAAAAATCTGCTTAAAAATCATACCGGAGCGTTTTCTTTAAGTTCTGTATGCTGAATACTAATTCTGTCGTATGTTTTAAAATGAACATCAGCGCTTATATCATTGTACGAGAGTACATGAATATCTGGCAAAATGGGGGCTAAAAACTCAAACAGCGTGAAACGTAACACAGGAGATGTCAGTAATATCGGATCATAACTGTCACGTATCATTTTTTCAAAAACAACGGATGCATTTTTGTAGAGTGTTTCAACGGTCTCAGGAGTGAGTCCAAGTGTATTTGAGTTTAACTTACCTTGCTGCGCTTGTCCTATAAGATGCGACTCGAGGTTTGAGTCCATCATTACCAAAATGATTTCGTTATTCTCAGTTACAAACTGTTTTGTAATGGTTTCTGAAAGTGAAGCCCTGCAATACTCTGTGAGAACATCAATGTTTGAGGTTTGCCTGCAGTGGTCTGCCAATGTTTCAAGGATGGTGACGAGATCTTTGATCGGCACTCTTTCTCTTAAAAGGCGCTTCAATACTTTTTGAACTTCTCCAATTTTCATCCCCTCGGGAATCAGCTCTTCAATCAGTGCAGGCGATTGTTCCTTTACGTTATCAATCAGCCGCTTCACCATCTGCCTGTCTATGAGTTTATGTGCATTTTTCTTTAAAATTTCCATCAAATGAGTTGTTATTACGGCGCCGGCCTCTATCACGGATAACCCATATTTTTCCGCCTCAGATCTGTTTTTTCCGCTAACCCACATAGCGTCCATACCAAAAGTGGGGTCTTTAGTGGCTATTCCCTGGATATCCGGCTTAAACTCCGCCGGCAGAAGAGTCATGTAGTAACCGGGAAGCAGTTCTCCCTGTCCCTGTTCAATTCCTCTCATTTTAATCATGTAATGATTTGCATCGAGTTGTACATTGTCACGTATTCTGATAGATGGGATGATAATTCCCAGCTCAGAAGCCAGCTGCTTTCTCAGAGACGCCATTCTTTCCAGAAGGTCTCCATCTCCGTCTGATTCAACCATGGGTATGAGGCTGTATCCTATTTCAAGCTCAAGCGTGTCCAGCAGGAGATAATCTTCAACTCTTTCCTCTGTATTTGTGATCTGTTTTTGGGCCGAGTTCAATTCATCCTGTTCTTTGGACTCGTTATCCTTTTTGTTTTTTTGATAGGCCAGGAATAAAAAGAATCCCCCGATGGTCCAAAAAGGTATTAATGGGAGTCCGGGTGCAGAGCCAATAAGAAAAATAAATAGAGAACCGATAACAACTGTTTTTGGATTTCCAAGTACCTGTCCCGTTAGCTCATCACTTAAATTCCCTTCGGATGCGGCTCTTGATACAGTAATACCGGCCGCTGTAGAAATTAAAAGTGCCGGAATTTGGGATACAAGGCCATCACCAATGGTTAGCAGGGTGTAAAACTCGGCAGCCTGGCCAATCGACATCCCCTGCTGCATGGTGCCGATAATTAAGCCGCCAATTATATTTATAAATGTAATGAGCAATCCTGCAATTACATCTCCCCGTACAAATTTACTGGCACCATCCATTGCACCATAAAAATCTGCCTCCCGGGAAATTTCTTTTCGTCTCTGCTTTGCATCTTCATCTGAAATCAATCCGGCAGCAAGATCGGCATCTATCGACATCTGTTTACCGGGCATGGCATCCAGAGTAAACCGTGCGGCAACTTCAGCGATTCGGGTAGCCCCCTTCGTAATAACGACAAAGTTTATAATAACCAAAACGGCAAAGATGATGATCCCGATTACAAAATTTCCCCGTACAATAAACCCGCCAAACGATTCGATGATTGTACCGGCATCCCCCTCACTGAGAATCAGCCTTGTAGTACCAACGTTGAGAGATAGTCTGAAAAGTGTAAGAATCAGAAGCATTCCGGGGAATACGGCAAATTCGAGTGGCTTAAGGGTGTAAAAAGCTACAAGAAGCACCAGTAGTGAAAGGGATACGTTCAGCGCAAGGAATATATCCATTGCGGCAGCCGGAATAGGCACAATCATGATCATCAGGATCAAAATTATGCTGGATGATATCAAAACATCAGTTTTGAAGAACATCTCTTTAAATTGACTGTAATTTAAACCACCGCTTGCCATTTGATATCTATTTAAATGTTTTGTCTCTTTTTTAGTTTGTAAACGTAAGCCAGAATTTCGGCAACGGCTTTATACAGATCATGAGGTATATGTTGATCTTCTTCAGCCGAAGCAAAAAGAGCTCTTGCTACAGGTTTATTTTCTACAATTGGAATTTCGTATTTCTTAGCCAGCTCTTTAATACGCAGTGCTCTTAAGCGTTGGCCTTTGGCCATTACCATTGGTGCATCATTGAATTCCGGATCATATTTTAACGCTACGGCATAGTGTGTGGGGTTGGTAACAACCACATCAGAACTCAAAACGGCATGGTCAAGGCGTTTTTTATATCGAAAAGACATCCCCATTTTTTTTCGTTGACTTTTTACATGGGGGTCGCCTTCCATCTGTTTAAACTCGTCTTTCACTTCCTGTTTAGACATCCTTAAATCTTTATGATGTTGAAATCTTTGATAGATTGCATCAGCAATAGATAGAATTAGAAGAGCAGCGAGAACCTTGCTTACAAAAGTCAGAATCTGGGCTCCTGCTGCGCTCAGATTGTATCCCAGCGGCATTACCACATAGCTGATAAATTCTTCCATCTCACTTCGTACAGTATAGTAAGCGATAGCTACTACTATGAAGAGTTTTACAAAACCTTTTGCGAGTTCAACAACTCCTTTTAAGGAAAAAATCTTTTTTAACCCGTTTACAGGGTTCATTTTGCTGGCTTTTGGCATTATTGCCTTTGTGGAGAAGGCTCCTTTTGTTTGCGCTACATTTACAATCAATGCAGTTACCATTAGAACTATAAGAGTAGGTATCATCATGTCTAAACCCAGCCATATAGCCATCTCCAGATATTCAATAGCCTGATCCTGATTATCGATTGGCATTCCGGAATTGACTAAAAAGATGTCAAAAAGAGTTTCTATTTTTCCATAAATATATTCCCCGGTACCAACCAGCATAATCACTGAAACGACCATCAGCACTACGGAAGCGACCTCCTTACTGAGGCTCACATTCCCCTCTTCTCTGGCTTTCTCAAGCTTACGCTGAGTGGGTTCTTCGGTTTTTTCCTGATCGGATTTCTGTTCTGACATACTATATAATCTTTCAAATACAGTACCAGAATTCCCGTTTGATCATGAATTAAGCAAAAATCCATTTAATGTGCCTTTTATCATGAAGAGATCCACATTTCTGTTCATCAAGCTGCCTGCTACCCGGGATTTTTTGTAATTCTTTTCCTTTAGCTGGAAAATCTTTCTGTTAATTAATAGAGAAACTGATGGGACAAGGGGAGTTTATAAAACTGGGCTCAGGGATCTTACCTATAGAGAAGATCGGGTTTCTGAACCAATAGGCTACGATTGCCCAGCCAAATCAGATCAATCAGGAAGATTTTAAAACATTCTGAGATTTTGTCTGGCACAGAGTTTGAAAGTTTATAGCCTGAAGAGAGGCTTTTGCCCTCGTTCGTAATTTTAAAACGAAGCCCGTAATAAAAGAGTAAAATAAACAGTGAATCATGATTGATAGATTTGAAACGCAGATGCAGGCTATGCAGATGTTATCCCATGCACAGGAGATAACTGCAGATAATCTAGCTAACATTAATACACCGGGATTTAAAGGCAGTACCGTTTTTTACAGATTATTGAATGAGAATGTTGATGGGGTGCAGACCCAGCGGACTCTACCCATGCAGCAGACAGATTTTTCTCAAGGTGAGCTAGAGCATACGGGTAATCAGTTTGACCTGGGATTAAACGGCAGCGGTTTTTTTATGGTAGGGGATGATCAGGAAAATTTCCTTACAAGAGATGGTCGTTTCAGGCTGGATAATGATGGATATTTAGTGAATAGCAGCGGTGACAAAGTCCAGGGCAGTTCAGGTGACATTCACATACCGGAATATTTTAAAACAGCTGATTTGTATGGCAACGACTCCAGTCTGGTTATTGGCAAGGATGGTACAATTCGAATTAACGATCAGGTGCATGATAAGATTAGAATTGTAGATGTTGATGATACCTCCCAGCTTGAACGCCGTGGAAACGCATACTTCTCTGCTACTGACCCGGGGATGCTCCGGGAAACCGAATCAGCAGAAGTAATGCAGGGGTACTACGAAAAAGGTAATGTAGTTCCTTTACATGAAATGGTGGATATGATGCGAACTATGCAAATGTTTGAATCGCAACAAAGAGCCATAAGTTCAACAGATGAAACCCTTTCAGCCTCTATCAATAGCCTCGGTAAATTTTAATATTAATAAACTTCATAATTATGTTCAGAGCATTAAGTACAGCCGCACTTGGCATGAGTGCCCAACAAAAATCAGTCGATAATATTGCTAATAACCTGGCCAATGTTGGCACGACAGGATTTAAACGGAGTACCATAGCTTTTCAGGATCTGTTTTATGAAAAAATTGCCTCATCCAGTCAGGGATCTGCGGTAAACAGGACATCGAATGATGCTCCCTCACTTGAAATTGGCCATGGATCAAGAGCAGTTTCAACGATTAGGAACTTTATGCAGGGTTCAGTAGCCGAAACGGGGAATGCTCTTGACCTTGCTGTAAGCGGTTCAGGCTTTTTTCAGGTGGAAATGCCCGATGGTACCATCGGTTATACACGGGATGGAAGCTTTAGCAGAGATTCAACGGGTATGTTGGTCAATAATTCAGGTTTACCACTGGCGGATATGATAGAAATCCCGGTTGATGCTGTTGCCATCGAAATTTCACAACAGGGGGTGGTAACCGCGTTAATGTCTGGCAGCCATAACGAAATTGAGTTGGGCCAGATCGAATTGGCAAAGTTTGTGAACAACGGGGGACTGGAGGCTCGTGGAGATAATCTATATGCAGAAACAGATGCATCAGGTATGCCGTTTATGGGAACTCCGGGTGACGAAGGATTTGGTGTTATTCGGCAGGGATACCTTGAACAGTCGAACGTAGATATTGTAACTGAAATGGTACGGTTGATTGAAGCGCAGCGTGCATACGAAACCAATTCGAAAATGGTGCAGACTGCAGAAGATATGATGTCGGTAACCAATTCTATTAAGCGATGATTCTAACGTGAATAAACTGATACTGATTTTACTTGTAACCCTTATAGTTGAAAATAGAGATTGGAATATGAATGCTCTGAATGCAGAAAGATCGACTTTCTTAGAACTCGTAGACTCTGAAACCGAACAGATACCGTTTTACGTACTTGAAACGGGTATAGGTGTAGGTGTGCCGGAAAAAGTTAGAGAGGAGGCGCGCGAAATCCTCTCAGATCATTTCGAGGATGATCAGTATCGGTTCACCTTATCATTAAGGTGGATGCCTGGCAGCCTGGTTCAAAAAAATGAAAATGATATCGTATCTGTTGAACTGGCCGGTGAAATTAATAGATACACAAATTTTGAAGTCTTATATAGAGAGGGAAATCGAATAGAAAAGGCTGAGGTTCAGTTAACACTCGACCTTGAAAAAAAAGTACCGGTCGCAGCGAAACGGGTTATGTATGGTGAAACTCTCAACAATGAGAATATTCATTACAACTGGGTTTCTATTGCAAATGAAAGTGAAAGTCTGGTTGATTCTAAGAATCGGCTTATTGGAAAAACATTGCGGAGAACACTGGCAGCAGGTCAGCCTGTTCGCTATGCCGATATCGCGTCAGAGTTTGTAATTTTTGCCGGCGACGAGGTAAAACTGCTTTTTGAGGAAAATGGGATTTTAATTTCAATTACGGCTCAGGCCCGCCAGGATGGTGAAATAGACGAACTGATCACAATTTATAGTAACAAAACAAGAACGAGATACCTGGGGAGAGTTCTGAGCCAGGGAGTAGCAAAATGGGAAAAAACGTTATGAAAAAAATAATTGGCGCATGTTTAATTTTATTTATTACACAGTCTGTTCAAGTGTTTGCTCAGCACTCGCTCTATCGGGATTTAAAAGCAAACCGTGTTGGTGATATCATTACCATAATACTTGCAGAAAATATTTCAGGAAGCTCAACTTCAGATGCGAGATCTGCTTCGAATGCCGATGGAAATACATCCGGATCTATGTCTGGGAACTTTTTACCATTCGAACCCACATTTGGTTCCAATGTGCAGGTAAATTACGATTCTGACGAGCGTAATCTGGCTTCACAAAAACAGCTTTTACAGGGGTATTTGAGTGCCGAGATTGTAGAAGTTACTCAATCAGGCAATCTGAGGATACAGGGAACCCGGCGCACGGTTATCAATGGTGATGTACATGAAATGAGTCTGAATGGATTGGTTCGATCCAGTGACGTAGATAACAGAAACAGGGTGTACTCTTACAGAATGGCAAATGCAGAAATAAGCTATGAGAAACAGGAAGGGCTCAAAAGCCTGACCAAAAAGAGAGGGTTTTTTAAACGTGCTCTGTTTACGGGTATCGGAGTTGCTGTAGCATCAGTCGCAGTTCTTAAGGGAATGGAATAAATCATGATTCATATGAAAGTACTTGATATAAAGTGGTTTATTGCGACAGTTTTTTTGATTCTATGCCTTACACTTTTCTCGCAATCTGTTCATGCACAAACTCAACTCAGTGAACTTGTTGAAATACAGAACTCAAATCGTAAAGAACTTATTGGTTATGGTCTTGTAACCGGCCTGGATCGAACCGGCGACAGAACAATAAGCAGCAGAGGGTCGGTTTTTACCGTTCAGGCAATATCCAACATGCTCGAAAATTTTGGTGTAACTGTAGACCCCGACAGGCTGAGAACCAGAAATGTCGCTGCCGTTATGGTAACAGCGGCGATCGGTCCTTACCATGCACCGGGAAGTGAAATAGATATCACGGTCTCCTCTTTGGGAGATGCAAGCAGCTTGCAAGGGGGAGTGCTGCTTCAAACCCCTCTTTTTGACCCCGACAGTGATGAAGTTCATGCAAAAGCACAGGGAGCATTGGTAGTTGGTGGATTTACAGCCGAAATACCAGGTGCAAGAGCATCAAGGAATCAAACCTTAACGGCAAACATCCCGGGGGGTGGCGTTGTAGAAAGGAACCGAGATGTGGTATTAAGTAATGACGAACAGCTGGGGTTAGTACTCAGAAGTCCCAGTTTTACAAATGCAAGGCGTATTATGGAGGTGATAAATAATACCTTTGATGAAGAACTTGCAACTGTATATCACGCAGGCCTGGTTTATGTCGACTGGCCGGATGCCTTCCAGGATGCAAGCGCCAGAAACGTTTTTACAAGTATTATTCTGGAACAGGAAATTGATGTTGACTCACCTGCACGAGTTGTTATAAACGAAAGAACGGGTACAATTGTAGCCGGAGGTAAAGTTGTGGTGGATGAAGCCATGATCTCTCATGGAAATATACACGTCAGGACTCAGATTACACCATATATCAACCAACCTCCACCTTTCAGTGGAGGAGAAACAGTTGTTGTACCGGTACCTGAGGTTGGGATTAGTGAAGAGTCGGCGCAAACCGTAGTTCTGGAGCCTGAAACAACAGTACAGCAGCTGGCATCATCATTAAATTCTCTTGGCCTCACGCCCCGCGATATTATTTCAATCTTTCAGGCGCTCGATCGGGCAGGTGCACTTCGTGGCAAATTAATTGTAATGTAAAAAGCGAACTTATGAATATTGATCCATTCGTAAATATCAATAAAAATGAACTGAGCGACGCCCGCAGGGAAGAGTTGAGAAAAGAGCAGGCGGCAACGGATTTCGAGGAAATATTTGCAAAACATCTTGTTAATGAATTGACTAAAGATTCGTTTAAGTTCGCCGATAATACAACTTTCGGACAGTCGAACAATCTTTATCGTGAGTTTATCACTGATGCCCTCGCAAGTGAACTGGCAGATCAGCGACAGCTAGGCATGGCAGAAATGGTCGAAACGTTTTGGAGCAGAATATCAGAAAATGAAAAATAAATAATTTATATCTGTAAAATGACACAACAAAAACCACAGGAAGAGTTATTGAGTTCTCTCATTCGTATCGCAGAAAATCTCAATCAGACTCTTGACGAACTACTGGAAGTGATGAGTGATCAAAAAGCGGCTCTGGTATCATCCGATGTAGAACAGGTTGAAAAGCTTACAGAAGCCCATTCACTACTGAGTGTGACCTACCACAGACTGGAAGAGAATTTTGTAAAAATAATGCGAGAAATTCTGGAGGGTGAAACAGATGAAGAGGTTCGAATGGCAGGGCTGGCAAACGTTTTTCCAGAGGCAGCCATCATCATTAATACCTGGAGAAAAACATTAGTAGAAAAAACCAGTCTTCTTCAAAAAAAGCAGCAGCATATTATCGATCTCCTCGAATTTGTGATGAGCCGAAATTCAAGCATGATGAAAACGATTTATTCACTCCATAATGAGAAAAATACTCATTACAGCGTTACCGGGAATAAAGAGAGTCTTGTTAGTGGTGTTACAGTAAATCAAAAAGCCTGATATATGAAAACTCTATTCGAGATATCAAATAGTGGTCTTAGAGCAGCAGAAAGGTCTCTTTCGGTTACGTCAAACAATATTGTGAATGCGGACACACCGGGATATACAAGGCAGCGGGTTGAACTGTCTCCGAATGGAATGCAAAAAACAAATTTCCATGCTGGTCTTGGTGTAAATATTGTAGATATAAGCCGCCTTCGAAATAGCATGAATGACGTTCTGATTAATGAAAAAAAACAGGACATGGCCTTTATGCAGGAAAAAGGCAGAGTTTTTGAACAGCTTGAAGCGTCCATGGCTACGGATACAGGTGGTGATCTTGATTTGCGTATTAGCCGCCTGTTAGATGCATTTTCATCACTTTCAGCAGATCCCCAGGATTTAAGCGTGCGCAATAATCTTATCAGCGAAGCAACACAACTAACGGCAAAACTTGGGGATTTAGACAGGGATATGCAGAGAACAAGCGAACTATTGATGGGGTCTGCCATACAAACCGTCGATTCAGTTAATACACTTCTTAAAGATGTAGAAAATTTAAACAGTTCAATAAAATTAGCACAGGCCCAGGGAAACGAAGATCGTGCCGGTCTCGATCAACGGGTCCAAAAACTATCTGAGCTTTCTGAACTGGTTGATTTTGACACAAACATCACAGATACGGGTGCGGTCGAAATCCAGATCGGCGGTATTAAAGTACTGGACGAAAATAGAGCATCCGTTTTAAAACCGGATATTAACGATGTGGACAGAGTGTTCAGGCTCAGGCTGCCTAATGGGAAAGCCATTCGTACCGTTGCAGGTAAACTGGGCGCAGAAATAGAAATGTATGAAAAAAATATACCTGAACTAGGTGAAAATCTCGATCAAATAGCCCAAACCCTTGTAGAGGAGGTCAATGCGATTCATAGCCAGGGATATGGACTTGAAGATGATACCAAAAGAAACTTTTTTGACCCAAATTTTACCAGTGCATCGGATATTCGCGT
>Ga0102931_1000458_pt1 | contig 19874 bp, 18 predicted proteins | sample SalPonR1_C_D1_MG_FD_79282 | JGI IMG/M metagenome (GOLD analysis project Ga0102931, IMG submission 79282) | Salt pond soil microbial communities from South San Francisco under conditions of wetland restoration - Salt Pond MetaG R1_C_D1_MG | ecosystem: Environmental > Aquatic > Marine > Intertidal... | reverse complement strand
CGGCACGCCGAAGCTGCCGCCCCCGATCCCCATCAGAACCGACAGCAGCCCCATGAGCGGGGCCAGCAGCCATTTGACAGGCCCGGTCGGCATGGCCTGCCCGAGTTGCCAGGCGCTGCGTCCGAGCACCATGTAAAGCGCCACGGCAAGCGCCAGCCCGCCGAAGATGGCCTGCAACACCTCCGAGCGCAGTTGCGCGGCCACTGCCACGCCGATGGCGGCCCCCAGCGCAATACCCGGCCCCCAGCTGCGCAGGATATCCCAATCCACCGCGCCCTTGCGGTTGTGGCTGAGCACCGAGCGCGCCGAGGTCACGATGATCGTGGCCAGCGAGGTGGCCAGGCACATCTGCATCAGTTGCGGACTGTCATAGCCCAGCCCGGCAAAGACATGGTAGAAGGCGGGGACCAGCACGATACCGCCGCCGACGCCCAGCAGCCCAGCCAACACCCCGGCAAAGGCGCCGATGGCCAGCAGCATGGCGCCCATGCTGATCACAAGTGTCACGTCAGGCATGATCCGTCCCCCTTCCGGCCCCTCATGCCCGCCGGAGAGAGGGGCTGCAATCCCTCAGGCCGCCGCCTGCTCCATGGCCGCCAGCGCACGGTCCAGCACGTCCAGCCCGGCACCGTCTCGGTGGCCTTGTTCCGACAGCACCCGCCGCCATTGCCGCGCCCCCGGCAGGCCAGCGAAGAGCCCCAGCATGTGACGCGTGACCTGGGCCAGCTTGCCGCCCTCGGCCAGGTGAACGGCGATATGGGGGCGCATCCCCTCGACCACCGCGTGTCGATCCGGCCCCGCGGCCCCGCCAAAGATCGCACGATCGGCATCCAGCAGGATCTCGGCGGGCGTGTGATAGGCCGCGCGTCCGATCATTACCCCGTCGATTCCGCGCGCCAAGTGATCCTGCGCTGCCGCAAGCGAGGCAATGCCACCGTTCAACGAGAGGTGAAGATCGGGAAATTCCGTCTTCATCCGGTGGACCAGATCGTGGTCAAGCGGCGGAATATCGCGGTTCTCCTTGGGGGAAAGCCCTTGCAACCAGGCCTTGCGCGCATGGATCGCGACCCGCCGCACCCCCGCGGCCCGGATCCTTTCCAGAAAGTCCGGCAGCACCTCGTCGGGGTCCTGGTCATCCACGCCGATGCGGCATTTCACCGTCACCTCGGCGGGCTGGGCGGCGATCATCGCGGCACAGCACTCGGCCACCAGCGCCGGGCGCTCCATGAGCACCGCGCCGAAGAAGCCGGATTTGACCCGGTCGCTGGGGCAGCCGACATTCAGGTTGATCTCGCGGTAGCCCTCGTCCGCGCCCATGCGCGCGGCCTGTGCCAGTTCCGCGGGGTCCGAGCCCCCCAGTTGCAGCGCCACGGGCTGTTCGGCCGGGTCGAAACGCAGCAGATGCCGCGCCCCGCCACGAACCAGCGCGGGGGCGGTGACCATTTCGGTATAAAGCAGCGTCTCACGCGACATGAGCCGATGAAAGAACCGGCAGTGCCGGTCGGTCCAGTCCATCATCGGGGCCACCGACAATCTAGCGTGTTGACTTATATTCATATTCATATCTTCAACCTGTCGGCGGCGCCCGCCGCTGCGCTGGACCACGCCCCAATATCCCCGATAGGTGCCCCTCGACGACGACACCTGGCATACCCGACGCAAACAAGAATGGCCCCGATCATCACACGCCGCCGGTGCATCCCGGGTCAGGCTCGGACGACAGGACCGCGAGGCGAGCGAGACGCTCCTTTGTCGCCCCTGTCCGGCACCATATAACCGATATGTACGCGGTAGCGAAACCGCCCCGGCGGAGCAAGGCTGCCGAACTGACCACGCGCAAGCGCGATCTGGGCACAGGACGGATCGGTCGCGTCCATCGCAGCGCAACCATGAGCATTTATGAAACAGGTCAACTCGGTCCCCCCGCGGACGTGGCACCTTTCCAACGTTTCCAAACCGCCCTGTCATGGTATCGGCCGGGGCGCGGGTTTCGTCTCGGGCGCGCGCCGCTCGCGGCGTCATGGTGAAAGCCGATAACGGGAAACGTCATCGACACGGCGCAGCCATTTGCACCGCCGCAAGGCGGCAGCACACGCTACCTGTCCGATCTTGCAAGACTCGCCGATGATCCCAAGCCTGACACTCTGGTGATCGAAGCCCTCTCAAGCGGCCTTGCGCTCAAGGGCAAAACGAGGATCTCTTGCAGCCCGCCGCCGGGGGCACGCATTTGCATGCTGTCAAATCGCAACCTGGTGCGGCCGCGTGATCCGGATGGCGGCTTCCGTTTTCCTTTCCTCTCCAGGATCACGGTGAACGTGCCCATTCATCAATCGGCACGCTTTCCAGGCCGGAATAGACGGAAAGTCCCGCTCACGGGCTCTGGGCTGTCCGGTCGCTCACAAGACGCACTCCCAGGTGGGCGGGCGGCGTTCCAACGGCGCAGCCACCGCGGGCCGGATCACGGATGAGGAAGGACATCGCAGCGACATGCTCTCCGCCGACGAAATAGGCCGGGCACCGCGCGGGGTCGATACCCTGCGCCGCGCCCGCATAGCAGTCCTGCGTCCATTCCCAGACGCTGCCATCAAGGTCCGAGATGCCGGCGGGCGAGGTCGAAAAACTACCCTGCGGCATCAGCGCGCGGGGTGCCAGGTCTTCGGTCAGGTAGGTCGAAGCCCATGCAAGCGACGGGTCCGTGAAGATCGGGACGGCATCTTCGTGCAGCACCGGACGAGCGATCTCGCGCCACTCCGCGGCGGTGGGCAGGCGGAAGTCCATCCCGGTCTCATTGTTGATCCAACCCAGATATTCCATCGCGTCGGCATGGCTGATCCCGGTGGCCGGGGTCAAGAGCGGGTCCTGATCGGGTCGCGCGCGCAGCCGCAGCGTGCAGGCGCCCCCGTCGTGGCAGCGATTCCATTCGGCGACGGTTACTTCATGTTTCTGGACATGAAGCTGCGCACCCGTCGACAGGGTGACGGGTCCGGCTGCCATGGTCGGCAGCAGCGCAAGGTCGTGATCGGCGCCACGCCAGGTCAGCGCGGCGCCGAGAAGGGCCGCCCCCACGGCGATCAGCACAGCCGGGATCAGGGCGAACCGGGCGGTGGGCCTTGCTTTCCGGGGGGCGGTCATGGTTCTGGTCCTTTCGGGTCAGGTGGCGAAGGGACGCGGGGCGACGACCTGTTCCATCAGGTCATTGTTCCAGTCCCCCTCGACGACGAAGTGAGCGGTCCCCCCGAGCATCGCGCCGATGATCAGGTTGTGGTTCACATAGGCATAGACGCCCGGCTGCTCGAAGGTATAAAGCGCCGCAGCCGCGCTGCCGCCGCGGACGAACCACGTTTCCATCCCGGTCAGCGGCGGGTCTGTGAAGGAACTTTCCCAGACGTAGTCCCCATGCCCGCCGATCAGGTGCGGACGACTGTCCACGTTGCACGAATTGTGCACCATCAGAACGGTTTCACCGACCTTGGCCTTCAACGCGTTCTCGCCCGTCAGGGCCCCTACCGCGCCGTTGAACACCTGGTGCGTCGGAACCAGCCCGCGCATGGCCTCAAGGCTGTCGGCATAGTCGTCGCCGGCGGCGTCATAGGTCTTGTAATCGCCGTTCTCGTCCATCGGCAGGTAGTAGTCCTGTTCCCCGAAATAGGCGATGCTGTCATAGCGCAGCGGGTTGCCCTGGGCATCCTTCAGACCGTCGCGCGGCAGCACCATGATGGCACCGTTCATGCCGTGGGTGACGTGATAGGGGATCATGGCCCCGCCAGGCGCGCAGTGATAGGTAAAGCAGCCGGGCTTGGTCGCCTTCCAGCGCAGCACGGCCTCCTCGCCGGGGTAGACATGGGTCAGCCCGCCGCCGCCAAGGGCACCCGTGGAGGCGTGGAAGTCGATATTGTGCTCCATCATGCTGTCATGCGGGTTGCGCAGGGTCAGCTCGACCATGTCGCCTTCATGCACGATGATGAGCGGGCCGGGAACCGAACCGTTGTAGGTCAGCGCCCAGACCGATGCGCCGGTATCCTCGTCCACGACCATGAGCCGCTCGGTGGTGTCCATCGTGATCTCGACGATCTTGGGCCCTCCTGTCGCGACCTGTTCATGTTCGGGCGCGAAGGGGGGGACGACCAGCTCCTGCTTGACGCGGGTATAGCCCGAAAGATCGGCGGGTTTCGCCGTGCTGTCGGCGGTCTGCTCACCGGCGGCCTTGTAGAGCCGCGCAGAGGTCGCATTGGCGCGGTCGAGCCGGGGCGCGCGCGGGCCGGTCATGGCGGCCGTGCCTGTCATGGCAGCGGCGCCGGCAAGGACCGAGCCGCGCAGGACATTCCTGCGGCTTGTCTTTGAAAGGCCGGGGTTGATGAATTTGGTCATTGTTCCCTCCATGGGATTGGTCAGGACGGCGGGCGCATCCGCCCGCACGCCTCAAAAGGATCACAGGTTGTCGAGCTGGGCTTCGAACCGTTGCTTGGCTTTCGGCGGCACGCGGCCGGCCAGAAAGTCCTCGGGGGCGTCAACGTCGCCAACGGCGATTGTCATCACCATGCCCATGGCGAAGTGGGGCTTGCAGATGACGCCGTAGACGCCTTCCTCGGTCATCGTGACCTCGATTTCCTCGTTGATGCGCCCGGTAAAGCCTTCAGCGCCTTCGGGGATCATCCCGTCGTTGGTTTCGGCATTGTGGCCGGGGTTGGTGGCGATGAACTTGATGGTGTCGCCTGGCTCGGCCTGCACGAATGCCGGCTCGAAAACCATGCGTTCGCCGTCCGTGCCCATGTTGAGCATCTGGACTTCGAAGGTTTCTGCGACAGCGGCACCGCCCATCAGGGCGGCGAATGCCAAGCCGGTAGCGAATGTTCGGATCATCGGTGTTTTCCTTTCAGATCATCGTTGCGATTGAGGGAATACTACCGGGCGTGGTCGGACCGATGTTGCGCTGGCACAAACTTTCGGCACGAACGGCCCGAAAGCCACGTTGGTTTCGCCGGGCGATCTGTGGCAAACGGTGCCCATGTCTGATGGACCCATGCGAAAAACGCTGCCGCGACTCGACGAGAGCCTGCTGACGCATCTGCCGCCGTTCTCGCGCCTCGAGACCCGGCAGATCCGCACGATCCTGGATCAGGCGTCCGCGCGGCGCTATGAAGAAGGCGTCGCGATCTTCGAAGAAGGCCATCCGGCAGAGCGATTCTACATGCTGCTGGACGGATACGTCCGTGTCGTCCGGACGTCGCCGACCGGCGAACAGATCACCGCATTGCACATTCCCGCCGGGCAGTTGATGGGCATCGCCAAAGCCATCGGGCGCGACACATACCCGGCGACCGCCGTTGCCGCGTCCGAGTCCATCGCGCTGAGCTGGCCCATGCGGCTTTGGGATACCTTCGTCGCCGAATACGACGGGTTCGCCACAGAGACCTACAAGACGCTCGGCAACAGGCTTGCCGAAGTGCACAGTCACGTCATGGAAATGGCCACGCAGCAGGTCGAACAACGGGTAGCCAACGCCTTGCTGCGCCTGATCAACCAGACCGGCCGCAAGGTCGAGAACGGCATCGAGATCGACTTTCCGATCACGCGCCAAGACCTTTCGGAGCTGACGGCCACGACGCTGCATACCGTCAGCCGGGTGCTCAGCGGCTGGGAAAAGCGCGGCCTTGTCGAAAGCCGGCGCAAGCGCATCACCGTGCGCGACCCCCATGCCCTGATGGTTCTCGGCCAGGGATGACGGCCATCAGGCCAAACCGGCGGCCCGCATCAGCTCCCCCAGGAACAGCTCTTCATCCATGTGATAGGCCGCACAGGCATCGGTCACAGTGTGGACCGGGCTGACGAGGCATCCCACGCACAGCATCCTGTAGCGCATGAAAACGTGGATGGTCTGCGGCCATTCACTCATCAGATCGGCCAGCGGAAGGTCCGGGTCGTCAATGCGGATACGCGCCATCGGGAACCTCCTTTCGGGATCACCCTAGGCGCGCCATCGCGCCGAACTTTGCGTTGGCACAAACTCCGGCCCTGATCGCGGGGCTAAAAAAACGGGCATCCCGCACTCAAGGAGGCCGGAACATGGCTGAATTCCTGACCAAATCCCGGGCGCGCAACATCCTCCATGGGGGGCTCGACCTTCTACGGCGCACTGTTCTTGGGTCGGGGCAGCGGGCCGATCGTGGCCAACGCGGGGTCCATCGGGCCGGGCTGCGTGATCGGGACAGCGGCGACCTGATATTTCCCCCTCCCCTTCGGACAGTCATGGACCAGGCAGACCCGGGGCCCGCCCCTGCAGGAGACCGAGGATGACAAGCACATCGGCAGAGCAAATGCGCGCCTGGCGGGGGCCGGCGCTCTTCAGCTTCGGGTTCCGGCCCTTTTTCCTGTTCGGCGCGGCCTGGGCCATGGTGGCGATGCTGCTTTGGTTGCCGGCCCTGGCGGGGGCACTTAGCCTGCCGAGCCGGTTCGACCCGGTCTCCTGGCATGCCCACGAGTTCCTTTTCGGCTATCTCGGCGCGGTTCTTGCCGGATTCCTTCTTACGGCCGTTCCGAACTGGACCGGCCGTTTGCCGATTGTCGGCTGGCGCCTGGCCGCGCTCTTTGCGCTGTGGGTGGCAGGCCGGTTCGCTGTGCTGTTCTCGGCGCTGGTCCCGCCCCCCATCGCACCGGTCCTGGACCTGGCGTTCCCCGTGGTGCTTGGCGGCCTGATCCTGCGCGAGATCTTGGCCGGTCAGAACTGGCGCAACCTGATCGTCTTGGCGCTGCTGGTGGTTTTCACGCTGGCCAATGCCCTGTTCCATGCCGAGGCCATGACGGGCGGTTATCCGGCGCAGGGCGTCGGTCTGCGTCTTGGCCTTGCAACGGCCGTGATGATGATCGCGGTGGTCGGCGGCCGGATCGTGCCGTCCTTCACCCGCAACTGGTTGGTCAAGGCCAACCGGCCCGCACGTCCCGCGCCACCGATGCAGCGGTTCGACAAGCTGGTCCTGTTGGTCACCATGGCCGTGCTCGCGGCCTGGGTCTATCGACCGTTCGCCCCCCAGACCGGGGTGGCCTTGATCGCCACCGGGGTGCTGCACCTGGCACGTCAGGGCCGCTGGCAACCGCACCGAACGCTGCGCGAGCCGCTGCTCTGGGTCCTGCATGCCGCCTACCTGTTCATTCCTGCGGGCGCGCTTGCCCTTGGGGTGGCTTCGATCACCGGCGCAGCCGATGCCGCATCGGCGCAGCACCTGTGGATGACCGGTGCGATCGGTGCGATGACCATGGCCGTGATGACCCGGGCCAGCCTTGGCCATACCGGCCAGGCGCTGGCCGCGTCCCGGGCGACCGTAGTGATCTACATTTGCCTGTTCGGTGCGGTCCTGGCACGGCTCCTGTCGCCTGCGCATAGTGCCATGAGCCACGTGTCCGGGATGCTGTGGCTTGTCGCCTTCGCGGGATTCGTGGCGGCCTACGGCCCGTCGCTGCTGCGCCCGAAACTGGGGAAATAACCATGGGATGGCCCGGTTTCGCCGCTGTCTTCGCGAGCTTTTTCCTGACGCACTCGATCCCGGTGCGCCCGGCGGTCAAGGCGCGGCTGGTCGCCGTGCTCGGCGCGCGCGGTTTCGGGTTGGCCTACTCGGCCCTATCGCTGGCGATGTTGACGGCCCTGATCCGGGCAGCGGGCTCGGCGCCCCACCTCACGCTTTGGTATCAGGCGGGCTGGCACCGCCCTGTCGCGCATCTGGGTATGCTGGCAGTGTGCCTGATCCTGGCGCTCTCCATCGCGCGGCCCAATCCATTTTCCTTCGGCGGGTCGGGGAACGACACCTTCGACCCTGACCGCGCGGGCCTCGTGCGCTGGACCCGGCACCCGATCCTGCTGGCGCTGGCTCTCTGGGCCGGCGTGCACCTCTTGCCAAACGGCGATCTGGCCCATGTCATCCTGTTCGGTGTGCTGGGTGGATTTGCCATCGCCGGGCAAACGCTGATCGACCGGCGCAAGCGGCGGGACCTCGGCCCGGCACGCTGGGACACGCTCAATGCCGCGCGCAAGGCCGCCCCGCGTCTTCAACGGCCACGCTGCTGGCCAGAGGCGATCATGCGGTGCCTTGTCGGCCTTGTCGCATTCGTCGCCCTGATCCTCGCCCATCCACAGGCCATCGGCGTGGCCGTTATCTGACCGTTTCCGGCGGAGCCGCGGGCTCCCACGCGCTGATGAACGACTGCCAGTGCAAAGGTGACGAACAATACTGCTTACTGATCGTAAAATGCTGAATTCAGACCGAATAATATTCTACCGATATGCAAATTCGTGTAAAGTGACGAGGCGATGAGATCAACGGAGGTTTTTCCATGGAACTACGACATTTGCGGTATTTCGTGGCGGTGGCTCAAGAAGAGCACATCACTCGCGCGGCCGCGAGATTGGGCATCCAGCAACCACCACTCAGCCAGCAGATCAAAGTTCTCGAGGAAGATCTCGGTGTGGACCTCTTTGATCGCCAGCCGCGCAAGATTCGGCTCAACGCGGCCGGCAAGGTCTTTCTTTCAGACGCACGACGTATACTTGGTTCGGTCGAAGAAGCCGTCGAACGCGTGCGAAACTTCAACCTTGGTCAAGAAGGCAACCTGCTTATCGGGTTGACCAGTTCCGCTTCCATGCACCCCATCACGATTGCCATCATTGAAGAGTTTCGCGCCCAGCATCCGCTTATTTCCCTCCAGATCGAGGAAGGGGCCAATCATGATCTTCTGACTCTGCTGGAGGAAGAGCGGCTGGATTTCGCTTTCGTGCGTTTGGATGTGGAACGTTATCCGACAGTTGAACAGCACACACTCAGCCATGAGGGGATGGTCGTCGCAATCCCCGCTCGCCACCCGTTGGCCGCCGAGGAAGGCGTTCCGTTGCGTCTTGAAGAACTGTCGGACGTCAATTTCGTCATCTTCCGGCACGTGAACGGCTCCGGCATCCACGAAGAACTGATGTTGGCCTGCAAGAACGCCGGTTTCGCTCCAAAGGTCATGCACACCACCGAACGGGTCGTGTCTGCGATCAGTATGGTCGCCGCCTCGTTCGGCGTGGCGGTGGTGCCCGCCGCGATCCAGTCATTTCGCATGCCCAACGTCGTCTACCGCCCGGTCGCGGACAGCAATGATCTGACCGTTCCGCTCAATCTGGCCTATTTGCGCAGCACATTTACCGAAGCCAAGCGGAAATTCAGGATGACCTGCAATGAAATCAACGACCCGGATGATGGCAGCGCCGCCTGACCCATTTCGGGTAGCCCGCGCACCGGTTATATAAAGAGGGCCGGGAAAAGCGGCACACCATTGGTTCAATCGGCTCCTTGAAGTCCCGGATAGCGATCTCTGTGAGCCTTGAAAAAGACCATGGCGCCCCTGGTCCATCCAGGAAAGCCGCGCGATGCGCTTCTGAAACTCCGTATCACGCGCCGCGGCGCACTCGGGCGAGGTCAGCGCATCATGGACGCAAGATAGTGGATAGCCAGCCTGGTATCGGGAACGGGCTCCGCCACGGGTAGGGAAAACCGCCTGACCGCCAGCCAGTCATCGCACTCCAGCAAAAGCGGAATGTGATCGTCTTCCATCCAGCGATCGAATTCCTCTTCATCGTCCTGCGGACCGTTGAACAACGCTTCAAAGATCAACGGGGCCGTGATCTCGGCCGTCGGTGCCAAGACCACATATACCGAGCCGGGATCACCATGGGCGACGGGCTGCTGCGAAAGCTTCGGCGCCCGGTGCCGTGACGAACTGTTGAACGGCGAAATCTTCTTCAGCCTGCGCGACGCCCAAATCATGATCGTTCAATGGCGTATCCGCTACAACACCGTCAGGCCGCACATCGCTCTGGGCTACCGACCGCATGCACCTGAAAGCATCGTTCCGATGGACCAGAGGCCGACGATGCACCAACAATCAAGCCGGACCACACGATGGAGGCACGCCTCCACGCCTGCAAGAAACGCGCAAAGGTCCAGCCCCGATCCCGCGACCGACGATCGTCACATCTTTCATCTGTTCTCTATCCATGCCCTGTTCACTCTCTTCTCTGGGAGTGGCGGTGCTGGGAGGCATGATCGAGGCATCAAGATAAATGCAAAATACCGATTTCATCAGTTGGGTTATTTTCGGTATATGGTTTATTTCGACGAGCTTTCGGGCGAATTGTCTTTTCGATCGATCGCGAAACGCGAAATCAGGATGCCGCCGATCCCGACATATACCAGACGTGCGACATGGTGTGTTGCCACAAAAGCGGCATCGATCCCCAAAGAGACCGCGATCAAACCCATCTCGGCAAATCCGCCGGGAGAATAGGACAGGATCAGCGCAACCGGAGAGCCACCGCCGAGCTGTGCGACGCCCCAAGCGAAAATGATGGTTAGCGTCAACAAGATAACGACCGAGCCCAGGGCTCCGGGCACAATTTGCATAAACTCGCGGCCCGTCGTCCCTGCAAAACGGGCGCCCAAGGTCGTTCCGATCACGACCTGGGCAAAAATGACAAGTCCCGTCGGCAGAGCGAAATCCGACCAGCCGGCGCCGTGAATTACGGCACTTACTATCATCGGCCCGAGAATGAACTTCGCAGGTAGCCTGAGCACATGCCCAAGCGCGGCGCCGAGCACGAGCGTAGGCAGCAGCCACATCCAAACCTCACGGGTGCCAGCATTACTGTCAGGCCGGGGTGGCGTGACGGAAAGATCCACACCGCTTACCAGCTGAACTCCCAGAGGAACGGTGAATACAATCAGAAGAATGCGGATGGCATGTACCAGCGCCACCTTCCGCACATCCGCCCCGAACTGATCGGCGAAAGCGACCATGTCGACCAGTCCTCCAGGCATACCCGCGAAATAGGCCGTTCGCGAATCATAGCCCATCACCCGCCGAAAGAAGATCATGCATGACAAGGCTGATGCGGCCACGAAAAGACCCAGGGCAATCAGCGGCAGCACCCATTCACCCGCCCCGGCGACAATCTGGGGCGAAAATGAAGCGCCCAACATCGCACCGATCACCGTCGACATCGGCGCTCGAACCGCTTGCGGAGCGTGCGTCGGCAATCCCGCGATCGAGGCCGCCGAAACTGCAGCAATTGCGCCCAGCATGAATGGAAGCGGGAACGACAGAGCCCAGAACAGAACGCCTCCTGCGCCCCCAAGCAGGAAGGTCGCGGCAACCCGTCCAACATGGCGCATCCATCCCGTTTTCCCGGTTTGGAAGTGCCGCACAGACAATTTCATACTTTTTCCATATCGTAATTGACTCTATAAGTATTTCACTAGCTTTTAGAATATTGTTACCCCTATCAAGGGCCACCCCGGTGGACCGCGTCATAATAGCGCACCATCAACGGCGAGCCCGGGAGGAGCCTGGCGACGTCGATCCAAGGCCCGAAACAGGGAGGAAATAAAATGTCTTTTTCCAAGTATCTCGGCGCAGCGTTCGGTTCGTTCGCGATCCTTTCCGGGAGCGTCGCCCTCGCTCAGGAAAGCTCTTTCGAGGGCGAAACGATTGAATTGATCGTCCCTGCCTCGGCAGGGGGCACCTATGGGATGTATGCCCAGCTTCTGGCAGACAGGATGGGTGACTTCGTGCCGGGCAACCCCACAGTAATCGCGAACTTCATGCGTGGTGCCGGTGGAATGAAAGCCTCAAACTATGTAGGCAACGTTGCCGCGACCGATGGCACAGTACTGTACATGATGCATCAGAACGCGCCGACATCACAGCTGCTGTCTCCGGACGCGGCGCGCTACGACGCAGGCGAGTTCGGACCGATCGGCGTTCTGTCCTCGATGAACTCGGTCATGGTCGTGCGCACGGATCTTGGCATCGACGAAGTAACTGACGTGGCCGAGACCAGCGTGGTTGCAGGTTCGACCGGCCGCGGGTCATATCAGTTCATAGTCCCGACCCTTCTCAACGAATTTAGCGGAACCGATTTCAACATCGTAACCACCTACGGCGGCACGGGCGAAACCATGCTGGCACTTGAACGCGGAGAGATCGGATCGTTCATGACATCGATCATCTCACTCGAAAGCAATCGGCCGGATTGGTTCGCGGGAACCGGTGATGCAAAGGTGATCATGCAGGTCGGTATGAAGCCGAGTTCGTCATTCCCCGATTTGCCTATGCTGAACGCCTATGCAAACAACGAACAGCAGGAAAAGGTTTACACGTTCCTGTCTGCCAGTAACGGCTTCGCTCGAGCGCTTGTCGCACCCGCCGGGACGCCCGAGGCAGAGGTGGAAACCCTGCAAGCCGCATTCCTCGAAATGGTCCAGGACGAAGGGTTCCAGCAAGAAGCCGCTGAACGTGGCCTGCCGCTTGATTGGGCATCCGCCGAAGAGCTGGAGGAAGCAATCGATGCAATCCTGGCCACCGACGCGGACATCCTAACCTTCGTGCAAGATATCATGGACGGTTGAAGGCCTGCGTCGTCAGCGCACCGCCGCGTTGTCGAAGGGCTTTATTAAACTGGCGCGCGCCTCGCGGACGAGTGCGCGCGCCACTCATTTCCATAAAACCAAGGAAACAGAAGCATGACGCTGCTGATCAACAATGATGTCACATCGCGCGTCCTGAGAATGCCGGACGCGGTTGCAGCGATGGAGCATGCTCTGGCGCAATATGCACAGGGCCGAGCCGACTTCCAGCCGAGAACGGATTTCTGGTCACCGACGGCGGAGCAAGGCGATTTTTATCGCTGGGGATCGCTGCTTGGCGGCATGATGGATCCACCGACCTTCGCGTTACGGTTCAAGTCTGATATTCTCCGTTGGACCGATTATAATGGCGTTCAGACCGAAGAGTGGTTCTGCACCGAACCCGGACGGTATTGCGGCTTCGTGATCCTGATCGACACGTCAACCGGCGCGGTGATCGCCATGTTGAATGACGGTGTGCTGCAACATGTGCGTGTCGGCGCGACCGCGGGTGTCGGTGCAAAATACCTCGCCCGGGAAGATGCAACCGTGTTAGGCGTTCTTGGTTCAGGCGGAATGGCGCGCACATATACGCAGGCGATTGCGGCGGTGCGCGACTTGGAAGAGGTGCGCGTCCATTCACCGACTCCCGCCAACCGCGAACGCTTTGCGCAAGAGATGCAGGCCGAACTTGGCGTGCCAGTCATTCCCTGCGAAAGCAAGAAGAAGGCCCTTACGGATGCCGACATGATCGCCACCTGCACCGATAGCCGCGTGCCGGTATACACCTCGGACATGCTTGATTGGCACCGTCCGGGCGCCTTCATCGTCAGATGCCGCTATGACGAGATGGATGATGCGACCTTCGATGCGGTGGATCGGATCTATGTTAATTCGCGCGGCAGCTATACCGATCTGGTCGTAGGTTCGCAGGAAGACCGCGACCGGCGCCCCAATGACAAGGCCTATCGCCGCCGCTACGCGCCGACTGACTATCCGCTGCTCGCTTCGGTGATTGCCGGCGAAGATGCTGGGCGGCGCTCGGACGACGAGACGATCTTCTATCACTGCACGTCAGCGGGTCTGCAATTCGCCGCGGTCGGACGACTCGTCTACGAAGAAGCTAAGAAGGCGGGACTAGGCACGCCGATCCCGCTGGATTGGTTCCTTCAGGATGTGCGCAATTGATCGGTGGTCAAGAAAATCGCGTTGGCGGGATCTTGCCTGCCAACGCGCCATTCGAGTTGTCTTCGAATAGGCGGGTTCAGGTCTTCTGGCGCGCTGCGGCGCGGGCCACCCGTTCCACCTCGTAATGACTTCGGTGCAGGTCGCCCTCGGTCTTGTTCTGGGCCGCATAATAGGAGACTACAGCGCCCGCTGTGCTGCGCACGGCAGGGGCGCTGAGTGTCCCGCGTTCCCGCCAACCCTCGACGAGATCCGCAAGCAGAGCCTGTTCCAGCTGCTCGAGGGCCAGCTCGGCTTGCTGGACTTCCTTAAGTGCGGGCTCCCGCAATGGGCCCAACTCCTTAGCTTCCTTCATCCAGCGCCGCACCTGACGCACAGGCTGAATGGCGATTTCGCGCAGCCCCTTAACCGCACGATCCATTTCCGCGATGCGCTTCGCGTCAATATGGACCTTCCGTGTGCCAGCAGCCCATAACGCAACCAGCAGAACGTTGACATCGACGCCATGGCGGTCCTGAAGCTTGAGACAGGCATCAGCCACATTGGGTGCGCCATAGACATCAAGCGCGAAATTCCAATGCGCCCCTGTCACATCCGGATCGCTCATGTCGCCTCCTCTTTCCAGCGGTGCCCGATATTGGAATCGATCCCGAATATATCGTGCGCCGGCCCGACCGTCTGGTTGACGATATCGTGGATACCCTGCGGTCGGTGACATAAGCTCGGCACCGGGGCATTACCACCGGTCCGCCGCGCGTAACCCGATCCAGTAGATCGACATGGCCCGCATGCAACGGAGTCTCCCGGACCATCAGGACAACCCTTCGACGCTCCTTGAGGCAGACATCCGCGGCACGAGGCAACAGCTCGGAGGCGTAGCGATTGGCTATGGCACTGAGCGTTCTGACTGAGCCCGGAGCAACAAGCATTCCCTCGGTTCGAAACGAACCCGAAGAAATGGCCGCCCCAATGTCGCGTTGGCTGTGGACTTCGTTCACCAACTCGCACACCGGGTCGGTGTCATGGTCGGTTTCTTCCTGAAGGGTCCGTATCGCCGAGGGTGAGGGGACCAGATAGGTCTCTGGCCCCTTCATGGATTTGAGAACCTCGAGCACGCGGACCCCGTGGATACCCCCGGACGCGCCGCCTATTCCGACGATCAGTCGTTTCGGCTTTGTGTCAGGGATCATTTCTTTTTTCCGCATCACGCTTCCTGACGATGCGAACCTCGTCATTCATTGACACGTCGCTACGGCGCTGCTTCGCGATCGCCTCACCGGTTTGCCAATAGTCACTGGCGGTCGCCCGGTCGGCCATTTCCGCAAGCTCTTCGTCCCATTCACCCAGCGAATAGCCGAACCAGGGTGCCTGCGGCTTGAGCGGTGGCAGGCCCAGCTCCTCCCAGATTTCTTTCGCCTTTTCCATGTATTCGCGCTTTGGCAGGGAAATCGGCGGGAATGGCTCCTTCAGGGTCGCGTCAAAAAGGACCGATGCGTCCTCGCCCCCGTTCCTGAGGCTGCGTGGACCGTGGCCCTGGTCACGATGCTTGAGAACTTCCATGTCCAATGCCGGGTTACACCGATAGCTGAGCGCCCAGAGGATCGCATCGGCATTGTCCACGTCGATGTCTTCGTCAACGGCGATGACGAATTTGCCGATGGCCCGATGCTGCGACGCCAGCCCATACAGCGCGCGCCAGACCTCGACGCGCGGGGTGCCTTTTTCCATGTGCAGAAGAACTACCTTGCGAAGGTTGGTGAGCGGCTCGTGCAGGCCCACCTTCTTGACGCAGCGCAGCCCGAGGTTCTCGCGCATGTGCTCCAGCAGAATCGGTTCCAGCGAAACGCGCTTGATTAGCGAAGATTCCGACGGCGTGACCTGACTGATGATCGAGGTCAGGATCGCATCCTTTCTGCGGGTGATCGCCGTGATCTCCATATAGGCGTTGTATTCCTGAAGATTCACATGGCCGTGGCTTTCACCGAACGGCGCTTCAGGTTCTAGAGAATCGGTGTGGATATAACCCTCGATAACGACTTCGGCCTCGGCCGGCACCATAAGATCGACGGTCTTGCATTTCACAACGTTGAGAGGCGCCCCGACAAGGCCGCCGCTGACTTCCAGTTCATCCAGGCGCTCTGGTAGCTTCTGGGTAGAGGTGAAAGTAACGGCGGGCGGCGCCCCGAGAACGACAGCGGCCGGCATAGGTTCACCGCGTTCCTTGTATTTGAGCCAATGGGTGTAGATACCCGGCCTCAACTCCACCGACGGGTTCATGCCCATGCGCTTTGGCGATTTGAACTGGCCGCGATAATTGCCCATGTTCTGAACGCCGGTATCGGGGTCCTTGGAAATGTACTGCGACAGGGTGGAATACGGACCGTTATCCCATCCCGGTGTCGAAATGGGCATGGGGATTCCGTCCAACCCCTGCCCCGGAACATCAAGGTCTTCGCCGGTATAGACAATCTCATGACAGGCTGCGTTCTCGACTGGGTTCGGCGGGATCGGGTTCGCACCCGCGCGGGACCAAGTCTCAGCGATCTCGTCCAGCTCGCAGCCCAGACCCATGCGATAGATTTCCCGGCTGGAGGCTAGTGCCCCGACGACCACGGGGATATCGTATTTCTTGCCCTTGCTGTCGACGACATTGGTAAAGAGAAAGGCTTTCCTTTCGCTTTCGGGTATCCCGCCGCGAAATTGCCAACGCACCAGGGGATGCATCTCGGTATCCTTGTTGATCTCGCGATCCACACGGATCAGAAGGCCCGCCTCTTCCAGGTTTTTCAGATGATCGTGTAGGTCCGGGTAGTTTCGCGTCGCGGAATTTTCGGTTCCCATGAGTTCTCTCCTATTAGTTTTATTGCGTGTGCCCCGCGCTCAGAGAAGCGGCAGAAGGGGTTGTGGAAAATTCGCGTTCAGGACTATTTCGAATAGCGCGTAGGCCACGCCGAAAAGGATGGCCGCGCAGGGCAGCACTAACTTCCACGAAAGTCCAAAGTGAAGCCGCATGTAGGCACCCACCCAGATCAGTATCGCCAGCAGAGGCCCAATCAGAACGGCTAGCCCCGAGTATCCGCCCAGCCACGCGAAATAGCCAATGCTGCGGCGTCGCACCTCCACATCATCCAGGTCCTGGTGCTTGACCTTCAGATCCATTTCCAAGCTGGTCCTGGCGTTGACAGAAGCATCAGCTTCACCGGCATCAGCCGCTTCCACGCGGACAAAGAACAGCCGCTGTGCGATATAAATCAGCACCACCCCAAGCCCAGTGATCGCGACGACCTGTGGCACGAGTTGCGCGGCCGTCGGCCAGTCGACGGTGCTGATGAAGATCGCCGCGAAAAACGCAATGACGGCAACGCCGAAACCGACATCCGCGTCGAACCGCGCCAGGCTGGGTGCAAATCGCATCCTGGTCGCGTCACCTTCGACCTTTCTGCGCGCCAGCATCTTGCGCATGATTGGCGACAGGATACCCCATGCAGTCATGGCAAGGATAACGATCACTGCCGGGCGCATCAGAAAGCTCGCCCCGTAGATCTGGACCGATGTGGCGAGGTAGCGTTCGATCAGCGCCCCGAGGACAAAGCCCAGCAGCAAGGGCGGGCGCGGCCATGACAGAAGCCGCATCATGTAACCCACCACGCCCGCACCAAGCAGAACGATTAGATCGCCCCAATGCTCGCCGCCTTGGAACGCGCCCAGAAAGATGATTGCAATCACGATCGGCGCAAGGATGCCGATCGGCACCAAGGCGACCCGTGCAAAACTTGGGGCAAAGAGAAAGCAAAGTCCGGCCCCAAGCAGGTTGGCCACCGCCACGCTGAAGATCAGCGTGTAGGTCACGTCCAGATCCTTGGACAGCATGTCCGGCCCCGGCACGATCCCGTGAACCAGGAATGCCCCAAGAAGGATCGCCATCGCGGCAGAACCTGGCACGCCGAAGGCAATGGTCGGCACCAGCGCGCCGCCTTCCTTGGCGTTGTTGGCCGCCTCGGAGGCGATCACGCCCCGCACGTCGCCATCCCCGAAGCGGGCATTCTTAACCCGGCTACGGGCCGTCGCGCCATATGCGATCCAGTCGATCACCGCGCTGCCAAGACCGGGAAGCGCACCAAGAACCGCCCCGATGCCGCTGCTCCGAAACAGGACCACGGGATTGCGCAGCACGTCCTTTGCGCCGATAAATTGGCCCTTTGTCTGGCGGTTGGCCGTGCCATCTCCGGCAATCGAGGTCTTCTTGACCACAAGATCCGCGATCTCAGGAATGGCGAACAGACCCAGCGCCAGCGGCACGAGGGGGATACCACTCCACAGGTAAATCGTATCGAACGTCCAGCGCATGGTGCCGGACTGGTAATCCTCTCCCACCATTGCCAACACCAATCCGATCGCGGCGGCGGCCAACCCACGCATGACATGCTTGCCACTGAGCGAGGCGGCCAACGATATCCCGAAAATGCAAAAGGCGAACATTTCCGGCGACGCGATCGAAAGCATCAATGGACGCAGAACCGGAATCGCGATGGCAAGCATCGTCACCCCTATCAGCCCCCCAAGCATCGAAGCGGTAAAGGCTGCACCGAGTGCCCGTCCGGCCTCGCCGCGGCGCGACATTGGATAGCCGTCAACGATCGTTGCAGCACTGCCAACTGTGCCCGGCACCCCGAACAGCACCGCGGGAATGGAGTCCGATGTGGCAACGACCGCATGCATCCCAATAAGGACGGCAAGTGCCGTGTAAGGGTCCAGATGAAATGTAAATGGCAACAACAAGGTCAACCCGACAAGACCACCCAGCCCCGGCACAACGCCCACCACCAGACCGAGCAAGACCCCCAGAACAAGCATGAGAAAGCGAAAAGGCTCAGCAATCTGCAATAGCGCAATTGCTGCACTCGAAAGCGACTCATCCATAATTTTTCCTCCCTGGGTCCGCCGGTTTTTTTGATCACCGCGGGAGTTGGCCTCTTTGAAATTGGGCACGTCCCCGGGGCGCCGCAGCTAGGAACACCTGGGGAGCAAGCATAAATATCCATATTGATTATAAAAATACATATTTTGGCTGTTTTCATACTTCAAAAATATTAAAAATCTGAAGCGGATGTCTGATGTCAGCGCTAATGGGACAGTTTACTCGACCGTCTGTTTCGCGGGTGGAGTCGACCTCTTCCATCCCGCCATACTTCGACCGCCCCTTCTAGAACGTCCCGTCGCTGATGCCGTGCTTGCGGCACAACGGTAACGCGATCCGCGAAGAGCAGTCGCCGGTCAACCCGCAAGGCGGCAGGCCGCAACGGCTCTACACCGTCAACCCCGCGATCATAAGGGGGCAGGCATGGCCCGCTGGTCATATGCCGCGCAATGAGCATCCGGTGCCGGGACAAAACCGACAAAACTGACAGAACCCTCACCGGAGGGGGTTTTGTCAAAAAATGTCCGTTTTGTCCGAAGAGAGAAAGGATGCAGCAACGATAGCGAACCTCAATGCCTTGTTGCCGCTATGCGCCGCCGCGACAGGTGCCCCGTCGACCAGGAGATCCGACCTGCCCCGTACCGAAGCAGCCCAGGCGGCGGGCCGGCAGATCCCGCCCGATTTCACCCCGCACATGGACGCGGCGACGCCAACGGGTGCGACACGGACCGCGAGGTGGCCCGCGCCGATGATCTTCAATCACCATGAACCCAGGCTCGGATGACTGGCGCGGGTCAAGCGCCTGAGTGCATGATCGCCTCATGCCGCGCGCGGTTGACCACGCGGACCGGTTCAGACGACATCTCTTCAAGATGCCTGCGCCATTCGAGGTTGTTTACCGGGGCCTGAAGCAATGCAATCTCCAGCGATGCATGCAGAACGGGCACGCGCAGCGAAACGTCCCCCAGCATCCTGCGATGCATGCCGAACTCATCCGTCTCGAAGTCCTCGGACAGCAGGATGGTGGGCCTGTCACGGTGGACAAACCGCAAATGGCTCAGCGCCTCGACCCGCGCGATCACGCTGTCGTAGCTGTCGAGGTCGATCATGACGACGTTGATGTCGGGATCGGCCACCAGTGCGCTGGAGCTATGCGCGATTTTGGGCGATGCGGCCTGATCAGGCGGCGCGGTTTGCGGTGCCGTTTGCGGCGACACCATTGCTAAATGTGGCTCCTTCGATGACCAAAGGCAACTGGTTTGCGCCCTTCAGGCGCCGCCATGTCTTCCCGGCGGCCTGAACGAGCTTGAAGACCATCAGCTTCGCTGTTTTCTGCGACAGCG